>Ga0335073_10009981_pt1 | contig 13325 bp, 11 predicted proteins | sample Lox_Sample_22_FD_207093 | JGI IMG/M metagenome (GOLD analysis project Ga0335073, IMG submission 207093) | Soil microbial communities from Loxahatchee National Wildlife Refuge, Florida, United States - Lox_Sample_2.2 | ecosystem: Environmental > Terrestrial > Soil > Wetlands | place: USA...
ACCGTGTCGAGTGTTGATGTATGGTCTGGTCCCCATGCCTTCTCGTAGCCGACCAGCGCCCGCTCATACATCTTCTCGGCCTCGTCCAGCTTGCCCTGGTCCGCGTAGAGATATCCTAACATATGTATTGCCCATTCTACGCCTTCTCCTTCAAACGAATCCTTGAGTATTAAATTCGAACATCGGTTTGCATGCTGGAGAAGCCGTCTCTGTGTCGCCCACCACTTATTCTTCTCACTTCCTGGAACATGCGATCCTACAAACTTCAAAGCCAGTCTCGCCAATCCAACATCCCACTTCTGATTTAAAACATAAATCGTCCATGCATGTACACATCCATGCATGCTGTATCCTCTGGACTCGACTGGCTCAAATAGCGATTGATCTACCTCGACAAGCCCGTGGTCGCACAGCACCCGAACGGCGGCATTGAACTTGAGTTTGTTCTTGGTAATCTCGCGTATCCATTCTGGGTCGTCTTGATCAGTGTGCTGAAGGAGCTCGAGCCAAACATCTTGGTTGTCCAAATAGGCCCATAGCTGAAGCAGCTTGGCTGAGAGCTCGTTCTGCCGTTGGACATGGTCATATGATATCTTCCAAGTAGAGTAGATCATCCGATCTTCATATTCAGTCACCTCTGGAGTTGTTATGTGTAGCTCCAGCCATGATGCCTCATAGTCACTAAGATACTCAGATAGAGTTGTTGCTACCTGACTCAAGTATGCGCCGGCCGTCGCTAGTGCAAGCGGGAGTCCATCTAACACTTTGACAAGCTTCACAGCATCTACATCTATTACGATAAACTGTTAGACTCTTGCTCATCTTTACATAGAATTCCTTACCGTTGAGAGACAGTTGTCTTCCTGATGTATTGGCTAGAATCTGGAGACTGTCTTCTATATTTGTCAACTTTTTGAGAGGCACTTGACGGCCGATCTTGACCTGCGCTAGCCGAGTTGTAATGATGATTGAGCCTTGGTATGATTCTGGGAAGAACTTGCGGATGTCTATTGCTGCAGCATCGTCGTTGCCGGGGACTTTTGCATTGTCGTAGTTGTCGTATACGAGCAGCCATCGAGTGTTTTTGGGAAGACTTAGCCACGCCTTCACCGACTTTACGACTTCATCAAGATTTCCGTTCGTGTCCACGTGACTCAGCCCGCTGGCCGAGGGATGGTCTTGCAGGATCTGTTGAGCAGCTCTTGCAAAACTCTGCTTGAGCGAATCGATATCCTTTATATTGAGCCAGAACACAGCCGAGTAGTTGTGTCTGTATCGCTTTGCGTAAGCAACAGTAAGTTGAGTTTTTCCGATTCCGCCAAGGCCATGAAGCACAGCAGTTCGACGGCTGCCGTCGCCAGCAAGAATATTCCGTATCTGTGCAAGTTCGCTCTCTCTTGCCACAAAATTGTCGGTTTCGATAACATTGGCGAGACTGAAAGTGACTGAGAATTCATCATGTTTGCTTCCTGCTCCAGTCAGAAGTCGTAAGCATGGTAAGTCGATTATCGGGTGTGATTAATAGAATAATTAAGCAACTTACCTTTGTGTACTCTGTCAATCTCATCGTAAAGCCGCTGGAACGCATAGTCTTTCCCTTCGCCGTAGTTAAGTGGCATGTACACGCTGCACATCCCCAATAGTGAGTAGACTTTGTCTTCCTCGTATTTTGTTTGGCGCCTCTCTCCCCATGAGATCCGCTCGGTAATGCTGAACCCATCTAAGCAGCTTTCCCGGAGTGCAGGAACCGGAATGTTAGTAATCTCGCTGATCTGCCGCTCTAATGATGATTTGCTGCCGAGCAAGCTCCAGTCTTTGGAGAAGAAATCAATGGCTTTAGGGGCGATAAGCTCTTGTAGCGTCCAGCCTCTAGAAAACCATCTGCTGTTCCGAAACGACAACTCCCACGGTGCGTGATGAGACTGGCCGTCAGTATTTGTTCCAAGGCCTGGAACGTCCTCTAGATACACATAACATTTCTCAGAGTCCCGATACCATCGAAACATGGAGTTGATTGCGTGTTGGAGCTCGACGCTGTTGTTGGATTTGTTGATGCAGCAAGTGTCCACCCAGATATAACAAATACCATCACGAATAGCTTGTTCTGCACACGATGATATTTTTCTATAGCCAGGCTTGGCTTTTCCAGTTCCTTTGACTAGATCATCAAACGTGGCTTCCTCATTGTTATTCTTGCTCCAGGTATGTGAAAGGATGGCGTACTTCAGTCTCTCATTGTCGGTCAGATCTTCGGTCAGGCTGAAGCGGCCGGTCGGGTCCACCTTTAACAGACGCATGGCCGAAAGATTTTATGAATGCGTATGAGTGAACAGTAAGGTAACTTAGTAGCATAGATATAAGGTTTCGGACCAGACTTGAAGGGTGTTGTGTATCGTTCTGTTGGCATGGGGCTGAGCTGGAATGATGGGGAGAGTGCTCCCATCGACAGTGGCTGTGCACACGGTGGGCGGGGTCGGTGTAGGCGAATGTGGGCTTGCTAATATTAAAGCGCAAGCACAAAGCGAAGTCTCAGGCTGACATGTGGGTACAAGTAGGGATCCAACGGCACGTTCCGCTTTTAGGCCAAATTTCAACGACACTCCTTCCCTTCATCTTCTCTGTCCTCCACAATATCTTGCATTTCGCATCTCAACATTGTTGTTGAGTTCATGTTGTTGTTGTAATCAATGTAGACCAAGCTCTTGTAACCATATCTCAATCATGGCCATCCTCTTGACCTGGAAGCGAACGAAAATCTCCGCAGAGGCCGACCTCTGCCATCAGCGTAAATCAAGAGCGTGGACTGTATCTAATAGAGGATATTCTTGTACGGCAGCTCCTGGCCTCACCCAAAGCCCGTAAAGAAGCTTAATAAAGATATTCGAGTCGGTGAATCAAAGTGGAGGAGCACAACATGGGTACGAAAGACAAAGGTTGAGGTGCTCGTGGCTATGTTAAGAGTTTGAAGAGTAGTTGTGATGAGGCACGACAGTAGGAAGAGTTGTAGACAAACAACACCAAATCTCTGGAAAGTGAAGATTGGAACGCGTTGGAGCTATGGTTTGGTAAAGTGACAAACTGCTGCTGCGGCGCTTTCGCGGCTAAAACTGATAGCATTGCTAGGCGCTGCGAAAATTATTCTCCATCTTCCTTGAAAGATTCTGTGACGGTGGAAGCTACCGCTGTAAGTGAGATATTTCTTGCAGTGTGTTCAGATGGCCGTTGTGAAATTGAGGTTCTTGAGAATCACGGTTCGTGGATGGAACTATATATTTGAGAAGTTTTGCTCAAATTCCCGTACGGCATGGCTTACTGGTAACGGGTCATTGCATACGTTCCATTCCTTCGCGGATAAAATACATGAGTGGGAGCGTACACACCAGCATTGGTTCCCTGGAACTAATCGCACATGGGCAAGCTGCGCTCCTAACTCTAGTTACCCTTTTTTTTTGGCCTGCTCAGCCTTTCATCTTAATCAAATTTCTTTCTTCTTAATCAAATATCCCAAGTCCACAAAGTTCTCCCAGTTCTCCTCTTCTTCTTGGTATTCAGAGGTGTTGTCGAGTGTAACGTTACGAATGTCTGCTTGAGCCGACTCAAGCCGGTCCACGCAGCGGTTCGACTCCGAACGAAACACAGCTTTTGTTTTGCGCTTTTCTCATAAACATGTCCACATCCACATCCATCGGTAATCATTGAGAGGAGGCTTTAAAAGGGTTGCAATATGAATCTCCTTCGGCTAATCAATTTAACTTTCTAGTCTTATTTTCTATATTCTGTTGACTGAGGTCTGTTCCAAAGTACGTTCGCTCTGCGCTGCCACCTCTAACAAGAATCACATCCAAGTGAATGGACCGGAGTATTAGCCGGATCCTGTGATGTACTCTCCCAACTCATTGATTGCCTGAACCAGACTTTCTATTGTATACTTTCTCGTCTCCCTTCCAACTACCACTCTGAAGAACTTGCCTCGCTCACCTGGCGCATAGTCAATCATGAATCCTCGTGGAATCAGCATCTTTGCAATCTTCTCCGTCACTTCACTATTTCTTTCATCGTCTGTTTGCAAGACGCCTTTTCGACTCCAGTAAAAGCAGACCTGCAAGCAAGGCAACGGTTGCTTAGACAGAAGGACAAAGTTCTCATTCGCCTCGAGAAGATCATAAAGGTATTGGGCTGTATCGAACGCGTTCTCTATGATCCTAGCATGGCCTTCAGTTCCGTAAAATGACCAACTGAGGAACATTTTTAAGGCATCGCCTTTACGACCGCACTGAGGCGTGAGATCTGCGAGATCATAGATTTCTGTCTCCGGATTCAGATTATGGAAGAGACTATCGATGTTAGCGTCAACAGTAATTCACCGGATTCAGAGATCCTCACTAGCCCGCTGGCAATGTGTTGGCTTTATGAAATTGCCTGATATCTTTACCAAGCAGAAATGAGCATGTCAGCGGTACACCTAACATCTTGTGCTATAATAATATAACAATGTCAGTGAAAGTTCATGAACTCACCGGAAACATGAATTGTCTGGCCCTTGAAGGTACGTACCGGAGTGATGGCAATACTGTCGGCTCTTTCACAGCCTCGCAATCTTTTCTCCCTAAGCTTCTTCGAAAATACAACTGGTCCTCCCCAACTTCCATCGATATGCAGCCACAAATTCTCGTGATGACATATATCAGCAATCTCCGCGAACGGATCAAAGCTACCCAGCACGGTTGTACCTGCTGTTGCATTGACATAGAATGGCACTTCGCCAGCTTCCTTCACTTCTTTTACCATCCGTGCCAGCTCTGAGGCGATCATGCAACCTCGTTCGTCGACAGGAACACTCCTCACAGCCTTGCTCCCGAAGCCAAACATTTGCGCAGCTTTCTCGAGTGAGTAGTGGCCGTGAGTAGAAGTGAATAGTACAAATCGCTGACCACTGTAGCCGTTGTCTTTGGTCTCTGGAAACAGCGTGTTTCGCGCAATGATGATTGACGTCTGGTTCGACGCACTCCCGCCATTTTGCGATATGCCACCGGCAAACTGGCCATTGAACCCGAAAAGCGATGCAAGGCCGCGAGTGGTGTGCTTTTCAATCAGAGTAAGCACAGGAGACACTTGGTAGACATGGACCTGAGATTTTTAGGTTAACGTTAGGTACAACAAAGAAAACGACAAGTCCGCATTACATTTGTATTCAACACCGAAAGAAGCAGCTCTGATACAACTCCGACCTAGCAATCCTTTGTCAACAACTCTCAACCGTCATTAGAGCCTCTGACACTTACGGGATTGGTAGTTGAATATAATTTATCCATGAATCCTTGATCCCATGTATTTACAGAGTACCGAAAAATCCTCTGCATAAGATCGACCAACCCTTCCTTGCCAGTGCCATTATTTGGCAAGTTCAAGTCGATAATTGAGGATATCTCAGTAGGTGAATGCTGTTGAACAATAGCATTGTTTTTCGACGCCGAGCTAATGACTCCGGAGCCAACACCGTCACCCTTCCTAGCAGCATTGTCGTCGGCAGCTTGTATGAAAGGCAGTATGACTGAATTGGCTAGATTCAATAGCTGCAATGTTGGTCAGCCTCAAACCCAAAACTCTCCCATTGGGAACCACCGTACTTCCGAAAGTTCAGGCGCTCGGCTTAGCCGCGGATCTTCAAGACTGCCCATGTTTCGATCCTTGTTGCATCTGGTTCGGAAGAAGTGGAATAAGTTGACATGAGAATCCTTAGGTAACAACCTTGAATATGAAGATTACTCAGTCACGGTGAGGCCGTTCAATTCTGACAAGCTTGCAGAAATTTCGTCATTCGGTGAGTGCTTCATATTTCCGCTTTGGGAATAGCCGAACTCCAATCTCACAATCAACTCACCGAGTTCGAGGTTTCACAATATGCTTTTGTCCAACATCGTGACAGTAGTAAAACATCTCTATCGCTTACGAGCTGAATCGTTCGCAGATCTCACCAAACGTCATTTCGCTTCCGATTCAAACTACTTAACACCAAGATGACAACGGTTCAAAGAAGGCCTAGTCCCAATTAGTGTCGGTTCGCAGAGCTGACAACGGATCCAACAAGGCCTGACACCGATACTTCGTCATCCTTTAAATCCATGAACGTCTCACTCTCCGTATCTATTAAGCTATTCGGAATCATTCCGTATTTAAAATTTGATCCTAGCCTGGAACAAATGACGGGTACTAAGCCGACAATCAAGATACCAGAACCGGCAATATTTTACAATATGGCTTCTGTTTGGGGGTGCTCATGGTTGAACGAGAGACGGTAAGGTTGTCATGATGCCTACTTTAGCCGATCGAAACCATAATCTTCCAAACATAGATAACTATCCAACTTCATTTCGTCACGGATAGGAAGTATAAGTTCCTTTCGGAGTCCACTTTCGCTTCCATCATTACGCCATATTCTCAACCTCATTTGATATCAGATATTTAGGAAAGATGGCAGACCGCACCATGAAAGCCGTTTTCTGTGAGGGCAAACCTTTTCACGTCTCCGTCGAAGACACTCCGAGGCCTACTATTCAGCAACCTGAGGATGCAAATATTCAACTTATGACCGCGGCGATTTGCGGGACGGATTTGTATTGTTAACCACTAGACTAAAATACGGAACCGTACCCTAGCCTAGTATACGGTGGTTTATAACCAACTATTTGCATACCTTTCATGGCAAACTTGGATCTACTACTCCGCCTTGGAGTTTAGGCCATGAGGGAATTGGTATCGTCACAGAAGTCGGCGACAGTGTCACAACGATTAAAGTCGGAGACTGGGTTATTATGCCTGATTTCCCAGACGATGGTCATATCGACCTGTTTCCTCCACCTATATCTACGGAGGTTGCTTTCGGCTTCGGGCCAATATTCAGCAATCTTGGAGGCCTTCAAGGTAGGCCATCTCATGCTAACCGTTCAGAAGTAGCGCTAATGTCAGAACAGCAGAATGTGCTCGATGCCCTTTTGCGGACAAGTCGCTCATACCAGTGCCTGCTAAGCTCGCCAAAGAGCAACCGCTCGATCTTGTGGTGCTCTCTGACATCTGGCCGACGGCGTGGACTTGCCTCAATTTCGCCGGCTTTCAACATGGAGACAGCGTTGCCATCTTCGGAGCCGGTGAGTTCTCCATGCTACAGCGTACTCGATCCGCACTCACAGCCAAACAGGCCCCATCGGTCTTCTCTGCGCCTACAGCGCCCTCCTCCGCGGCGCATCCAGGGTGTTCAGCATCGACCACGTGCCGGAGCGCCTCGAAAAGGCACGCTCCATCGGCTCGACGCCGATCAACTTCACGAAGGGCGACCCGGTGAAGCAGATCCTGGCGATGGAGCCGAAGGAGGTGACACGGACGTGCGACTGCGTGGGCTTCGAGTGCGTGAACGACGCGCTGCAGCCGGACGAGGGCATCGTGCTGGGGCGAGCGGTCGCGCTGACGGCGCCGGGCGGCGGCATCGGCGTCATCGGCGTGTACTTTGCGGAGGATCGCTCCAAGGGCGCGCCGCTCGCCACCGGCAAGCGCGAGGCCGACATCCGCTTCCCCATCTCCGACTTCTGGTCCAAGAACCTTTCCATGCAGGGTGGCGCGGTGTCGTCGAGGGTGTTGGCCCTCACGCTGCTCGGCCTCGTTGAGAGTGGGAGGGCTAAACCGAGCTTTGTTTTCACGGCCGAGGTCGGTATCGAGGACGCGCAAGAAGCCTATTCGGCGTTTTCGGATCATAAGGAGATCAAGATTGCGATGATGTTCGAGCATGGGGATGAAATGGGGACGGAGGGTCATGGAGGTAGGGGGGTTCATGGAGGTGGTGGGGAGGTGAATGGCTTCAGTCACCATGCGAAGAGGAGAAGGTTTGGGAGCTGAGATGAAATCGAGTAACTAAATGGAGTCGATCACTTGCAGCTTTGGAAAATTAGACGGTCGGGTGGTTGGGCTTGAACATTCTTATTGACTCTACTATACAAGATTGATTTTCACCTCCAATAAATGTGATGTTACCCTCATCTTCAGTTATAAACTCAGAAATCGTAAACATGTAAGGGGGTATCATTCCGTCCATGAACTCCGTATCCTTTTTCTATTTATAGCCCCCGGAAATCATCAACCATATTCAGTACTTTCGAAGAGAGCGCAGCACCTTCAGCGGATACTGCGAGAGGGTAACATAGATGTGCTGCATTCGCGACGGTCAACGGATCGAAAACAATCGAGCGACTGTCATCCATGCGACATCTAAGAGCGGGTTTGCATATTTCGAATCGTGCGCTTCGCCGTTTGGTGATGGAATCAAACCATCAAACTAGCGAGCAGGAACTTGGCCCACCTTAGCGCTTAGGAACGTAAATTCGATAGCAGGAACGGTTCGGCCACAGATCATATCTTGGCCAACCGTTACCGATAGGACCTTCGACATACGACATGAAGCGGCGTTCCATATCCCGTCCATAGTCCATCACGTCCTCCCAATCCTTCACGTATCGAAATGGGCTACGCATCCAACTCGACAGCTCGTGGAGAAATAGCCTGGCGTTTTCGTGGCCCAAAGTTTCAGTCAAGATGTGGTGAGCCCAGTCTGACATGTCTCTTGGATCGATGGTCCGGAGGATGCAAATGATGAACTCGAGCAGCCATTCTTGGTTGACGGGCTGTTGCTGAGATGGCTCAGTCAAAAAGCTGAAGACTCGCAGCTCGCGGCGAATCCACGTGCGGGCTTTGGACTGCAGCTCCGTATCCTCGGCAATTTGGTCGGGTGTGACGTTGCGGAAGCCGGAAATGGGGTTCGAGCCGATGTGGCGAGAGTAGAGCAGCTGCAAGTACACATATCTAGAGACATCATCCCGTTAATAGAGTTCACTGGAGTTGAGCGAAACCTGCAATGCCGTATGTTGCTTTCGCCAGCAGCCCTGGAAGGCCTAGAAGTCCCTCAGATGTGGCAGGCTGAAACGCGAAGATAACTTACTTCCGTTTCTCAAGCGCACGATCAAACCATGGGTGTGGCCGATCATCTCTAGTCAAGCCGGGTGCGCCTCTTGCCACGAAACCTCTTACTTGTTGTCGACCTAGTTCAAATTGCAGCGGTGCCGGTGTGGTCCTGGGCACGACGTAGGTCCGAATGTCATCAGGACCTCTGAAATCATAATTTACTACTGTGATTTCTTGCTTGCACATCGGGCAGCAGGTGCTATGCTGAAGCCACGTGAGGAGGCATAGATAATCAAAGGTGTGGTGGTTGCAAGGCGCTGGGATCGCACGGTCTGTGATGGGTTGAAGACAAATCGAGCATGGTTCCGCTTCGGAAGAGGGCTCGTGGATGTCCTCAGCCATGATCTGAGCTGTCGTTCTCACGATCCCGTCCTTTGCGATCGATGTGCTTGAAGATGTTGTTGGAAATCACGGCGGATTTACTGGCAGCTTTCTGGGTGGATTCCATCGCGGCGCCTAACCCGATTCAGTCTTTGCGGCCTCTCTCACGTGATCTCAGCCTCGTCATATTTGTCAATGAGAGATGGAGATGACAGTAGCTCATTGAGAACCACGATCACGTTTATAAATGCAGATATTATCGTAATCGCCATATTTAGGATTATATAGCGGAACCAGATGAACCAGCCTGGAGTCCGGCTACCCTTAGGAACACCGATTTCTATAAAAGCACTACTCGTGTACAGAAAGCAAATATACATTGGTAGATGACTCTGGAACCAACACTGCCAGAAATCAAAAAGAAGTGATAATATTGCGATCACGCTTAAACCGTCCAAGGTTTCTCCCAAATTTCGCTTTGAAAACATTGAAAACGTGGTTAATCAACACATTCATCTGCCCCGACAACATTTTATCACGATGAAGCTGTGTTGCGGGTCTTATAGGATAGTACACTGCCCAGGCGCCGTGCCGGCCGCATGCACAACTCGCATTTGCGCTGGTAGTGCTCGTGCTTCCGCCTCCCGTATCAGTTTTGCACGCAGTTCTTTCTCAGCTGCTTGTAGTTGTTTTAGTGTTGGCTGTTTGACTTTCCTCTGTTTTGCATACTCTGCGTTCGATTGCGCCAGGCATTGGTCGTGTGAAATTAAGTTTTGAACATCTAGTGATTCCAGTATAGTTTTTACGTACTGCGCATCCCGTGCTGATCTTTCCAGCTGCCGTGGCGTACGCTGTGTTTCCTGATCTAGTCTCTTTGGCTGCTGTAAATATTGTATATGCCATGAATGTACTGAAGTTTAATGATCGCATTCGCCTTGGTTACTATTAAAAGCATTGACATTGAGGGATGGCTCGCTCGGCCGTATTGCCAGTACGTCGTGCTGGACATTCGGTTTCCGATTTTGAGAGTATGTCATTGGAAACTTTGAAGATTCGTTTGCTTTTGACTCTGATATCTCTCTCATAAGTCTTCGAAAGGCTTTTTGCTCGCCTTCGCCATATATCATTGGCATCGACACGTCGAAGATGCCCAAAAGTGAGTATGCGCGATCTTCTGGCCTCCTAGTTTGTCGTTGCTTAGCCCACGACAACCTATCTGTGACGCTGTATCTCTCCAAAGATCCACCGAGTAGAGCATCTCTGGGAATTCTAGTCAAAGTCTCCAAAGCATCCGCATGGCTCTGCTTCGATCCAAGCTGACTCCAGTTCTGATCGTAGAAGATGAGGTTTGATGGTGCAATCAACTCCTGGAGAGTCCAACCCCTAGTAAACCATCTGCATTTGCGAAATGGAATGTATTCCGATAATATTTCTGCCTGATCCCATAACGTCCAGTCTGAAAGGTAGGCATAGCATACCTTCGCAGACTTATACCAAGCGAACATGCTATTTATTGCTTCTTGCAATTCTGCGGAACTGGATTTGTTGATGCAGCAAGTATCGATCCATACATAGTCGAGTTTGTCCTGGCGAGCCTGTTCACAGCACCCAAGGATCTTTTCTGCTCGGATATCATGGTTTAGGTCGATCCCCCGGAGAAGGTCTGCGTATACGATTTCGCTGTCGTTCCATGTATATAACAAGATTGCATACGGCGGTTCTTAGCTTAGGTCAAACTCTTTCAGCGTATATGATGTGGTATGCAGAAGCCGCATTTTGTCCGAAGACCACTTCGACTAGAGTATGTCCTAGCTGTGGAATGGGTCTTATAGTGGGGAGGAGGGTATATTCGAGAGGGGTGTATTCGACTCAAGTTTCGAAGAGCAGAGCAACAAACGTAGAGCTACTGCGTGCAGACTTGTTGAAGAATCAGCCAGGTAAGTTGTGGGATCGCGAAGTTGCGGTTGAACACCGCCACCAATGTGAGCACGAAGCCCAAAGGCTGAGCCCATAGGCCGAAGTTTCGTCCGCAAGCGGCTTACCGTAGCGTTCTTCGGAGCCTTGGGTCACGGGAATATACGGGACGCGATCCACTTAAAAATACGAATTCCATGACTTAATCTGGACGACGTGGAGGATGGAAGAATATGCAAGTATAATCCGAAAATGAGAGTTCTCATATTCTAGCTCATCTGTCTTGTGCTATAACAAAATGGGGATCTAAAGCGAGAGCAAAGCTCCGCCGTTATGCAACCTCGCAATTTCAAAAATCGAAACACCACACATTATTTTTCATCACTATGAGGTGCAAGCAACCGCTGAAATCAGTGAGAGCAGCTGAAGGAGGTCTGGTGACCCACTGCGAAGGCAGCAATAAGACCCTCGATCGCAGAGTAGCAGCCGAGACCAGCGGTGACGAGTGCGCCGAGGAAGAAGAAGATATTCCAGGAGTTGAGGAGGAAGTTCTTGCTGAAGCCACGCGCCCAGCGCCTGAAGCCAGTATCGTGACGAATGGTCTGACCGGTGGTCGGGTCGAAGCCCTCGCCTTCCTGCATGGCGTCGCGCTTGATCATGGCGCCGACCATGAGGAGTGGCGGGAAGGTGTAGGTGAACTGTAGAATGCAGAGAGCTGCGATGAGAGAGCTGAGATAGGCGAAGTTGGGAATGGCGGCGGCGATGATGAAGGCAAGCGACCAGTAGATCGGGACCATGCCAATCCAGATGAGCTTGCCAGATCGCTCGCTGAGGTCGGGGAAACCGAAGAGCTCCTTGAGAATGTTCTGGTACAACACCTTGATACCAATGTTGCCGTACAGAGCGGCGGCGATGAGAGAAGAGAGGAAGGAGATGATGTTACCGGCGGTGTAGGCAGCCTGAGGGCTCATACCTTGGTTGGCCGGATTGATGGTGTACTGACCCTGGTAGGAGTAGACAAAGAGACCGAAGAACATGTAGACGAAGCAGATGAAGCTCTGAGCGCAGACGAGTGCCTTCCAGAAATCCCATGGCCTACGCATCTCAGCCATGAATTCGCAGAAAAGCATGGCACCACCATATGAGTAGACAGCCTGCATGAGACCGTTGATTGAAGTACTGAAGCCAACGGCGTAATCAGGAGTGCCTGCAAAGGTGTGGACGATGCCATCACCCTCGGGGATGTTGTTGACGTCGGCCGACATTGAGTAGTTAGGCAGAGTGTTGGCAACAACGGCCATGGTCATGATCAGGACAATAACATTGAGCCAAATGGCAAGGTTGGCAACCCATCCAAACTTCTGGAGAGTTCGGATCTGACCGAGAACCAAACCGCACAGCATCCAAATGACACAACCTGATCAAATTAATAACTATTTTAAAGAATGTACATCCGAATCGATGTAAACTTACAGACAATGTAGCAAATGTTGGAGTTGATCTGGTAGATACCCTGACCATTTCCGATAATGATGATACCGACGTTGAAGATGAGCTGAATGGACTGTAGGACATTGACGAGGTGGCGAGCAATGGTACCGTAGATGCGGAATGCGAAGTCACCATATGTTTTCATTGGGAACTGGTTGGAGTCGAGCATGAGGAACATGCGCCAAAGCTGCCAGCCAGTGTAACCAGCGAGAGCACCGAAAGTGACGTAGAGAGCAACGCCGGGTCCGTAACCCATCTGAGCAAACGCCCACGGCACTGAGTACGGGCCAAGAATGTCGGTGGTGATCAAGTAGAAGACGGCTCCCCAAGTGGCGGTTCGCAGAGCGCGAGAGGCCTGAACCCACTCGGCGTCAGTAACTACCATGGCATTGTTGCCGTTTGGACTGTCGGTGCCCGCAGCGATCTCCTTCTCCTTTGCGGCAGGATTGAGCACATTGTGAGGTTCACTGGCCTCCGCTCTCTCCTTCTTGGTGGTGAAGCCAAGCAGTTTGCGCAAGGGATGGGTACCACCAGAGATGCCCTGCTCCTCCTCGCGAGTGATTTTTGCCCAGTAAAGGTACCTAGTGGCGTCA
>Ga0335073_10009982_pt1 | contig 13323 bp, 11 predicted proteins | sample Lox_Sample_22_FD_207093 | JGI IMG/M metagenome (GOLD analysis project Ga0335073, IMG submission 207093) | Soil microbial communities from Loxahatchee National Wildlife Refuge, Florida, United States - Lox_Sample_2.2 | ecosystem: Environmental > Terrestrial > Soil > Wetlands | place: USA...
GCTGTCGACCGCGGCCTCGAAGGCGTAGGCGGTGATGTTGTAGCAGGACTTGACCGGCCCGATCCGCTGGTAGATGAAGGCGATCACGGTGCCGACCAGCCGGGTGACGATGAACAGGTGCACCGGCAGCAGCAGGGCGCCGAGCACCAGCGGCACCCCGGCCAGGGTGAGCGAGTGCGCCTGGCGCCGGAACTCGACGTTCATCAGGAACAGCTCGGCGATCAGGAACATCCCGACCAGCAGCGGCACCACGACCTGCTGCGAGACGTCGATGTGCACGATGGCCGGCGACGGCGCGCCCAGGCTCAGTGCGGCGGCTCCGGCGCCCAGCGTGGCGCTGAGGGCCAGCGTCCACTGACCCGCGGAGAAGGACCGGTGCATGGTGTCAGAACCTGCCCGACCCGGTCCCGATCAGGCCGTCGCGAACTCGGCGGGAGGCACGGATGGCCTGCGCCGCGGCGGCAGCGCATCGGACGTCCGCGCAGGTGTCCACCTGCCGGAGCGTCCCGAACGTGCCATCGGCGCGTCGCCGAGCCGGCACGATCTCCTCGGCCATCCGTGGCCCCTCTCCCCGTTACCGTTGCGGTGAGGCACGCCTTCCGGCGGTGCTCGCCGCGATCCTTTCCAGCACATCGGGTCTTGCGGATTCATTGCCCGGATGGTCTCGAAATTCCAATTTTCATTCAGGGTTTCGAAACCAGCCGTGCAGTCACATCGACAGCGGGCCCGCTGAGCTGAGCCGTTGCCGGCGATCCAGCCGCCAGAACGGGTGTTCCGGCACGATTCGAACCCGGCGAAAACTCCCTACCGAACCGGCCGAATGCGGTGCGGAACTCACACCAGGACGGCGCCGATCTGGTCGAGGGTGGACTGCAACCCGGCCTCGAACTCGGCGTCGAACCGGTGCTCGGCCAGCGTGCCGGAGAGCTCGTGCAGGGTCGGGTAGCGGCCGGCGTCGTACGGCTCGGCCGCCCCGGTCGCGGCCAGCGTGCTGGTCTCCAGCCAGAGGAAGCCGAGCAGGAACCGGTTCAGCGCCCGGTAGCCGTAGCGGGCCTGCTCGTCGGAGAAGCCCTCGCGGCGCAGCCCGGCCAGCAGCGCCTCCACCCATTCGGCCGAGCACAGCGGCGGGCTGATCCAGGGCGGCCCCGGCCGCCGGGTCACCACCAGCACGAACGCGTTCGGGTGGGCGACGACCCGGCGGCGGATCTCGCGGGCCATGCCGGTCAGGTAAGGCCGCCAGCCCGCGGCCGGGCCACCGGGCGCCGCGCCGCCCTCGGCCAGCGCGGCGATCACCCGGGTCACCACCGCGTCGAAGAGGGCCTCCCGGTTGGCGACGTGCTTGTAGAGCGACATCGCCTCGACGCCGAGCCGGGCAGCCAGGGCGCGCATGGTCACCGCCGCCAGGCCCTGCTCGTCGATCATCGCCAGGGTCTCCTCGACCACCCGCTGCCGGTTCAGCCCGGCGCGCCGCCGGCCGGGCGGTGGTGCGCTGGACATGGCGATCCGATCGTGTGGGGCACGGGCCGCGGACCGCCTCGGCGAGCTGCCCGGCAGGCTGATCTCGTGCCCGGCCCGCCCAGCGCCGATGCCCGGTGCCGGCTCCGGGCCGAGGGCCCGTGCGGGTTCCGGCACGGCTTGCCGGCCTCGCGACGCCGAGCCTACGCCCGTCCCGCCGGGTAGGCTGCAGTCACCGAATTTCGGCTTACTGCGTAAACCAGGGAGCGCTGAGTGCCAGGAAACCTCCAGTTGCCGGCCGCGACACACACCGCCGAGCTCACCCGGCGGATGTCCGACCTCGGCGCGGAGGCCGACGCGCGGCAGCTGCTGGTGACCGGCTCCGCGGGCCTGTTCGGGTGCGCCGCCGCGGGATTCGGGCAGGTCACCGTCTCCAGCAGCCGGCGCGAGCCCGTGGTGCCGGAGCGGCTGGACTTCACCTTCGGCGGCGACGGGACGGTCGCGGCCGGCCTCACCGAGCTCACCCGAGCCGCGCCGGAGGCGGTCGCGCTGGCCGCGCTGCGCCAGGACGAGCCGGTGCACAGCGACGACCTCGCGCAGGACGGCCGGTGGCCCGGCTACGCCGAGGCGATGGCGCGCTGGGCCGGAATGCGGTCGGTGCTGGCGGTACCGGTCCGGCTGACCGGCACCGCACTCGGTGTGCTGGTGCTCTACGCCGGCGAGCCGGGCCTCTTCGACGCCGAGACGGCGGCGCTCGCCGGCACCCTCGCCGACCAGGCGGCGCTCGCGCTCGGCCTGCTCGCCGGCCGGACGAAGAACCGCAACCTGACCATCGCGCTCGAGACCAGCCGGGAGATCGGGCAGGCGATGGGCATCCTGATGGCCACCCGCAAGGTCACCGGCGACCGCGCCTTCGACCTGCTCAAACAGGCCTCGCAGCAAGCGCACGTCAAGCTGCGCGAGCTCGCCCGCGAGGTGATCCTGACCGGCCAGCTGCCGGCCGGCTGAGCCGGCTCAGCGGATCGCGATGGCGCGCTCCCCCGCCGCCACCGTCTCACCGATCACCGGCGCGCCCGGCACCTCGCCGACCACCAGCAGGCCGCCGCTGGTCTGGGCGTCGGCGAGCAGCAGCAGCTCGTCCTCACCGAGCCCGGTGGCCAGCTGGTCCCGGACCCAGGCCAGGTTGCGCCGGGTGCCGCCGCTGACGAAGCCGTCCCGCAGCGCGTCCCGGGCACCGTCGAGGTAGGGCACCGCCGCCGCGTCCAGCACCGCGCCGATGCCCGAGGCGCGCAGCAGCTTGTAGAGGTGACCGAGCAGGCCGAAGCCGGTCACGTCGGTGGCGGCCCGGACCCCGGCGGCCAGCGCCCGCTCGGCGGCCTCGCGGTTCAGCTCGGTCATCGACGCGATCGCCTGCGGGAACACCTCGCCGGTGGCCTTGTGCCGGTTGTTGAGCAGCCCGACGCCCAGCGGCTTGGTCAGGCTGATCGGCAGGCCGGCCTCGGCCGCGTCGTTGCGCAGCAGCCGGGCCGGATCGGCGATGCCGGTGACCGCCATGCCGTACTTCGGCTCCGGGTCGTCGATGCTGTGGCCGCCGCCGACCGCGCAGTTCGCCTGCCGCGCGACGTCCAGGCCGCCGCGCAGCACCTCGCGCAGCAGCTCCACCGGCAGGGTGTCACGCGGCCAGCCCACCAGGTTCACCGCGACCAGCGGCCGGCCGCCCATCGCGTAGACGTCCGACAGCGCGTTCGCGGCGGCGATCCGGCCCCAGTCGTAGGCGTCGTCGACCACCGGGGTGAAGAAGTCGGCGGTCGAGACCACCGCGGTGCCGGGCGCCAGCTCGACCACCGCCGCGTCGTCGCCGTCGTCCAGGCCGACCAGCATGCCGGGCAGCTGCTGGCCGGTCAGGCCGCGAACCGCCTCCTCCAGCTCACCGGGCGGGATCTTGCACGCGCAGCCACCGCCGTGCGCGTACTGGGTGAGGCGGATATCGCTGGCAAGACCGGTCATGCCGCCACGGTAACCAGTCACCCGCTAGCGTGTGGTCCCGGAGGCGTACAGGTGCCTGGTGGCCCTCCCGGTCTTCAAAACCGGTGAAGCCGAGGAACTCGGCTTGGCGGGTTCGATTCCCGTCCGTCTCCGCCAGACCGAACGTGCGCCGTCGCGAGTGAAGGAGCCGGATGGCCGAGCCGGACCCCCGCCGCCGGGTGCCCCGGATGGACGCGGTGCTCGCCGATCCCGCCCTGGCCGGCCCGCTCGACCGGCTGGGCCGGGCCGCCGTGCGTGCCCTCGCCGACGAGGTGCTGTCCGACGTCCGGGCCGGCCGGCTGGAGCCGGCGGCGGCGGTGCCGGCGCTGCTCACCCGGCTGCCGGACCGGCCCGGCAGCCTGACCGCGGTGCTGAACGCGACCGGCGTGGTGCTGCACACCAACCTGGGCCGGGCGCCGCTGTCCGAGGCCGCGACGGCCGCGGTGGCCGCGGCGGCCGGCTACGTCGACGTCGAGTACGACCTGGCCACCGGCCAGCGGGCCGGCCGCGGCCGCGGGGCGCTGGCCGCGCTGCGCCGGGCGGTGCCCGAGGCCGGCGAGGTGCTGGTGGTGAACAACGGCGCGGCAGCGCTGCTGCTGGCCGCGATCGTGCTGTCGGACGGCCGCGAGGTGCTGGTCAGCCGGGGCGAGCTGGTCGAGATCGGCGACGGGTTCCGGCTGCACGAGCTGATCGGCTCGGCCGGCGTGCGGCTGCGCGAGGTGGGCACCACCAACCGCACCCGGCTGGCCGACTACCGAGCGGTCGCCGGGCCGGACGCCGGCTGCGTGCTGAAGGTGCACCCGAGCAACTTCCGGGTGGCCGGCTTCACCGCCGCGGTGCCAGTCGCCGACCTGGCCGGGCTCGGGCTGCCGGTGCTGGCCGACGTCGGCAGCGGGCTGCTGCGCCGCTCCCCCGCGCTGCCCGACGAGCCGGACGTCGCCTCGGCCCTGGCCGCCGGGGCGAGCGTGGTGACCTGCAGCGGCGACAAGCTGCTCGGCGGCCCGCAGGCCGGCCTGCTGTTCGGCAATGCTGAGCTGTTGCAGCGAATCCGGCGACACCCGGTGTACCGCGCGCTGCGGGTGGACAAGCTCACCCTGGCCGCGCTGGCGGCGACACTGGCCGGCCCGGCCACGCCGGTCGAGGAGTACCTGCACGCCGACGAGGTCCGGCTGCGCGAACGCTGCGCGGCGGTGGCCGGCGAGCTGGGCCCGGTCGCCGAGGTGGTGCCGGCCGAGGGCGCGGTCGGCGGCGGCGGCGCGCCCGGGGTCGCCCTGCCGGGCTGGGCGGTCGCGCTGCCGGCCGGGTACGCCGGACGGCTGCGCGCTGGCCGGCCGCCGGTGATCGGCCGGCTGCACCGGGACCGCTGCCTGCTCGACCTGCGCTGCGTGCCGGAGCGCGAGGACGCCACGATCGTGGCGGCCGTGCTCGCGGCGGGCGGCTGAGCCGGATGCGGGTCGTCGCCACCGCCGGCCACGTCGACCATGGCAAGTCGACCCTGGTCCGCGCGCTCACCGGCATGGAGCCCGACCGGTGGGCCGAGGAACGCCGGCGCGGCATGACCATCGACCTCGGCTACGCCTGGACGGAGCTGGCCTCCGGCGAGCAGCTGGCCTTCGTCGACGTGCCCGGCCACCAGCGCTTCATCGGCAACATGCTGGCCGGCCTCGGCCCGGCGCCGGCGGTGCTGTTGGTGGTGGCGGCCGACGCGGGCTGGTCGCGGCAGTCGGCCGAGCACCTGGCCGCGGTGCACGCGCTGCGGCTGCGGCACGGCCTGCTGGCGATCACCCGCAGCGACCTGGCCGATCCCGGCCCCGCCCTGGCCGCGGCCCGCGAGCGGATCGGCCGGTCGAGCCTGGGCGAGGTCCCCGCCGTGTGCGTCTCGGCGGTGACCGGGGCCGGGCTGCCCGAGCTGCGGGCCGCGCTCGGCTCGCTGGCCGCCGGGCTGCCCGAGCCGCGCCAGGACGGCCGGGTGCGGCTCTGGGTGGACCGCTCGTTCACCGTGCGCGGCGCGGGCACCGTGGTCACCGGGACGCTCGGCGCCGGCACCGTCCGGGCCGGTGACCGGCTGCTCGCCGGCGACCGGCCGGTCGTGGTGCGCGGCTTGCAGCAGCTCGGCCGGGACGCCGCCGAGGCGGCGGCGGTGGCCCGGGTGGCGCTGAACCTGCGCGGTGCCGGGCCGGCCGAGCTGGGCCGGGGTGACGTGCTGCTCACCCCGGACGCCTGGCACCACAGCCGGGCGCTGGACGTCCGGCTGGAGCGGTTCACCGAGCACGCGGCTGGGGAACCGGCTGGGGAACCGGCATCGCTGCCGGCCGAGCTGATGCTGCACCTGGGCACCGCCACGGTGCCGGTCCGGGTCCGGCCGCTGGGCGAGGGGCACGCCCGGCTGAGCTACGACCGGCCGCTGCCGGTGCAGGTCGGCGACCGGGCGATCCTGCGCGACCCCGGCCGGCAGGCGGTGGCGGCCGGGGTGCTGGTGCTCGACGCCGACCCGCCCGCCCTGCGCCGGCGCGGCGCCGCAGCCCGGCGGGCGGCCGAGCTGGCCGGCCTGGGCGGCCGGCCGAACCTGGCCGCGGAAGTCCGCCGGCGGGGCGCGGCGCACCGGAATCTGCTGGAATCACTGGGCATTCCGACCGAGGCCGGCGCGCCGGGGGTGCGCACCGAGGCCGGCTGGCTGATCGCCGACGGCACCTGGCAGGCGTGGCTCGCGCAGGCGCCGGCCGCGGTGGCGACCTGGGCCGCCGACCACCCGCTGGAGCCGGGCATGCCCGCCGAGGCGCTGCGCCGGGCGGCCGGCATCCCGCACCGCGACCTGCTGCCGGCACTCATCCGGCAGGCCGGCCTGGTCGCCGAGGAGGGCCGGGTGCGCGCGCCGGGGCAGGCCGTCACGCTGAGCGCCTCCGAGGCCGCGGTGGCCACCGTGGAACGACGGCTGGCCGCCGACCCGTTCGCCGCGCCGGAACGGTATGAGCTGGCCGAGCTGCGGCTGGGTCGCCGGGAGCTGGCCGCGGCCGAACGGGCCGGCCGGCTACTGCGGATCGCCGAGGACCTGGTGCTGCTGCCCGACGCCCCGGGCCGGGCGGCGCGGCTGCTGGCGGGGCTGCCGCAGCCGTTCACGCTCAGCGAGGCGCGGCAGGCGCTGGGCACCACGCGCCGGGTGGCCGTGCCGCTGCTGGAATATCTCGACGCTGAGACGATCACCGAGCGGCTGCCGGACAGCCGCCGCCGGCTCCGCTGACCGTTCGGCTGCGCTGACGGCTCCGCTGACCGTTCGGCTGCGCTGACGGCTCCGCCGACCGTTCGGCTGCGCTGACGGCTCCGCTACGGGCGCCGGGCCTCGAGCCGTTCCCGTTGCGGCACCACGGTGTACTTCGGGTCCCGGGCGGAGGCCTGGCCGGCGTAGAAGATGCCGAACCGGGTGCAGGCCGAGCCCGCCAGCAGCGCGATGCCCGAGGCCGCCGCGACCCGCCGGTCCCTGCGGGCCAGCAGGGTGCCGAGCGTTCCGAGCCCGGTCAGCGCCTTGCTCGCCTTCATCAGCGTCCCGGCCCGGCCCTCGTGCAGCGGCTCGGCGGCGATGCCCATCGAGGACTCCATCCGCTGCGAGGCGGCCAGTTCCAGCAGGGCGCCGCCGACGGCCAGTCGCCGGGCCGGGCCGGCCTGCCCGACCGGCGCGCCGAGCATGCCCAGCCCGCCGGCGGCCACCGCGGCGGAGCCGGCGAAGACGAACGGCAGCTCCCGGTGCGCCTCGTGCCACGACGGGGTGGCGGTGTCGGCGATCAGCACCGCGGTGTAGGCGGCGACGGCCGGCCCCAGCGCCGCGGCGGCCAGCCCGGCCGGCCGGTCCACCGCGCCGACCAGCCGACGCAGCGGCCGGGGCAGCAGCCCGGCCAGCTCACCGGCCGCGGCCACCCCGGCGGCTGGGCCGAACGCGGTCAGGATCCAGGTGCCGACCGACATCGGCGAGGTGGGCTTGGCGACCCGCAGCATGTTCAGGAACCGGGACGGCCGGCCCAGGTCGTGCACCAGCAGCCCGAGGCTGGCGGTGATCGCCCCGGCCGCGCCGAGCCGGGCGGTCCGCCGCAGCGCCGGCCGGCCGGTCAGGTCGGCCCCGGCGCCGAGCAGCGCCGAGCCACCGGCCAGCCCGCCGAGGAACAGGTAGCCGGGGATGTCCTCGGTCCACGGCGAGGCCTTGACCACCGGCCGGCCGTAGTAGCTGGTGAACTGCGCGTCCGGCACCATCTGCCGCTCGGCCGACCGGCGGCGCCGCCGCCCGCCGGGACGGGAACGGTCCTCGACGCGGCCCGGTGCGCTCATGCCCGGTGCGCTCGTGCCCGGTGCGCTCATGCCCGGCCGCCGAGGAACGCCGCGACCGCACCGGCGGCCAGCGCGACCCCGGCCAGCGCGGCGCGCTTCCACATCGCGGGCAGGTCGCGGGTGGTCACCACCGGATCCGGAGGCAGCCCGTACACCTCCGGCTCGTCGAGCAGCAGGAACATCGCGCCGCCACCGCCGATGCCGTCGTCCGGGTCGTCCAGGTAGAGCCGCGCCTCGGTGACGCCCGAGGCGTGCAGCGCCCGCTGGCGCTCCTCGGCCCGGGCCCGCAGCTCGTCCAGGTCGCCGAACTGGATCGACTGGGTCGGGCAGGCCTGCGCGCAGGCCGGGGTCATGCCGGCGCCGATCCGGTCATAGCAGAGCGTGCACTTCTGGGCCAGGCCGTTGTTCTTCACCGCCTTGCCGCCCTCGCGCCGGTCGATCACGCCGAACGGGCAGGCCGGCACGCAGTAGCCGCAGCCATTGCAGATGTCGTCCTGCACGACCACGGTGCCGAACTCGGTGCGGAACAGCGAACCGGTCGGGCAGACGTCCAGGCACGCGGCATGGGTGCAGTGCTTGCAGACGTCGGACTCCATCAGCCAGCGGAAGTCGGAGCGCGTCCCGGCCGCCGCCTCGGCCAGGCCGGAATCCTGGCTGCCGAGCTGGCGCGGCTGCTCGACGAAGGCCACGTGCCGCCAGGTGCTGGCACCCAGCGCGCCGGTGTTGTCGTAGGACGAGCCGAGCAGGTTCAGCCCGTCCTCGGGCACCTCGTTCCACTCCTTGCAGGCCACCTCGCAGGCCTTGCAGCCGATGCACACCGAGGTGTCGGTGAAGAACCCCAGCCGCGGCTGCCCACCCTGCCAGCCGGCGTCGGCCGCCACGTGCTCGGTCGGCCCGTACAGCTGATTGCTCATCGAACCCCAGTCAGATCAGGACGGATGCCCGTCGGCGCCGGTCGTTGCTCGCCGTGCTGCTCCCAGCCTGGACGTCCCGCCAGGCAGATGCAACACTCGCCGTGGAGCGATCGTCCGGTCCCGCGCAGGCAGCCGGGCACAGCGCGCCCGAGTGTGGCACCCTGCAAGCATGGGCACCGACACGGGTGCCACCGGGGCGGGAGGTTGGCGTGCGGAGCACCGATCGTGGCACCCCCGAACCCGCCCGGGGCGCCGCTGCCCTGCAGTGGCCGGTGCTCCGGCAGCTGGCCGGCCGCGACCGGCTCGGCCGCGGCGCCGCCGCGAAGTCCGGGCGCGACTGGACACCCCGCACCGAGACCGCCGACACGGTGGTCGGCAGCGTCTGCCCGTACTGCGCGGTGGGCTGCGGCCAGCGGGTCTTCGTCAAGGACGGCAAGGTCGTGCAGATCGAGGGCGACCCGGACTCGCCGGTCAGCCGCGGCCGGCTCTGCCCGAAGGGCTCGGCCAGCCTGCAGCTGACCACCGGCGGCAACCGCGAGTACAAGGTGCGCTACCGGCGCCCGCACGGCACCGACTGGGAGGACCTGGAACTCGGCACCGCGATGGACCTGATCGCCGACCGGGTGATCAAGAGCCGCCGCGACTACTGGCAGGAGGAGGTGGACGGCAAACGCGTCAACCGCACCCTGGGCATCGCCAGCCTCGGAGGAGCGACCCTCGACAACGAGGAGAACTACCTCATGAAGAAGCTCTACACGGCGATGGGGGCGATCCAGATCGAGAACCAGGCCCGTATTTGACACAGCTCCACCGTTCCCAGTCTGGGAACCACCTTCGGCCGTGGCGGTGCCACGACCTTCCAGCAGGACCTGCAGAACGCCGACTGCATCCTGATCGAGGGCTCGAACATGGCCGAGTGCCACCCGGTCGGGTTCCAGTGGGTGATGGAGGCCAAGGCCCGCGGCGCGACGGTGATCCACGTCGACCCGCGCTTCACCCGCACCTCGGCCGTCGCCGACCTGCACGTCCCGCTGCGCGCCGGCAGTGACATCGCCTTCCTCGGCGCCCTGATCAACCACGTGCTCACCGGCGGCCACGAGTTCCGCGAGTACATGCTGGCCTACACCAACGCCGCGGTGCTGCTGCGCGAGGACTTCGCCGACACCGAGGATCTGGACGGCCTGTTCTCCGGCTTCGACCCCGAGACCAGGCAGTACGACTCGTCCAGCTGGATGTACGACGGGGTCGAGGTCGCCACCGCGGCCGGCCAGCGCGACCAGCAGTACTCCGAGCGGGCGACCGAGGGCACCAAGCAGGCCTCGCACGGCGAGACGCACGGCAGCGGCGGCGCGGCCATCGACGGCCAGCCCCGGCGGGACGAGACCCTGCAGGATCCGCGCTGCGTCTACCAGGTGCTGAAGCGGCACTACTCCCGCTACACGCCGGAACTGGTGGAGCAAATCTGCGGCATCCCGCCGGAGCTGTTCGGCAAGGTCGCCGACGCGCTGGTCGCCAACTCGGGCCGGGACCGGACCACCGCGTTCTGCTACGCGGTCGGCTGGACCCAGCACACCGTCGGCGTGCAGTACATCCGCACCGCGGCGGTGCTGCAGGCGCTGCTCGGCAACATCGGCCGGCCCGGCGGCGGCATCCTCGCGCTGCGCGGGCACGCCTCGATCCAGGGCTCCACCGACATCCCCACGCTCTACAACCTGCTGCCCGGCTACATCCCGATGCCGCACGCGCACAAGCACGAGAGCCTGGACGACTTCGTCGCCGCCGACGCCGGGGTGAAGGGCTTCTGGGGCAACATGCGCTCCTACGTGGTGAGCCTGCTGAAGGCGTACTGGGGCGATGCCGCCACCGAGGCGAACGACTACTGCTTCGACCACCTGCCCAGGCTGACCGGCGACCATTCGACGACGACCACCGTGATGCGCCAGGTCGACCACGGCGGCGGCGGGTACTTCATCGTCGGCGAGAACCCGGCGGTCGGCTCGGCGAACGCGAAGATGCAGCGGCGGGGCATGGCCAATCTCGACTGGCTGGTCGTCCGCGACTTCTCGCTGATCGAGAGCGCCACCTGGTGGAAGGACGGGCCGGAGATCGAGACCGGCGAGCTGCGCACCGAGGACATCGGCACCGAGGTCTTCTTCCTGCCGGCCGCCGCCCACACCGAGAAGAACGGCAGCTTCACCAACACCCAGCGGATGCTGCAGTGGCACCACCAGGCCGTCGAGCCAGCCGGCGACGCCCGCAGCGACCTGTGGTTCTACTACCACCTGGGCCGGATCATCCGGCAGAAGCTGGCCGGCTCCACCGACCCGCGCGACCGGGCGCTGCTGGAGCTGACCTGGGACTACCCGACCGAGGGCGCACAGGACGAGCCGAGCGCCGAGGCGGTGCTCGCCGAGATCAACGGCCGGGACGCCGGCGGCGCGCCGCTGTCGTCCTACACCCAGCTCAAGGACGACGGCAGCACCAGCAGCGGTTGCTGGATCTACTGCGGCGTCTATGCCGACGGGGTCAACCAGGCCGCCCGGCGCAAGCCCGGCCGGGAGCAGAGCTGGGTGGCCCCGGAGTGGGCCTGGGCGTGGCCGGCCAACCGCCGGATCCTCTACAACCGCGCCTCGGCCGACCCGGACGGCAAGCCGTGGAGCGAGCGCAAGGCCTACGTCTGGTGGGACGAGGAGCAGGGCAAGTGGACTGGGCACGACGTCCCCGACTTCGAGGCCGACAAGCGCCCGGACTACCGGCCACCGCCCGGCGCCACGGCCCAGGACGCGATCGCCGGCGACGACCCGTTCATCATGCAGACCGACGGCAAGGCCTGGTTGTTCGTGCCGGCCGGCCTGTCCGACGGGCCGCTCTCAGCGCACTACGAGCCCGAGGAGTCGCCGTTCGACAACCCGCTCTACGGCCAGCGCGCCAACCCTGCCCGGGAGCGCTACCCCCGCAAGGACAACGCCTACGCCCCGCCGGGCAGCGAGGTCTTCCCGTACGTGGCGACCACCTATCGGCTCACCGAGCACCACACCGCCGGCGGCATGAGCCGCTGGGTGCCGTACCTGTCCGAGCTGCAGCCGGAGATGTTCTGCGAGATCAGCCCCGAGCTGGCCGCCGAGCGCGGGCTGGCACACCTCGGCTGGGCCACCATCGTCACCGCCCGGTCGGCGATCGAGGCCCGGGTATTCGTCACCGACCGGATGGTGCCGCTGCGGGTGCAGGGACGCGTCGTGCACCAGGTCGGGCTGCCCTACCACTGGGGGCCGAACGGGCTGGTCACCGGCGATGCCGCCAACGAGCTGAGCTCGGTGGTGCTGGACCCGAACGTGCACATCCAGGAGTCCAAGGCGGCCAGCTGCGACATCCGGCCCGGGCGCCGGCCGCGCGGCCCGGCGCTGCTGGACTACCTGGCCGACTACCGCAAGCGCGCCGGAGCCGAAACCGAATAGCTGCGCCGGGCGCACCGGCGCCCCGCCCGCGCCGAGTGTCGGATAGCGAGCGACCGGCCGATCTGGTAACTGTTGATCAATTCGGACGGAAAGGCTGGTCGAGTATGCGCGCGCCGCTCCCCCTCAACGAGGACGCGCGGGTCGCGGCGCTGCAGCGGCTGGGCATCCTCGATCAGCCGGCCGCACCCGACCTCGACACGCTGAGCCGGCTCGCCGCCTACGTCACCGGTACCCAGTTCGGCGCGATCAACCTGATCGACACCGACCAGCAGCGGCAGGTCTCGGCCAGCACCGGCGCGCCCGCCGACTGCCCCCGGCAGGACTCGATCTGCCAGTACACCGTCTACGAGAACCGCACCCTGCACGTGCCGAACGCCGCGCTGGATCCGCGCTTCGAGGACAACCCCTACGTCTCCGGCCTGCTCGACCGGGTCGCGCTCTACTGCGGGGTGCCGCTGCGTGACCTGGACGGGTTCGTGCTGGGCTCGCTGTGCGTGACCGACCCACAGCCGCGGGAGCTCTCCGATGCTCAGGTGGGCGCGCTGGAGGACCTGGCACGCCAGGTGGAGCAGCTGTTCGAGATGCGCCGGCAGCACAGCCGGCTGCTCGACGTGCTCGCCCAGGTGGACCACCTGGCCGTGCACGACCCGCTGACCGGCCTGGTGAACCGGCGGATGCTGGCCGACCGGCTCGAACACGCGATCAGCCGGGCGCAGCGGCCGCAGTCGGTGCCGGTGGTGTTCTTCTGCGACCTCGACGGGTTCAAGGCGGTGAACGACTCCCTCGGGCACCAGGCCGGTGACGAGGTGCTGGTCGAGGTCGCACACCGGCTGACCGCGCTGATGCGGCCGTCGGACACGGTGGCCCGGGTCGGCGGCGACGAGTTCCTCGTGCTGTGCGAGGACATCCCGGCCGAGAACCACGAGGTGGTGGCCGACCGGCTGCGCTCGGCGGGCCACACCGACATCACCACCTGGGCCGGGCCGGCCCGGGTGGGCATCAGCGTCGGCTTTGCCCAGGCCACCGCCGGCCGCGGCGTGTCCGACGTGCTGAACGAGGCCGACCGCGGCATGTACCTGGACAAGCTGTCCCGCCGCGGCGTCGCGTAGCCAGCGGCTGCCTCGCGTGGCAACCGTGTCGCGCAGCGGTCAGCGGTCAGC
>Ga0335073_10009983_pt1 | contig 13323 bp, 11 predicted proteins | sample Lox_Sample_22_FD_207093 | JGI IMG/M metagenome (GOLD analysis project Ga0335073, IMG submission 207093) | Soil microbial communities from Loxahatchee National Wildlife Refuge, Florida, United States - Lox_Sample_2.2 | ecosystem: Environmental > Terrestrial > Soil > Wetlands | place: USA...
AAAGGGGAGCTTCGTGAACTCTCGATTACCGATCAGAATGGATCTGTCGTGGGCAAAGATCGGTCAATCACATCTGCTCAAAGGCATCAGCTATATGTCGAAACACTGCCTCGAGACATAGGCCTGTCGTCGTTTGAGCAATTCGTTTTTCTGCAGCACTTTGTATTCACCTTTGATGAGAGGCGGCATCTCTTGTTCTGGGATCAAAAACTCCTTGAACAGGTTCTTCATCTCTGTTTCGGTGTAGACCCAAGCCGAGCACAACGTGCCGATGAGATCAGACGCGAAATTGAGCGCGCCGATTCTCTTGCCAGAAACTATCAATGGCAGGCAACAGAGTTGCGACGAAAACTTGAAGAACTTGAGGAGATCGTCAAAGGTGATAAGAAAAGTGGAGATAAGGGAAAGAAACTCATCGAGAAGTTTACCGAGCTACAAGCGAAGAGAGATGCTGAACAATCAGTTTTGATTAAGACCCGAGCGCAACGGGATGATGCCGAGCTAGCGTTGGCCCAAGCTACCGCGTCATTCATGACTAAGAAACAGGAATATGAGGCGGAATTTTCGCATAGTTTTAGCAAACAAGGCAACGTAGAGGTTAACCCAACGATTGTCGCTTCGGTCGAATCAGGACAATGCGAAATCTGTGGCACTGCTTCCGATTCCGTATCAACCAGCATACGTGACCCAAAACCCAAAAACTGACACAGAGGAGATTAGAGGTAAGCTGGGGCAGGAGTCCGGACAAGGAGACGAGGACGATGCCCAAGAGTGGTCACACGGAAGAGCAGATCGTTGCTGTTTTGCGGCAAGTGGAAGCGGGAGCGCGCGTGGACGATGTTTGCCGCAAGGTCGGGATCAGCCAAGCGACTTACTATCTCTGGAAACGGAAGTATACCGGGGTGGGAGTGAGCGAGTTGCGTGAGCTGCGGCAGTTGCGGGACGAGGTTGGGCGGCTGAAGCGATTGGTGGCCGACCTGAGCCTGGATCGGCAGATCCTGCAGGAGATCGTCTCAAAAAAGCTGTAAGGCCTCGTGCGCGTCGGAAGTTGGCGCGCTGGGCGCAGGAGGCCTATCGGATCAGCGAACGGCATGCGGCGCGGATCGTGAAGCTGGCGATCGGGACGCTGCGCTATGAAAGCCGGAAGGTATTCGATGAAGTGTTGCAACATCGCTTGCGGGAGCTGGCCGGGATGCATGTGCGCTACGGCTATCGGCGATTGACGGTGTTGTTGCGGCGGGAAGGCTGGCACGTGAACGCGAAGCGTATCTACCGGCTGTACCGAGACGAAGGGTTGATCGTGCGGACGAAGCAGCGCAGGAAAATGGCGCGCCGACGGCCAGTTGCCAGCGGCGTCGCGGCGCGACCGAACCAATGCTGGAGCATGGATTTCGTGAGTGACAAGTTGGCCGATGGGCGTTCGTTCCGCATTCTGACGATAGTGGACCAGTTCACACGGGAGTGCGTTGGGCTGGAAGCGGATCGTTCCATGACGGGGATGAAAGTGACGCAGGCACTGGAACGCGCACGACACGAACGGGGCCATTTACCGGAGAGCATCACGGTCGACAATGGCAGCGAGTTCTGCAGTCGTGCGCTGGAAGCTTGGGCGATGAGCAACGACGTACAACTGTGTTTCATTCGGCCAGGCCGTCCGGTGGAGAACGGCTTCATCGAGAGTTTCAATGGCCGGCTGCGCGACGAGTGTTTGAATGTGGAATGGTTCTCATCGCTGGACGACGCGCGGCGAAAGTTGGCGAAGTTTCGTGAGCATTACAATCGCGAGCGTCCGCACAGTTCGCTGGCGGACCGGACGCCGGCAGCGTTTGCGGCGCTGCACCAGACGAAAGCTAGTACATTGCTGGGACGCGCACTCCAGAGTCTCTTGATGGAGCCTCTGGAGTGCGCGAAACCCGCGTCAACAGCGGAAGAAAGGACTTACACTACCCCGAACCTCTAACCTCGCTTGTGACAGAAAATGGGAGCGGTTCAAGTTGTAACTTGTCGTATTCTTACGTGAACGAAAGCTTGGGGCAGGTCAGCGGTGTGCGGTTTAGAGGGGAAAGGTCAAATACGCGCTTCATTTGCGCGAATGAATATGTGAGGTTTATCACATACTCTCGTGATTGCACGCGTACAGTGCACTTTTCTGTTGACTTTCATAGGTACACTCGACTAGTTTTCTGTGCAAACTTGATGACGAAGAACTTGGCTCAGTAAGAGTCGAGAGGGCGGCTGATCAATAGATTGGATTCTTCCTCATCACTTCCCCTTGAAGTCTGAATTTGTCGAGAACGCGGTTTGGCGGAGATCGCGCTCCCTAACTATAAGTGTCTTTCTTGACACCGAGCCGACGGACAGTTTGCCAGTTCTTCAACTGAGCGAACACCAAAGTCCCTCGACTTCCCAAGGGAGGATCCATGTACCGCTTATCTTTTTCATCACATGAGTGTAGCCCTTCTCCGCTGACCCTCTTCTGTCCTGCCTCTTATCGGGCTGTAGGGCTCTGTGTCTTCCTTATCTTCCTCGTAATGGGAAAATCGGGACTCTGCCAAACCAGCTTCGGTTTCGTGAACAATATTACTTCCGTCCCTATTCCGGGTGTGGGGCACGACTACATCCATGATCTCAATGAGATCGTTAACCCTGCAAACGGTTCTCTAAGTGTACGAATTGAAGCGCCTCGCCCAAAAGAGCGCGCTTTCAATTATCCACTCTATTCATTTATGTACGATTCAACTCAGCAGTTTTTTATCCAGTACTCAGTAACGTACACCGGCATCTCCTATTCCTGCGGGCCTGACACTGCTGGTGATGAGCCATATGGAGAACCTCCCCAGCCGATTAACTGCATTTCAGAAGTGTCGTTCTTTAATCAAAGCCCTTTCTATCCGAGCCAGATTCAGGGAGTGCTGAGCGGTCCAAATAGCATACTATCGTCGTACCAGTACGCTTACTCACGGTTTTACGCTGCCGGCCAATATAAGACATGCGATGTATATCAGGGCTATTCCTACGAGGACCCTTACGGCGTAACCCACAATCTCGGCGTGTATTCCATAATTCAAGGGGAACTCGAAAATAACAATAGCTGCCAATACATGGGTGTCTACGACAATCCAATTGGAGGAGATGAGCAATACAAAATCGTGGTCGAGAATCCCTACACACTTACGTTTCCTTCTGAAAACACGCTGGTTCCAGGTATTGGGTATATGATTGACATCCACGGTAATGCAGTTCAAGTTCCGACAAATGGACCAGCCGCTGCCTTGACGATGGAGGATACCAACGGCAATGCGATAAGCAGTACCGGGCGAACCGGTTCCTATCAAAGTTTCCAGCCCTGGGGTGACTCGTATAATAAGACTCCGAGCCGTACCTTTCCTGGCGGAGCCACCTACAACTACACTTGGGGAACAGCTGCAACGCAATACACCCCTAATTCAGTTGACGAAACAATTGGCGTGAATGGATGGGATCATCTTTGCACCGCTCCTGTCTTGGGTCCTCAAGGCTCTACCAGTAATAGGGTCGTCACTAAAATGCAGGAGCCGGACGGGCTCTACTACACGTTCTTCTATGACCCTACTTATGGTTTTCTCGACAGAATTACCTACCCGACAGGTGCCTGGGTCCAATACACATGGGGAGTAAATTCGATGTCCGATGCCACTGGATTCAAGACTCCCCCCGCCGTCGTAGGTAATTACAACGACTACACTGATCCGATCTATGTCGCGCCAGGTTATGAAATGAACACCTGGTGCATGTTTGAACACGATACCCCGGCAATCACAAAGCGCGTTGTCAGCTATGACGGCGTTCATTCTGCCCTCGAACAGGATTTTTCTTATTCGACAGTCTGGTCAGATGCGGCGCAAGGATGGTGGACTTCCAAGCAGACCATCGTTACAACCAAAGATCTGCTGTCACCGGGAACTCCTTCCTTCAAAACAATCTACAACTACTCGTATTGGCCAGCTTACCAGTCAATCGGCAGCCACCTCATATCGTCGGGGCAACCTCTAGAGAGTTCGATAATCTACCAGGACACAAACGGAACCGTGCTGAAGACCGTAACGAAAGCATGGAACAGCACACTTCAGCTGGCCGGGGAATGCACGACTTTGCCCAATGGAAAAACCTCGGGGACCTTTTACCAGTACGAGCCGTACGCGCTATCTGGCCAAAACGGTTCTCTGGGGGCACCGGGCTCAGCCAGTACGAATTCTCCAACCGATGTAGCTGAATACGACTATGGACTCGTGACTACGCCCTGTCAGCGTCCGACCACGACACCCACAAGAGAGACTGTTACTACATATGCCTCGTTCTCCAACACTCCAATTTGGCCAACGTTCACAGAATTGAACGGCAACAGTCAAGTTCCGATATCGATGCCGCCCATAGCGGATCGACCCGCAACAATCGTGAAATATCAAAGTGGCACGAAGATTTCTGAGACGGATTACAGTTACGACCAGACGGCGGTAGCATCGGTTTCTCCCACTCCATATGGACACGACGAAACGAACTACGGTAATAGCGCACCTACAGTGGCGAGAGGAAATCCGACCACAATCACCCGCCAATGCTTCCAAGGCAGTACAAATTGCACCAATTCTGTGACGACAGTTGCCTACGACACAACGGGTCAGCCTGTCTCGGTGACAGATGCAAATGTAAATCAAACGACGCTATCCTATTCCGACAACTACACGACCGATGACGGGACGCCTCCAGGAAACACCAACACCTACATCACAAAAATTACATGGCCAACAACGAACGGCGTCCCACACGTTGAATCTTTCCAATGGGATTTTGACAAGGGAGAGTTGCGAACTCTCACAGATGAGAACGGTAATCCGACCTCATATCAGTACCTAGACCCGTGGTGGCGTTTGACCCAGGCTAATTTTCCAGATGGCGGGCAGATTACGAAAACCTATGTTGATGCGGGGCCAAACCCGAGCGTAACAACCAACACGCTAATCAGCAGCAGCGTTACGATGACCTCAGAAACCGTCATGGATGCTGCGGGGCACGTCACACAGACCCAGCTTTCTACCGACCCAGACGGGACAGACTATGTTTCTACAACTTATGACGGCTTGGGACGTGTCGCATCGGTCACGAATCCCTATCGAACTACATCCGATCCAACGTATGGCGGGACCTCGTATCTCTATGATTCTCTCAACAGAAAGACGATACAGACCCAGCCCGACGGTAGCGTGATCCAGTGGTGCTACAACAATATTGCTAGTAGCGGCCAAACAAATTGCACAGCTAATGCGAGCACCCAGACAAATGATGAGTGGATCGATTTCTCCGATGAAATTGGGAACCACTGGCAACGTACATTCGATGCTTTGGGCAGGATGACCGCTGTAATGGAACCCAACGGGCTCACGCCTAGTCCGTCGATGGAAACAGATTACGGATACGACGGGCTCGACGATTTACTGAGCGTCGTACAGAATGGAAACAACTCATCAAACGCTCGAACGCGCAGTTTCCTATACGATTCTATGGGTCGGCTCACTTCCGCAACCAACCCGGAATCTGGAACGCTTACATATGGCTATGATGCTAACGGCAACCTGACCAGTAAGGTTGGTCCCGAGGCGAACCAAACTGGGACCTCGCAAACGACAACGAACTATGCGTACGACCAGTTGAACCGTTTGACGAAGAAATCCTATGTGGATCCCACCAAGGGTACGGACATCTACGGCTATGACGGCGTTGCCGTCACCGGCTGTCCTGGACCTACTCCACCAACAATCTCACAACCCACCAATCTCATTGGACGCAGATCTGCGATGTGTTCTGGAAACAGCGCTTCGGCCTGGAGCTTTGACCCTATGGGCCGCCCTGCTATTGAGGCTCGTACGAACAAGGGGACATCAGCCAAGCAATACAACATATACTACATGTATTATTACGATGGATCATTGAAAACGATCACCTATCCAAGTGGAAATTTACTTACTTACCTTGTAAAAGGTGCTCAGCGCTCCACTCAAGTGAGCGATTCGGCCAATACCTACATCACTACGCCTCCCAATTGGCCAAATCCTCCGATGTATACAGCCAACGGTGCTTTGGCAAACGCATCAGAAGGCAGTGGCATTGTTGTCAATAATATCTTCAATAATCGTCTCCAACCCACACTTCTGTCAGCAGTGAACAATCAGGAATCGTCCATCTTCAGCCTCTGCTACGATTTTCACTCCGGTGTCTCGATCAGCCAGGCTGCCTGCAAATTTAGCGCCTACGCAACCGGAAATAACGGAAACCTATTTCAAGTGCTCAATAACGTCGATTCGACCCGCAGCGCCGCATTTTCATATGACACTCTGAACCGTATTGCTCAGGCGAAGACGATCAACACGACATCCCCGAACTGTTGGGGCGAAGTCTATACAATCGATGCGTGGGGCAATCTTACGAATCGATCCGGTCCCTCGGGAATGGGAGGGTGCTACACCGAGGGACTGAACGACGCCCCCGCAAGCACTAGCAATCAACTCCCGGGCCTGAAGTACGATGCGGCGGGAAACGTCACCAACGACGGTAATGGGAACACTCCGACGTACGATACTGAAAACAGAATTGCAACGGACGCGGGCTACACGTATTCCTATGACGGGGACGGTCAGCGAATGGAAAAAGCCGACGGATCAAGTGGCACAATGTTTTGGTACGGTCCGAGCGGCGAGGTTTTGACTGAGACGAGCCTTACGGGCACCATCAATGAGGAGTACGTGTACGTAAACGGCCAGCGCATCGCCCGCGTGGATCGTCCGAGCGGTACGTCTCACTACTATTTTTCGGACAATCTGAATTCGGCCAGCGTGATTACCGATCCAATCGGGACGATAGTGCAGGCGACGTACTACTACTATCCCTACGGAGGGATGGAATCAAGTTCGGGCAGCGATCCAAATAATTACAAATTCACCGGCAAAGAACGCGACTCCGAATCAAACCTGGACGAATTTGGCGCGAGATACTACGCGAGCAGTCTTGGCCGGTTCATGCAACCGGACTGGGCCGCTGCGCCGACCGCTGTACCATACGCGAAGTATGGCAACCCACAGAGTCTTAACCTCTATAGCTACGTTGAGAACAATCCGACTGGCGTCACTGATCCGAACGGACATGGTGACGCCACAGGTGGGTACTGCGACGCCAACCGTTGCTACTCATCGCCTGCGGATGTACGGAATGGGACAACAATGGGGGATGCCACCTTGCAGGGACTCGGCTTGGGTGCTCTGGCAGCCGGTATCTTTTCCTCGCCAGCAGCGGCGGGCAGTGTTTTCCTCAGAAACCTGCTCGGACTTGGCCTCGCCACCGCACCACGGACGGTGCCGCTCATTGCTGATGCCGTCGAGGGATACGTCAACCCAGGTTCTCCCGGATCACTTACGATCTCTAGTGCGACACGGCTCAGCGAACAAGAGATCAGTACGGGTGTTCGTCTTGCGAATCAAACCGGGCAAGCACTTGCAGAGAGCGGGCACGTCGGTGAGGAGTTCGTTAGTGCTGCCGGGAAGACCTACGACGCGATGGGAGGCGGAAAGGCTTTCGAGCACTTTGGCAATGGCGGCCAGTTCTTCGATTCAATCGTGAGCCACGTGAACAAGTCAGTTGATCAGGTGGCTATCGACCTAAATGGGGCGTCGAAGGCGCAGGTTGGGGCCATCAAAGGCTTCGTGAAGACCCTTACGAAAACGCAGCAGAAGAAGATCATCTACGTCCAATGAAAATGGTTCTCTTGGAAAAACTACAATGGGAGCAATAGCATTTTCGACGAAGCCGGAGGAAAGCTGGGTTGTCGCGGGGTGGGCGTTTCGCCAGATCCTTGATGACATAGCAGCCAAGCATCCTGACGATTCCGAGATCGCCAGAACGTTCGAGGAAGCGAAAGCCCTCAGCGGACTCATGGTCTACAGGCTGCACCCGGACCTTGCAGCGAGGGTCACGACTGCGATCAGAGAAGTGACAGCGGGAATACTGTCCGGGACGATCCAATCGGGCATTGTCAACCAGACCTACGGTGACGAAAGAACTGCCCAAGAGTACCGAAAAGGGCTACAGCAACTCTTAGAAACTATCCCTTCCGCAGGAGTATCGCCGGGATGAGATTCCCTGTACTGTGCCTACGATGTAGACGGATACGAGTATGACGCCCTGCGGCGCGTGTTCGTTCAGCATAGCGTCTCGATGGGAGCGTAATTCTACCGGCAAAGAACGCGATCCCGAGTCCGGCCTCGATAACTTCGGCGCACGCTACAACGCAAGTACGATGGGACGCTTCATGTCGCCTGATCCGCTCGGGGGACTGCTCGCCGATCCTCAGACACTTAACAAATATGCTTACGTCAGGAACAACCCAACCACGCTGATAGACCCGACCGGAATGTACACGTGTGCGGATCAGGCGGATTGCAAATCAAAACAGGACATAGCCTTCGAAAAGGCGCGGCAACAGGACTTGAAATCGAAAGACCCGGATGTTGTCCGCGCTGCAAAGTCTTACGGAGACCCGACAAAAGATAACGGCGTCGGCGTTCAGTTCGGCGATCCCGGCAAGGGAAGGAACGGCAACACTGCGAGCGATGTCCGCGTCGATCCCAACGATTCGAGCAAGGTTCAGGCCGCAGAGACGGTAACGATAAGGCCAGGCCAGAGCGCTGAGGATTTAGCCGCCACGGTAGGCCATGAAGGCAGCCACGTTGCCGACGCTCAGGACTTCGTGTCCTCAATCGACATAAAGACCGGTGGAGGGGACCAATCCCTGAACCTGACAAAGTACGCGACCGAGCTAAAGGCGTACATGGTCAGCCAATCCATTCTGTCGTCGGAAAATGTGAAGAGAAACTTTGGGGACTGCGGAGTGAGTCCTTGCATCCTGGGAACGGGCATCATGCCTGCCCAAGCTCGCCAAACGATACAGCAACTCCTCGCGAATCCAGCGAACGGGTACGGCGTTACACCGGACAAGCCCGGCACCGTAATGTATCCCAACCTGACGACGCCGAAATGAGAGGAGCCATGTCCACCTTAGCCGTGATCTTTCTGTTGGCCGCCGCTGCCTTCGGCCAGAACTTACAACAACCAGTCTCTTCCGAAGGCACGCATTATCCGAGGCTCCTCCATGCGGAGTTGCCCCTGTATCCTCCATTGGCGAGGAGCGCACACATCAGTGGGAAGGTGGAAATCGAAGTCACTGTCGAAAAAGGTTCCGTGATCGATGCACAGGTCAAGTCCGCTGACATCCAAATCACTGATCCCCAAAACCGTGCCACTTACGATTCCCAGGCAAGAGCTACAGCTAGCCACTACCTATCTGACCCTTCACTGGCGAATCTTAAGACCTGGCAGTTCGATCCCGGAGGAGAGCGCAGCACTTTTCTTGTGACCTACGTTTACGAGATCAAGGGGAAGGAAACACCGCTCCCTGAAAACCCAAAGGTGGAACTCGACCTGCCGCGTCTTGTGAAGGTGACAGCTAGGCCATTCAAACCCACTTGTAGCGACTGCGTTTCATCAGCGGAACCGAAGCCGATGTCTCTATGTTCCCTGCAACAAAATGTCACCGAGGGCAATTATGAGATGGTGCTGGTATGGTATCCGGCGTCTACAACAACGGCCTGGATATGGGAATCCTGGGTGAACTCTGCTTGCCCTACAGAGGCTACATGGGTTGAGCTTGCCCTAGGGGAAAACAAGAAGAATAGAGAAAAGCTGCGTGGGGTCCTGGACCGCGAAAGCCGAGCATATGTGGTGTTCGAGGGTGAGTTTTACGGATGCCCGTACCCACCCAAGAGGAAATTGAATTCATGCGAGCATCCCTTTTTTCATTGCCAGCACGAGTTTGTAGCGTGATTGTTTCGCTGCTTGGACTACTGAGCTGTGGAACCGGCGGCTCGGATTCAATCACGCCCCCACCTCCTGCGCCTGAAGTCACCTCTGTCATTGTGAGTCCCTCCAGCGCTGAAGTTTTCACCAATCAGAACCAATCGTTCAGCGCGCAGGTGTCAGGAACCGGGGCATACAATCCGGCAGTGAACTGGTCAGTAAACAGCATTGTTGGCGGAAACAGCGCGGTCGGAACAATTTCCAGCGGCGGTCAGTACACAGCACCCGCAACCCCGCCAAATCCAAGTAGCGTCACTATTACCGCTAGCAGCGTCGAAACGCCAACCGTGAGTGGTACTTCGACGGCAACGGTTGAGTCTCCGGTCGTGCTTACATCGCTCTCGCCAAACGCTGCCAGTGCGGGTGAGCAAATCACAGTCAATGCGACCATTAATGTTGGGGACATATATGGCGCTCCGCAAGTGGTTTTTCCGGGTATAAATAGCACGAGCATATCCGCGACATTGCAAACCGGTAACGGTCTATCGGTAACGGTTCCGTTCGGAGCAACCTCTGGGCCCGTGTACATCAGCATCGTGCAAAATCAGGGCCCGGTGGTAACAAGTAGTTCGGTAGCATTCAACCGGCTTCCAAATTTGCGTGTTCATGCGTCAACGAAAGACCTCTCATCGGACGAGAGTCTGCAACTTGATTGGCGGTTGCTGGGAGCCAGCACCCCGAACGTTGTGACGTGGACAACAGATTCGGGCAGCATCAATTCCCAAGGATTATTTCAAGCACCAACGGTTTCCAGCGAAAGCTATTCGCATGTAACGGGTTGCATACAAGGAACGAATTCCTGCAATACAGTTCTGTTGCGCATCCTGCCATTTCGGATTGAGCCAACCTACCCGATTGTGAACGCGGGAAGCACACTCCAACTCAGCGCGATTTAAAGGACAATCCTCGCTTGCACCGCAATGGTCCGTGCTGGCCGGAGGGGGTAGTGTCAGTACTGGTGGTCTCTTCACGGCTCCAACGGTTGGCTCTCAAGCCGGGGCCGTTCCCATCTCGGCCGTTGTGGGAACAACGACCGAGACAAGCTCAGTAGCCGTATCTGGGACTTTTCCGGGTCGTAGACGATCGACGTGCTCACCCGGACACCTGCGGCAGCATGAACCTGTTGAGCCAACTGACGCGGTGATCTCCGCACGCCGGGACCTGGTAGTGGAGGGCGGAGGGCTTCCGCAGAGGGTTCGGGACTTTCGAGAAGGGAGTGGCGGCGGCCGACTCGCGGACGTTCTCAGGCTCGGGTTCCCGCGGTTGGCACTTCCTGATCGCGAGCCGGCCGTTGGGCAGCGTGATCAGCACGCCCTGGCCCGCCGCCACCATCTCGGCGGCGCGGGCGTTGCTCAGCGGATACAGCCTGCGGTCGAACGCAGGATCGGAGTTCCAGTCGTAGACGGAAACCATCGGATCGGTATTTACGCGAGGTTTTCCCCGAGGAAGGGGAGCAGGACTTTAGGCGTTGCGCCCGGACGCACGAAAGTTGTCTACTTTTTTTCAGCTTGTCGGTCACTGCTTTCAGCCCAACTACGGCTGAACCGCTGAAACGCTGATCGTCTTTAATATAATTGCCGTGTCAAGATGCGGTGATTTTGGTCACACTGTTCCTGCAGGAACACTCTGAAAAGTCCGCGAAGCGGACTCCCGCTGCTTCGCGAGTCGCAGGACGGCGCGCGCCTGAGAAAGCCGCGCATCCGTGAAACTGTTAAGTTTCTTAATAGTTTCTTTTGCTTCGCTCTTTTTGCCCCTGCCGCCCTTCTCCGGTTCCGGGCAAGGTTTAAGCGATCATGAGAAAATGACGCTTTTCGCGCCATTTCCTTCGCCTGATCTTTCTTGCCGCGTCCTTTCTCTCCCGGTTCCGGGCAACCTTCAATCGAGTTGAGGAAAAACCGTCCGTTTCGGACGCTTTCCGTTTCGGAACGCGCTTTGCTTTTTCTCCCGGGCGCCCTTTTCCGGTTCGCGGTTACTCCCCGTTTCCTTCGCCGCACGGGCGGCGGCCAGGTTCTCGTTCTTGTCAGGCTTCACTTGCTCAACTTTTTGAGTAAGTGATTTCTTGCCCGGTGCCGTCTTGCCGTGTTCCCTCTGCCGCTCCTTCGCCTCGGCGGCGTAGAACGGTTCCAGCTTCGCCAGACGCAGGACGGCGCGGGCCTGGGAGAGACGCGCCGAAGAAAAATCTTTAGTTTCTAAAGATTTTGTGGTCGGTGCTTTTTTCCCGCGTCCTCTCTCCGCCGGCTCCGGGCAAGGTTTAAGCGATCATGAGAAAATGACGCTTTTCGCGCCATTTCCTTCGCCTGATCTTTCTTGCCGCGTCCTTTCTCTCCCGGCACACACGCCTTCCATTCCGGCTTTAGGGGTAGCCGCCACAGAAGCGATGCTCACGTCCGTTCGTACGTCTTGAGGGAGCAGGTACGGTTGAGCAGCCGGATGCGTGGACGGTTAGAGGCGTTCTAGGATTTACCTTGCGAACCTAGCCATTGCCGATCCTTCCCCAGCCTTGCTCCCTCTTCCTGCGACCTTTTTTCGCAGGTCTACGTGTAACAGCGGCCCGTCATTTTCCGGTGAGTCGTGCCGCGAACCAACCGTCGCCATTGCTGGCGAGAACAGAACGTAGGTTTTTCGGGATCTCACCCGCGTGATCGGCTGGGAAGCCGACCGTCCGATGTTCCAGACGCGGGGTCGTGTGGGTTGTCTGCTTGTCGCGGAGTTCGCGAGCTAGTGTGGTTGCGCGTCGTGACACATGCGACGGCGGCGACGCCTCGGCGAGACGAGAAGTTGGCTTGACTGGAACGTCGCGATTAATTAAGGTAGGAACGCTAGTAAGAACTACTAGCATCTCCGCGCCTCGGTATCTCGACTACCAGGCATTTCTCTCAAACTGGCCAGCTCGCCGCTGGCCTTTTGAGTTCTACTACACTTTCAGCCCGACCACGGCTGAACCGCTCTGCCTTCTTTCAGCCCGACTACGGCTGAACCGCCGACTGCAACAGCCTCAAGCACATCGCTTTCAGCCCGACTACGGCTGAACCGCTGACTGCAGCAACTATAGCCTGTCGCTCGAAATTAAAACCTGTGGATCTGTGTGCAAAACTCTCCAAGTGCCCATTTTCACGGCCTCGGATGGCACGGGCACGCGCAGGAGACCACGTGACACTCGTCGAAGTGCCGGCCGCGCAGGCACCGGACGCTGACCTTGCCCTGGGACACGATGCGGTGCGAGCGCGGACCCTTCGCGTCGGTGGCTTTTTCGGGGTGCTAATCATACTGCACCCCTGTGCAAATTGAAACTGACCCAGTACCCGGCGTTCGCGTCGCTTGACTGACAAAACAAGCCGGGGGTAGAGTTCACGTTGTATCGGTTCTCAATTCCGATGCGCGGCC
>Ga0335073_10009984_pt1 | contig 13322 bp, 13 predicted proteins | sample Lox_Sample_22_FD_207093 | JGI IMG/M metagenome (GOLD analysis project Ga0335073, IMG submission 207093) | Soil microbial communities from Loxahatchee National Wildlife Refuge, Florida, United States - Lox_Sample_2.2 | ecosystem: Environmental > Terrestrial > Soil > Wetlands | place: USA...
ATCGGAAATGGCGCTTACGATCGAGTCAGCGCGGTCACAGGCTCCTTTGACCATGCTGTCCGGCAGGATGATCGTGAACTCTTCACCGCCATAGCGGCAGACGATATCTTCAGCCCGGATGTTGTTCTTGAAGACCTGGGCGAAAGCTCTGAGCACTTCGTCACCGGCAGCGTGGCCGTGGGTATCGTTGAAGATCTTGAAGTGATCGACGTCAAGCATCAGGACGGCCATAATCTGCTTGCGGCGGTGAGCGCGAGCCATCTCCCGATCGAGCGAGATCTGCATAAAATGGCGGTTGAACAGACCGGTCAGAGAATCGCGGATGGATTGATTTTCGAGCTTTGCACGCAGGTTCAGGTTGGCGATGGCGAGTGCGGTGATCTGAACGAGTTGCCGTACTGCGTCCATTCGTTGATTCACTTGTCGGATGTTCTCGTCGTTCTCGCACTGGATGTAGAGCATGCCAATAGTGTTTCCGTAGGCAACGATTGGGCTGCAGTGATAGCGATCCGGGATCGCTCCGCTGAAGTGCGAGCAGTGGATCTCCGAGACGCCGGGCTGGCGCCAACGTGCCTGGCCGGAACGGAGCGAACAGCAAGATTCCGGTGGGCTGAAATCATCGTGGCTTGCTTCTCCCCAGGCCGAGACGACTTCAACATGGTTGCGAGAATTGTTAATGATGTATAGGCAGCCACTGGTGCCTGGCAGGAGACGGGAAAAGCTGATTCCGGCGGTGCTGTAGACCTGTTGTACCTCGACGCAAAGTTGCAATTCATTCCGAGCGGCCGTCATCAGTTCTGATTCGCGCGCAGTCTCTTCGAGGGCGCGGATGCTATGTCCGAGATCATCATTCATTCGCTGCGCCTCGCGTTCGGCGAGCTGACGGTGAATCGCATCGCGAAGCAGCAGGGCAAACAGGCCGACTACACAAAGAATCGATATGGGGATAAGGAAGATCTCGGTACTGATTGCTGTGATATGCCGATCGTGCGAGTGCTCGGCGCGTTCGGTCAGGAGCAATTGCTCCTGGTCTGTCATAAGACTGATGATCTTCTGACACTCCTGAACCTGGACGGTTGGGACTGTTGATTGCTTTGAAAAAGCGGTCAACAAGTTAGCCAAACGCGAAACGCATGCTGCGAGGTCGTCTGCGCTGGCAATCTGGTTTGGATTGTCCGCGACGAGGGAACGGATATGCGAGGAAGATGTAACGAGAGCATTGACGGCGCCACGTGCGCGGCCCAAATCATCGTCATCTCCGTCGAGCGTGTAAAGGCGCGCGCGGTATTCCACTCTCTCTGCCAGAAACGTTGCACGCTGGAGAGAAGTCAGCACTTCTTGCGTGTGTTGTACCCACTGCGCGGCGGTTGTGAGGGTTCGTGTGTTGTTGTAAAGCACTGCGCCCGCGCCAAGCGTGAACAAAACTGCGCCGATGCCTGCGGCAATGATGATTGCCACGGCATTTCCGAAACCCAATCGCCCCTTCGGGCCGGGTGAGAAAATGGCGGAATTCTGGTCCATCGAGGGTGTTACCGGGTGAAGCGCTTTTTAGACATTACTATCGGCTCGACCGGCGGTTCAATTCAGTCTAGAAAAGCAGGTGGATCGCTCCCGTCGATTCAGCTGACGTCGCTTTCGAAGCAGTCTGTAACAGATTGAAATCAGCGTAGATAAAGCCCTCGCGATCTACAACTTGTCCGGCTTCGAGTGCAATGGGGTGGGCGAACATGGGACCGTCGTAAACGCAGGAGTGGAATTCACCATTTTCACCGCACGGATCTACCCCGGAAGGCAAGTCGCCAAGGAGATCGGCGTCGAAATCGCGTCCGGCGAATGCAGGGGCAAGTTGGCGGGAATCGACACAAACGAGCTTTGCACGAAGACCACCGGCGATCATCTGCCGGGCGAGGTCAACAGTTGGTATCTCCCAAAGGGGAAAAAGGGGCTCAATCCCCGTGTTTTTGAGTTGGGTCTCGCGATAGGAGCGAACATCGCGAAGAAACAGGTCGCCGAAGGCAATGGCATCGATATGCTCGGCGACGCCACGGCGGCAGGCGTCAGCCATCCTCTGTTCGTAGATTTCGTTGGAACAGGGCCAGGGCAGCTGAATGCTCCAGAGCGGCAATTCAGCAGCGGCTGCCTGTGCTTCGAGAATTGATCGACGCGTGCCGTGCATTGCGACACGGTCGAATTCCGAGTTGATCGTGGTGAGCAATCCGATGACTTCAATACCGGGCTGCTGACGAAGCAAATGAAGAGCCCACGCGCAATCTTTGCCGCTGCTCCAGGAGAGGAGGACACGTTTCATATTTCGTAGCTTTTCCTACCATGCGCGAAAAGCAGATCCTTCGCTACTGTGAAGAATACCTCCTCGCTCAGCGAGCACCCGGTTTTCAAGGGTCGGATTCGTGGTAAAGGGAGCTGTCTTCAGCTTCGGATCTGGATTTGCGGACTTCTTCACTTGGCGCGCGGTTCCTGATCTGTCGTTTTCATGAACGCTCGGTGGCCACCACGCGATCTAAGATTTGGATCGGCAATCGCCGGCCGGCTTTGATCACCAATGAACCCATGCAGCAGCGTCGGATTGGGCTTGAACTTAGGCGGCCCACCATAGAACTGGCGTACATGGCTCAGCATCATCCCGCTCCGCCCATGCATCGGCTGCACAATCCCTCGTACATGAACATCGGCGTCGCGAAACTTCTGCAGTTCGCCCACCTCTTCGCGATCCTCCCGCAAGCTCACGATCGTAAATGCACACTTGTTGTCCGGGGTGTCTGGCGGGCAGACATCCAGAAACCGCGTTCCGTCCGGTAACTCGACCACGTCGTAGATGTGCGCGTCGATGCAGACATCTTTGTTGACCTGCCTCGTAGCCTCGTCGGTAGTGATGCATTCTTTTGGATTCGCGGCGGATGCTGCCACAGGGCACAACAAAAGAATCAGCGCAAGACGCCCCATCAGAACTCACATTCCGGGGAAGAATCAGCTTACGCCGAACCGCCTCAAAAGAAAAATGAGCGCAAATCCATGCGCTCATTTCACTGATTCTTAATCTCTGAACCCTATTCTGCCGCCACCAGTTCCTCGCTCTTGGCGCTTTGCCGATAGTGGCTCTCGACGTACTTGTCCAGGATCTCCTTGAACTCCGCCACGATCGTGTCGCCGTGCAGAGTCTTCAAAAGCTTTCCATCGACATAGACCGGCGCCTTCGGATCTTCAAACGTGCCGGGCAAGCTAATGCCGAGGTTCGCGTGCTTTGATTCTCCAGGCCCATTGACCACGCAGCCCATTACGGCCAGCTTCAGCTCTTCCACGCCGGGATACTTCTTGCGCCACTCCGGCATCGACGTTCGTAGATAGCTCTGAATTTGCTCTGCGAGTTCCTGGAAATAGGTGCTCGTGGTGCGCCCGCAACCGGGGCAGCTCGTCACCTGGGGCATGAAGCTGCGGATTGAGAGCGACTGCAGAATCTGCTGTGCTGCCTGCACCTCCTCGGTGCGATCGCCGCCCGGCTTCGGTGTCAGGCTCACTCGAATGGTGTCGCCAATGCCCGCCAACAGCAGCGGGGCAAGACCTGCGGTCGATGCAATCAGTCCCTTCGTGCCCATGCCGGCTTCGGTCAGCCCCAAGTGCAGCGCATAATTGCAGCGTGCGGCGAGACTCGTATACACGTCGATGAGGTCACGTACGCCGGAGACCTTGGCCGACAGGATGATCTGATCTGCTCGAAGCCCATACTTCTCCGCAGCTCTGGCGGAGTTGAGTGCGCTTACCACCATTGCTTCCATCATCACGTCGCGCGCGGGAAGCGGCTCGGTTTTCCTGTTGTTCTCGTCCATCATTCGCGTCAGCAGCGCCTGGTCCAGCGAACCCCAGTTCACGCCGATGCGCACCGGCTTCTGGTTTTCGGCTGCGCACTCCACCATGGTGCGGAAATTGTCGTCGTCCTTACGTCCAATGGACACGTTTCCGGGATTGATGCGGTACTTCGCCAGCGCCTTCGCCGTTGCCGGATACTTCTTCAAAAGGATGTGCCCGTTGTAGTGGAAGTCGCCCACGATGGGCACGCGGATCCCCCGCTTGTCCAGTCCCTCTACGATGGCCGGAACGGCTGCGGCGGCATCTTCGTTGTTCACCGTCACGCGAACTATCTCCGACCCGGCCATGGCCAGTGCGGCTACCTGCTCAATGGTCGCGGCGGCATCGGCCGTATCGGTGTTGGTCATCGACTGTACGACAACCGGGACCTCCCACCCCACGCGAACATTGCCGATCTTGACGGTGGGAGTCTTCCTGCGCTGAATCTCTGGCATAGAACCTCTTCCTCTTCAGTTTACCTGTTCAGCGACTTGCACTCCGTCGTCCTACGATTCCGCGCCCTTCCGACTAACGAAGCCAGAAGAACCTCAATAAAGTCAGTAGATTAGGGGAACACGCTCAATCATCGGATGCATGCTGGCGTCACTTGGCGGGCTTCGCCGCTTCATACGCCCGAGCCAGCCACTCTACCGCGTCCCTCGCATCCCGTTCCTCGCGTATCAGGTAGATTCGCCATTTCCGCCCTTCATCTTGCTTCTTTTTCCCTCGCTGCTGCATTGTGCCGGAGGCCAACCTTTTTTCCGCGGCAATCTGTCTGGCCAGTGATGTTGTTGCGCGAACAAATTTAATCAGGATGACATCTTCCTCAAAGAGCGCTCGAGTACCTGGAAGAGCCGCAAACACAACCTCGCCTCGATACGCGAGCAGCATCCCGAAGGCTCGTTTCACGACCACGCCAGGCCACTGCTCCATCTCCTGTCGCAATCCGTCGGCCCAGCGTTGTGCTACTTCACTGGTGGCCTTCATCATTGCGCGTCTCGGAGTCTTTTCCAAGTCCGTATCCTTTGTGCTTCATCCCAAAATGCATACGGTCAGAGGGCCAGCCCGAAACGGCCTGGGATTGTCAGCTCTCGCCCGTCTAACACGCCAACGGATACAATGCACACATGTTGTTCAGTCAGAAAACCCGGATTCTCACAACTGCTGCCGCCCTGCTTACCGTCGGTTCTCTAAGCCTCGCTGCCCAGGATGATTCCTCCCATCGCGGGCGCAAGTACAAATCGCCGCCGCCGACTTCGCGCATTGAAGTGACGGTGGTTCGTGCGGACGACTCCAAGCCCATCGAAAACGCTTCGGTGATCTTTCAGCTCATCGGCGAAAAGGGCAACATGGAACTCAAGACCAACGAAGATGGTAAGTCGATCATCGACGTTCTGCCGATCGGTTCGACCATGCGTCTTCAAATTCTTGCCAAGGGCTTTCAGACCTATGGTCAGGATTACAAGGTCGACAAAGCCAATATGGCCTTCGATGTGAAGCTGAAGCGTCCGGTCAGGCAATATTCCATTTACGAGCATCACGATCAGAGCGGCAATGGACAGAGTGATAACAAGGACTCAGGCGCACAAAAGGATTCGGACAAGAGCAAGCCAAACGACGCACCGAGTCAACCGGTCAATCCGCCGAGCCAACCTCAATAGCCACTTACACGTTTCCAGCGCCTTGAAAGCCCGCCATGATCAGCCCGCCGCTCATTGAAAAAGCCGTGCTGATCACCGGCGGTGCTCGCCGCATCGGTCGCGCCATCGCGCTAGAACTGGCCGCCGCCGGCGCCGATATCTCCATCACCTGGCGTAATTCCAAAACTGAAGCCGATGAGACCGTCAGGTTGATCCAGCAGATGGGCCGCCGCGCCCTCGCGCTTGAATGCGATGTGCGCTCGGAACAGTCCGTGCGCGCCTCCGTCGCCGCTTGCGCCGAATTTCACGGTCATCTCGATGTGCTGGTGAACAATGCCGCTGTATTCGAATCTGCGTCGCTGGCCGATCTCACAGTCGAGCAGTGGGACAACGTCTTCGCAACGAACGCGCGCGGTCCATTCCTCGTTTCCCGGGAAGCGCTGCCGCATCTGCGGTCCACTCATGGCCGCATCGTCAATATCGGCTCGCTCGGAGGAATTCGAGCCTGGGCTAGTCATGCCCATTACTGCGCATCGAAGGCCGCGTTGCACATGTTGACGCAATCCATGGCCAAGGCCTTCGCTCCCGAGGTCGCGGTCAATTGCGTTGCTCCTGGTTGGATCGATCTAGGCGACAATCCGCACGAAGACGATCTCCGCATGGCAGCAAAAACGCCCATGCGCCGAAATGGGGCAGGAAGCGATGTGGCCGAGGCAGTGGCTTTCTTTGCAAAGGCGAGCAGTTTCATTACCGGACAGATCCTGAGTGTAGATGGCGGACTCGGGCTCTAGCGAAGGATCGCAATGCAAGACTTCTCGCAGGAGCTGAAGCCCGCATCCATTTGCGGGCACGATTGAAGTCGTGCCTTGACGCAACACATCTTCTCTACCGCGAAAACAGCCGTTTCCAAAATCCTCTTGGTCTCGACCTTTGTGAATGCTTCTGCGTGGCATCAAACTCCAGTGGATTGTCCTCCCACAACCCAACCGCCTCGGGCTGCGCGGGCCATGGTGCGCCTTCAACCGCGGCCCTGGGATTGCTCACGTAGAGCCGCTCAGCTGTCTCCTCGCCCATCTTCGCCGCAACGTACTCATAGCCCTTCTTTAGTCGAAGAGGCCGCCACTCGGGATGATGCGCATCGCTGGCCAGGAAGTGAATCCAGTTGCGCTCCAGCATCGCGTCGGCAAACGCCTTCGCGGTGTGCCCATACCGTCCATACAGCGACGCCGAAGTTACTTGGACCAGGCATCCCTCGCGCATCCACTCCGCCAGTTGATCAGGATCCTCTTGCAGCACCGAATTCCGCTCCGGGTGGGTCATAATGAGCGTGTATCCGGCATTGCGCAAGCGGCTCAGTGCCGGTGTCAACTGAGGCGGAATTACGAGGTCGGGAAATTCGATGAGGAGATAGCCCCTCCCGTTGATCGAATACCGCAGCGGATTCTCCAACGCGTCGGCGATATTCGCTGCATCCATGTGAAAGTCGCAGCCGAGGCTCAACTCCACCTTTCCGCCGGTCTTCTCACGAATCTCGTTGAGTCGTGTTTCGTTTATTTCGGGCTTGTAAGGGAAAACCTCGCTGGCGTGCGGAGTGCACACGATGTGGGTCACGCCGTCGTTGATCGCCATCTGAACCAGTTCGACAGAAGTGGCCAGGTCCGGAGAACCGTCGTCTACTCCGTAGATCAGGTGGGTATGGATGTCGATCATCGGGTCGAGTCTTTCACTCCGATGCGCTTCAGCGCGTAGCCAGGGCTTCGATCATCGATGCAAAAACTTTCCAGCCGTCCGTCGAACCCAACAAGCTTTCGCTCGAGCGATCCGGGTGCGGCATCATTCCCAATACATTCCGGCCCTCATTCAGAATCCCCGCGATATTGGCGAGCGAGCCGTTCGGATTTGCTTCCGCCGTGATCTTTCCCTCCGGTGTCGAATAGCGGAATGCAACGCGGTCCTCAGCCTCGAGCCGCTTCAGCTCCTCGGGTGTGCAGAAATAATTGCCTTCCATGTGCCCGATCGGGATCCGCAGTACCTCGCCTTGGTTAAGTTTGTTCGTGAAGGGGCTATTCGTGGTCTCGGTCCGTAGATGAACCTGCTTGCAGATGTACTTTAATCCGGCATTGCGCATCAGGGCCCCGGACAACAGACCTGATTCCGCGAGGATCTGGAATCCGTTGCAGATGCCGAGCACCAGCCCACCCCCGGCTGCAAATTTCTTGACTGCGCACATTACCGGCGAGAATCGGGCAATGGCGCCGGTGCGGAGATAGTCTCCGTAGGCAAAACCGCCCGGGACCAGCACAGCATCCACACCCTGCAAATCCTCTGAGTCATGCCAGAGAAACGTAACCGGCTGATGGGCAATCTCCGCGATCACGTTGTAGGTATCGTGATCGCAATTCGACCCCGGAAACACCAGAACACCAAATTTCATACTCCTAGGTTAACAGTCTGCCGATATAGGGTTGTTATGGTGGTATTCCGAAAAAAGACCATCAGGAGGCTTGTCGCGTGCTTTCGACCGGGTCCCCAGCGGATGAATGCAGCAGGATAGCGACCGCTGTGCGGTCAAGCGACTAAGCGAGCCAGCGAACAGGACGTCCGGAACTTGCCTTCGAACACGAAGAGATCAGCCTACCGCCTCCCGGATCCGTCTGTGCGAACCCAGCGTAAACCGGTGCTGAAATGCCCGAGTCACGGGATATGCGAACAAGGCCATCAGATCGAGCATTACTTCGAATCGTTCTTCGCCTTCTTCGACGTGCATCGAGGTCGTTTTGTAGATGAACCCAAATCGGCTTTTCGTCCGAATCACTTCCACAACCTGGCTCAGATTTAGTGACCACAGCCCCAGGCTGTGAACCTCCACCGCAATAATCCGGCCAGTCTCGATCGGCGTCAAAGCATTTGCCACGCGCGCCCAGCCAAGATCGAACTGCGTCCAGCTCTGAAAAGCTTGAATCGCGCATTCGAACGCCCCTGGGCCCTCGCCAATCCGCGTGCTGAGCCGGTCGACCACAAACCCATTTGGCAGTCCGATCGGACGAACCCCTCCGGATACGTCCAGATATGTCGCATTCATCCGCGGCCGCATAGATGCTGCGACAATTTGGCGCTCGATCTCCCGATCCATCGGTTGAGAAAATCTGAACACGTCTTCAGTAGGTCAACTGCAGCTGCAGTCCTTTCGGATTATCTGTAACCAGTGCAATCACGCGATGGTGTTCCGCATCGAAGCTGGTGGTAATCGGCGTCGCACCCGTATGGTCGAGCGCAGTGACGCTGGCTGCGGCAACGGGCTTGCTTGCTCCGTAAACTTCGATCGACAGGAGCTTCCACCAGGGCTCATAACTGCCCTCTCGCGGCGCGATCGTCACAATTAGACCCTGTGCGCCGAGCCGGCACGTGAACCGAATCCGCAGGTAGTCACCTTTCTTGAAGTCGTAACTCACGCCGTCGTCGAGATAGAGAGAACCATCGCATCCCGCACCGAGTGCCGTCGGCGGATACACGCGCAGTTTCAGCGGTCCGACCGGCTTCTCATCCGTGCTTTCGACCACCGGCTGCTGCGGCACAATCGAGCCCGCCCGCACAAATACCGGCACCGTTTCGACGGTCCGGTGAATATGCACTTCCGGCTGTGCAATTGCTGTATTATCAATGCCCTTGCGGCCCGAAGTCGGATCAATCCTTGAGCCTGTCCAGTAGTCATACCAGCTCGAAGGCGGAAGCGCGACGTCGTAATCGTCCAGCTCATCGGGATATGGGCTCTGCGCCACCAGCAGGTCCGGCCCAACCATGAACGCATTTCCGGTATTCAGATCCAGCGGACCGCTGTCGGTCTCGCCATGCGGAAATTCCAGGAACAATGGCCGCATGATCGGCAGCCCCGTACGGCTCATCTCTTCCGCGGTGGTATAGAGATACGGCATCAGGCGGTAGCGCTCTTCGATGTACCGTCGACGCAAGCTCACGTCTTCTGCCGTACCGTTTTCCCACGGCTCCTGTGGCAGAGTGCCCACGGCCGTGTGGTCACGATCGATAGGATGAAATGCGGCCACCTCCAGCCATCGTGTCAGCAGTTCGGGTTGCGGAGAGCCCGCGAACCCGCCGACGTCCGCGCCCGCCATCGCAAATCCGCTCAAACCCAGATTCAACAACTGCGGAGTGGTCTGCCGCAGGTGATCCCATGTGCTCGAGTTGTCGCCCGTCCACGTGACGGCATATCGTTGTCCGCCGGCGAAACTTGCCCGTGTCATTACGAAAGGCCGCAGGTTTGGTTCCAACTTGAGCAGACCCTCGAATGTTCCGCGCGAATTCTGCATTCCGTAGATGTTGTGGACTTCGAGATGGCTTGTCGTCCGGGTGGTGAAGCCCGGCTCTTCAATCCGATGTTGCACGTCATCCGGCATCGTCTTCGACGGCACCTGGAAGATCGCAGGCTCATTCATGTCGTTCCAGAACCCCGCGACTCCCCTTTTCACGAAATCGGCATAGAGCGTGCCCCACCACTCGCGTGAGGCCTTGCGCGTGAAATCCGGAAATACTGCTTTTCCGGGCCACACGATACCTTCGTAAATGGACCCGTCAGGATTCTTCACGAAGTGATCGCCGGCAATGCCTTCCTGAAACGGCTTGTAGTCCTTGGCCATTGGCTGGTCGGCGATGTGGAGATCGGTTATAACCACAGTCCGCAAATGCTCGGCGCGCAGATCCTTGATCATTTGATCGAAGGTAGGGAAGCGCTCCGGGTCCACGGTAAACGGCCAGTTCTTGTACTGGTAGTCGATGTCGAGCCAGATGACGTCAGCGGGAATCCGCTCGCTGCGCAGCCGGTCTGCAATCCGCTTCACCTCGCTCTCGGGGTAGTAGCTGTAGCGTGATTGCTGGTAGCCGAGAGCCCACATTGGCGGCATCGGTGTTGTCCCCACCAGCCACGCCCACGTCTCCACCACCTGCTTCGGGTCAGGTCCGTAGACGATATAGACATCCAGGGGCCCGCCCTCGGATCCGAACGAATATCCATCGCGATACTCCTTGTTGAAGTCGAAGCTCGCGCGCCACGTGTTGTCGAGATAAATCCCTGCGCAAATCCCCTTGTGAAACGTTATGAACCATGGGATCGACTTATAGATGGGATCGGTCGACTGCTGCCATCCGAACGCGTCCGTGTTCCAGTCCGCGAATGCCTCGCTGCGGCGATCCAGTGGTCCTGGCTTGTCACCCAGTCCGAAGTAGTGCTCGTCCATCGGCGACTTCATGTACACGCGAAAGGACGAACCGTGATACTCGATGGGCCTTCCCGGCAGATCTTGCACGATCACGTGTCCGGCATCGTCAGTTACTGTCAACCCGAACGGATCCTTGTGTACTGCAACATGCAGCTTCGCCGTCCGGAAGCCAACGGTTCCGCCATTCGATTCCGGAGTCACATTCTTATTCGCCGTTCGCGAAGCGGGAAGTACGGCCCAGGATGCATCCTCTGGAAGCTGACCCGCCGGCCCCACGCGTACACGAACCACGTCATCGCGCAGTGCCGTGATCTGCATGATCGCCGGGCCGAAGTGAATCTCGATTCCATTGGCCAGCGCGCGGGAAGACGTGACCCGGTCCAGACGGACAAACGCGGATCTCTGCTGTGCGTGAGATTCAACGTTCAATTGTGAAAACGCGGCTGAAACCAGTGCTGCAAAAACAACAAATGGAGAAACTTTTGACCTCACTCGTCACCTCGGGACTTATCCCGCCAACTGCTAACTTGCGATTGTGCAACGTACAGCTAACTCCGCTACCGATCCAATGCTTCAACCCTGGCTCGCGTCTCTGCGACAAAGGCATCGTCCTCAGTGAACCTCGGCGTCATGGACTTCATGTTTATCTCGACATTCGATAACGCCCCGGTCAACGCCGCCTGCGCGAGAGCGACAGCTGTCGTCAAATCCGACCCCATATTAGGATTCGTGATCGGTTTCAGTGTTTCTACAATCTGCTTTACTTCCGCCGCGCGCTCCCCGACGCCCAGGGGCACGCTGGTTGCCTGGCGCAGGGCGGCGTTCACCCCCACGCCGCCATCGTCCGTCTCACGAGCTGCGCGATACGCCTTCATCACCACGTTATATGACTCCGCATCGGCGTCGATAGCCGCCTTCAACTCCTCACGCAGCGTCGCCAGCCGCGCAATTGCTGCGCTCAGCTGTGCTTCATATTGCAGGTATGCTTTTTTCCCGCGCGACATCGCTGCGACCATGTGCGCCAATCCCGCGGCCATAGCACCACTGGCTGCCGCTGCGCTTCCACCGCCCGGAGTCGCTGTCGGTGCAGCCAACTGCTCGATGAACGGCTCCACGCCCGCACGCAATCCGCCCACGGCCGTCTTGCCGCCCATCACTGCTGCGAGGCGGTTTTCGAGTATGAGGGACGAATCGAAGTTTTCCACCTGCAGAAACCACTCTGCAGCCTGCTCCAGCGCAGCTTTCGGAATCAACCCGACAATCTCGCTCGAAACCGGCATCACACCATACCTCGCGGCCTCGCGCTTCACCAGTTCGAATACGCGATGAATCGGCGTCTGCTCAAAATCCGTGAGGTTCATCGAAACCTGTGCCATGCCACGCACCAGAAATCCCGCTCCCTTCACAAACCGCATCCCACCTGACGAGAACCGCACCGCCCTTGCAATCTTTTTCGCAATGTCAACATCTGCCGTGTTCAGAAACACGTTGTAGGCAATGAGGAATTTCCGCGCGCCGACCACTGTGGCGCCCGCAGTCGCGTGCACTTTCGCTTCGCCGAAATCCGGTTTCCGCGCAGGATGGGTTGCAATCTCCGCGCGTATCCCTTCGAACTGTCCGCGCCGGATGTTCTCCAGATTCTGCCGTTCCGGAGAAGTGGCGGCCGCCTCGTACAGATACACCGGGATCGCGAAGCGCTTTGCGATCTCCGCGCCTACGTGCCTGGCCATTGCCACGCAGTCTTCCAGCGTTACACCATCGATTGGGATGAACGGCACCACGTCTGCAGCCCCAATGCGCGGATGCGCGCCCTGGTGCTGCGTCAGGTCGATCAACTCTGCCGCCTTGCCGACTCCACGAATCGCCGCCTCTTGGATCGCCTCCCGCTCGCCAACCAGCGTGATCACACAGCGGTTATGATCGGCATCCATCTCGCGGTCCAGCAGATACACCCCCGGGACCTTCATTGCCGCGACAATGGCATCCACCTTCGCTTTATCCCGGCCCTCTGAAAAATTGGGAACGCACTCCACTAATGTGTTTGGCACGAGGAGAAGGATAAATCAGCGGGCACTCGGAATGCTCCATGCCAGGTGGAAAGAGCAGCTGCCCTCAGGACACCACGACTATCTCAATGGTGGAGGGCGTCATCTCCGGACCTCCTCACCACTTAGCGCCGCTCGATCGGTTTCGCTTCATTCTGAAAGTCCGAGTCCTGCGTGAATGGAATCATCCGCTCTCTTGCCTGGCGCCCAAATGGTGTCCAGAGCCGCAATACCCGTTCACGAGCGCGTTCTTCGTCGAGATTTCTCGTTCTCGCACGCAGGAGATCGCGCAGGCTCACCATGCCAACGAGCTTTCCATCACCCGAAGAGTTGTCGGCCGGTGAAACGAACGATGCTGAGAACCGATGGTAATAGGCAAGGTTGGTGATGATTCCGATCAGCCGGATCATGAACCACGCAACACCGGTGCTCAAAAATCCTATCCCGATCGCGAGCGCGAAGATGGGAAGCACACGAACCGCGTGGTGAAATCGCCCAGCTCTTCAAGGCTCGGTTTGCCCGAAAGATGAGGCACATGTGCGCTC
>Ga0335073_10009985_pt1 | contig 13322 bp, 16 predicted proteins | sample Lox_Sample_22_FD_207093 | JGI IMG/M metagenome (GOLD analysis project Ga0335073, IMG submission 207093) | Soil microbial communities from Loxahatchee National Wildlife Refuge, Florida, United States - Lox_Sample_2.2 | ecosystem: Environmental > Terrestrial > Soil > Wetlands | place: USA...
AGAAGATGCCGAAGGAAGTGATTACCACACTGAAGACCTATTGTGAGTCGGGGACTTTCGCTCGTGGCAAAGATTCTCTCTCTGGGATGGCATCTATCGCGATGTTCGGTAACACGAATCAGCCTGTAGACGTGATGGTGCGTTCGTCGCACCTTTTCATCCCGCTTCCGGATGTGATCCGCGAGGACATGGCATTTCTGGATCGCCTCCACTTCTACATCCCCGGCTGGGAGATGCCGAAGATGAAGGTGGAGTTCTTCACGAATCATTACGGATTCGTTGTTGATTATCTCGCTGAGGCTCTTCGTGAACTACGAAAACACACGTTCACTGAAGTCCTTGATCGGCACTTCTCATTGGGTGCACACCTGAAATCGCGTGATGTCAAAGCGGTCAGGAAGACGGTCTCCGGGCTCGTAAAGTTGATCTACCCCCATGGAGACCTTAGCAAGGAAGAACTAGCTGAACTTGTCGAATTGGCTCTCGAAGGTCGCCGCAGGGTGAAGGAACAACTCAAGAAGATGGGCTCCTTCGAATTTCACCAAACGTCGTTCTCATTGATCGACAACGATACCCGTGAAGAGAAATTTGTGGGTGTGCCCGAACAAGGTGGTCGGGACATGATTTCCTTAGACCCATTGGCTCCGGGGTCGGTATACACGTGTTCGTTGGACAACCATGCCAAGGTTGGTCTCTACCGCCTAGAGGTTGGCTGTTCGCCCGGCACTGGCAAGCTGAAGATTGCTGGCGGCATCGATGGCGAAATGAGAGAGTCGATCAACCGTGCATTCGCATATCTGATGGGTCAAAAGGTCAAAATGGGGATCAGCCAGCAAGTAGACACGACCGACTTCCACGTAGAAGCCATTGATCTGCTCAGCAACCACGTCCTGTGTGACGCCGGAATTGCCTTGATAGTGGCGATTTATTCTGCTCTGAAAAGGCTATCAGTTCAAGCCGGACTCGTCATTCTTGGTGACCTGAGCATTCAGGGAAACATTAAGCCAATGCGTTCACTTGCCGAACCGTTGCAGGTTGCGATGGATAATGGTGCTCGAAAAGCTCTAATTCCATTGGAAAACAAGCGGAACTTTCTCGAAGTATCCGGCGAGATTGTCGAGCGAGTTGATCCGATCTTCTTTTCCGATCCGATGACTGCTGCGATGAAGGCGCTCGGAATGACGTAGGACAAGGAGTCTGGAGTAGGCCGATTACCTATGAAGCCTTTATTCACAGTTCACGGAGGGGAGTACCTCGTTGGGTCACACATCGAAGAACAATTCAGGCACGTGAACGTGTGGATTCCGTCACGTGACACTGGCATAGACTTGTTGGTTTCGGATCAGAAGAGTCGGCGCACAGTATCACTTCAAGTGAAGTTCTCCAAGGATTTCCTTGTGACTCACATGAAGCCAGCCTTTCAGAAGAACCTCCGCGCCTGTGGGTGGTGGACGATCAACCGCGATAAGCTCGGAGCTTCTCCCGCTGATTTCTGGGTGTTCGTACTGCTTGGGTTTGATAGACGCTCTAAAGATTACGTCATCGTGCCGCCGAAGGAATTGCTGCGACGGCTGGAATCAATTCACGGGCCGCAGAAAACTATTCAGAGCTACCTGTGGGTTACTGGGATTGAGAACTGCTGGGAAACGCGGGGTCTGAGCAGGCAAGATCAGCTTTCCGTATCTGACGGCACGTACCGGGAACCAATCCGGAACTTCACCAAGTGGCTCAACAATTGGTCTCCGGTGGAGAGACTGAACCACTAAGGACGCTGTACGTCAGTTGTCACCTGCCTCAGTGTTTCGAGGAGTTTCACTAACGCCAGCGTGTCCTGCCCACAGTAATCGAGCAGAGCCTTCTTGAGACGTTCCCGTTCGACAACATCTGGCGTGCGAATCATCATTTCCCAAGCCAACCCAGCGTCCACGCCATCGGCGACTTCCATGCCTTCATAGCTCATATCCGAAACCAGCGCGGGCAGCACTGATTTGATGGAGTATGAGCCTGAGTATGCCGGATGATACGTGTGCTGCCGCACAACGAGCAGGAGATCGAATAGGCGGTTTTGGATCGCGTTGATACGATCCGCGAACTCAGGGAACCACGTGGCGAGTTCCGAAAGGCGCTGAGACTCAAACGTGGAATAGACAACGATGGCTCCGCTGTCGCCCAGCACAGTGCAAAGTGAGGAGATAAACTCACACCGAGGATCGCTGGCATCTCTGGCGAGAAATTCGTAATGCTCCGGCTCCACACCGGGCTGCCGCTGCACGTGAACACTCCACTGGAAAGGGATATGGTCGAACGGGTGCATCCCAACATGTCGTGGGATTGCGGGATTTACAGTCTCGAAATCCATGAAGCAGATCGGGTGCTCCAGTTTTGCCAATTCTTGCTTGACTCCGTCGCCGTCGAACCACGGCTCACCTGTTTGCACACAAGTTGCCGCCCGACGCTGCCTGTCACCAAGGGGATAGTCGTCTGGAATATCACGGATCGATTCGACGCCCATTTCTTCGAGTTCCTCGACCGCGTTCGCATGGAGATAAGGCAAGTAGGCAATGTGGTCGTCTGGGCGCGGTGGATTGCAATGATCGAAGAATTCGCATGTGACTGGATCGGTGCAGTGTTTTCCAGTTGGGAGGTCTGGAGCCGAGGACATTGCCAACACCCGAAACTCTGACCGCAGTTGGAAGACCAGCTTTGTTTGCAGACTCTTAACGGTTCGAGTCAGGTTCCGTATTCTGAAGAACCGCCACGGGTCGATGCTCCCGGCTTGATAGACGTAATTCCGGTTAATGTGTGCCAGATAGCACGAGGCGACATCAAGCCCAAAGTTCGAGACAATGTGATATTGGATTGCCACGTCCTCACGATGCTCGTCCTTCATGGAGGCTGACGACTTTACCTCGATGAGCCGCCAGCGCCTGTCTCGGCGACGGTGCAGGATGTCCACTCGGACGAATACGCCGTCGTGTTCGAACGCTCCCTCGAAGATCGCGGGGATGTCGGGATTTGCGATCAACGCTTGAGTGATCCGGACTGCCTCTTCTTGATTGCCAGTTCTAACCTCGACGCCGCCCGGAAATAGCCGCTGCGCCAGCTTTCCGACTTGCCGCCCTTGATCCATGAGAGCGAAGTGAGCAGCAGTTTTGCCACTTCCAAGCTCCGGCTGGTGCACTAGCAAGTACAAACGCTTGAGGCACTGCACGCCTGCCATATACCTCGACTTGGAGATCGTCATCGGCAATACGCTACTCCGCGTCGTCCACGTTGCCGTGCAAGCATTGGAAGCACCGATAGTGAGGGTCGGTTCCCAACGAGGTTTGCTTGGGCAAATTCAGTTCTTTCTTGACCTGCTTGATGAGTTCTTTTCTAGCCAAAATGCACCTGTCGGCGAGCAGCGTGAAGCTCTTGCTTTTCATGTCGCACATCACCCGCCCGCGAGCAAATTCCTCGTACTCCGATTCCACTGGGGCTTTCCCAATCTGCTGCCAACGTTCCCACACACGGATGTGGCTGCCTGCATAGTTGAGATGATCGCCATATTTTTCGCATTCGCTCAGCGGGGCGCTGTCAATGAGCAGTTTGCCATTGACTAACCAAAAGATACCCAATCGCGCTTCTGGTTTCGCATTGTTCTTCTTGGGCGCATCGGCGTTTGGCATTTGCCTGATCCTCCGTTCTGGCTGCGTTGACGCTCTCAATCTCACGTCCTCAGATCAAAGACGCGGATCACGGGAACTTTAAGTCGTACCCACACTCGACAAAATCCCTCCATTTTAGCGTTCGGGTGTGGATGATGCTTCGGCGCTCTGGGAGCATGAGCGGAAAGAGTGCGTCGTCGGTGACTTCCAGCACCCGCCACAAGCCTCCCTCTTCGTCACCAATGATGGCTCCGCGCTCAATCTCTATCCTCATTAACCGATTTGTGCTGGCGAGAGTTCGCATCCAGTCGGCAGTTTCCTTTCGACCGCACTTTCGCACAGTTCCTGCAATCTGCCCCGATACTTGGTGACTAGTCCCGACGCCGAGGAGATCGCCTTCGTCGCCTTCTTCAGTTCACCCTCGATCCGGTCAAGGTCAGCGAAGGTGCGTCGGACTTCTTCCGCGACAGCGGAATTCTTTTCAAGGAAGTCCGAGCCGTGAATGCGCATCCGCTCGAACAGAGCTTTAAGAACGTCCAAATCACGGGGCATCCACTGTCGAGTCGTGCGTAAGAGCCAGACTCCGTCCTTCCGACTCCACCGACTATCTTTGTCCACTTGCCGAAGTTGCTCCTCTGTGCGTGCGACCAGCACGGCAACCGGGATCGAACGCTCCCGCGCATCCCGCACAAGCTTATCGATGTCTGACTCTGAGATCACGGACTTGTCCTTGTTATCAACCACCATTCGAGGTTCAATTGGGGCACCGCTCGGATCGCGATAGGCCAAAATGAAGTCTCCGTTTCGGCTGACTCTCTCGATTGAGATGCCTGCCCAACTCCGAGCTTCCTGTGCGAAATCAGCCTCTTCGAGCTTTCCCACACGGCTGGTCTTCGACAGGGCTATCTCCAATTCCTGATTCCGTTCGCGAAGTTGAGTGACTTCTCGCAGTGAGTCCTCCACACGGCGATTGAGGCTGTCACTCTGAACGGCGAGCGCCTGTAGTTCGCTCCGATGTCGCAGTTCAGAGTCAGCAGTCCGCTTCGTCAATTCAGTTTCGAAGCGTGCCCAAAGCTGCTGGTTCTCATTCCCATGCTTCTGTTGGAATAGCCGAAAAGCTTCTTCGGCACTGAGTTGTGCGACTCTGGCGAAATCCCTGACGCCCAGACGGTCAAGAATTTCGGCGCGGCTGAGTTGGCCTGCCCCAGAACACAGCGGGCACGCAATGCTTTCGGCTGGCGATAAGGATCGGTTGGGCATATTCCTCCGTGGATCGAAGGGGGAGTAGTGATGTGTCGAGGGAGTGCCGAGAAGCGACTACTTCTTGTGCCCGATCAGGAGACCGGGATCGGATGAGTTGATTGAAACCAAGTTCCCGTGGGCGTCACGAACGGTGTTGAACTGTTCGCTGGTGCGCCCAGTAATTTCATTGTGCTCGTCCCGGACAATAGAAGACGTGCCGCCGCTATAGCCAGTGGTTACCGAGCCAAGGATTTCCCGCTTGGCACCGCGAATGTACTCTTTGCGAAGCGTCATTTTCTCCTCCCCCGTAGTTCCTGCTAATGGCGAACCGTCAGGCTTTCGTCCGGTCGAGGTACTGTTGGAGCGCCTCTTTAAGGATGTCCTGATTTGTCCTCCGCTCGGTAGCCCCAAGGGTGCACAGCCGAACGTAGGTGCCTTGATCCACTTTGAGCGTCAATGCAACAGGCTTGTCGTCGGATGGCTTTCCAGCCGTCCTCGCGCCAGCGGCATGCGCTTTCGACCCCCGGTTTGAGGTCTTCTTCTTCAACGTGTAATCTCGACATCTAATATATCACGTATTTACGTACTTACGCTATTGCCCAATCGTGTTTGGCGCTTCCGTGCTATACGCAAATACGTATCTACGTGATATTCTATAAGGCAGAATGGAGGAACCGACCTGATGAAGAAGGCCGCACTCTACTGCCGAGTCAGCACTGCCGACCAACACATTGAGTCCCAGCTTTACGACCTCCGGCAGCTTGCCGAACAACGAGGGTTTCAGGTTGTGAAGGAATACGAAGATAAAGGCGTCTCCGGGCTCAAGGCGCGGCGTCCCGGACTCGACGCATTGATGGCAGATGCAAGGCAGCGGAAGTTCTCGGTCGTGCTCGTTGCTGCATTCGACCGTGTAGCGCGTAGTACTAGACACTTTCTGCACGTGATGGACGAACTGGACAGCATGGGAATTGAATTTGTCAGCCGAAGAGAAGGTGTGGCAACGGGAGATGCAATGGGGCGTCTCTTCATCACGATCATCTCCGCTATCGCCGAGTTGGAACGGTCGCTGGTTGTGGAACGTGTAAAAAGCGGCATGAGGAGAGCCCGCCTAGAGGGACGCCAAATCGGTCGAGCGCGGCTGGATGTTGACCGGGAGCAAGTGGTCGCAGATCGCCGATCTGGGATGTCGCTGACCCAAGTGGCAAAGAAGCATTCGATCAGCCGGGCAAGCGTCTGTAGGCTGATGAAAGAAGCCAACGGGAACGTGGTTCCCGGAGTTGCCAACAGCGCGGTCGGGCTTGCCCAGCAAGCTGGGGTTGGGCAATGACCACCCAAAATCAAATCAGAACTCCCAGTAGCTTTGCCGACGAGGGCTACTACAAGGTGTTCATCGTGGTTGGCGAGAACGCCCAGAAATGCGCCGTTTGTAACCAACTATACACGCGCCAAGAAGCCTATGAGCATTCCAAGGTGACGTGCTACCCATGGTCGCAATCCTGCTGACAAGACGATGAGCAACCGTTATCAAATCCGGCTGAACGGCATCATCATCACCGAAATCACAATTCGCCCTGTCGTACTCGATGGAGTTACTGACCGCCGAGAACTGGTCGTCTGTCACCAGACGCTCGGCGAGTTCGCCATGGATGACAATGAGGGACTTGCCGATCCCGCGCTCACGAAGTTCATTCTCGAAGTTCGGGACGCGACGATTCCGCCAAGTGAGCGACGATACCTAGCGAACAAGGGATGGAAACAGATGAGCACGAGTGACTGTCTCGCGCTCTTAGAATCGGCTGGAGCCATCAGATTGTAGCGAATCCTTCTTTCGCCCCTTGGAGCAGGTTCGTCAAATTCTTGGTCCGGGAAAAAGCTCTACGGAAAAAACAATAAAGTTACCAACAAGGCAACGTAGTGCTGAAAGAACATCGATCCTGTTACGAAATCAGAACAGGGCAGCAAACTTTCATACGAGCCACTTGACATCGCTGCTACAATTTCCCCCAATGCAGCGGAGGGGGCCGCTGGTCGGGCTGCAAATGTGTCTCGATAAGGGACAGCTATGCGATTTGCAGCCACTATGCTGGTTCGATGTACCCTCGCCAGTTTCACCCAGCCCCCGCAAGCGGGCGCTCTCCACAGCAAACCACCTAAGAGCAGCGACCCATTCCAGATCGATCAAGCCGCCTCGCGACACCGTCCCGAACTGAAGTTATCTCCATCGTCCGTATCGATAGCTTGTTTTGACAGTGGGGAGTACCGTCCGACTTTATTGTTTCTGTTTACAAGACTATTCGGCGACACATGCGAAAGGCGAAATTATGAAAGTTAGGAAAATCTTGGTATGGTTTGTATCCCTGTTATTGCTGAGTAGTTTGTGTTTTGCTCAAAAGAAAAAACAGGTGCAGAATGTAGTCCAAGGCGAATTCTGCCAAGCGCCCACATTGCCTGCTCCCGGTGCTTACAAGCCAGACGATGCCAAGGGACAGCCCAATAACACCGCCGATCTTCCAACGGTTGTGGCAACGGTTGAACAAGCTCTGAAGTGCTATCAGGAGTCAACCAAAGCCTCAGACCCTACTCAGCCAAGCGGTCTCCCTAAACTGAGTAGTGCTACGTTTGACTTCAAGACAACTACAGCCAAAACCGTTGGGTTCAGCATTTCGTTTTTTATTTTCAAGGTTGGTGCGAGTAGTGAGAAGGATGTGACCGACGATGTAACCTTCACATACAGTGTGCCGAAAACAGTGCCTCCAAAGGAGGTCGGTTTTGTAAAGCCGCCCCCACCTGACCTTTTCAGTGAATTGGTGAAGGATGTGCAAGCTGCGGCTCACGCGGCACAGGCGCAGAGCACGGCCCTCGGCATGCCGTTAAGTCAAGTCAGGATTCAAGTTGCTTTTGGAATCAAGATCGATGCAAATGCCTCGCTCAATTTACCAGTCCATCTGGTAACTATCGGAGGCAATGGCGACTACAACAAGAACAACATCCAGACCATCACCCTCACTTTCGGGGCAGGATCAGGCGGGAATTGAAATCGTAGCTGAAAGAACGAACATCGAGGACAGTAGCTATGCCAACGTCCAACTTCCTTCCGTCAACACAGCGGATTCCGGGGTCCGTGGGTCTGAGCCTGTCCGGCGGCGGTTATCGCGCTACTCTGTTTCACCTTGGGTCTATTCGAAGGCTGAACGAGTTTGGAATCCTGCCGAGTATCACAACCTTGTCCTCTGTTTCTGGCGGAAGCATTTTGAATGGCTTTCTTGCCACTCGGCTGCGCAATCCCCTGTCAGCAGGAATAGACAATTATGAGAATCAAGTCAGCCAACCAGTACGCGAGTTCTGTTCACTGGACATCCGCCGCTGGCTCGCATTGGAGGCCGTGATCCCCGGCACCCACAACAGTCTGGGTCTCGCGGATAAATACGAGAAGCATCTAACGAATGGGAAATCCCTGTCAGAAATTCCCTCCACTCCCGTTCACGTTTTCTGTACAACCGATCTGGCATACGGTGTCAACTGGACTTTCACAAAAGAGACATGCGGCGACTATCAAGCGGGGCGTCAAGGAACATCACCAGACTGCCCTGTAAGTTTGGCCGTTGCCGCATCGTCCTGTTTCCCACCCGTATTTAAGCCGCTCCATCTCGATCTTGATCCTCAGCAGTTGAAGGGGGGGAAGGATCAGAGCCCTAATCGTGACAAATGTGTTCGCGAAATCACCTTCAGTGACGGCGGCGTCTATGACAACTTGGGACTGGAGCCGATCTGGAAGACTCATGAAACAGTCTTAGCGTCGGACGGAGGGGCGCTTTTTCCGATTGGCGGCGATACCGGCTTTGCGTGGGACATCGGTCGTTTTATCGGCATACCTGAGAATCAAGCTCTCGCGGTACGAAAGCGATGGCTCATTTCCAATTTTGTTGCAGGGCAGATGAAGGGAACGTACTGGGGTATCGGTGGAACCGTCAAGGAATATGGGTTCGAAGGCGGTTATTCGGAACAACTTGTCAGAGGGTTTATCGCGACGATCCGTACTGACCTTGATAGCTTCTCTAACGCAGAGGCGAACGTTCTCGAAAATCATGGTTACATGCTCGCTGACGCTGCTATTCGAAAGCACGTTCCCGACCTACCCAAAACTGTGCAGGAACCTAGAATTCCTCACCCAGACTGGCTGGATGAAGATAGAGTCATTGTGGCGTTAAAGGACAGCAGTCGGCGGACGTTGCTTGGGCACGGCCATACTGCTGGTATTTAAGTTGGTAGTAGTGTCACGCAAATAATCGGATACCTAGTTCGATTTGTCGAGAAGCGGCCAAGTCACGACTTATGTCAACAACACGTCCACCACGCCGACCCGATCCTGAACGGCAAGCCGAGGAAGTAGCGGCATCATTGGTTCGCCGCCTTGGTCGTGAAGACACGCGAGAATACCTGTGGTCTGCTGAAGAAAGACTGACCTATCCATTGTTGGGTGATGTGGAATCCACAGTCGAGGAGTTAGATGTTTCTCTCGTTCTGGCGGAGCGTTCGGGGGTTCCATTCCCTTGTATCGTGGATGAAGAAGGGGCGGTGCCAATAATCGGCACTCCGACAGACCCGCGACGATACCCCTACCCCCCGTTTCCAGCGCCCTTTCCTTTTTACTATCGCGATTACTTTGAGCAATTTTCTGAACAGTTATCCTCGCTCGGGAAATTCACTTGGAGTGATCCTCGTGAAGTACCGAAAATGATCCTTGCGCCTCTAACCAAGTTCTTGACAGTGCGATTCGGCTGGATCGCGAAGAACCCAGAATTCCGTAGCTTGGGTGCTGCCGCTTCAGGTCAAGCTAACAATCCCTACCTCCCGTTTACGGTTCACACCCACACAAGCGGTTTGAGAATCCACTACTCGAAGACTTTTGCGCTCAATTTCAACTCCGTTCTCGGTGCACCGACTACCCCAGTCAAGGGCTGGATTCTTCCCGGTATTCATAAATTTGCGGGTATGGACAGCAGGGGAAGAATGCGCTACGACAAAGGGACATTTACAACTCCGCCAGATTTCAGCGCCAGTCTGATTATATGACTCTGATACTACTCAAAGATTACGGGCCGTTTGCGCCAATTGTTTCCGCAGCAGGCAGCATCGTGGCAATGGGGGCTGCCATCGCACTTGGCTTCAAAGGAAGAGCTAAGTGGGAACCAGTCGAGGAAGATGTCGCCAAGGGGCCTCAGAAGGTCGCCAGCGTTGTTGCGTCCCTCCTGATCGTCTTGATATGGGCACAGTTCAACGACATCCAGTACAAGAACACACTCACCAAACTTGTCATCTGGTGCATGGCTGTTTTGATTGTGAGCCTTCTCGTCTACGGCTTACTGAGAGGATACGTTTACAAAAAGGTGAGGAAGAAGCCGGGATCGGCTGCAACATCGAAGATAACGGAAGAGATCAATGTTATAGGCGGTTTATGGCTCACGAAATCGGCGAAGAAACGTTTAGCGGAACCAGAGGAGCCCGACAATCCCCAACAGCAGGCACCGCTCACGGTTCAGAGATTGTTCGCCATGGCCGATTACGACAAGGACTTGTTGTGGAGTAGACCATCGCAACAGCTTGCATCGATGTTGTTCGTCATAGGCTATCTGGGATTGATCGTTGCCGGAACAGTCGCTTTAGGCAGCGGTGCAATACTCACTGGAGTGATGATGAAGTAGGACACAACTACCGCAAAATCGCATGTCTACAACAACCATATACCTTCCGGATGCACAACAACGGGCAACACAACTCGCCCAGCAGCTTACGTCGGGCCTGTTGGCAACCGACTCTGCTGCATCCCCGTTTAGTCAGGTGGTCCATGGGCAATCATCTCTACTTGCTGACGTTGAGTTCGCAATCGAGGAACTGAATTCACTTTTATGGACGGCTCAACAGTCTGGATTCTCTATCGCTTGTTTGGCGGTGGACGGTGATACAGTGCCGGTAGTCAGTATTCCGAAGATTGCTCCGCTAGGAGCGATGCCACAACCGCTACCTTCATCACCCAAGGAAGCCTACAGCAAGCTGATCAACCCGTTGTTGGCTTGTGTGCCTTCTGCCGTGACATGGTTGCAGGCAAGTGACATTCCCAGCATGATCGTATCGCCCTTGAGCAAGTTTCTCACGGTACGCCTGCAATGGATTGAAGATAACCCTCAGTTTATGAGCGTGGGTGCCGCTTCCGCGCAAAACATCAATCCCTATCTCTCTTTCGCAGTTCATAGCCAGACTGCGGGACTGCGCATACATTACTCAAAAACATTTGCTCTGAACTTCAACTCTGTTTTTGGTGCTCCCACAACTCCTTTGAGCGGCTGGATTCTTCCGGGCATCCATAAGTTTGCGGGAATGGATAAGGCGGGCAACTTCTACTATGACCAAGGTACGTTTACCACTCCGCCTGACTTCACGGCCAGTCTTCTGATTTGAGCGGGCGTCGACAGTTTGGTCATCCTCGGAATCGAGGTGTTCTATTTGGAGTCGATATGATAACCCTACCGAAAAGCAAGGCTTTCGCACTCGTTGCCGCGATCTCCATCTTGACAGGCTGTGCTGCCAATCGCTACGAAGCCCCCGTGAGCAGTTTTCGCGACAAAACACAGCAGACGATCAATGTATTAAGCACGTTCTACTCCTCTAGGAATTCTTACGAAGTCGCTCTCTATCTTCAGACTGTCGCTGCCGATAGCTCACTGCGCGTTGAGACGACTGACGCCAGCGGTAACCCCACCCCTTTAGGTAAGCCTGTATTTTCTCCAGCTTCGATCAAAGCGCGGTTGGATGCTCTCACTGTGGTGGGTGTGTATGCTAACAGACTCTACGACTTGGCGAACACTACTGCGCCCAGCAAGTTTCAAAGTGCTACGACCGCGCTCGGCTCAAATCTTTCCTCCCTCGATAAGAGCTTCCAGAAACTTCAAGGCGAGTCCGACCCAACGGCGAATAAATATGTGGGCCCGATCAGCAGTCTCGTTGGAACGATAGGTGAGATGTTTTTGGAACGAAAGCGTGACGAGCTTATCACGAAGGCTGTCACTGACGGCGCTCCGCAGGTGGAAATCATTCTCTCTCAGGTGCGAGACGACATGGATAAGATTTTCTCTCTGGAAATAATCACAGGCTCGAATGAAAGACTAGCGACCTTGATTTCCGCGTACAACAATTCCGACCGTGCGAAGCTGACCTATGAACAACGAATGGCACGTCTCAATGAAATCGAAGCTGCGTTTAACGAAGTGACGGCAAGTATCGGATCAGCCCCGTCAGGCTTGGTCGCTTCGATGATGGAAGCTCATAAGGCTTTGGTGCAAGAGGCTACCTCACCGCAAAAAGCGAAAATGAATAATCTTGCTGCGTTGAATGGTGCCTTGCAGCAATGGACGACGCAAATCGAAACACTTTCGACTCAAATTAAACCACTTCTCCATTGAGGATGAGAACAATGATCAAAGTCGATACCACCACACTTTCGAACATCATCAATCAGTGCTTTGCATTTTCGTCTGACGGTCGATTGTCCCCTAGCCAGCAGGCGACGATGCTTGCGGACGGAAAGAGGCTTCGCGGGTTGCTGATGAATCTCTTGTCTGCTCAATTCAATGACGGAACCCAAGCTGTTTTGGATGCTAACAACCAGCTAACAAAGGTGAATGCGACATTAGCGAACTCGGCCACGGCGCTGGCGAACACTGTTCAGACACTCAATGAGATAACGAGTTTAGTCGGCAATCTGGATAAGCTCCTGAATGTTGTTGCAGGCGTCGTGTAAGAGGCTGGGGGAATGCACTGGAAGTTTGGCGTCAACGCGACTGAGATGCTCCAGTCGATGACGCAGCGTAGTTGATGAGGCCATCATGAAAGACAACACGTTCGCTACACGCGGCGGTTCATGCCGCCGTCAGGTCTTGTTGTTGTTCATCTATGTAATAGTTGGCATGTCTGAAATGTCTGGGCAATCTCAGATCAGCCTCCTTGAGATTGACGATGTTAAGTCGTCTGATATCACGGCGCACTTTGATGTACAGTGTGCGGACAGCAATCCCCCAGCGAACGTTGACAAGATGTCGAGAGTGACGGGTAGGAAAGGAAAATTTGCTTTGCATCTCGACCCTAACATTTCGAGACCGCAACGAACAGGACAATCATTTGAGTATGTATTCTATTTGGAAGAACTGAATCCCTCACAATTCAATCGACAACCAAACTGGCACCGCTGTTCCGCTCTTGCCCTACCGCTCGGAGCGTTCCTTGACCGAAGCGTGCCTCTGAGCTTTACGATTCGAAATCATGGTGTCGTTGACGGGAACTCGATAGAGGTTCCGATCCACAGTATTGCGAACCTGCAATTTATTAGCGTCTCCACTACGGAGGTACCAGCGAAGGTTGACTTAACATCCTCCGCTCATA
>Ga0335073_10009988_pt1 | contig 13320 bp, 10 predicted proteins | sample Lox_Sample_22_FD_207093 | JGI IMG/M metagenome (GOLD analysis project Ga0335073, IMG submission 207093) | Soil microbial communities from Loxahatchee National Wildlife Refuge, Florida, United States - Lox_Sample_2.2 | ecosystem: Environmental > Terrestrial > Soil > Wetlands | place: USA...
CGCCATTACGCCGATGGTCGCCGACCCACTCCACAATCGCCACAGCCGACCGGCTTCGTGCTCAGAAAAGCCAAACGCCCCGATGAACAACGACAGGGCAGGACGGCTGAGCAGCCGGCCGGTCAAGGCGCGAGAGACCGTGTCCTTCAGCTGATGAGGAGTTATCTGAGCGTCCGCTGGACTTCGCGGCTCTGACCAAAGGTGCCTGGCGATTACCTCGGCAACCGCTAGTTGGTTAATAGTGCCCCGCCGCTCCCGGGATACGTATCGCTCCCAAGACTGCCGGTACGCGCCCGGCTTCAGCAGCAACTGTTGCAGGTACTGCGAGGCGGCACGACGACCGTCCTGCCGCTTCGCATCACTTCGCGGCATCAATCCATCCACACAGGAATCAGTCATTGGCTGGCCCCGTTAGTTTACAGAGCACAAGCAGGTACATAAACGTATCATCGCGAATTCGGGCAGGCCCACCTTCGGTCGCACGATGTTTGCCCAACGCTTAGGCCCAGGCCACACTAGCTATCTCTGCACTCATTGGTCATAAGTTGTGGTATTCGGAGATACCCGAATAGCGGACAGGCTGGCTGCCAACATCGTAGTCGCCGGGCTGGTCGAACTGAAGGCGAACGCAGTCAAGCCGAAGCCGCTTGCAAGCAGGGCTGAACTGGCGATTACGACAGCGACGCGAGTACGGACGGCCCTCATGATGCAACCCTTCCCGGCGCTCACCCGGGCATGAGCCATCGCTCACGCTGCTCAATGTGCCGCCGTCAAAAGTATGTTAGAGGTATAAAATGGACTCGTCAACGGCCCGTCCGCTGGAGTCTGTCACCCTATGAGGCTGACCGTAAGCGATCCGTGACAAGAGCTCATCGATTCGGGCTCACTTGCCCCACTTGCTCCAGCCCTTGGACACGACCGTACGGGCGACTAATCGCACTTGACTCATGCCTCGTTTCAGGCGCCGATGCCAGTCAACAGCCTGAGTCAAGTTGGCTGTCATCTTCCCATTCAACAAATGCTGTCATGGGAGCCAGTAAGAAAGAGGTCAGTCTGCGACGAGTTCTGCCTCGAAGCCGTCCGAGTTCTCGAGGTAAGCCGCATAGTGCTGCGGACCGCCTGCGTACGGGTGCAGGTCCGAGAACATCAGCTTCCAGCCATGCAGGAGCGCCTCGGCGGTTAGTTCATCCACCTGCCGCCGACTCGGCACGTGGAACGCCAGATGATTTAGCCCGGGCCGACACCGGTCGTGCCGGCTGGCAGTGCGCGCCATCGACTGCTCCACAACGATGTACGCATGCCCGGACTGCCAGCTGCGGCCACCAGGCCAGTCCTGGAACATCCGGTAACCGAGGGCCGTGAGCAGCCAGCCCCAGCTGACAACGGCCCGGTCCAGGTTCGGAACCCAGAGCTCGACATGGTGGATAGCGCCAAGGGGCGGCAGATCGATCGAGACCTGCTCCGGTCCGGCGCCTTCTTCCTGACCGACCTGGCCACTGCTGGGCTGCCCAGTGCTGGCCTGATCCGTACTTGCTTGATCCGGGCCGACCTCAGCCTGGCCTACCTCTGCCTGAATCTCTGCCATAACTTCGTCCCTGCAGGTCTCCGTACTCGCTGGGTCGCTGCACCCCGGCTGGCCGCAGCGCCGGAGCCGACGTTACGGCATCTAATCGAGACTTTCGCTTTTAATTGCACGAAATCGCCGAGATCCGGCTTACCCTCGCACATCAGGCAAGCGCGCGGCTAGGGAGACGCCGCAGGCGTCGTTGCCGGTGATCGCTTTGACTTAGCATCCGAACCTGCCCCTAGGCGACGCCGCTATCATCCGTTAAGCCGGTTTTGTCAGGGAAGTTTCAGATGCTAAGTCGGTGGCGAAGCGGCGCAGGCTACTCCTATTCGGGGGCGGGCAGATTCGCCAGCACGTCCAGCGACGCTCGGTGCGCATCTGCCGTGCCAAGCCCGATGGAGTCGGCCTTCGCCCGCTTCAGATACAGGTGCGCCGGGTGCTCCCAGGTGAAGCCAATGCCACCGTGCAGCTGGATCATCTCCTGCGCAGCTTTCAGTGCCGTGTCCGAGCACGCCGCCTTCGCCAGCGCCACCGCCATCGTCGTCTCCGGGCCGAAGCCGGCCGCCAGCCAGTCGGCCGCGTACCGGGCTGCTGCCCTGGCCTGGGTGACCGACACCCACAAGTCCGCCAGCCGGTGCTTGATCGCCTGGAAGCCGCCGACCGGGCGGGCGAACTGGTGCCGCTCCTTTACATAGGCGACTGTCGCGTCCAGGCACTGCTCAGCAAGGCCGAGCTGCTCAGAGGCTAGGACGCCCGCACCCGCCAGCAGCGCCGCGGCGACCGCCTGCTCCGCCGCCGGGCCGGCCGCGATGCGACGCGCGAGCACTTGCTCCAGTCGGACCTCGCTTAGCTGCCGGGTCATGTCCAGCGACACCAGCGGGCGCTTGCCGACACCAGGCTCGCTGACCCGCACCGCGTACAGGCCGTACGGCACGCTGTCGACCGGCACGATCAGTACGCTGGCCGGCAGCGCATCCGCCAGCCCGGTAATCGTGCCGGTAAGGCGGTACTCGCCGCGCTCGTCACCGCGCTGCGGTGCGTCCAGCCGCACGGTCGACTCCGGCCGGGTGCGCGTCCCGGCCGCGAACGGGATCGCCAGCGACGCCGTCACCGCACCACTCGCCAGCTCCGGCAGGAACTCGGTGTCACCGGCCGCCAGAAGCGCCGCCGTCGCGATAACCGCGCTGCCGAGAAACGGCACCGGGGCGACCGTCCGGCCAAGCTCCTCCGCGACGACTGCTGCCTCGCGGTATGAGGCCCCGGCGCCGCCGAGAGATTCCGGGATGAGCAAGCCCGCGCAGCCGACCTCGGCCGCCAGCGTGTGCCACAAGCCATCGTCGCAGGTCTGCCCGGTCTCCGTCCTGGCCAGCACGTCACGCCAGGGCGCCTTGTCCGCCAGCAGCCCGCGCACTGCGGCGCGCAGTTCAGTCTCGGTCTCGCCGTAAAGCAGGTTCGCCGTCCGGGCCGGCCGGCCGCGCCCGCTCGCGCCCGGCCCGAATCCGGTGGCGGCTGCGCCGCCCGAAGCCGCGTCATTCACCGTGGTGTTGCTCGCTGTCGCCTCACTTGCAGTCGCCTCGCTCGCCGTAGCTTCAGTCACCGGGGCAGATCCTTCCAGGGGCCGGTGTCGACTCTGGCTTCCTTGGGCAGCCCGAGCACACGCTCCGCGATGATGTTCCGCAAGATTTCCGACGTGCCGCCCTCGATCGAGTTGCCCTTAGCGCGCAGGAACCGGAAGCCCGGATTACGGCCGAAGAAGTTCGCGCCCTCTGGCCGCCGCAGCGTCCAGTCGTCGTACAGCAGACCCTCTCCGCCCGCCAGCTCGACCTCGAACTCAGAGATCTCCTGGTTGAGCCGCGCGAACACCAGCTTGGCAGCCGAGCCTTCCGGTCCCGGCTGCCCGGCCGCGAGCTGCTGGCGCAGCCGGGCGCCTGCGAGCCTGGCAACTTCGGCATCAGCCCACAGTTTGAGCAGGCGGTCGTAGAGCCCGGGAGTCCGGAGTTCAGGGTGCTCCCGCCAGGTCCGGGCCGCGGAGGCGATCATGCCGCCTTCGCGCGGCATCGCGTTGCCGCCGATCGACACTCGCTCGTTCATGAGAGTCGACATCGACACGGTCCAGCCCTGGCCGACGTCACCGATCCGGTCGGCGTCCGGGATCTGCGCGTCGGTGAGAAAGACCTCGTTGAACTCCGCCTCGCCGGTGATCTGCCGCAACGGCCGCACCTCGACGCCCGGCTGCTTCATGTCCAGCGCGAAGTACGTGAGGCCCTCGTGCTTCGGCACGTCCGGGTTGGTGCGCGCGACCAGCAGCGCGCGCTTGGCCATGTGCGCGGAGGACGTCCAGACCTTCTGCCCGCTCGCCGTCCACGTGTCGCCATCGCGGACCGCCCGGGTGGAAAGCCCGGCCAGGTCAGAGCCGGCGCCGGGCTCGCTGAACAGCTGGCACCAGATCTCCTCCCCCGTCCACAGCGGCCTCAGCCAGCGCTCCTTCTGCTCCGGAGTGCCATGCGCGAGGATCGTCGGCGCGGCCATGCCGAGCCCGATGCCATTGCGCTCGGGGTGGTTCGACGGCGTGCCGGCTGCCGTGAACTCGCGATCAACCACAACCTGGAGGGAACGAGGCAGGCCCTGCCCGCCGAGACCTGCCGGGTAATGCACCCAGGCCAGTCCGGCGTCAAAGCGGGCGCGCAGGAACTCCAGCCGCTCGGCACTGCCGGGATCATGCGCAGCCAGGAACTCGGCAACCTGCGAGCGCAGGGCATCAGCGTCGGGCAACTGCCCGTTCCCGCCCTGATCGGTTTTATCGCTCAGCACGGTGTCCTCCTCAGCACAGGGGTCCGCCGGCTACGTAGATCACCTGGCCGGACACGAACCCGGCGCCTTCGCTGACCAGGAAGGAGATCACGTGCGCGACGTCGTCAGGCGTGCCGACCCGCCGGACCGGGATGCCGGCCGCGGCGGCCTTCTGGAAGTCCTCGAAGCCGATGCCCATCCTGGCCGCGGTGGCGGCGGTCATGTCGGTAGCGATGAAGCCAGGCGCGACCGCGTTGGCCGTGACGCCGAACTGGCCGAGCTCGATGGCGAGGGTCTTGGTGAAGCCCTGCAGGCCGGCCTTGGCCGCGGAATAGTTCACCTGCCCCCGGTTGCCGAGCGCGGAACTGGACGACAGGTTGACGATCCGGCCCCACTTGGCATCGACCATGTACTTCTGGCAGGCCTTGCTCATCAGGAACGAGCCGCGCAGGTGAATGCCGATGACGGTGTCCCAGTCGTCGACGGTCATCTTGAACAGCATGTTGTCCCGGATGACGCCGGCGTTGTTGACCAGGACGGCGGGGCCGCCGAGCTCGCCGGCGATCTTGTCGACAGCGGCCTGCACCTGACCGGCGTCGCTGACGTCGGCGCCAACGGCCAGGGCCCTGCCGCCAGCGGCCTTGATCGCGTCGACGGTTGCCCCGCAGTCGCCTTCCTTCAGATCCAGGACCGCGACCGCGAAGCCGTCCGAAGCCAGGCGCCTTGCCGTTCCCGCGCCGATGCCGCGGGCGGCGCCGGTGACGACGGCTACCCGCTGGGACGCCTCTGACATGTGTGCTCCTCCTGCTGGGGTTGGTTTACCGGTACTTCTTGAGCTCACGGTAGGCGAGGGACCGCTTGTGCACTTCGTCCGGGCCGTCAGCGAACCGCAGCGTCCTGGTGTGCGCCCACATCAGAGCCAGCGGGAAGTCCTGGCTGACGCCGCCGCCGCCGTGCGCCTGGATCGCCTTGTCCAGGATCCACTCGGTCGTGCTCGGCACCAGGATCTTGATGGACTGAATCTCGGTGTGCGCGCCCTTATTGCCGACCGTGTCCATCAGCCACGCGGTCTTCAGTACCAGCAGGCGGGCGGCCTCGATCCGCACCCGCGACTCGGCGATCCAGTCCTGGATCACGCCCTGGTCAGCCAGCGGCTTCCCCCAGGCCACGCGGTCAGTCACCCGGCGGCACATCAGCTCGACAGCGCGCTCGGCAGCACCGATCTGCCGCATGCAGTGGTGGATACGGCCGGGTCCGAGCCTGGCCTGCGCGATCGCGAAGCCCTCTCCCTCACCGGCAATGACGTTACTGACGGGAACGCGGACGTCGGTGAACTCGATTTCGGCGTGGCCGCCGTGCGTCCCGTCGGTGTAGCCGAAGACGTGCATGCCGCGCTTGATGTTGACGCCGGGGGTGTCCCTGGGGACGAGGATCTGGGACTGCTGCCGGTGCCGGTCAGCCTCTAGGTTGCTCTTTCCCATCACGATGAGGATCTTGCAGCGCGGGTCCATCGCGCCGCTGGACCACCACTTGCGGCCGTTGATCACGTATACGTCGCCGTCACGGGCGATGCTGGTCGAGATATTCGTCGCGTCCGACGAGGCAACGTCGGGCTCGGTCATGCAGAAGGCCGACCGGATCTCGCCGTCCAGCAGCGGCTGCAGCCACTGCTTCTGCTGCTCGGCCGTGCCGAACTCAGCCAGCACCTCCATGTTGCCGGTGTCCGGTGCCGCGCAGTTGAGCGCCTCCGGCGCGATGAACGACCGGCCGGTGAGCTCTGCCAGCGGCGCGTACTGCAGGTTGGTCAGCCCGGCGCCCTGCGGGTGATGCGCCAGGAAGAGGTTCCACAGGCCCTGCTTCCTGGCTTCGGCCTTCAGGTCCTCGAGCACCGGCGGGCGTTCCCAGCCGCGGTCCTGCCTAGCCATCTCGGCCGCCTGTTCCTCGAACACCTTCTCGGCGGGCAGGACGTGCTCGTCCAGGAATGCCTGAAGCTGGCCGCGGAGTTCCTCTGTGCGCGCGTCGAATGCGAAATCCATCTGAGCCTCCAAGGCCAATCGCGGGCACGAGTCCGCAACATCGTACCTACCGGTCAGTACGGCCTCCACGCTACGGTGCAGCTATGCCAATGGTCGAGACCGTCCGGGGGGCCGTCGACACTCAGAATCTCGGCACGACGCTCATGCACGAGCACGTGTTCGTGCTCAACGAGGAGATCCGGCAGAACTACCCGGCCGGGTGGGACGAGGACGGCCGGGTCGATGACGCTGTCGGCAAGCTGAACGCGCTGGCCAGGCGAGGCTGCCAGACGATCGCCGATCCCACCGTGATCGGCCTCGGCCGCGACATCGGGCGGATCGTCCGCGTCGCGGCCGGCACCAGCCTCAACATCATCGTCGCGACCGGCCTGTATACCTACAACGACCTGCCGTTCTACTTCCGCTTCCGCGGGCCCGGCCCGGACGGGCTCGACCCGATGGCGCAGCTGTTCATCGAGGACCTCACGACCGGGATCGGCGGCACGCCAGTCAAGGCCGCCTTCCTCAAGTGCGCAGTCGACGAGCCAGGGCTGACGCCAGGCGTGGAACGGGTGCTGCGTGCCGTCTGCCAGGCGCACGCTGAGACGGGCGCGCCGGTGACCATCCATACGCACCCGCAGTCGTTCACCGGCCGGGCCGTACTGGATGTGCTGCGGGCGGAAAAGGCCGACCTGACCAAGGTCGTGCTCGGGCACAGCGGCGACAGCACGGACCTGGACTACCTGTCAGAGCTGGCGGACGCGGGCTGCCTGCTGGGCATGGACCGGTTCGGGCTGGACATCATCACGCCGTTCGACGACCGGGTCGCGACGGTGGCGGCGATGTGCGAGCGCGGTTACGCGGACCGGATGGTGCTGTCGCACGACGCGGCCTGTCACATCGACTGGTTCCCAGCGCAGGTGGTCCCGCGGTTCGCGCCGTCCTGGCACTTCGGGCACCTGTTTGACGACGTACTGCCAGCCCTGCGTGAGCGCGGTGTTAGCGAGTCGCAGATCCAGGCGATGCTGGTCGACAACCCGCGCCGCTATTTCTCCGCTTCGTCCTAGCCGACCTGCGCGGCGCTGCGGTAGCCCTAGAGGTAGCCGCGCGCGCCGGGCCCGACCGTCGGGCTCGACTTCATGAATGCCCGGAACTCGGGAGTCAGAAGGCATGCAGCTACGGCGTCGTTCAGTCCGGCGTTCTCGAGCGCCGCTGCGAGTGCCGCGTCTGCCGGCCCGCCATCCTCCGGCGCGGGCGGGTTTTCGAGAAGCTCATAGACGGTGGTGTCGACGTCGTCTGCAATTGTTAGCGCCAGCGTGCTGAGCAGACTAGGCCAGCGGATGCCAAGCACAGCAAGCTTGGCTACCGCGTGCAGCGAGTCCGGTGTCGGCAGCTTCGCCAGCTGCCGCTCCGCGTAGATCATCGTGTAGAACCTGAAGAGATTCACAAAACGCTTGATCTCGCGCGGATTCTTGTTCAGGCAGTGGCGTGCGTACCCGATGACCTCCCGGACTTCGGGATCATCCACCGTCAGCCTGCGTTCGATGATCCGCCTTAGCTCGCGCCTAGTGGCGGCATCTGGCTGAATGCTCCCGGCGATGCTGACGGCGTCCGACAGCGATGCGTCCTGAAGAGAGCCTTCAGGCATGCTGATATCGGCCTGCGCGCTGGACGCGGGCTGCGGACTTCCGACCGGGGGCACATCGGTCGGGAATAGCGACGCGTAGAAAGCCATGGTGGCGTCTGGCTGCATGGCCGGGAGTGCCAGCGGCAGCTGGACGATCTTTTCCAGGAACCGCCAGCCGAGGCCAGGGAGCTGACTGGTCCGGTTGCGGGTCTCGTCGAGTTTCTGCACGAGGTCTGAGTAGGCCGCCTCGATGTGCGCGGCCACCATCTCTGGCTCCATCGCGATCACGAAGATCGAGTTCGGATAGGCGCCGGCCACGAAGATATTGATCGCCTCGATGACTTGCACCACGGTGCCGGGCGAGCAGCGATCGAGATCGTCGACGAAGATCACGAGCGGTCGCTCCGGTGTCGCAACGAGGTCGAGGACCCGCTGGATATCGGTCTGCACCAGGTACAAGAACCCGGACTGGGTCCGGTAGTCGGGGTTCAGGACGATGTCCTGGTACAGCCCCGCAGTCTGCCCGGAGACCGACCTGCCAAGTGCGACAGTCGGCCTGGTGAGTGCCGACAACGCGGAGCTCGCTTTCGAGCTGAGAACCTTCCAGCCGGTGACTCCGCTGCCCGCCACGGCAATGACCGCGCCCGCTGAGGTCAGAATCGTTCCCAGCCAGCCAACCGAGCCGGTAGCAAGTATCACGAACCCCGCGATGAGCGCCAGCATGCCGCAGACGGCCCATGGCAGCACGCTGTTCAGCACGAGCGCATAGATCCTGCGCCGCACCGCTTGCTCGTCGACGCGCCTCAGGTTCAGGTGCAGCCAGAAGTGCTCCCGCTCACCGCGCGTCATGCGCTCGGTGACCTGCCGGATGATCTCGTAGGCGAGGCCGGCCCAGACCTGGTCACCGGTCTGGTACATCCAGGGGTTGAACCAGACTGTTGGCCGCCAGCGATCGTCGTCGTCCGGCGTAGCGGCGCCGGCCTTCCCGAGCTCGGCTCGCAGCGGCAGCTCATCGGCAGCGTCACGGCGCGCTCCGTCAGCCCGGCTCCGGGCCCGGAGCTTCGCCAGGATCGCCCCGTAAGTAACCTCGCTCAGTCCATCAGGGCTCGCAGATGTCTCTTTCGTACTCGAGGCGAGCTTTCTCACTGTCGAAGTGGTGAGCCGGATCTTCCGCAGCTCCTCCGAGGAGCCGTCCATCAGGGGCCACTCCAGCCGGTCGCGGATCATCCGCATCAGCGACGTCTTACCCGCGCCCCATGCGCCCTTGATCCCAATCGTTAGCGGCGGCTTAGTCTCCGGGTGCTGGATGCCGGCCGCGATGGCCTCGGCATATGCTGCGGCCCCGACGGTATCCCGCCGTGTCGCCACGTCACCGCCGATCGACGACTGCTCGAACCGGACTTCACGCGGCCCGTACGGCGGTCCGTCGGTCGCCACATCTTGGCGCACACCGGGACGGAGCACCGAGGCCGCCGGAATCGGGAGCAAGCTGTACTCCAAGTGCATGGTCGCAGTCAGATCATCGAGGCTGATCAGAATGTGACCGCTGTCACCCCAGTACCGTCCCCAGCAGTTCTTAAGGCGAACGAAGCCGGTCACGCCACCGATCGTCAGGTCGAGTGCGATGCCGTTCAGGAGCACGCAGATGCTGGGATACGTAACCGGCGACTCACTTGGCCCAGCGCGGCCTACGATCCAGTTCTCGATCTCCTGCGGTCGGGCCATCTCCTGCGACCACTGGATCCCGGCGACGATCGGGCCGCGCTCCAGCAGGACCTTCACGACGGAGTCGATGTCCTGGAAGAAGTAGCAGTCCTGAATCAGGCCGCGTGACTGCAGAACCGACGCTGCGGCGTCAATCCGGGCGCCATAAAAACGGCCAACTCGGCCGGTGACTAATTGCGCTTCCCGCTGCAGGTCGCGGGCGTATGCCTCGCCGAGTTCTGCCCCAGGCACTCGTACGCCGCGGTCGGCCAGCCAGTGCGTCCAGCCGAATCCAACGACGGCTCCGTCCTGTCCCTGATCCAGCCAGATGCCGTCGGAGAACCACCAGCGCTCCCTGCGCGAAGTCTCGCCGACGGCGTACTGAGAATCCTCGACCGCGGCATAGGCGTAACTCGCCGGTGCTTTAGGCGGGGATTCAGCCATCTGGCCCCTCAACGGAAGCTCGTTAGCCGCGGAAAAGCTCACGCTAGCTGTTCCGGCAATGGTCAACAAGCCACCGGCGCGACGGTTTCAGTTACGTGGCTGCAGTCGCAGGGCCTCGGCGATGACGGTCAGCGTCTTGAGGTGACCCTCGACCGAGCCCAGGCCGGCGCCCATGGTGTTGACGGACACGTGCGTGGCGCCGGCCGCGCGCCAGCGCCCGACGTGATCGATCAGCCGCTCTGCGCCGCCCACGCCCCAGCTGACCCGGCCTTCCATCCCGATCGCCGCAGGATCGCGGCCGGCCTCGGTGGCAGCCTGCGCCACGATCGCCTTCGCCTCGTCTAGCTGCGGCCCTGGCGGGACCTGCGGGAACCAGCCGTCCGCCAGGCGGCCGGCCCGCGCGTAAGCCGGGGCGGACTGGCCGCCGAACCAGACCGGGATCGGCCGCTGAACGGGCATCGGCGCCAGCCCGGCGCCGGTCACCGTCTCGTAGCTGCCGTTGAAGGTGACCGTCCGCTCGGTCCACAGCCGCCGGAGCAGCTCGACCTGCTCACCCATCCTCCTGCCGCGGTCGGCGAAGCTCTTGCCGAGCGCCTCGTACTCGACCGCGTTCCAGCCGAGCCCGACGCCGAGCCGGAACTTGCCGCCGGTGAGCAGGTCAACCTCGGCGGCCTGCTTGGCGACCAGCGCCGTCTGCCGCTGCGGCAGGATGATGATGCCGGTCACCAGCTCAAGTGAGGTGATCCCGGCCAGGTAGCCGAACATGACGAACGGCTCGTGGAAGGTCGTGTCGACGTCGTACGGCCCGTTCCAGCCCCGATGCACAGCCGGATCGGCACCGAGCACGTGATCGTAGGCGAGGATGTGGGTGAAACCCAGCTCCTCAGCCCGCTGGCCGTACGCGCGGACGGCGCCGCGGTCGCCGCCCAGCTCTGTCTGCGGAAACACAAGGCCGATATTCACGAGTACCTGTCTACCCGAGCCGCTGGCGGCCGAACGCCCCGGCCCTGCCGCTGACCCCAGCCCTGCCACTGACCGGCACAGCCGGGAAATGGCAAGTGCCGCCGCGCATTCGCGCGACGGCACTGCCTCCCCAGGCGGCCTCAGGGGCGGCCGGCTGGTTAACCGTGGTTGACCGGTCGGCAGCCAGTAACCCTTACGGCTTGGCCAGGAATCCGTCGGTGTTGCCGGCCGAGTCGGTGTAGAAGCCGACCAGGTCGCCCCGGTCGTTCACGCCGTTGATGAACGTGCTGCCGAGCCCGTGCGGGTCGTTGACCTTGGTGAAGTGACCGTTCTTCCAGGTGAAGCCCCAGCTGGTGGCGGAGCTGCCGGTCCCGAGCTGGTAGGCGCCGACGACCTCGCCGGAGTCGTTGATCCCGAATGCCTGGGTCATCGAGGCGCCCTTGAAGGCGATCGTGACGAACTGGCCGTTGGTCCGCTTGACGAAGGCGACGGTCACGCCGTGGGAGTTGACGTAGAACCCGGCGATAGTGCCGTGGTTGTTGATGGCGGCCGCGGTGAGGCTCGTGCCATGCAGCCCCAGGGACGACCCCGGCGCGCGCACCCGGCCGTACTTGTGGGTGTGGATGTTGTAGGTGTAGCCGCGGTTGTTGTTGGCGCTGTTGGTGTAGAAACCGACGGCCACGCCGTGGTCGTTGATGCCGAGGAGCTGGTCAACCTCCGGCGAGGCGTTCGCTGCGCCGGGAGGCGTCTTCACGTTGTGGTACTCGCCGTTCGAGCCGCGGTAGAAGCCGAAGTTCGCGCCCGAAGGACCCTTGGGGACCCAGAACCCGACAGTCTGGCCGACGTTGTTCAGCCCGGTCACCTGAGTCTGCATCGAGTGCGGGAAGTTCTCGTTCCTGAAGTCGCCCTGGTGGTACGGGGACGTGACGGTGTAGCCCTTGTTCGGGTGGCCAGCCATGCCGGAGCCGAAATACCCGGCAATCTTGCCGGCCGAGTTAATCCCGAGCAACTGGTTGAACGTCAGGTCGCGATCGTTGTTGATGGTCTGGAAGGTGTAGTGCGGGCTCGCGGCCGTCATCGTGCTCGCCCCGGCCGGAATGGCCAGCGCAACCGTGGCCGCGGCGCCAATCGCGCCGGCGGACACCGCTGCTGCCAGAACCGCCTTGCGAGTGAAACGACGAGAAGTCATTGTCGGGTCCTCTCCCCTTAACTAGCAGGCGACCCGGCCCGGTGCCGGCGGCCTGCCTCGTTCGTTACTGCGCTCAGCTTCGCCAGCCGCTCTGGGGAGTTCGCCGGGGGCTCAGGGGGAATCGCTGGGGACGTGCTCTGCGACAGCGCCTGGTTCGCCGGCGCCGGCCAGGCGCCAGGCGTCCGCCGCGATCCGCCAGCCGCCGCCCGGCTGGCGCCGGACGATCGCCGCGCCGGACCCGGTCAACTCGATGCGCTCGCAGTCCGGGCCGGATCCGCAGATGCGCCGCTGCGCCAGCACGAGCGACAGGTCACCAGCAGGGACGGCGGTGAGTACGCGCAACACGATCGGCAGGCGCAGGTCCATCACGTCGCGCAGAGCGCCGGCGGCGTGGCGAGGGCCGCAGGGATCTGCACCCTCAGCCGCGGCATCCTCGAGCGGGTCCGCGCCGTCCAGCACCTCTGCCTGCCAGACCCGCAGGATCGCGCTGCGCTCGTACTGGGCGAGCGCGGCCTCGAGATCGCCGTCGCTGATGGCCAGCGACACGATCTCGATGGCCTCGACCGGGTCGCGGGCTACCGCGGGCGGGATGAGGTCTCTCATGTCCTGGCACCTCCGTCAAGGCGCCGGCAGTGCGGAAGGCCGTGGCAGGCGCGGCGCTATCCGCCAGGGCAGCACTCAGGCTCCCAGCAGCCTCAGGGGGAACGGGCGGCCTCGGGGGGAATCACTGGGGGTTGCGCTCCACCGTCCCGGCGAGCTTCCGGTACAGCGCCGTGGTCTCGGCCGCCGGGGCAACTCCGACCTGGGCGCGCAGCAACTCGACAAGCTCCTCGTAGTGCCGCAGCGCCCGCGCAGTCTCGCCCATCCGGGCCCAGCAGGTCATCAGTTCGCGGTGGGCTGTCTCGTTGAGCGGCTCGTGCGCCACCGCGCGCCGGAACGCCGCCGCAGCCGGCGCGAACCGGCCGGCGCCCGCCTGCAGCCGTCCGGCCGCGAGCAGCGCCGACTCGAAACTCCTGGCCAG
>Ga0335073_10009990_pt1 | contig 13319 bp, 9 predicted proteins | sample Lox_Sample_22_FD_207093 | JGI IMG/M metagenome (GOLD analysis project Ga0335073, IMG submission 207093) | Soil microbial communities from Loxahatchee National Wildlife Refuge, Florida, United States - Lox_Sample_2.2 | ecosystem: Environmental > Terrestrial > Soil > Wetlands | place: USA: Florida...
CGGCCTTGATCAGGGCATGGTAGAGGGTTTCGGCGTTGGCGGGGAAGTTGGCGGAGCTGGTGAGATTGAGAGTGGTGCTGAGGGCGTAGACGGTGAATAGGTAGATGTGGACCTCGGGCGCGTAGCCAGCGGGGGGGCAGGGCCCGTCGTACTGCTGGCCGTAGTAGAAGTCGTTCATGATCTCGGGGCCAAAGGTGCTGTTGGCGACGCCGGCGTTCTGCGGGAGCGAGGCGACGCTGGGCGCGATGTTGTACATGCCCCAGTGGGTGAAGGCGGCGGTGGTGTCGTAGAGGACGACGACGAAGGAGCGGGTGCCGCGGGGTGCGCCGGTCCAGGAGAGCTGGGGCGACTCATCGAGGCCGGCCGCGCCGCTGGCGGTGCAGGCGTTGACGCCGTTGACGGTGTTGTTGAGGATCATGGAGAGCGGCGGAGTGCCGTCGTCCTGGAAGGTGGTGCTGTGGAGTTGGAAGGGGGCCTGCGCGCGAGCGATTCCAGGTAGCAGCGCGCAGGCGACGAGAAGGCCCAGCTTTTTGCAATGGGCGAAGTGCATGGTTTCCTCCTTGTTCGCCGGGTTGCGAAAGCCCCGTTGGACGGGGGACCCAGGATAGCACCGGGCCGGAGACGGCCGGTATGAATAATCGGGAAACGGGGATGGGCGGGGCGGCGCGGAATGAGCAGGCAAGTGACGGGCGATGAATCGGTTATGATGTTTGCTAAATTGCAATAAGCCTGCCGGAGGTCGCCAAGAAGACCGCGTGCCCAAGACAAAGATCAAACGGCTCTACCTGATTCCCATTCTTTCGAAGGCGCTCGATGTGCTGGAGCTGCTCGAGCAGAACAACGCCCCGGCGACGCTGGAGGATGTGTACCAGAAGACGCACATCTCGAAGACCAGCGTGTACCGGATATTGAAGACGCTGGTGCACCGCGGGTACGTGGCGCAGACGCAGAGCGGGCAGTACCGGCTGGTGTCGCGGCCGCGGCGGCTGCGGTTCGGATTTGCGACCTCGAGCGGGGAGATGCCGTTCTCGATCGCGGTGTCGCAGAGCGTGACGACGGCGGCCGCGGCGTCGGGCGTGGAGCTGCTGGTGCTGGACAACCGCTACGATCCCGATGTGGCGATCCAGAACGCGGACGAGTTTGTGGCCAAGCGGGTGGACCTGGTGCTGGAGTTCCAGGTGGAAGAGGCGGTGGCGCCGCGGGTGGCGCACATCTTCAAGAAGGCGGATATTCCGCTGGTGGCGATCGACGTGCCGCATCCGAATGCCACTTACTTCGGCGTGGATAACTTCGAGGTGGGGTACGAGGCAGGGTGCCTGCTGGCGCAGCACGCGCTGCGCAAGTGGAAGGGGACGGCGGACTGGGTGGTGGGGGTGGGCTTCTCCGAGGCGGGAAGCTTTGTGCAGAGCCGCATCGCGGGGGCGTTCGACGGGGTGCGGGAGCGGCTGCAGGAGATTGCGGCCGACCGGTATGTGCAGATCGAGGGGCGGGGGATGCGGCAGCCGAGCCAGAAGGCGATGGCCGCGTTTCTGGCAGGGCAGGCGAAGCGGCAGCGGGTGCTGGTGGCGGCGGCGACGGACTCGAGCGCGCTGGGGGTGCTGGACGCGATCCGGGAGGCGGGGCGCGAGGCGGATTTTGCGATCGTGGGGCAGGATTGCATTCCCGAAGTTCTGGAAGAGATGCGCGGCGGGACGAGCGCGATTGTGGGGTCGATTTCGCACGAGGCGGAGAGCTACGGGCCGCGGCTGATCCAGCTTGGGATTGCGCTGCTGCGGGGGTATACGGTGCCTCCGTACAACTATGTGCGGCATCGGGTGGTGACGCCGGAGACGCTGGGGGCGGAGGGGGACGACTAAGGCCGCGGTGAAGCGTTGGGCGGGCGGGTTTGCAGAGACGCTTCGGCGGCCGATGCGGCGTTCAGAGGGCGCGGTTGGGTGGACGCGCGGAACGGGCTGCGGAACAAGGGAGAGCCCGGAGCGGGATTGGGCCGTTGCTTCCCTCAGGGGCTAAAGCCCAACCTTTGTTTGATCGCGGTTGCGGCACGACTGAAGTCGTGGCCTGATACAAACCCCTCCGGTTGATTTTTTTTCGGAGCCTGCAAAGTCGTGGCCTGATACAAGCCCCTCCGGTTGGGTTTTTTCGCAGCCTGTGCAGTTCGAAACCTTCGAGCCAATGTTCGCAGCCTTCGGAATCATGCCCGTACCCCTCAGACTGGCCTGCGCGCGGGCGTGCGGCCACGGCAGAGGCGTATGATTTTGATTGAGGCTTCTCCTACTTCTCACATCGTGGTGTATATGACATTGGCTACTCCTGTTGACCAAGGGCTGAAGTTTCTTGAAGACCGCTGGGATGCCGGCGTCGCGTCCAGTCTGGACGAGGCGGAGCTGCTGCGCTACCGGTCGAACCTGCTGGGGGCGGACCTGCGCATCACGAACTTTGCCGGCGGCAACACCAGCTCGAAGATCGCCGACGTGGATCCGCTGACGGGCAGGGCGGTGGAGACGCTGTGGGTGAAGGGGTCGGGCGGGGACCTGGGCAGCATCCAGCGGTCGGGGTTCGCGGTGCTGTACCTGGACAAGCTGCTGGCGCTTGAAAGCCTTTACAAGGGCGTGGAGCACGAGGACGAGATGGCGGAGATGTATCCGCTGTGCGCCTTCCGCGGCAATCCGGTGGCGGCATCGATCGACACGCCGCTGCATGGGTTCTTGCCCTTCAAGCACGTGGACCACCTGCACCCGGACTGGGCGATTGCGCTGGCGGCCTCGGCCAACGGCCAGGAGAAGATGGAGGAGTTCAACCGCGAGTTCGGGCACCGGCTGGTTTGGCTGCCGTGGCAGCGGCCGGGATTTGAGCTGGCGATGATGATGAAGCGCGCGGTGGCGGAGAACCCGGAGTGCGACGGGATCGTGCTGGGCGGACACGGATTGTTTACCTGGGGCCAGACGCAGCGCGAGTGCTACCTGAACACGATCACCGTGATCGACCAGATCGGGCAGTTTATCGACCGGCACGCGGCGGCCAAGGGGCCGGTGCGGTTTGGCGGCGAGGTGGTGCGGGCGCGGGCGGACCGCAAAGAGCTGGCGGTGGCGATCGCGCCGTTTTTGCGGGGGCGGATCAGCGCGCAGCGGCGGTGGATTTCGAGCTTCAGCGACGGGCCGGACGTGCTGGCGTTTGTGAACTCGGCGTATGCCGGGGAGCTGGCCTTTATGGGAACGAGCTGCCCGGATCACTTTATCCGGACCAAGATCCGGCCGCTGTTTGTGCCGTGGGATGGGGACGGGAGCCTGGCAGGGCTGAAGGGGCAGATCGATGCGTCGCTGGCGGACTATCGCAACCAGTACCGGACCTACTACCGGACATTTGCGACCCGGCAGTCGCCGGCGATACGGGACGCGAGCCCGACGGTGGTGCTGATCCCGGGGCTGGGGATGTTCAGCTTCGGCAAGAACAGGACCGAGGCGCGGATTACGGGCGAGTTCTATACGAACGCGATTCACGTGATGGAGGGGGCGAGCCTGCTGGTCTCGGGGCCGGCGCCCAAGCGGGTTCCGCAGTGCGGCGAAGGGATGGAGCCGGCGAGCTTCAAGGTTTTTGCCAACTACGTGGCGCTGCCGGCGGTGGAGGCGTTCCGGATCGAGTACTGGGCCCTTGAAGAGGCGAAGCTGCGCAGGCAGCCGCCGGAGAAGGAGCTGAGCCGGAGGGTGGCGCTGATTGTCGGCGCCGCGGGCGGGATTGGGCGCGAGGTGGCGCGGATGGCGGCGGCGCGAGGCGCGCACGTGATGGTGGCCGACCTGGACGCGGAGGGAGCGGCGCAGCTCGCGGCGGACCTGAAGTCGGTGGCGCCGGCGGAGCTGCTGGGCTCGACGGGCGTGAACATCAGCAGCCGGGAGTCGGTTGCGGAGGCGATCAAGGCGACGGTTGCGGCGTTTGGCGGCGTGGACATCCTGGTGAATACGGCGGCGATCTTTCCGTCGACGCCGGAGGCGGTGATTCCCGACGAGGCGTGGGCGAAGACGCTGGACGTGAACGTGACGGCCAATTACCTGCTGGCGGATGAGGTGAACAAGATCTTCCAGGAGCAGGGGCTGCACGGGACGATTGTGTTCACAAGCTCGGCGAACGCGGTGGTGGCCAAGCGGGGCAGCGAAGCGTACGACGTGAGCAAGGCGGCGCTGTCGCACCTGATCCGGGAGCTGGCGGTAAGCATGGCTCCGAATGTGCGCGTGAACGGCATCAGCCCGGCGACGGTGGTGAGGGGCTCGACGATGTTTCCGCGGGAGCGGATGCGGGCGTCGTTGACCAAGTACAATATTCCGTTCCAGGAGTCGTTCAGCGACGAGGAGCTGCGCAGCCGCCTGGCCGCGTACTATGCCGAGCGCACGCTGACGCTGAAGACGATTGAGCCGTCCGATTGCGCGGAGGCGATTCTATTTTTGGCAAGCCCGCGCTCGCGCTGTACTACAGGGCATTTGATTCCGGTGGACGGCGGGCTGGCGGACGCATTTTTACGCTGAATTTTGGGGAGACGACTCCGCTATCATGCAGGAACCCGCCCGTGTTGCCATCGATTTAGGCGCGGAGAGCTGCCGCGTCTCGCTGCTTCGCTGGAAAGATTCGAAAGCTGAGATTGAAGTAGTACACCGGATTCCGAACGGGCCGGTGCACAGCGGGGCGTCGCTGCGCTGGCCGCTGGGGACGATCCTGGCGGGCCTGGAAGAGGGATTGCGCAGGGCCGCGGCGATGGCGCCCGAGGGAATTCGGTCGGTTGCAGTGGATAGCTGGGGCGTGGACTATGTGCGGCTGGGCGGGGACGGCAAGCCGCTGGGCGATCCGTTCTGCTACCGGGATGAACGCACGGTGGCGACCAAGGAGGCAGCAGACAGGATCATTCCGCCCTTCGAGCTGTACCAGCGGACGGGGGCGTTTCCGCTGCGGCTGAATACGGTGTACCAGTTGATGGCCGATCCGGCGGCGGGGGTCGACGCGGGGGCGCCGTGGATTACGTTTCCGGATTACATCCTGTACTGGCTGGGCGGCAGCCGGACCTCGGAGTATACGCACGCGACGCATACGGGGCTGGTGGATCTGAAGACGGGGGACTGGTGCGCGGAGGTTTTCAAGGAGCTGGGGCTGCCGCTCGAGGCCGCGCCGGGGATTGTGCACGCAGGCGACGTGGTGGGGCGGCTGGCGGGGCCGCTGGCCGAGCTGGATGCGTACCGGGAGACGGAATTGATTGCGCCGGCGTGCCATGACACGGCTTCGGCGATTGCGGGGATTGCCGGAGACCTGACGAGCGCGGCGTACATCAGCTCGGGGACGTGGTCGCTGGTGGGTACGATTATCACGGAGCCGGTGACGACGCGGCACGCCTTCGACGCGGGGTATACGAACCTGGGCGCGGCGACGGGGGGATTGCTGTTTCACTCGCTGATCAACAGCATGTGGGTGCTGAAGCAGTGCATGGACTGCTGGGCCGCGGAGGGGCGGCCGTGGGCGATCGAAGATCTGGTGCGGGCGGCGGGAGATTGCACGACGACGGGCGTGCTGGATATGGACGCCGAGCCGCTGATGCTGGACTGCGGAATGCCGGAGCGGATCAACGGCGAGCTGGTGCGGCAGGGGTTCGAGGCGATTCCGGATGTGGCGGGGAACGAGCCGGTGTTTGCGCGGACGATCTTCGAGAGCCTGGCGATCCGGTATGCGTCGGCGCTGGCGAATCTGGAGAAGATGTCGGGACGGCGGCTGACGGGCATCCACATGATGGGCGGGGCCACGCGGAACAAGCTGCTGGTGGGGCTGACGGAGCAGCGCACGGGGCTGCCGGTGGAGATTGGGCAGACGGAGGGATCGACGGTGGGGAGCCTGGCGGTGCAACTGGCGGCGAGCGATGCGCTGGGGGGGCGGATTACGACGGAAGCGGTGCGGGGGTGGGCGAAGCGGCTGTGCGGGCGGTAGATTGACATGCGGGATTCATAGCTACCGCAAGAGATTCCGGCCTGACCTATGCGAGTTGTTCTCGACACATCGGTGATCGTTTCGGCGCTGCGCAGCCGGCACGGAACCAGCAACAGGCTCCTTGCCGTGGCTTATTCCCGTACGTTTAATATTCTGGCGACGCCGGCTCTCTTTTTGGAATACGAGGAGGTTATTGCGCGCGAGGAACACCGTGCGGTGCATGGAATGACGCCGGCGCTTATGCGGGACTTTCTCATCGGACTTGCTGGTATCATTGAGCCAGTCAGAATCTTCTATTAATGGAGACCGCAGATGCAAGACCCGGACGACGAGATGGTCCTCGAGACCGCGATCAACGGACGGGCTGACGCGATTGCAACCCACAACGTGAGGCATTTTACCGCCGCCGCGTCGAGGTTCAATCTACGGGTTACGACTCCGGCAAGCCTGTTACGCGAGGTGATGCGATGAACAGATCGAGCTACGCGGTTGAGCTTCCGCCCTCGCTGGGAAGTGCGGCTCGAAAGCTTGCGGATGAAGACGGTGTGTCGCTCGACCAGTGGGTCTCGATTGCAGTTGCGCAGAAGATCGGGTCGATTGAAAGCGCCGAGGAGTTCTTCAAGCGGCGGGGGCAAGGCGCGAATCAAGTAGACTTCCTCGAAATCCTGCGGAATGCTCCGGACCGGCCGGCGGACCCGGGAGACGAGCTTGACGCGGAGTGAGGGCTCGCCTACCCGAGCCACTGCCAACATCGGCGTGCCTGAATTCGACTGACAGTTGGTTCCGAATCGAGCGGCGCCGGTGAGCTGCTCTGCTAGAATCACGCATGAAAATCAAAGAATATTGAGGCCGGTCGACGTGTATCTTGCATTGCAGCAGAGGCTGGGGGGGCGGATTCGCGCGGTGCTCCAGAGCCAGTACGGGGTTGAGGTCGAGAGCGTCCCGCTGGAGATTCCGCCGGATTTGAAGCTGGGCGAGATGGCGACGCCGGTGGCGTTCGAGCTGGCGCGGAGGCTGCGCAAGGCGCCGAAGATGATCGCCCAGGAGATTGTGGCGGGGATCGGCGCGGTGGAAGGGTTTGCGGGGTTTGAGGTAGCGGGCGCGGGGTATATCAATGCGCGTCTGGATCGGGCGGCGGCGGTGCGGGGGATCGCGAGCCCGCATTGCTGCCTGATCTCGCCCGAGGAGCTGCTGCAGCGGCGCCATGTGCTGGTGGAGCACACCAGCATCAATCCCAACAAGGCGGCGCACGTGGGGCACCTGCGCAACGCCATCCTGGGCGACACGTTTGTGCTGCTGTTGCGGGCGGCAGGGCACAGGGTGGACGTGCAGAACTACATCGACAACACCGGGGTGCAGGTGGCGGATGTGGTGGTGGGGTTTCTGCATCTGGAAGGGATGACTGCGGGCGATGTGCGGGCGCTGCTGGAGGATTTGAAGAGCCGGGGCGAGCGGATCGATTACTACTGCTGGGAGCTGTATGCGCGGACCTCGCAGTGGTACGAGGCGGGAACGGCCGAAGAGAATGCAGCGCGGAAGAAGGTGCGGTATGCGACGCTGCACGAGATTGAACGCGGCGGCAACGAGACGGCGGAGATTGCGGAGCTGATCTCGACGGCGGTGCTCAGGCGGCATCTCGAAACCATGCAGCGGCTGGGGATCGAGTACGATTTTCTGCCGCGGGAGAGCGAGATTCTGCATTTGAAGTTCTGGGATGCGGCCTTCGAGCTGTTGAAGCGGACGGGGGTGCTCTACTTCGAGAACGAGGGGAAGAACAAGGGTTGCTGGGTGATGACGCGGCCGGGGTTGGCGGCGCAACCAGCGGAGAACGAGGAAGGCGAGAAGGAGATTGACGAGGACGCGAAGGTGATTGTGCGCTCAAACGGCACGGTGACTTACGTGGGCAAGGACATCGCGTATCACCTGTGGAAGTTCGGGCTGCTGGGAAGGGACTTTGGGTACAGGCCGTTCTTCACTTATCCGAGGCATGAGTGCTGGATCTCAGCGGCCGAGAGAGTTGAGCCGCATCCGCAGTTTGGCGGGGCGCAGGCGATCTATAACGTGATCGACTCGCGGCAGGCGGACCCGCAGGCGAATGTGAAGCAGGCGCTGCGGGGGATGGGCCACGAGGCCGAGGCCGACCGGTATACGCACCTGAGCTACGAGATGGTGGCGCTGACGCCGCGGTGCGCCGAGGAACTGGGCTACACCGTTGCAGAGGAAGACAAGGGAAGGCCGTATATCGAGGTGAGCGGACGGAAGGGATTCGGCGTAAAGGCCGATGACCTGATCGATAAGCTGATTGCCGCGACGCGGGCCGAGGTGGAGGCGCGGCAGACGGGGCGGGACGAGACGGAGCGGCAGAAGATTGCGGAGCAGATAGCGATTGGGGCGCTCAGATACTTCATGCTGAAGTACACGCGGAGTTCGGTGATCGCGTTCGACTTCAAGGATGCGCTGAGCTTCGAGGGCGAGACGGGGCCGTATATCCAGTACGCGGTGGTGCGGATCAGGAATATCTTTCGCAAGGGGAATACGACGAGCGAAGCTGTGCTGGCGGAGTTTGCGGAGCTAGCGGGGCTAGCGGAGTTAGCGGGGCTAGCGGAGTTAGCGGAGCAGGGGAAGCAGCGAGTTAGCGAGTCAGGCGCTGCGGGCGGCGGGGTCCTGGATTATCTTGACGGCGAAGAGAACGAAGACATCTGGGCGCTCTGGCTGCGGGCTTCGCGGAGGACGCAGGTGCTGGAGCAGTGCATTGCGACTTCGGAGCCGGCGCACCTGGCGAAACATGCGTTTCAACTGGCGCAGGAGTTTAATAACTTCTATCACCGGCACCACATTCTGACCGAGGAAGACCCGGCGCGGAAGAGCTTTCTGCTGGCGACGGCGGCGGTGGCGCTGCGGGAGCTGACGGTGGCGCTGAGCTGGCTGGGGATCGAGAGCCCGGAGGCGATGTGAAGGGCAGCTCTCAGCCCGCAGCTTTCAGGTTTCAGCTCTCAGCATAAAGCTTTCGGGTTCTTGGCTTGGGCTGGCGGAGCCGGGTCTTTTGCTGGAGAGCTGTTCGTCGTTGAGGATGAGGGATGGTGATGCTGGCGAATCCGGCGGGGCGGTTTACGGGGCGGGTGGAGAGCTACCGGCGGTTCCGGCCGGGGTATCCGGCGGAGATTGCCGGGCTGCTGCGGCGGGAGTGCGGGCTGGAGGACGGGGCCGTGGTGGCGGATGTGGCGGCGGGGACGGGACTCTCGACAGAGATGCTGCTGCGGGGCGGATTTTCCGTGATTGCGGTGGAGCCGAATGCGGAGATGCGGGCGGCGTGCGTGGAGCTGCAGAGGGAGTATCCAGGATTGCAGGTGACGGCGGGCACGGCGGAAGAGACGGGGCTGGCGGATGAATCGGTGGAGCTGATCACGGTGGCGCAGGCGATGCACTGGTTCGACCTGGAGCGGACGCGGCGGGAGTTTGCGCGGGTTCTGCGACCGGAGGGGTGGTGCGCGGTGCTCTACAACAACCGGCGGCCGGGCGGGGACGCGTTTCACGAGGCGTACGAGGAGTTTCTGCGGGAGTTTGGAAGCGATTATCTGAAGGTGAAGGAACAGCACGTGGGGCGGAGGCGGCTGGCGGAGTTCTTTGCACCGGCCCCGATGGGGACGGCGACGTTTGAGAATGCGCAGGCGCTCGACGAGGAGGCGCTCGAAGGAAGGATTCTTTCGTCTTCATACATTCCGCGGGAGGGGGACGCGCGGTTTGAGGAGATGCGGGCGGGAGTGAAGCGGCTGTTTGCGGAGCATCAGGCGGGTGGGGCGGTGACGATCCGCTACGACTGCGTGGTGTGTTATGGGCGGCCGGGCGGGAGGGCTCCGAGGGCATGATTGGCGATGGGGCGCGGTGCGGGCGGCATGAAAGGACGGATGTTCGCTTTGAGCACGCGCGGGTGTTTCGGGGTGGGGCGGCGGCTCAGATCAGCTCGGTCTTTCCGGTCAGGCCCAGCTCTTTCACGATTTTGCCCACGTCCTGGGAGTGGTCGCGGTGTGCGATCAACAGAGCGTCCTCGGTGTCCACGACGACGAGGTTTTCGACGCCCACCAGGGCTACGAACTTGCGCGGGCTGTAGATATAGTTATTCACCGCATCGAGGGCCAGGTGGCCCTCGGTCTCCGATACGTTGCCCTCGCCGTCGCCGCGCATGCGGTTTTCAAGCTGGTACTCGTAGAGCGAGGCCCAGGAGCCGAGGTCGTTCCAACTGAACTCCGCGGGCAGGCAGTAGAGGTTCGAGGTGTGCTCGCCTTTGGCGGAGCGGGGCTCGAGGACGGCGTAGTCGACGGAGATGTTTTCGCACTTGCCGTAGAGGGCGCGGAAGGCCTCGTCGAACTGGGGGGTGCCGTAGGCGGCGGCGATGGCCTCAAGGAGGGGCGCGGTCTCCGGCAGGTGCTCGCGCACGGCGTTGGCGAGGGTGCGCGCGGACCAGACGAACATCCCCGAGTTCCAGTAGTAGTTGCCCGCGGACACAAACTCTTCGGCCCGGTTCTGGTTGGGCTTCTCGGTGAAGCGGCGCACGTGCAGGGCCGACTCGTCGGCGGTGTAGTCGCCGGTCTCGATGTAGCCGTAGCCGGTCTCGGCGCGGGAGGGCTCGATGCCCATCACCACGATGTTGTCGCCGGCGGCGGCCACCGCGATGGCCTTTTGCAGGGCCTTGAGGAACCGCGGCTCGTCGGCGATGACGTGATCGGAGGGGAAGACGCCCAGGACAGCGCCGGGATTTTCGCGCTCGATCAGGAAGGCAGCCAGCCCGCAGGCGGGGGCGGTGTTGCGGGCCACGGGCTCACGGATGATCTGCGCGTCGGGGACTGATGGAAGCTGGTCGGCGATCTCGCCGGCCAGGAACTCGTTGGTGATGACCCAGATTTTGGGCAGGGAGGCGAGCGGCTTCAGGCGCTCGACGGTCTGCTGGATCATGGAGCGCTCGCCGTCGAGGGCCAGCACCTGCTTGGCGCGGGCGCGACGCGAGCGCGGCCAGAAGCGCGTGCCACTGCCGCCGGCCAGAATTACGGGTCGAAAATCGATCGCGTTCGGCATTGAAGAATCATCGTACCCGACCGGCGCATGGTTTGCACAGGAGCAAGAGCGACAGCGAGAGCATTTTGGCTTCGCTGATGGACATGGCCGCATCGGCAGGGCTGGTTCGGCCAACCCCTGAAGCGAAGATGCCGTAGCCGATTCTGCCGGCCTGCAAGGGGGTTCTCCACGAACGATGTAACACTTCCGGCGTATTTCAAGGGGGCTTTTTCCTGATGTAAAAGCAACTTAACAGCCTTGCCCCGGTTTATATCCCGAGGCGAACTGGGCCAGCGCCGCTACCTGCGCTGGATTGACGATCGCCGGTTTCCGGCTGCGAATTTCCCCCGTTGGGCCCGCGGCGCGGAAGGGGGAATGGGGTAAGCTAACACAAATGCCAGCTCAACGTCAGGGTTCCATCCATCTAACGCGGGTCGCCGGAATCGACCTGTTTCTCCACTGGACGTGGTTCGCGGTGGCCGCGGTAGAAATCGGTTACATGCGGAACCGGTACACGTCGATTGTGTGGAGTGTGCTCGAGTACCTGACCCTGTTCCTGATCGTGCTGCTGCACGAGTTCGGGCACGCCTTTGCCTGCCGGCAGGTGGGCGGCACGGCCGAAGAGATCATGCTGTGGCCGCTGGGCGGGGTGGCCTACGTCAATCCGCCGCAGCGCCCCGGCGCGATGCTGTGGAGCCTGGCGGCGGGGCCGCTGGTGAACGTGGCGCTGCTGCCGCCCCTGATCGGGGGCTCGTTCGTGGCGCACCTGGCGGGATGGGCGCATACGATGCCCAACGCCGCTGTCTGGATCGATTCAGTCCTTTACATCGACGTCGCGCTGCTGGTCTTCAACCTGCTGCCCATCTTTCCGCTCGACGGCGGCCAGATTCTGCGCTCGCTTCTCTGGTTCTTTCTGGGGCGCGCGCGCAGCCTGGCGGTGACCACGGTGCTGGGATTCGTGGGCGCGATCGGGTTTGTGGCGCTCGCGTTCTGGCAGCACTCGGTCTGGCTGTTCGTGATCACGGGCTACATGCTCATCAACTGCTGGCGCGGATTCAAAGGCGCCCGGCTGCTGATGCAGATTGAGAAGATGCCGCGCCGGGAGGGCTTTGCCTGCCCCGGCTGCGGAGCCAGGCCGCCGCTCGGTCCACGATGGACCTGCTCGGCCTGCCGCAAGGCCTTCGACACCTTTGAAACCTGGTCGCGCTGCCCTCATTGCGGCGTGCAGCACTCGCAGACGACGTGCGGAGATTGCCAGACACGGTTCCCGATTGGCGCGTGGGCGGCGGCCGGCGCCCACGCGAGCCCGGGCCCGGCAGCGATGGCCGGCGGGGCTCCGGTGGCGCCGTAGCGGATGCGCGGGAGCGGGCAGCCCGCGGCGCATCGCCGAGGAGGGTTACGCCAGGGCGGTCAGGAACTCCTTCATCCGGCGGACGCCTTCGTCGATGTTCTGGCGGGTGACCGGGTAGGAGATGCGCACGTGCTCGCCGGTTCCGAAGGCCTCGCCGGGGACGGTCACGACGTGGGCTTCGTGGAGCAGGCGCGTGGCCAGCTCGGTGGCGGTGCGGATGCCGCCTTTGCCCAGGTAGGCCGAGAGGTTCGGGTAAACGTAGAATGCGCCTTCGGGCCGGGTGCAGGTCAGGTGCGGAATCTCCGCGAGCCGCGCCAGCATGTGGTCGCGCAGGCCGATGAACTCGGCGCGGAACTCCTCCACGCACTGCTGCGAGCTGCTTAGCGCGGCAATGGCGGCCTTCTGCACGATGCTGGTCGCGTTCGAGGTCTGCTGCGACTGCAGCTTGCTCAGGTTGGCCACGACGGGCCTGGAGGCGAGCGCGTAGCCCGCCCGCCAGCCGGTCATGGAGTAGGTCTTGGAGAGCGAGCCGAGGATGACCAGGTGGTCCTTGGCCCAGGTGAAGGAGCCGCCGGAGACCGGCTTGCCGGCATAGTTGAGGTAGACGTAGCACTCGTCGAGGAGCAGGTAGATGCCGCGCTCGTGGGCCAGGCGCACGATCCGCTCCAGGTCCTCGGCCGAGACCACGCTGCCGGCCGGGTTCGAGGGCGAGTTGAGGATGATCGCCTTGGTGCGCGGGGTGATGGCGTGCTCGATGGCGTTGGCGGTGATGCGGAAGTTCTCCGCCTCGCTGGTTTCGAGGTAGACGACGGTGCCGCCGGCGTACTGAACGATGTCTTTGAAGCTCACCCAGTAGGGAACGGGCAGGATCACCTCGTCGCCGTGGTCGACGAGGACCTGGATGGCGTTGAAGAGGGCGTGTTTGCCGCCGGTGGTGAAGATGGCCTCGTCGACGGCGTAGTCG
>Ga0335073_10009991_pt1 | contig 13318 bp, 13 predicted proteins | sample Lox_Sample_22_FD_207093 | JGI IMG/M metagenome (GOLD analysis project Ga0335073, IMG submission 207093) | Soil microbial communities from Loxahatchee National Wildlife Refuge, Florida, United States - Lox_Sample_2.2 | ecosystem: Environmental > Terrestrial > Soil > Wetlands | place: USA...
CCAACGCGGGCGGGCCGCCACGAGCGCCCCCCCGGTTTTTTGCATGTGCCGTTAAGTCCGAAGCTCCCACGTTCCAGGAAACGCGCATGTCTAGCTGGCTCAGTTGGCCAGCTATCGGTTCGCCGGAGCAGCTTGGTGCCGCTAGTACTGCTGATGCATGAGCTCACGCACCGTCCCCAGGGTTTCCTCAGCGATCGCGGTGGCCTTCAGATTGCCGGCCGCCAGCACGCTGCGCAGGTAACCGGGATCGGAGGCAAGCGCCTCGCGCCGAGCGCGCAGTCCGGCGAACCGGTCGTTAACTGCCTCGATCGCGGCGCGCTTGAGCGCCGCCGCCCCGCCATCGCCGATCTCCGCCGCCACGGTCTCCGGCGTCGTGTCCCGGCACAGGGCGGTCAGCAAGACCAAATTGGAAACTTCCGGCCGCCGGTCCGGCTCGTAGCTGATGCGTCGCTGCGAGTCGGTCTTCGCTCTGGACAGCAACCGGGCCGTCTCGTCCGCCGTCGCGCGCAGTGGCACCGAGTTGTTGCGGCTCTTGCTCATTTTCTGGCCGTCAGTCCCGAGCAGCAGCGGAGCGGCGCTCAGCAATCCGTCCGGCTGAGGAAAGTACGGTGCGCCTGGACAGTAACGCTCATTAAATCGCCGGGCGATGGTCCTGGTCAGCTCGATGTGCGGCAGCTGGTCCTTGCCCACGGGCACCAGGTTGGCCCGGCAGAACAAGATGTCGGCAGCTTGATGGACGGGATAGCTGAACATCAGTCCGGACACCGCCGGCGACCCGGCCGCCGCGATCTCGTCCTTTACGGTGGGATTGCGGCCGATCTCGGCGATGCTCACCAGGCTGAGAAACGGCAGCAGAAGCTGGTTCAGTGGTTCGACCTGACTGTGCGCGAAGATGGTCGCCCGGTCAGGGTCGATGCCGAGGGCCAGGTAATCCGCGAGGAGGCCGATGACGATGCCGGGCAGGTCGGCCGCAGCGGTCCGGTCGGTGATGGCCTGGTAATCGGCAATCAGCACAAGTAGTTCTACGCCCGCGTTCTGCAACCGGACCCGGTTCTGCTGCGAGCCGAAGTAGTGTCCGAGATGGAGAGCGCCGGTCGGCCGGTCGCCTGTGAGCATCCGGAACGAGCGCGGGTCCTGGGTAATGGCTTGCTCGAGCACGGCACTGCGATCGTGGCTGGCAAGGACTGATGAGCTGGCTGGCGGCATGGCAATGACCTCCTGGGAGTTAACTGGTCCGCCAGAGATCGTGCCGGTGACATGCAATGCAAGACCATGACATGCGAGACGGCGCCACCCCAGCGGGCGCGCCGTCGGAAACTGCAAGGACTGGCGGCCGCTAAAGCGGCCACCACCAGCAAGATCGCTGAACCCGTTGCATGGTGACAGGATAGCCGAGCTGGGGTCACCACGGCGACGGTCGTCATGCGCGGACTAGGTCTCCGGCGGTGAGCTGGCTGCCTGGCAGCAGGAGCTCCTCACCGGCAGGGCGCCTGCCGGTCAGAATCCACCGGCATAGCGCCGCGAGCTGATAACTGATCAGCGGCGGTACCGCATCTCCGATATGCCGGTACATGTTGGCCAGCGTCCCGGCGAACTGGTAATCGCGCGGGAACCCCTGCAGCAGCGACATCTCCCGGACCGTGCACAGCCGGTCCTGCTCGGGATGTGCGTATCGGCCATTGCCGACGTGACTGCACTCGCGCTTGATAGTGACAGCGGGCCTATCCCACCAGAGCCGGCCGTAGACGTCGGGATGACTGCCCAGATCTCCGCTGGCGGCCCGGCTGGCCATACCGGCAGTCAGCAGCTGCCTGGTGTCGCTGCTGGCGCGCAGGTCAGCCCAGCTGCCGCCGTCGTGCGGCATCGCGGACAGCCGCTGCCGGGTCCGGTCTGACCGGAACACAGGGGCGACGTGCAGCGGATCGGCAGGATGCGGCTGGCCGGCAGCAACCGGCGGCAAATCCCAGATCGCCCGCCGCACGTGCGTCGCTTTAGGGTCGACGCGCCAGCCGCGCCACAGGTCCGCCAGGCCCCGGAACGGCAATGGCTCGCGCACAGCAATGACGATGGCGCGTTCGCGCCGCTGGGGCAGCCCGAACTCGGTCAGGAAGTGCGTCGCCGCTGACACCTGGTAACCGAGGTCAGCAAGCCGGTCCCGCAGGCTGCGCAGGTGGCCGGCGAATCGTCCGGTCACCAGTTCCCTGGCGTTCTCGATCAGCACGATTTCCGGCCGCAGCAATGCGGCATAGTCGCCGACCCTGCCGACTAGCCCGTTGCGGTGATCGTCTCGCAGATGATTGCTGGCTACCGCGCGAGAGAATCCGGTACACGGCGGGCATGCCGCAAGCACGGTCGGGTGCGACCCGCGGAGGCCCATGGCCTCGCACACCTCGGCCGGGTCAGCATCAGTCAGGTCGGTCTCCACCGGCGTCAGGCCGATATTGACGGAATAACTCGCGTTGCAACCGAGTGAGCCAGGGACCGCGCTCGGCTTGCCCAGCTGGGCGTCTGCCGCGCCGATGAGCCTGAACCCGGCATGACGGCTGAACCCGCAGCTCATCCCCCCGGCACCGGAGAAGAGGTCGACTACGGTCCACGGCGTCGTCAACGGTTACCTCCAGGTCGAAACACTAGGAGGTTTCGCGGCAAGGTGCGCGCCACCGGGCCGGCCCGGTGGCTGCGAGTTGCCCGGCTAGCGGGCTGTCCGGCCGTTCTCGTCAAAGACCAGGTTGAGCAGCCAGCCGACGACGCCGACGATAATGGCACCCCAGAAGGCCGGCCAGAAGCCCGTGATGTGGAACGGCAGGCTGAGCTTTCCGGCAACCCAGCTGCAGAGCCAAAGCAGCAGACCGTTGACGACCAGCCCGATCAAGCCGAGCGTCAGCACGTAGAACAGGCAGCCTACGGTCTTGACGATCGGCTTGAGTACTGCGTTGACGACACCGAAGATGAGCGCAACGACGATCAGTGTGCCGGCTTTTGACAGGTTACTGGCGCTGGTCAGTTCGATGCCGGAGATCAGCAGGTGCGCGACGCCCAGCGCGGCGGCAGGGATCAGGATGCGCAACAGGAGCTTCATATCGCCATCCTGCCATGTTTCGCCAAAGCACATAAACTTCTCTCTGCAACCTCAGCGGTACAATAGCCAAGATGTTCGGATATAGGCTTGGCACCTGGCACGACACCGCAAGTGGTAGTAGACAGCCGGTGGCTGCACTGCCACCATCGCTTCCGGGGGATCTGAATGCCGCGGCTTAGCCGGCCGCGGCTCGCTCGGGGGAGCGGGGATGGGCTTCGCGTGGCGCTCGGACAACGGGGATGAGTCGTCCGGCCAGTTGTACCGGTATGACGCCGGCGCCAGTCGTCGTTACCACCGCAGTGCAGTGGCCTGGGCCCGCCTGCGGGCACCAGCCGGCCGGCATGTACGGAGCCACGGCGGCCGTGCCCGCCTGACCGATACTGGCGGCAGTGAGGGCCGCGGCGGCGCCCGAGGTGCTCATGCGTCGCGGCTGGCGAGCATGCCGAGGCGACCAAACGGGTGGACCGGACCCGGACGCTGGCGACGGTGGGCATGAGCTACCAGCGAAAATGCACGAACACCCGGCCGAAGTTCTTGGAGTCCTTCTCAACCCGGTGGTAGAGCGCCTTCACGTCTTTCTGCTCCAGGAACCGCAGTACATGCTTTTTTAGCTGTCCCGATCCCTTGCCCGGGATGATCTCGACCAGCGGGGCCTTGGTCCGGACGGCCTCATCGATGACAGCCCTGAGCGCGCGGTCGATGTCCTGACCGCGGTTATAGATGTCGTGCAGGTCCAGCTTGAGTTTCATCGGCGTCTCCGGGTCCGGTACCCAGGCTATCCGGCCCGACCCCGGAGACTGCCCGCGTTTGACTGCAGCCGCGCGTCAGGGTGTCGGGATCAGGACCTTGTCGACGATGTAGACGGTGCCGTTGGCGGTCTTAATGTTGCCGCAGGTGACTTCCGCGCCGTTGATCTTGTAGTCATGCCCGGACTTGACCGGATGGACGGGCAGGCCGACGAGCGTTGTCAGCGGCTTACCAGCCGCCAGGTCAGCGGGAGTTACCCGGCCTTTTACGGCGTGGTACTGGAGCAACTTGGCGAGATCGGCTTTGTTCAGCATCAGCGTCTTGAGGTTCCCGCCGCCGAGCGCGCTGAACGCCGAGTTGTCCGGCGCGAAGAAGGTGATCGCGGTCGCGTGGTTGAGCGTGGTGGTCAGGCCCGCCGTGTCGATGGCGTGGGTGAGCACCGTAAGTTGCGGGTTGTGCGAGATCGCGGTCGCGATCGGAAGGGTCGCCATCCCGCTGATGCTGCCCATGCCGGTGGCCGGCAGTTTGCCGCAGTCATCGCCAACAGTCCCGCTGCCGGCCGGCATCGGTGACGCGGCGGCTGGGCTGTCGCTCATGGCGGGCTTCGTGCTGGTGGTGGCCTTGTGGTTGGTCCCCCCGATTGCGGCTGAGGTTCCCCCCGTGCCCGAACTGCAGCCGGCCCCGGCCAGGCCGATGCCGATCACTGCAGCAGACACCCCGAGAAATGTCGATCTCATGAGATCATCTCCCGATCGGAGCGTGTTTGGTGATCACGTGGCTACGTCGTGTTATCAGACCACGCGGTCCGCGCCGTGCTGCAGCCGGTTTGGCCTTTCTTACTTCCTCGTGAACCTGAGCCGGCCGGACCTGGGGGCCAATGCTGCCGGTTCCTAACCGTCTGTAGCTAGATGTGTTCGTGCTGTAGGCACGGGTACGAAGGGGGTGCGCCAACTGGCAGCTCGCTAGCAGGGCTGCCACGACGGCTTGAACCGGGCCTGGATCGGGGGAACCAGATGAGCAGCATGCCTGAGCGGGATGCGGCCAGCCAGAACCAGCACGAAGGCCAGAGCCAGCACGAAGGCCAGAGCCAGTACGAGGGGATGTCTCCGGTCTACGAGGCAGAGACCCGGGTTACCTGGCGGCGGATCTTCCAGTACTGGATCGACGCATTCTTCGTCTCGGTAATCCCTTACCTGGTCTCGATACCCTTCGATCGCAGCAATAGCACGATCATGCACGTTCTCGGCGGAGTGGTGTACGTCGTCTTGTTCGTGCTGATTGGTCTCTGGTACTGGGTCATCAGGCCGCACTCGCACAATGGCCAGACCTTCGCGATGAAGTGGTTCGGCTTGCGGGTCATCAGCAAGGACGGCGGGCCCGCGACGATTACGCAGCTGTTTATTCGCTGGATCAGCCTGCTGCTCGACTCGGCGCCCTGGATGTGGCCGGTCACCGGCCTGCTCGGACTCATCGTGATGCTCTGCTCGCGGTACCGCCAGCGGATCGGGGACCACTTCGCGCGGACGCTGGTGATCAGGACAGCCAGCCACCGGCATGGCGACGGGGGCGGCCCGGGCGAGTACGGTCAGCCCGGATCGGCGCAGCCCGAATCGGTTGACTCGCGAGCGGGCAGCCGGTAACGCCTGACCCCGTCCTCGCCTGTCTGGCTGATGGCTGCGCCCTGCGCTGTCAGCAAGTCCAGGTGGTACACGGTTTCGCAGACTGCGAGCATCTGGTTCATCAAGTCCAGGTCGGCGAGTTTGCGCTGGCGTGACGTCCAGGCAATCGACAGAGCCACCTGGTAGCCAGTTCGCTCGCCCCCGGACAGCACGTCCGCCATGATCCGCAGGCGCTCAGCGTGATGCACGGCGAGTTCGTCGATACGCGCATGCGTGCTGTCCGATACCGGGCCGTGCGCCGGGAGAAGCCGCATGTCCGGTAGTCTCCGCACCACGTTCAGTGACTGGAGGTATTCCCGCAGCGGTTCGGCTGACGGCGCTTCCTGGAATCCGATCGACGGAGTGATGTGCGGCAGCACGTGATCGCCGGCGAACAGCAGCCTGGCCTCGGTATCAGCGAAGACGACGTGGCCGCGGGTATGACCGGGTGTCTGCACCGCCGTCAGGGTCCGCGGGCCGATCTCAAAGGTCTGCTGGCCGCAGATCCATTCGTCGGGCGCTTCGTAGCCGAGTGCCGCGCCGACGGTGGTGCCAGGCCGCAGGGCGGGATGGCCAGGAGACAGCAAGCCGAGACGCTGCCCGCCGGATCCTTCGCCCTCGGTTTGCTGCCCGCCGGTGAAGCTATGGGCGATGGCCGCTGCCAGGCCGTCAGCGACGTGCATGGCACCCGCAGCGCGCAAGATCGCGAGCTGAGCGCGGAGCGGCTGGAATTGGCTGGACAGTAGCCCGTCGATCGAGGGCTTCTCGCCCTCGCCGAGCGCGATCGGAGTGCCGAACAGGCGCCTGACTTCGACAGCCTGCGTGTAGTGATCGCGGTGCATATGCGTGACAAGAAACCGCCGGACATCAGGCAGACCGGCCCCGATGGCCGCGAGGGCGCGCTCCAGCTGTTCGAGTGCGTTGGCCAGCGCCCAGCCCGAGTCAATCAGCACCAGTCCGCTGCCAGCCTCGATCACGTACACGTTGACTGCCCGCAGCCCATCGGATGGCAATGGCAGCGGGATCCGGTACACCCCCGGCGCTACCGGATGTGTGCCTTCCTCGATCCACGCGTGCCGATCTGCCAAGGTCAGAGCTCCGTCATCGTCCAGGTGCCGACGCCATCACGGTCAGCCTCGGCCGCCACGCCTTGCGACTGGAGGTACCGCAGGTGAGAGAGCACCTCGCCGATGGCTGCCTGCCGCTGGAACGAGGCCAGCGCCGACCATGGCCGCGACCAGGTCACACCGGTCGCGACCTGCCACGCGGAGAGCCCGTCGGGGCCGGCTCCGGCCAGGATGTCCCTCGCCTCGGCGAGCCGTTCGGCATGGTGCTCGGATAGGTCGTCGAGGCGCGAGTCCAGGTCGGTGAACCGGTACTCGTGCGCCGGCAGCACCTCACGCGGCTGGATGCCGCGGACCGAGTCAAGCGAGGCCAGATAGTCCTTCAGCGGGTTCGAGGTCATGTCATACGACGACACGTTCGGGGTGATGCGCGGCAGGATGTGATCGCCGGTTAGCAGCACGTCATGAGTCTCGTCGTGGAAGCACAGATGACCAGGGGTGTGGCCTGGCGTCCAGACGGTGCGAAGGCGCAGGCCGGGCACGTCGATCAGCTGATCGTGTTCGATCAACCGGTCGGCCCGGACCATCGGCTCGGCCTGGGCCATGTGCTGCCTGCTCGCCACCAGTTCGTCCAGATGGCTGCCGGGTGCGCCGCACCAGCGCAAGAACCAGTTCATGTTGTCACGCATCATCATGTTGTTGCCGCGCAGCTCGAGGAAGGCATCTTCGGCCGGGTGCATGCCCACCCAGGCCCCCGTGAGCTGGCGTACCTTGCCGGACTGACCATGATGATCGGCATGCACGTGCGTGACGAGCACGGCGGTGACAGCGCCGAGCGGGATCTCGCACTCGCCCATCCCGGCCGTCAGGGCTTGCCAGCTATCCGGGTGATTCCAGCCGGGATCGATCATGACGAAGCCGGCGTCGTGCTCGATCAGATAGGTCAGCACATAGCGAAGCGGATTGTCGATGATCGGCACTGGAACCGACCACACGCCGCTGGTGACCTTCTCCACCGGCGGAAACTCGGCCCGCCGCCATGCCTCACGCTGCCGCGTGCCGGTTACCTGCATCGGCGTTCAGAATCCTTTCGGGCCCGGCTAGTCCGCGACCGGTTGACATGCGATCTGGCACCGTGCTTCGCTCAGAGCCAGGCAAGAAAGTATAACTGATTTCAGTTTTTCGGCCTGGGTCGCTGGTGCTCGCGGCCGGGCAGCCGACCAACGAGAGGTAACGCCGATGAGCGACGACTTCCGCGCCAGGGCGCGGGCCTGGCTTACGGCCAACGCGCCGCGCCGGGCATCTGGTGATGACGAGGCCGAGGCGGAGAGCAGGGGCCAGGCAGCGGTCATCGCCGAGCAGAAGGCGTTTCAGGCCAAGCTCCACGCCGCCGGATTCGCCGGGATTACCTGGCCGAAAGAGTATGGCGGACAGGGCCTGACCAGCGCCGAGCAGATCATCTGGAGCCAGGAGGCGCGCGACTACGACCTGCCGACGGGGGTCTTTTTCATCGGTCTGTCCATGCCCGGCAACACTCTGGTGGAGCTCGGCACGGAAGCGCAGAAACTGCGTTACCTGCCGAAGATGCTGAGCGGCGAAGAGATCTGGTGCCAGCTGTTCTCCGAGCCGGGCGCAGGTTCCGACGTGGCCAGCTTGCAGACCAGCGCGGTCCGCGACGGCGACGAGTGGGTACTGAACGGCCAGAAGGTCTGGACATCGGGTGCCCAGTACAGCGACTTCGGCGCAATCCTGGCACGCACAGACGCCACTAAGCCCAAGCACAACGGCATCAGCATGTTCATCGTCGACATGCATGCACCGGGAGTCACGGTCCGGCCGCTGAAGGTCGCGACTGGCCATTCGCCGTTCAACGAGGTGTTCTTCGACAACGTGCGGCTTCCCGCTGACGCCCTGATCGGCGAGGAGAACAAGGGCTGGGACGCCGCCGTGGTCATGTTGCGACACGAGCGGATCGCGATCGGGACCATGGGCTCGTCCCGCACCAACCCGCTGGCCTTCGACTCACTGCGAGATCTGGCGGCCGGCCTTGGCCGCACCGCCGATCAGGGCGTGCGGCGAGATCTGGCGGAACTGTACGCGAGGGGCCGGGCGGTCCAGTTGTTCGCGCTGTTGCTGCGCGAGGAGACGCAGGCAGGGCGGCTGCCGGGGGCCCGCGGTTCGGTGGCCAAGCTGGCCGGCTCCGACCTCGGCCGGTTTGCCGGGAACGTCGCAGCCAGCGTGCTCGGTGACCAGATAGCCGGGTTCGACGCTGACGAGCTAGCCGCGGTCACCGTCTCGATCATTGCGGCACCCGGAAGCGCGATCGCCGGCGGCACCAGCGAAATCCAGCGCAATATCATCGGCGAGCGCGTCCTCGGCCTGGCCAAGGATCCCGGCGTGGACCGGGCTACCCCGTTCAACCAGCTGCGCGTCGGCACGCAGCGCCAGCAGTAAGGGCTGACAGATGACACTGATCCTGACCGACGAAGAGTTCGCGCTGGCTGACTCAGTGCGGAAATTCGTCGCCGACCGGAGTCCGCTGACGTCGCTGCGACACCTGATTTCATCCGGTGAGCCGTTCGACGCCGCCGTCTGGAAGCAGATGACTGCGCAGCTTGGCCTGGCCGGGCTGACCATACCCGAGTCGTACGGCGGAGCAGGTGCCGGTTACTCCGCGCTGTCGGTCGCGCTGACTGAGCTCGGTGCCGGCCTGGTGGCTTCGCCGCTGCTCGGCTGCGTGCTCGCGGCTGAGGTGCTGCTCCGGCTCGGTGACGAGACGGCGAGCAGCGAGCTGCTGCCCAGGATCGCAGGCGGCGAGCGGATCGCGACGCTGGCGGTCGCCAGCAGGGCCGGCGGGCACGTGACCGCGTCCGGAACTGGCGACGGTGTGACGCTGACCGGGTCGGTATCCCCGGTGCTGAACGGGGCCGAGGCAGACGTGCTGCTGGTCCCCGCTGACAGCGCTGTCGGCACGGTCATATACCTGGTTGACGGCGGTGCAGACAGCCTCACCAGGACCCGGCTGACCGCGGTAGATCACAGCCGGTCGCTGGCCAGGATCGTGCTGGCGGGCACGCCGGCCCGCGCCCTGGCTGGCGACGCGGCGGCTGCGCTTGCTGCCGCTGCCGATCTGGCCAACCTGGCTCTCGCAGCCGAGTCTGCCGGAGCGATGAAGGCCTGCCTCGACATGACCAGCGCGTACGCCCGCATCCGGGTGGCTTTTGGTCAGCCGATCGGGGCCTTCCAGGCAGTCAAGCACCGGCTCGCCAACATGGAGGAGGCCTGGGAACTAGGAAACGCGGCGCTTCGGGACGCGGCTCGGGCCGGCGACGAGAAGCCTGAGCGGTTCTCGGTTGCTGCCTCGGTGGCCAGGGTGCTGCTGGCCACCGCCTACGCCGACGCGGCCGTCGACACCGTGCAGTTGCACGGCGGAATCGGGTTCACCTGGGAGCATGACGCGCACCTGTATTACAAGAACGGGTTGTCGAACAAGGTGCTGCTGGGCGGTCCGGGCGATCAGCTCGACCGGCTGGCCGATTCCCTCGGAATCTAGCCCGAAGACCCGGCCGCCGGACCTGGGTGCCGGGACCTAGCGGGAACGCGCGGTCCCGGCGCCGAGCCAAAAGCAGAACGGATTCCAGAAAGCGGGCAGCAGCAGTGCCACAGGCAGGGCCGGCCATTCCGTCGACTGCCGCGCAACACGGCAGGCACGACCGGATACTGGCTGCTGCCACTGCGATCCTCGCGGCGGGCGGCGAGGACGCGCTGCAGATGAAGGACCTGTCGCAGCGGGCCGGGGTGTCGCTGGCCACCCTGTACCGGTACTTTCCGGCCAAAGACCACGTATTGCTGGCCATCTTGCTCAGCAGATATTCGGCGGCGCTGGCCCAGGTGAGCGGAGAGGCGCCGGCTGGGGCTACCCCGCGCGAGCGAGTGACTAATCACTTGCTCCGCGAGTTTCGCGCCGCGCAACGGGAGCCGCGCCTGACCGCAGCGCTGAGCCGGGTTATCAGCGAGACCAGCCGGAGCTACAGCGAGATCCTGGAACGGGTCGAGAACCTGCACTTGCAGACGCTCGAGTACGTCGCCGGAGCAGGTCGGCCCATCAGCGCAGAACAGCATCAGTTGCTGCCAGTCGTGCAGTCGATCTTCGGGGCCGCTACGCGACGCTGGCTGGCGGGAGTCTCTTCGCCTGCCCAGGCCCGGTTCGAGATCAGAGTCGGCGGCCGGCTGCTCGACCTGGCTGATGCCGTCGTCGCTGAGGAGTCGCTGCAGGCCGTACCGGCAGGCTAGGTTAGCCCGCATGCCGGTAGACGCAGTGACAATTGACGCGGGCGCGATCGACGCCATTGCCGCCCGGTTTGCCGCTCGAGGAGGGCAGCCGGGGCTTGCCTATGGTGTAGTCGCCGGCGGGGCACTAGTACATTCTGGCGGTTGCGGCGAGCGATGGACCGGTGGCCCGGTTCCCGACTCGAGCACCGTGTTCCGGATCGCGTCGATGACGAAGAGCTTCACCGCCACCATGGTGCTGCTGCTGCGCGACCGCGGCGCGCTCCGGCTGACCGACGCGGCCGACAGCTATCTGCCGGAACTACGCGGCGTCCGGCTTGTCTCGGCCGACTGCCCGCCGATCACGATCAGGCACCTGCTCACGATGACCGCAGGCTTTCCTACTGATGATCCCTGGGGCGACCGGCAGCAGGGACTGGATCCGCGCGCGTTCGAGCGGCTGCTGGCAGGCGGCGGCGTACGGTGCGCCTGGGCTCCGGGCACCGTGTTCGAGTACTCCAATCTGGGCTACGCCGTTCTCGGCCGGATCATCGAGGCGGTGACCGGCGAGTCCTACGCCAGTGCCGTCACCAGGCACGTCCTCGCGCCGCTTCGGATGAACCAGACCGGATTCGAGGTGTCGGACTTCGACCCGGCGGTACTGGCCCGCGGCTACCGCCAGGACTCGGGGACGTGGCTCGAGCTCGCCCCTGACGGCTATGGTGCCTTCGCTCCGATGGGCGGCATTTTTAGCAGTGTCGCCGACCTGGCCCGCTGGGTCGCCGGGTTTGCCGCCGCGTTCCCGGCGCGCGCGCAGGTTCCGGTTGATCCGGTTGATCAGGTCGACCTCATTGACCTCGCGCACCCGCTGAGCCGGGCGTCGCGGCGCGAGATGCAGCTCGGTCAGGTGGCGATCACGGGCGGCGGCGACGGCATTGTGCTGCGGCAGTCCGGCCCGTTGTCGATCAGCTACGGGTTCGGCTTGTTTGCCGAAGATGACGTGACGTTCGGCACGATCATCCAGCACAGCGGCGGTTACCCCGGCTACGGCAGCCAGATGCGCTGGCATCCGGCCACCGGAATCGGCACGATCGTGCTGGCGAACGGCACCTACGCTAGCGCGGGAGCGCTGGCGGCCGAGCTGCTTGCCGCTGCTGTCGGCGCGCAGGCCGAGGCCGCGGACGACAAGGGCGAGATCCGCCTGCATGGTCCAGTGCCAGCGCCCGTCCGTCCGTGGCCGGAGACCCTGGCGGCGCGTGCCAGCATCGACGCACTACTGCAGGACTGGGACGACGCCGCGGCCGACGCTATCTTCTCGCCCAACATCGACCTGGACCGGCCGCTCGCGCAGCGACGGGCCGACGTCGCCCTGCTTCGCGACCGGATCGGGCAGTTCCGTGCCGACCCGGCCAGACCTGCCGAGTGCGACTCGCCCGCGCACTGCCGCTGGTGGCTGACCGGCGATAACGGCACCGTGGCGGTGCAGATCAAGCTGGCGCCGCTGCAGCTGGCGCTGGTGCAGCAGCTCATCGTCCCGGTACCACCATCACCAGGCTCAGCCCTGCACGAGGCGCTAGCGCTGCTCATCGGCTCGCTTGCCGGCGCGGCGGCTGACTGGCCGGCCGGGCTCGAGGCCGCTGCCGGGCTCGATTCCGACGAAGCGCTGCGACGCTTGCGGCTTGCGGCAGCCTGGGCCGGGCCATGCGAGCTGGACTGTTATCTGGCCGGGAACGGCAGCACAAGCGCAACTGTCCTGCTCACCGGCGCAGCCGGGAACGTGGAACTGGCAGCCGAGACTGGCGAGTCCGGTCGCGCGCTGACCAGGCTGACGGTCTTGCTTCGCACCTGATCCGACCAGTCGTTGCTGGTCAGCGGCCTGCCGGTTCCAGGATGACAACCGGGATCTGCCGGGTGGTCTTTGCTTCGTACTCGGCGAAGCCGGGGTACTCCGCCTTCTGGGCGGCCCAGATCGGCTCGCGCTCACCGTTGTCAGCCACCCTGGCGGTCAAGTCCAGAGTCTGCGTGCCGATCTCGGCGCGAACGCCGGGGTTGGCGAGCAGGTTGTGGTACCAGTCGGGATTGGTCGGCGCGCCGGCCTTGGAAGCGAAGACCGCATAGTTCTCGCCGACCTGGCGGTACATCATCGGGTTCACCCGCTCGCGTCCGGTCTTCGCGCCGGTGGTATGGAGCAGCAGGACGGGCGCCCCTTCGAAACCCCCGCCCAGCTTGCCTTCGTTGGCACGGAACTCGGCGATGATCCTGGCATTCCAGTCGTTGGGCTCAGACATGCGTCACTCCTGGTCGCGGGATATCTGTCAGCCTGCGTCAGCTCACGATGCAGCGCGCGATCCCGCAGCCTGTCCGCGGATCTCCAGCTGATCGAGAAGCTCCTGGGTAGCTGCGGCTATCGTCGCCACGGCGTGGTCGAAGGCCCGGGCGTTATGACTGGCCGGCGCCCGGAATCCGCTGATCTTGCGGACGTACTGCAGTGCAGCGGCGCG
>Ga0335073_10009993_pt1 | contig 13317 bp, 18 predicted proteins | sample Lox_Sample_22_FD_207093 | JGI IMG/M metagenome (GOLD analysis project Ga0335073, IMG submission 207093) | Soil microbial communities from Loxahatchee National Wildlife Refuge, Florida, United States - Lox_Sample_2.2 | ecosystem: Environmental > Terrestrial > Soil > Wetlands | place: USA...
GCGGCGGCGAGCAGGCGCCGAGCTGCCTCGATGAGCTCGTCCCGCAGCCTGCTGCCCTCGCCGCGGCGGTTGCGGCGGCGCCTGCCGCCGCCTTGCTGACCGCTCACTTGACTAACCATACACCCGTCTGCCTACTATAACCAGACAGTCGTCTATTTAGGGGCCGTCATGACCGAGCCGCTGACCATCACCCGGATCACCCACAGCTGCCACCTCATCCAGATCGGCGACCTGACCGTGCTCACCGATCCATGGTTCTCCGAGCGGGCCTTCTACCACCCCGGCGAACCGGTCGCCCTGTGCGTCGCCGACCTGCCGGCCCTGGACGCCGTGCTCATCACCCACCACCACTATGACCACTGCGACCTGGCCGCCTTCGCCGCCTACGCCGACAAGGACGTGCCGATGATCGTGGCCGGCCCCGTTGCGGCCAAGGCGCGGGCGGCCGGGTTCACCAGCGTCCGCGTGCTCGACTCCTGGCAGGCCACGGCCGTCAAAGACCTGACGGTCACCGCCGCCCCGGGCAAGCACGGCGTCTACGAGATCACCTTCGTGATCAGCGGCGGCGGCCGCAGCGTCTACTTCGCCGGCGACACCATGCTCATCCCCGAGCTGCGGACGCTGCCCGACCGGTTCCCCCGCTTCGACGCCGCACTGCTGCCGGTCAACGGCCTGCAGATCCGGCCTCAGCTGAACAAGCAGGTCGTCATGAACGCCGAGCAGGCCGCCGAGCTGACAGCCGTGCTCCGCCCCGGCATCACCGTGCCGCACCACTACGCCTTCACCGGCGGCTGGCTCGGCGACCGCCTGATCACCAAGAGCGACACCGGCCCGCGGCACTTCCTCGACGCCGCCCAGCGCATCGCGCCGGGGTCCGCCACCCGGGTGCTGCAGCCCGGTGAGCCGCTCACCATGACCAGCGCACAAACCCCAGCCCGATAACAGCCGGCACCTACAGTGATCAACAAAGAAGACGGCCCACTGAACCGGCTGATCTGAGCGGACGCCAGCACCTCCCGGCCCACCCCAGCAGAGGCAAATAATCGGCGTTCCGAGCGCTCACTGAAGAAAGCGCGACCGCGAGCCCTGACGTAGTTGATCACGTGAACCATGCATGGCTATGCGCTTGCGGGCATATATGCAGCGGCGATTCACGCACTATTTTCGGCAGATCAGGTAAACGTCGGCATGCAGATCGGTGGATCTCGCGCCCGGGCCCGATGACCAGCCCGCCCACCGTGCGTGACCCAGCGATCGAGCGTGCCGTGACGCCGGGTCGCTAGTCCGAGATGATCGCGTCTAGCTCAAACTCCACCAGCCACCCCGGGTCGATGAAGCGCGACACCTCGACGAAGGTGCAGGCGGGCCGCACCTGAGCAAATCGCTGCGCGTGCGCACGGGCCGCGTCCCGCCATTGCTCAATGTCGGTGAGCATGACCCGGGTCCGGACCACGTCGGCCACCGACGCGCCCGCCTCCCGCAGCGCCTGTTCAGCGATATCGAGGCAGCGGACCGACTGGCCGTAGACATCACCGGGGGCAGCGACGCCACCGCCCTCGGCGATCGGCGCTGTGCCAGCGACGCAGACGTAAGATCCTGAGCGTACGGCGCGAGACAGGCCGATTTCTGGCTCAAGCGGCGAGCCCGAACTCACCAGCTGGCGTGAGGAAGCCATCGCCACATGATGCCAGCGCCCAGCCAGCGATCGAGGCCAAGGCCGTCGCAGAGCTGCCACCTGACCACGCGCCCGCCCACGGCGGCCAGGGACCCTGAGCAGCACCGGTACCGACTAGAACAGGCAGCAGCAGAACACCCATACCTGAGCGGAACGACGTAAGCTGCGCCCGCCCGGAGCCAGCGACCAGACCGGCAACTCCGCGCGCTGGATCGTGCGGTGAGATCAGTAGTGGTAGCGGGCTGCGAGAATGATGATCTCTGCTTCTGTGACGATGTAAACGAGACGGTGCTCGTCGTCGATCCGCCGTGACCAAGCCCCAGGCAGGTGGTACTTGAGCGGTTCGGGTTTGCCAATACCGGTGAATGGATCCCGCTTGGCGTCTTCGATCAGCCTGTTGATCCGTGCGAGCATCTTGCGGTCGGTCTTGACCCAGGAGGTGTAGTCCTCCCAGCCTTGGTCCTCGAATACCAGCCTCACTTGGCGCTGCCGGAGTCCGTCCCGTCGGAGTCGATAAGGTCATGATCGGCTACGTGGACGCCGTTGAGGGCGTTCTCGTAGGCCTTGAGCAGCCGGCGGGCGTTGGCCGGCGAACGCAGCAGGTAGGCGCCCTCGCGCAGAGCGGCGTAGTCTTCGGCCGAGACCAGGACGGCATTGCCGTGCTTGGAGACGATCTCGATGGCGTCGTGGTCCTCGTTGACCTTCTTGATCAACGGGAAGAGAGCTTTGCGTGCCTCGCTCGCTGTGATCGACATGACGGCCAGCCCTCCGATAGTGGTACAAGATATTGTACTGCTATCGCTGCGTCAGCATCCGGCACCGCATTGTCCTTCCGAGGCGCCTGAGCGGCTCGGCCTTACGGCGCCAGCGCAGGATGCCCGTGCCAGCTATGCCGCCGCACAGATCAGTAAAGTGCTTGGAGTCCAGTCGCCCGGGCAGAACTTCCAGGTCTGAACCGCTCCGCGCAAGCCAGGCCGACACCCCAGCCTTGACACGCTCCAGCACCTCGGCAGTCTGCCCGTTCAGCTCGCTTGCCGTTACGGACTCCATATGAGCAATGGTGCTGCTAGACACTACTCGGTGGGCGCTGAGTGGCGGGCGAAGGCCGCGCGCACCTCCTGTTTCCAGGCCTGCCGGCGGGAGTCGTCGACGAATGCGGCATCGAACGAGTTGAGAGCCAGCGTCTCGAGCTGGTCCGGCCTGAGGTCGAACTCGTCACGGATGGCTGCGAAGTTGGCATCGACGTAACCCCCGAAGTAGGGCGGGTCGTCGCTGTTGATCGTGACCAGAAGCCCTTCATCCAGCATCGCCGGAAGGGGGTGGTCCGCGAGCGTATCGAAGGCCCGCAGGCGCACGTTGGAAAGCGGGCACACGGTCAGCGGGACGCGCTGGTCACGAAGCCGGCTCACCAGCGCGGGATCCTCCATGGCCCGCACGCCGTGGTCCACCCGCTCCACGTGCAGGACGTCGAGCGCGGCCGCGACGGTCTCGGGCCCGCCCTCCTCGCCGGCGTGCGCCACCAGGTGCAGGTCTTCGGCTGCGGCGCGGGCGTAGACATCCGCGAACAGCTCCGGCGGGTAGCCGATCTCGGTTGAGTCCAGGCCCACGCCGATGATGTCGGCGCGGAACGGCAAGATCGCGCTCAGCATCTCACCGGCGGCCTCGGCGCCCCAGTCGCGCAGGAAGCACATGATCAAGTCGGCGGAGACCCCGTGTGTGCGCTCGCTGTCCCGGAACGCCCCCGTCAGGCCCTCCATCACCGCCTCCAGCGGGACGCCGTTCGAGACGTGAGTCTGCGGGTCGAAGAAGATCTCGGCCCGCCGGACGTTGCACCGGCGCGCCTGGTCGAGATAGCCGGTGGCGAGCTCGAAGAAGTCCTGTGCGGTCCGCAGCACCGACAGGTTGGCGTAGTGCAGGTCGAGGAAGGACTGCAGATCCGAGAAGGAGTACCGGGCGGCCAGCTCCGCGGCGTCGGTCACCGGGATGGCTACCTGGTTGCGCGCCGCCATGGCCACGACGGCGGCGGGCTCCAACGTGCCTTCCACATGGACGTGCAGCTCGGCGATGGGCGGGGGCGAGACCTCAGGACGAGGGGAGGTCCCGGGAGCAGGCATGGCACACCTCCGTGGCACTGGACGTGGAAGTTCCGAGAATCAGGACGGGCTGTCGTATGACTGCGCTTTCCGGTTGCTGATGATCCTGCGCTTGCGCAAAGACTCGAGCCATTCCTGCCCGCTGAGCAGCCGCGTGGTCTTGCCGGACCGGACCTCGCCCGCGGCGGCAACGGCCATGGCGACGCTGGCAGCGGTCATGTCATCCGGTGCGTCGTACACGACCAGCACGTCGTACTCGCCAAACGGAAAACCGGCTACCACGATCGTGGCTCCCAGGTCCTCCAGGGCAGAACTGATCACCTCCACCGGGTCCTGCGGCTCCTTGATCTGATCGGCCATGGACTTGGCGGTGTACGAGGCCTGGTACATGTAGAGCGGCATCGAGATTCCCCCTCAGCCGGGATTCAAAGATCGTAAACCGGCCCGGCCGGGCGCACCAGCCTCCGGCTCGCACACCAGTCGTTCTGCTCAAATGGGGCGAACGCTGCCAGCTGCGGCGATAGCCGTCCGGCTAGCATCGGCGGATGACTGATCAGTCGTTCGTTCCGGCGGACTTCGCCGTACCCGAAGGGCTCACAGCCGAGGAATTCCGGCTGGAACCGCTCGGCCCCCGGCACAACGCCGCGGACTACGCGGCGTGGACCACCAGCATCGGCCACATCCAGGCGACGCCGGGATTCGCCGGGAAGAGCTGGCCACACGAGATGAGCCTGGCGGAAAACCTGCGCGACCTCGAACGCCACGCACAGGACTTTGCCGAGCGCCGCGGGTTCACCTACACCGTGCTCGGCACCGGCACCGGCGAGGTCATCGGCTGCGTCTACATCTACCCGCAGCGCGGCGACAGCCCGGGCGGTGCGAGCCCGGGCGGGCAGCACGCGGACGTCAGTTCCTGGGTGCGCGCAGACCGCGCGGAACTCGACCCGGTGCTCTACCGCTCGGTCCGTGCATGGCTGGAGCGCGACTGGCCGTTCAGCTCGGTCCAGTACGCGCCGCGCGCTTAGCGCGCGTTGCTCAGCGCGCCCCAGCCGTGCCAGGCATCGACGGCGATCCAGGCGCTGATGCGGCCGCGGTCGCGCTGCTGGTATGGATGGCCCACGTAGTGCCGGGCTATGCGGTCGATGTCGTCCAGGCCGGGGTCGTCGCGCCACTCGTCGACGTGGCCGGTGATGGCGAGGTGGGTATACCAGTCGCTTTCATCGAGCACGTCGAGCGCCACCCGGGGATCGTGGCGCATGTAGTCCAGCCGCCTGCGGCCCTCGTCCATGTTCACCAGCACCCGGCCGTCGTCCCACAGGTACCACGTGGCGGTGGAGACCGGCTGGCCGTCCTGCCGCAGGGTCGTGATGACTGCCGGATTCGGCTTGCGCAGCATTGCTACCGCGGCTTCGGGCAGTGGTGGTTTCGGCATTCGGGCCTCCACAGGGGACGTTGGGAAACGCGCAGCTCGCATGCTACGCGGGTTGTCAGGTGCCGGGGCCGGTCACGAGGTCGCGGAGCGCGTCCTGCACGAGGGGGTTGAGCTCGGCGCCGGGGATGTTGCTGAACGCGTCGCCGGACATGAACAGCCCGCCGAAAACCGCGCCCAGGGCGCATGCCATCCGGACCCGGTCGCGGAGTGGCAGCGAGGGGTCGGCGAGCGCCTGCCGAAGCCGCTGCTGGAAGTCGTCGTGCTCGTCGTCGTGATTCTTGGCGTGCAGTTTCTCCAGCGCCGCCTGGTTCCGCTCGTGCATCAGGAAGAGCTTGCGGTGGGCTGCCATCTGGTCCAGCAGGTCGCTGAGCGCGGAGCCCCAGGTTTCCAGGGTGACGGGCTGATCTGACAGCCGTGCCAGCGCCTGCTTGCTGAGTTCGTGGACGCGCATGTGCAGCGCGAGCAGGATTTCTTCCTTGGATGCGAAGTGGTAGTAGATCGACGGCTTGGTGAGGTGCAGCCGTGCGGCGATCTGCCGCATGGAGGTGCCGTCGAAGCCCTCGCTGGTGAACAGGTCCAGGGCGACGTCAAGGATCTTCTCGCGCGTCGGCAGGCTGTCCTGGCCGTCGTCGCCCCGGTCGCGACCGGGCTGGCCGTCCCGGGCCGCCAGTCGTACTTCATTTGCCTGCGCCACGGTGCCATTTTAGTGCTGGACGATGATCTTACCTACCGTTCGGTCAGGAGTCAGATATAGTACTGACCGAACGGTAGGTAAGGAAGATCACTGAGCCGGCCGGGTCCGGCTGGAGGTCCGGCATGGTCTGCGGCTTCCGGAGGAGGAAGACGACGATGAACCCCGATGCGGCGGTCAAGATCGGCGTGGTTCTCGGCAGCAGCCGGCAGCACAGGCTCGGGGAGCGGGTCGCCCGGTGGGTCCTCGCCACGGCGAAGGAGGTGCCCGCAGCCGAGTTTTTCCTGCTCGACCTCGCTTCATACCAGCTCCCCTTCTTCGATGAGGCCCTGGCGCCGTGGGACAACCCCCGCCGCCGTCCCGCGCCGAACGTCGCGCGCTGGCTGGCGGACGTGGCCTCCGCTGACGGGTACCTGTTCGCGGTACCCGAGTACAACCTCGCGGTCCCGGCCGTCGTCAAGAATGCCCTGGATCTCCTGGCCCACGAGGCAGATGCCAAGCCGGCGTCGATCCTGTCCTACTCCGACACGTTCAACGGGGGCGTCACCGCGGGGCACGAGTTCCGCCTCGTGGTGAACAAGCTGGGGATGCTCCCGCTGCCCAGGGCCGTTCCTATGCCGCACGCCGAGCAGATGCTCAGCCCCGACGGCCACCTGGCCGCGGAGTCCCGCTTCGCGCAGATCATCGCGCAGATCCTGCCCTACACGCTCCGGGAGCTGGCCCGCTACGCCGCCGTGCTCCGTCCCCTGCGCCAGGAGATGGCCGTCTGGGAGAAGCCATGGCGCGACTAGCAGGTGCCTCATCGCGGTTCCCGCCGGGAGCTGTGGCTTTGCTACCTCGGTAGTAGCTCTGGTAGTATCAAGGTGTGAAGGTGAGCGTCAGCCTGCCGGAAGACGACGTCGAGTTCCTCGACTCCTACGCCCGCGAGCAAGGAATAGCGTCGCGGTCCGCTGCCGTCCACAAGGCTGTCGGGCTGCTGCGCGCGACACAACTCGGCGATGCATACGAAGACGCCTGGGAGTCCTGGGAAAGCTCCGATGATGCCAGCGCCTGGGAATCGGCCGCTTCTGACGGTCTGGGAAGCTGAGTGCGCCGCGGCGAGATCGTCACCGTCAGCCTCGATCCTGCACGCGGCTCAGAGGCCGGCAAGACGCGGCCGGCGGTTGTCGTCAGTAACGATGCAGCCAACGCCGCGGCGACTCGGCTCGGGCGTGGGGTTGTCACCGTCGTGCCTGTGACCTCTAATACTGCTCGCCTCTATCCCTTCCAGGTTCTGCTGCCAGCCCGCCAGACAGGACTGGCCCGCGACTCAAAAGCGCAGGCGGAACAGGTCCGGTCCATAGCTGTCGAACGGGTAGGCAAGCGGATCGGCCGGTTGCCCCCATCGCTTATCACCGAACTCGACCACGCGCTTCGAGTCCATCTCAGCCTCTAACTCTGCGCCTCGCGCGAGCTGAGGAAGGGCTGAGCACGCGACCGGCTGATCAGCTCAGCAGAGAATGAGTATCTGTACAGTCAGCAGCTACCTCGCCAGAGTCTTGCGGATGTCTTTGAGCAGCAAGACAAGGTGCAGTTCGTCGGTCGGGCTCTGTTCGAACTCTGGCACAAGATGCAGGTAGAACTTCTTTGCCTCGGTGGATTCTGCGTGAACCAGAAGACCTCGGCAACCGATGTCAGACGAGAGTCCGGCCAGCCTGGCGATTACGTCCCGGAGCAATGCCGCCCCGAGCCCGTGACCCTCGTGGCGCAAATCGACCCCGAGCCGGGCCAGCAGCGCCACCGGCTGAGGGTAGCGGCCTGCTCCCTTGCGCAGCCGCTCCGGCAACGCAGGTGCTGTCAGCTGCGCCATGCACCATGCGTAATAGGCGACTACCGCTGGGGTGTCCTGGCCGGTGACGACGAACGCCTTGGTCGTCCCGGACGCTGCGGACTGGCGGGCATGACGGCGTAGCCAGTCGGTCTGCTCTGGTGACCGGCACTCGAACCCAGACACGTCGTGTTGCGCGGCGAGCAACTCGGGCGGCCGGTAGCCCCCACTCACTCGTCGAACGGGGACGGCCGCTCCATCAGGTGCCGGAGCCCCGGAAGATCCCTGGCCGGACGAGCGTTCAGGGCTTCCCATGCCTGCACCGCCGCTGCGTCCAGCTCGAACCGATCCCGGTCGGCCAGCACTCGCTGAGCCGCGTTCACGGCGCTGCGGACCACGAACTCGGTCAGCGCGGTATCGCTCGCCGCCGCCGCCCGGTCGATCATTTCCCGCTCTTCCGGCGTCGTTCGCAACTCCAAGCGCCGGCTCCGCCGCCGCCCCTCCACCGCCGTCACCCACACCCCTCCGTGCTTGCTAGATAACGTACGTCCAATGTACGTCCACTTGTACGATAACCCAACGGCCAGCGCACCGGCCGGTTGCACGCGCGCTGCCGAGCGTCCCCGTCGGTCAGCAGCTTGGTGTAGCCGGCAGTCACCAGGTTGGTCAGGCGCGGCCGGTCGCGACCACGTACTTCAGCCAGGCGGCGTACCAGTTCTGCTCGAGGTCGTGCTGTGCGCGGCGGAGCGAGATCTCGCGGCGGCACACCATGTCCCGCATCACGTGATCGAGCTGGATCTTCTCGAAGAAGCCGGTGCCCTTGAGGGCGGCGGGCCACATGTTGGCGGTCGAGGTCGAGCCGCCCAGCCCGATCGGCACCAGGTAGTCGATGTCGTACTTGGTCTGCACGGCGGGGTTCGTGATGCGGTACTCGGTGAAGATCTGCAGCTGAGTCGTGGGCGGGATCACCGTGGGGGGCTGGTGATCGGGCAGGACACAGACCTTCGTGGTGTTCGTGGTCGACACCGCCCCGGGGGTGAGCTTGCGGTTCGGCATCGACAGACCGCCGGTCACCAGCGGCATCGTGAAGTTGGGCAGGGTCACGCCGGTCAGGTCGGGCCCGGTGGCCTGGCCGGGCACCCTGGGCGGCCGGGGGGCCGCCGCGGGGGTGGCGTGCGAGCTGCAGCCGGTGATGACCGCGGCCGCGCAGACCGCGAGCGCGAGCGCTGCGGCGCGGCGTGGTCTCATGCCCGCCCCGGCACCCGGCCGAGCGCGGGGGCTAGGCACTGGAGCAGCCAAAGTTCGTCATCCCTCCGGCGGCGCCGCTGGCGACGTTGTTGCACTGAACCACGGTCCCGAGACGGTGGCTCTGCACGTAGATGCCGAAGCCGGGCCCGCCGACGATCGCCTTGTTGCCGGAGAAGACGTTGTCGAGCCCCCAGCCCGGGTATACCTGGTGCACCGAGAAGCCGTTGTCGACGCTGTGCGTCCCGGTGTTGTCCTTGATGAGCCAGTCATTCCCCTTGACGTTGACCCAGGATGTCGCCGCCGAGCTCACCATCCCCGTCCCGTTGAGGATGTTGCCGGAGATGACACCGCCCGTGGTGCCCTCCTTGATGTCGATGTTCTCGGCCGTGGTGTCGGCGATGTTGTTGTCGATGATCCGGTTGCCGTTGCTCCGGTCGGGCTGGCAGCCGCTGTAAATGCACCAGTTCTTGTTGGCGCTGCCGACGTAGATGCCCTCGCCGTAGAACGCGACGAGCAGGCCGGTGTTGCGGATCACGTTGTGACTGACGACGTTGTAGCTGCTGAAGGAGCGGAGGTGGATCGCCTCGTCGCCGGTCCCGTGCACGTACAGGCCATAGATGAGGTCGTGCGCGACCCCGTCGGCCACCACGCCCTTCTGGCCGCTTTCGACGGTGAACCCCTCGACGTGCCAGTACGAGGCGTGGTCGAGGTGCAGCACGTAGCCGCCGTTGATGCCGGGGCCCTTGAGCACGGCGCTGCGGCTCCCGCAGAGCGTGATCGGGGCTGCGGCCGTCCCGGGTGTGCTGGCGGTGAAGTTGCCTTCGTAAACACCGGGCTCGAGGACGATCGTCTCACCAGGATGCGCGGTTGAGAGCGCGTGCGAAAGCCTGGCGGCGGTCGAGACCGCGATGCTCCCGGCGTGGCCGCTGCAGGTTGCGGTGACGGCGCTGGCCGACGTCTGGGCGCCGGCCGGGGAACTGGTGGGGTGGAGGGACGGGCTTGCGGTGCCCGCCATCGTGCCCGCCGTGGCGGAGCAGCCTGCCATGGCCAGCGCCACGAACGCGGCCGGGGCAGCCATCTTTAACGGGGTTCGCATAAGCCCTCCACGACGGGAAATGGCCTGGTGTCGACGGACTCGCCGATGTCTTCCGGCGGCAACTTCGGCTTCGGCTTCGGCGGCGGCACCGGCCATTCCGCCCAGTAGCGGGTGTCGGCGTCGCTGTCGTGCCGCGGTGGCAGGTCGAGCCGGAGCGGCCGGTCCAGCCGCGGTGGCTGATCGAGCTGGGACCGCCGGGTGTCGGCGGGCGGCGTGAACCAGTCCCGGGAACCCGGGCGCTCGGGCAGCGCCGGGCTGCTGGGCTGGGGTTTCTCGGGCGGACGCTCGCTGGCCTGCGGGGACACGGACGGGGAGCGGTGGGCCCCGGGCAGCCTTGCGGCCATCGGCTCCACCGGGAGATCGACGAACGATACGGGCGGATGGGCCGGTACCGGCTCCCCGATCACTGCCGGCGGCTCGTCAGCCATCGCGACCGGCTCGCGAGCTATCGCCGGCGGCCTGCCAGCCACCCTCACGGGCTGATCGACGAACGTCACCTGGTCGCGCGCCCCGGCCGTGACCTTTTCGGGCGCTGCCACCCGCTCGCCGACCTCCGCCGGCAGCGCGGTCGCGGCGGGGGCCGCCGTCGCGGCGGGGGCCGCCGTCGCGGCGGGTGGGCTGTCGGCGCCGCGCCAGTGGGTACTCGCCGGGTACGGGTGCGGCGGCATGCGCCGCAGCCGGGACCAGATCTCGCCGAGGATCACCAGCAGCAGGATGCTCAGCCACAGCACAGCGAGCGGGTGGAAGATCAGCCAGGACCACACCGTGATGTTCACCTGGTGCAGCCAGCCCTTGTCCTGCGTGCCCGACAGCGCGGGCTGGGCCGCGTCGGCACGGGCGTCCACGGCGCGGAACCCGGTGCCGGATATCACGTTGTCCTGGCCCGAGACGTGCGAGCTGGAGCCCCGCGCGGTGATGCCGAAGACCGTCGCGCCGATGATCCGGTTGCTGTCCGTCACGACCGGGCCGGAGGTGCGGATGAGCATGCCGACGCGCGCGCCGACGAGGGTGTTGCCTGAGATCATGCTCTGCGGCGCTCCGGGCCCGATCTCGAGCGCTGCCCTGGGGTTGCAGCGCACGTCGTTGCCGGTGACGACGGTGCTGCGGGCGCCATCCCGGATGGCGATGCCGGTGAGCCTGTCGCAGATCTCATCGCCGCGCAGCACGGTGCCGCTGCCGCCCTCCAGCACGATCCCGCTCTGCAGGTTGTCGATCGCCGCGCTGTGCTGCACGTACGTCCCGGTGTCAGCGGCGACCGAGCGGCCGTCGATCAGGAAGCCGTCGACCGCGTTGTGCTCGGCCACGTCCGACGACAGGACGGTGTTGTTGGTGGCGCGGTCGACGAGGAAGCCGTTGCCCCCGTTGCGCACCGCCGAGCTGCCGCTCACCGAGGTGCCCATCGAGTTCCGGTGGATGTGCAGCCCGTCAAGCTCGTTGAACTCGAACAGGTCGTCGTCGAACGTGACGTTCTTGCCGCGGGTGACGAAGGCGCCGTAGGTCTCGTTGGTGAAGGTGCTCCCGGTCGCGCCGCCGGTGCTCGGGGTGCTGGTAGAACCGGTCCAGGCCACTCCCCCGGTCCGGCCGCTCCAGAAGCCCAGCGCCGACGCGCGGACGTCGGTCAGGATCATCTTGCCGCCGACGTCCCGGATGTAGGAGCGGCCGCTGCCCGCGTCCGGCGCCGGTGAGTTCGTCGTCCGGTCCCAGCCCATGATCGTCATCGGCTGCTGCGGGGTTCCCTCGAAGTACAGGTCGCCGCCCCAGCCGACGATCGAGGTGAAGCCGCTGGCGGAGCTGTCCATGTAGAGGGCCCGCAGCCTCGGCCCGCCGAGGTTCAGCCGGGCGTTGGTCGAGACGAAGACGTTGTCCAGGAGCAGGCCCGCGTGGTGCGGCAGCAGCACGAGCGCGCCGTACTGCACCAGGCTGCTGAGCGTGTACGCGCCCGATCCCGCGGTCAGCACCAGGGTCGGCAGCGAGCCCTGAACCGCTATGACCTCGGGCTGGTAGACGCTCGAGGCATCGTGGACCAGCAGCCGGATCCTCGTGTCCTCGGCGGCGACCGCCGCGGCCTGCCGGGCGGCGCTCGCGGCCGGCAGCGTCGCGGGCGGCTGGCTGGGGTCGATTGGCGTCGCCACAGAGGGCAGCGCGACCCGGGGCGGCGCGCTGGGCGCCGGCAGCAGATGGACGCCGTTGACGGTCGTTGGCAGCGAGTTGTTGCGCAGGTGCAGGGCGCCCAGGATCTCCGGGCTCGCGGCCAGCACGGCGAACAGCAGCAGCGCCAGCAGCACGGCATAGCGGCCAGCGCGCGGCCTGGCCTCGGGGCGGGGAGCAGTCACATCGTTCTCCTAGAGCAGCGACGCTGCTGACTGCGCCTCGCCGCCGATCTGGTCGCTGCTGCGGGTCAGCCATCCGTGCACGTTCATGGTCAGGAACGCGTAGGCCTTCACCGGCAGGGCAACCACGATGGTCATGACCGCGACCAGCGGGAGTACCCAGAAGTCGCCGGGATTACGGCGCAGGTGCGAGATGCCGCGCACGGTCCGGCCGAGCAGCAGCCAGCCGACGGCGATGGCGGGAACGATGAGCCCGGGATGCATCAGCCAGGCCACCAGGTACGTCACGGCCAGGCCCATCGTCAGCGGGGTCAGCATGACCTGGAGCACGCTGAGCTGGCAGATGAACGGCTGGCGCCAGAGCCAGCCCTTCCACATCGCGGTGAGGTAGCACCGGTAGGAGTTGCGGCTCCAGCGCAGCCGCTGCTTGAGGAACGCGCGGCCGGTGTCCGGGAACATCGACAGCGCGCGGGCACTGGACTGGTAGACGGTCTTGTGCCCGGAGGCGAGGACGAGCCAGGTCAGCCGGCCGTCGTCGCCGGAGACGCAGCGGCGGCCCAGGAAGAACTCGTCTTCCAGGTGCTCGAGCACCGGCATCACCACGCTGCGGCGGTAGGCGACGGTGCGCCCGGACAGGCACGCCACGGCCCCGGCCCGCGACTGTGCCCGGACGTAGTCGAGGTACCGGACGTCGATCATCCAGTCGGCGACCCGCCGCCAGACGCTCGTGTTCGGCAGGTAGGCGTTCTGCCGGGTGCCGACGCCGCCGACCCTGGGGTCGGCGAACGGCGCCTGCACGGCCGCGAGCAGCCCGGGCGCCCAGGCCGTGTCGGAGTCGGCGAGCACGAGGATCTCGCCGCGTGCCTGGCGGATGCCCGCGCCGAGCGCCGACCTCTTGCCGGTGTGCACGAACGGGAGCACGACCAGGCTGGGCTGGGACTCGGC
>Ga0335073_10009996_pt1 | contig 13316 bp, 13 predicted proteins | sample Lox_Sample_22_FD_207093 | JGI IMG/M metagenome (GOLD analysis project Ga0335073, IMG submission 207093) | Soil microbial communities from Loxahatchee National Wildlife Refuge, Florida, United States - Lox_Sample_2.2 | ecosystem: Environmental > Terrestrial > Soil > Wetlands | place: USA...
GGGCGTCGCCGCGGGCGTGGCCGGCTGGACGATCGCGCTGCTGTCCGGGCAGGCGGCCACCGGCGAATTCAGCGTCGTGGTCAGCCGCTCCGCCCTGGTACCCGCCTACCTGGTCGCCGCGGCCTGCTGCGCCGTCGTGGTGGCGTACGCGACCCGAACCTCGAGAGGAACGGCATGAACGTTGAGATCGCCGAGCTGACCCGGCGGTTCGGCCGGACCCAGGCCGTGGCCGGCGTGAGCCTCCAGGCCGGGCCCGGCGTGTTCGGGCTGCTGGGACCCAACGGGGCGGGCAAGACGTCGCTGCTGCGGATGCTGGCCACCGTGATCCCGCCGAGTTCGGGCACGCTGCGGCTGCTCGGCCGCGACCCCGGCTCCTACGGCCCGCGGCGGGAGATCCGGCGCAGGCTCGGGTACCTGCCGCAGAACCTGGGCTACTACCCCGGGTTCACCGTCGCCGAGTTCGTCGAGTACTTCGCGCTGCTCAAGGACATGCCGCCGGGTCGCGTGCCGGCCGCGGTGGCGGCGGCCGTCGAGCGCACCGGGCTCGGCGACAACGCGCGGGCCAAGCTGCGCACGCTGTCCGGGGGGATGCTGCGCCGGGCCGGCATCGCGCAGGCGATCGTCAACGAGCCGGAACTGCTGCTGCTCGACGAGCCGACGGCCGGACTCGACCCGGAACAGCGCGTCGCGTTCCGGGCGCTGCTGCGAGATCTCGGCCAGCGCGCGACGGTGATCGTGTCCACGCACCTGGTCGAGGACGTCGGGGCCGCGTGCACGCGGGTCGCGCTCATGGACCAGGGCAAGATCCTCTTCTACGGGACACCGGCCGAGCTGACCGCCCGCGCGGACGGCACCGACGCCGCCGGAGACGCGCCGCTGGAGCGCGGGTACAGCGCGGTCCTGGCCGCTGCCCGGACCGGCACGGGAGCCCGGTCGTGACCGCCGCCATGGTGCCCGCCGCGCCGGCGTCGGGGCGCCCGCGCGCCCGCCGCCTTTCCCGGGCCATCCCCGGCCGGCTGCTGCGGCTGGAACTGCGCCGCAACATCGTGCCGTGGCTGCTCCCGCTGATCGTCGCGCTGTTCTGGTTCGACTCGTTCCGGGGTAGCCTCGGCGGCCCGCCGTTGTGGAGCGTGCGCACGTTCCTGAGCCTCGGTCAGGGTCACGTCGTGATCGACTTCGGCCCGCTGGTGGCGGGCGCGACGGCGTGGGCGGGCTCGCGCGACTTCCGCAGTCGCACCACCGACCTGGTCACCGTCACTCCGGTGCCGCGCTGGGCGGGCCGGCTCGCCGCCTGGGCAGCCACGATCTGCTGGATCGAGGCGGCGTTCGGTGCCTGCGTCGGGGTGATGTACTGGGCAGACGCGCGCCAGGTCGCGTGGGGCGGGCCGCCGTTGTGGCCGGTAGCGGCAGCTGCGGCGGCCGTGGCCGCGTTCGCGGCCCTGGGCTTCGCCCTGGGGACGCTGCTGCCCAGCCGGTTCACCGCGCCGCTGGCCGCGTTCGGCGCCTTCATCGCCCTGGTCCTGTCGTCGCACGCCGGCTTCGACCCGCACAGCACGTCGTACGCGCAGATCCTGCCGGTGAACGGGCAGGGGCTGATCAAGTTCGACACCGGCGTGTTCTACCCGTTCCAGCCCGACGTGTCGATCGCCCGCCTGATCTTCTGCGGAGGGCTGATCCTCACGGCGCTCGGCGCGCTCGGCCTGCCGCCGGGTTCCGGCGGCCGGACGCTGCGGCGCGTCGCCGCAGCGGTCACCGTGGCCGGCCTCGCTGCCGTCGCCACCGCGGTAGGCCTGGCCGGGACCGCGCGGCTCGAGGCGCACGGGATCGTGATCCCCGCATTGCACGACGCGGCCAGCGATCGTCCGATTCCCTATACCCCGGTGTGCACGAGCGCCGCGATCCCGGTGTGCGTGCACCCGGCCTACCGGCAGTACCTGCCGGCCGTGACCGAGGCCCTGAGCCCGGTGCTCGCCGAGGTCAGCGGCTTGCCGGGGGCGCCGGCGCGGGTCACGCAGGTGCCCTCGAGCTACCTGGAACCGCAGGGAGCCGCGTCGATCACCGGCAGCCCGCCGGTGCTCCGGCTGCCGATCGGCGACCTCGGACTCCCGCTCCCCGCCACCGACGACGCGATCTTCGAGCAGCAGGTGCGGCTGGCGGCCGTGCACGCGTTCGTCGGCGCGGGCGGGGGCCTCGGTAGCCCGGCCCAGCAGGCGGTCCAGGCGGCGCTGCTGACCAGGGCCGGCGTGCCACTGTCCGCGCAGGTCGGCCTCACGATCTTCAGCCAGACGCCCGCCGCACCGGTGCGCGCGGCCGCCGAGCGGCTCGCCGCGCTGTCCCCCGCCGCCCGGCACGCGTGGCTCGCCGCGCACCTGGCCGCGCTGCGGGCCGGCCACATCGCCCTGGAACAGCTGCCATGACCGCCGCCGACGCCCACCGGCCACCGGGCGGAACCGGGACCACGCAGGCCGGCCGGGCATCCCTGACCCGCTCGCGCCCGGGCCGTCTGCTGCTCCTGCACGTCGCCAGCCGCCGGGTCCCGGCCGCCCTGGCCGTGCTGGCGGCCTGCGGCGTCCTGCTGCGGCTCGGCCTGCAGTGGCACTGGATCAACGGCAACGGACCGCCGGCAGCGGAACTGCCGGTGATGATCGAGGGCGCCGCTGCCGCGGTCATCGCCGTCGTGACGGGCAGCCCATTCGGCGAGCCGGAGCGCGCAACCGGCCGCTGGCTGCCCTACCTGCGGCTGGCCGACGCGCTGGGCCTGACGCTGGCCAGCGCCGCCGTGCTGGCCGCCGGGGCGGCAGCGGCCGGCCTGCCGGGCGGAACCCTGGCCATCGCGCGCAACGTGGCCGGCCTGGCCGGCCTTGGCCTGCTGTCCTCCGCCGTGCTCGGCGGCCTGCTGGCCTGGATCGGCCCCATCGCCTACGCGGTCGTCGCGGAGTTCGCCATCATCGAGGCCTGGACCACGCCGTGGATGTGGCCCGCCCGCCCCCCGCACGACTGGGGCGCGGCGCTGTGCGCCGGCCTGGCCCTCGCCGCCGGCCTGCTCGTGGCCGCGCTGCGCGGGGCACGCGACCCGGCCCACGAATAACGCGCGCTGTCTGCCCGGGGCGGGCCGCGCTGGCCGCCCCAGCCGCGCAGCGCTGTCTGCCCGGGACGGGCCGCGCTGGCCGTCCGAGCCGCGCCGCGCTGGCCGTCCGAGCCGGACCGCGTTGACCGGCCAGACCCATACCTGCTATCTTTTCTTTGCAGGTGCTAGGAAGGTGCTGTGAGAGCAACGGAACTGACCGGGGATGAGCTGCTGCAGGTGCTCGCGACGCTCGCCAACCCGCACCGGCTGCGGGTCGTGGCCGCGCTGTCCCAGGAACGCAACTACGTTAGCCAGCTCGCCAGGGAGCTTGGCATCAGCCGGGCCCTGCTCCAGGTCCACCTGCGGAAGCTGGAGTCCGCCGGCCTGGTGTCTTCCGTCATCGAGGTCTCGGACGACGGCAAGGCGATGAAGTTCTACGAGGTGACACCGTTCGCCGTCCAGCTGACACCGGAGACGATCAGGAACGCGGCGCGGTCGCTGGGCACCGAAAGCGATCTTGAAGTGGAGTTGCGATGAAGCCCAGGAACGCAACCGAATTGGCGATCATGTGCTTCTTCATGACGGTCGCCGTCGTCGCGATCGTCATCGGGGTCACGGTGGTGGCGGTAAAGGGCGACGGCCCCGTGGCCGCGGGGGTCGCCATCGCCGCGGCGGCCGGGGCCGGGGCCGTCGCCTGGGCCAGGGCCTTCGGCGCGAGGAGATCCGCGAAGGCCGAGCTGACCAGCGGCGAGCAGTACCAGGGGCTGGCCAACGAGTACCGGCGGCTGTCCGACCTGGCCATCACGGCGCAAGAGCACACCGACCTCAAGCTGGGTGACGTCGGCGTGCAACTCGACTACCTGCGTGAGCAGATGGAGTCGATGCAGAAAATCCTCAAGGAAGTCGAGTAGCACGGTGATAAAGCCAAGGAATGCGACCGAACTGGCCATTGTCTGCGCGACCGGGCTGATCGCACTGGCACTGGTAACGATCCCGTTCCAGTCGCTGCACTTCAACAGCACCAAGCCGATCCTGTGGCTTGCCATTGCCGGGGTGCTTTCGCTCGGGGTGGGTGTCGGCGGCCGGTACCTCATCGTCCGGAACCAGACAAAGGCGGAGCTGACCAGCGGCCAGCAGTACCGGCAGCTGGCCGACGAGTACCGGCGGCTCGCCGACCTGGCCGTCACCGCGCAGGAGCACACCGACCTCAAGCTCGGCGACGTCGGCGTGCAACTCGACTACCTGCGCGAGAAGATCGAGTCGCTGCAGAAGATCCTCGAGGACGTCGAGTAGGTCACTCGTCGTCTTGACCGGCCCCGGTGCTACCCGTTCCGGCACCTTCTCCAGGGTGCTGAACGTGATCAAGCGCGGCCACCGCGACCACGACGGCGGCGGCGCAGGCGCCGAGGGCGAGCGCGGAGATGTGCGGCGCGGCGAGCCCGAGCAGGGCCAGAACGGCAACGGCCCCGATCCGCGGCCAGGACGGCGTCCGCCACACGACGGCCTTGAACGCCGCGTGCCCGGCGAGGAAGAGCCCGGCGCCGCCGAGGATCATCCAGGAGGTTGCGGCGTTTCCGACCGCGCCCGGATCGGGCAGCGTCACCTCGTCGGCCGCGGCGCTGACGATGATCCCGGCGATCATGACCGGGTGGATGAAGTGGTACGCCGAGCGGCCGAGCCGCCCGGGGTCGTCCGAAGCGGCGATGATCCGGGCCGCCTCGTCGGCGCTGCGGTCGAAGTACAGCCACCACAGGCCGATGCTTCCGGCCAGGGCCACGGCGAACGCCGCGATCTCGGCGATGTCGATATGGGCCAGGCCGGACAGGGTGGCGCCGATCGCCACGATCGACTCACCGAGCGCGATCAGCATGAACGCCTGGCACCGCTCGGCGAAGTGGCCGCCCTCGATCGTCCACTCCCGGGTGGTCGAGCGGCCCAGGCCCGGCGTGTAGAAGCCGACGGTGCCGCCGAGCAGGTCGACCGCGACGGCGGCCACCCAGAAGGCGGCGCGCGCGTTGCCGCCCGCGAGGCCGCCCAGCACCGCGAGGGCGCCGCTGGCCACGCACCATGCCAGGATCCGCTCGAAGTTGCGCTGCAGCGGCCTGCCCCGCAGCGCCACCACGGCGAACACGCTGCGCCCGATCTGCATGACCGCGTACGCGATGCCCACGGCGAGCCCGCGGGCGGAGAACGCCGCGGGCAGGGCCACCGACATGATCAGGCTGGCCACGGCGAGCCCGAGCAGCAGCAGGCGGACCGCGATCCGCTCCGGATCGAGCCAGTTCGTGACCCACGTCGTGTACACCCATACCAGCCAGACCATGACGAGCAGCAGCCCAGCGCGCAGGGCCCCGGTCGGCGTCTGATGGCCCAGCAGGTAATGCGAGATCTGGGTGACCGCGAACACGTAGACCAGGTCGAAGAAGAGCTCGACATTGGTCACCCGCTCGGCGCCCGCCCGGGCCCGCATGAGATCCAGCGGCCTGCCCTCGTGCACGCTGCATGCTCCCGTCTGCCTGCGCCTATCCCAAGCCGAGTTATGGTAGGCGAACCGCACCGAACTCGGGGGCACGACCGCCGCGCCCGCGGGGGACAAGCCAGGAGAGACCGGGCGGAATAACGGGGACGAGCGGGCGTGAGGGATGCTAGATCCTTACAGAGACAACAGGTTGTCAGTGAGGTTCGAGCCGGTGACGTGTTCGTGAAGTGCCGCGACAGCGCGCTCTCGGGCTGCCCGGATACCCCGTCACGCGGGCGGACGGGGCGCGCGGGGGGCGCGGGGGGCGCTGGTGCCGCCGCACCCCGGGATGCCCGCGACCTCGCCAAGGCCCTCGCCGATCAGATCGAGCGCCTGCTGCGCCTCGGCCACATGCGATGGTACGCAATCCGGCCGGAGCACGGCCTGCGCTTCGACCGGCGGCGCATGGTCATCTGGTATGCCGCGTTTGCCATATATGCCGGAGCCGTCACGATTTGCAGCGGCGGCGGGGCCGACGGGGCCTGGGGTGTGTGGGCCACGATCGGCTACGCGCTGGCCGCGATCGTGGCGACGCGTTCCCGCGGCTACGCGGCGCCGCTGCTCACGGCGCTGGTCGTCGCCCTGCTGGCGCCCACGGCCTGGCTGACCCTGCGGGCGCCGGCCACGGCCGACGTGACCGTGGTGGCGATGTCGGCGCACCTGCTGGTGCGGACCGGCAGCCCCTACCTGCCGGCCGGCCGGCTCGCCAACTGGCAGCTGTACAACCCCTACCTGCCCGCGATGGCGTTGTTCGGCCTGCCCAAGGCGCTGGGCCTGCCCGGCCTGATCGGCGACCCACGGCTCTGGCTGACCCTGGCCTCGGCGGTGCTGCTCGCGGCGGCGTTCTGGATGGTCGCGCCACGGCGCGACTCGCGGTGCCGAGACTGCCTCAGCGTGGCGGCGTGGTGCGGGGTGTTTGCCGTGGCGTCGCCGGTGCTGGCGCTGCCGCTGGCGGTCGGCATCACCGATCCGCCGGTCATCGCGCTGATGTGCTTCGCGCTCGCCTGCGCAGCCCGGTACCGGGTGACCCGCTCGCCGTGGCTGCCGGTGGTGGCCGGCCTGGCCATCGGCTTCGCGAGCGCGATGAAGTTCACCGCCTGGCCCGCGCTCGCGGTGCTCGCGGCGCTGTTCGCGGCCAGGGACGGCGTGCGGGTGGCAGGCCGGTTCGTCGGGGCGTCGATCCTGACGACCGCGGTGATGATCGCCGCGTGCGCCCCTGGCCTGCTGGCGAAGCCGGCCGGGCTGCTCCAGAACGTGGTGCTGTACCCGCTCGGGATGACCCAGCACAAGACGCCCGCCGCCAGCCCGATGCCCGGGCACCTGCTCGCCTCCATCGGCGAGGCTGGCCACGTGGCGGCCATCGGGCTGCTGATCGCGGCGGCGCTGGTGATCGCGGGGTCGCTCGTCGTACGGCCGCCGGCGGACGTCGCGGCGGCAACCAGGCGCCTGGCGATCGCGCTCGCCGTCATGTTCATCCTCGCGCCCGCCACCAGGTTCGGCTACTTCTCCTACCCGGTCGCCCTGCTGGGCTGGCTGGCCATGACGAGCCAGGCCGGCTCCTCGGCCGGCCACGACTGGCCGGCTGTGGCACCGGCCACTGCGCAGGCCGTGCCCGTGCAGGCGGTGAACGGCGTCCAGCGCGTCAGGCAGGGCTCCGGTCCCGGCGAGCCGCTCCGCCGGGCCATGCGCTATCTCCTGCCCGAATGGGGGACGGTGGCCCGCATCCGCCACCGCCGCAAGGCCCGCAAGGACCCTCTGACCCAGTAGGGCTCCACTCCTCCACCAGCCACTCCAGTCCCGGCGCATCACCAGCCGAATATGTAACAGCGCTGTTATAGTTTTCCGGTGAATGCGGAACCGATGGTGCTGGGGCTGGGCACGCGGCTGCGGCACGTACTTGACCTGCTCGACGGGGATGTCGCGCGGGTGTACGCCGACCTCGGCCTGGCCGGCTACCGGCCGCGGTTCAGCCCGGTGGTGCGCGCGATCGTCGCCCTCGGCCCGAGCTCCATCCGCGACATCGCGCAGGCGACCGGCGTAACTCACTCGGCGGCGAGCCAGACCGTGGCGCAGATGAGGAGGCGCGGGCTTGTCGCGCTGGGACCGGGCGAGGACGCGCGGCAGCGGATCGTCCGCCTGACCGACACGGCCAGGTCGCTGGTGCCGGTCATCGACGCGGAGTGGGCCGCGACCGGCGCCGCCGCCGCGGAACTCGACGCCGAGCTGCCGGTGCCGCTCGGCGAGATGCTGACCGCCATCCTGCGCGCGGTGGGGCGGCGTCCGATGCACGACCGGATCGCCGACGCGGCCCGGGCGCTGGGCGACCCGGCGCTCGCCCCGCTGCGCGGCGGCCCGGCCCGTGACTGAGCGGCCGCGGCGGCGCCGGAGCCTGCTGGCCGACCTGCGGCCGCTGCGGGAGTCACCGCCGTTCCGCCGGCTTCTCATCGGCTCGACGGTGTCGTTCCTCGGCAGCTCGATGACCTCGTTCGCGCTGGTGCTGCAGACCTATGAGCTCACCCGGTCGTCGATCGCCGTCGGCGCGATCGGGCTGGCTCAGGCCATCCCCGCGCTGGTCGTCGGGCTGTTCGGCGGGTCGCTCGCTGACGCCGTCGACCGCAGGCGCCTGGTGCTCGCCACCAGCAGCTTTCTGACCGTGGTGTCGGCAGTGTTCGCGCTGCAGGCCTTCCTGAACCTGCGTCAGCTCTGGCTGCTCTATACGCTGGCGGCCGTCCAGGCCGGGGTGCAGTCGGTCGACGGGCCGGCGCGGCGCACGTTCCTGCCGCGGCTGCTGCCGGCCGAGCGGGTCACCGCGGGTCTCGCGCTAAGCCAGGTGTCCGGCTACGTCACGTTCCTTTTCGGGCCCGCGCTGGCCGGCGTGATCACGGCGGCCGTGGGCCTTCGGGTGTGCTACGTCATCGACGCGGTCAGCTTCGCCGCGGCCCTGTACAGCGTGGTCCGGCTTCCGGCCATGACGCCGGAGGGCGGCCTGGCCAGGCCCGGCTTGCGGGCGGCGGCCGAAGGCCTGCGTTACGTCCGCAGCCAGCCGGTCCTGACCGCGGCGTTCCTCCTGGACGTCGATGCGACGGTGTTCGGCTTGCCCGTGGCCCTGTTTCCCGCCCTGAACGCGGAGCGCTTCGGCGGGTCACCGCAGACCCTCGGCCTGCTCAGCACGGCCCTCGCGGCCGGCGGCCTGCTCGGCTCTGTGCTGTCGGGCCCGGCCGGGCGCGTCGCGGCGAAGGCGCGCGCGATGCTCGTCACGGTCGTGATCTGGGGCGCCGCGATCACGGGCTTCGGCTTCGCCCGTATCTTCTGGCTCGCGCTGCTGCTGCTCGTCCTGGCCGGCGCCGCCGACACCACGACCGTGATCTTCCGCGGCAGCATCGTCCAGCACATCACCCCCGACCGGCTGCGCGGCCGGGTCAGCGCCGTGGACTACATCGTCGGCGCCGGGATCCCCAGGTTCGGCAACTTCGAGGCGGGCGCGGTCGCCGCGGTCACCTCGCCCGGGTTCAGCGCGGTCAGCGGCGGCGTTGTCACGGTGGCCGGCGCGCTGCTGATCAGGCTGGCGTTCCCCGCCGTGGCCCGCTACCGGGGGCCGGCCGAGCCGGCACCACCCTCTGGCGGCGCGGACTCACCCGATGCCGGGGATCGCGAGGCTTGCGGCGAGCAGCAGCAGGCAACGTCGTAGGGTCGGGGGCGTGGCAGGCTCTGCGACGGCATTTGAAGAGGCAACATTGACCACGATCCCCGCGCCATTGTTCAGCTTTCCGCTGGCCGACGACGCCGTCCTCATCCCGCGGACCGCCGAGATCACCGACGCTTACCACGAGCTCCTCGTCGCCAACTCCGAACGTCTCGCGCGGTGGGAGCCCTGGGCCGGCAAGCAGCCGGTGCTGGAAGAGACCCGGTCGTTCCTGGAGGCGAGCGGGCGCAACTGGCTGGACGGCTCGGAACTGCCGGTCGCGATCGCGGTCAGCCGGGACGGCCAGTGGCACCTGGCCGGCGCGCTCAGCCTCACCGTCAGCCGCTACTCGCGCAGCGCGGAGATCGGCTACTGGATCGGTGCGGACTACGAGGGCCGCGGCCTGGTCACCAGGGCCGCCGCCGCCGTGCTCGACCAGGCGTTCGGGCCGCTGGGCCTCGACCGCGTGAGCCTGCACACCGACCCGGCGAACGAGAGGAGCCGGGCCGTTGCCCGGCGGCTCGGTTTCGTGGAGGAAGGGATCCTCCGGCAGGGCACCGCCTTCGCCGACGAGCGCCGCGACGAGCTCGTCTACGGGCTGCTGGCCGAGGAGTGGCAGAAGCGGTCCGCCGGCTAGCTCAGCCCAGCGGCTGCGTGGTCCAGTCGGCGGGGTTCGTACCAAGGATCCGAAGGTGGCGCCGGAAGATGCTGACCGCGTCCGGCGAGGCGTGGCTTCCGGACGTGGCGACGGTCACCGCCACCCCATCCGCATCCGGCGCACAGACCCGCAGCCCCGGAGGACTCCCGTTCGACGCCGGGTAGTGATTGACGACGACCTGGTAGCCGTTGATCGTCTCCCGCGGGGAGTTTCTGCCGGGGTAACAGGAGCTCATCGCCGTGGCGGGGCCCGCACTGAAAATGGCCCCGCCGGCATCTGCACCGGTGCCGGCAGCCGCGTACAGGTAGCCACGCAAGACCCCGGCATCCGGCCAAAAGCTGACAACCAAGATCGTCCACCCTCTTGGCACGTTGACGGACTGCAGCTGGAACTTGATCGGGGGCCCTGCCGCGCCGTAGCGAACCCCTCGGGCCACTTTGAGCGCCACGCTGGAGGCGTCCCGGATGGGCGATGTCAAGACTGCCCAGCCATGGTTCGCGTACTGCCAGATCAGGTACGTCTGGTCAGCCGTCCAGAACGCGGTGTGCCCGTCCACCCGGGCCGCCGCCACGCTGGTCACTTGGTACATCGCGCCATTAACGCCCTTGGAGCATTCGAGCTGCGGCTGCTGGTGCAGGCCGAGCCGCCGGAGCACCTCCCTGCTGGTCAGGTCGCAGAAACCGGCCGCATATACCTTCAGCTCCCACGCGGGACCAGTCCCGGCGGTCAGGTCCACGTCGTTGGTCGAGTCCGTGCCCTGCGCGAGCGACTCTCCGGCTGGCAGCCAGCCGAACGTCGCGTAGGGACGAAGCGGGTTGAACCGCGATGGGGCGGTTGCCGGGCCGTGCGCCTGCGGAACTTTCCCGCGGCCCGGGGCAGCACCGTGAGAGCCGGGGATGGCCACGGCCGCGACGGCCACCGCGACGACGGCCGCCGCCGACGCGCCCGCCAGGCCTGCCCGACGCCACCGCAGCTTCCTGCGTCCCCGGCTGCGGGCGAGCTCGACGTCCACCCGCGACGGCTGCTCCTGGCCAGCTGCTGCGCGCTGCAGCAGCCCGCGGACCCTCGTCTCATCCATGCCGGGCCTCCTGATCCAGCGCGCGGCGCAGTGCCTCGATGCCCTTGGCCGTCTGGCTCTTGACCGTCCCCGCCGAGCACCCGAGCGCCCACGCCGACTGCTCGACGGACAGATCGCAGTAGTAACGCAGGACCAGGGTTGCCCGCTGCCTCGGCGGCAGCCCGAACAGGGCCGAGCGCACGTCGAGAGCCGCGTCATGATCCGTTTCGGCCGCTGCCGCGTCCGGTGGCTGGGCATCCAGCCTGACCCGCCGCGACCAGCCGGACCTGCGCTCGATGAGGAACTCGCGAACCACGATGACCCTGGCGTATGCGTCCGTATGGTCGGCCGCTTGCGCCCGGGCCCAGTGCACGTACAGCTTGATGAGAGCGCGCTGGACGAGATCGTCGGCGCCGTCCCAGTCCCGGCACAGCAGGTAGGCGACCCGCCGCAGGAAACCGAGCCTGGCCGCTACGTACTCGCTGAACTCCGCGTCCCGTCGCGTCTGCATCAGCGGCTTCCCGATCCTGTCGTATCCCTCACAACAGCTAAATGCGCATGGGCACTCTTTGGTTGTCTCGCCGCGGATTTCGGTCAGCGCGTGCTAGCGGCGCCGCGCTACGGCCCTCCGCCGTACCGGCCCTTGACCCGGTCGCTCGCCGGGTCGAACGGCGGCCGGAGGTGGGCGGCGGCCTCGTACAGCTCCCCGCCGACGTTCACCTGGTAGCGGCCGGCCCTCGCCACGTCCGGCGTGACCGCGCCGCCGTCGGGATCGCGGATGTAGGCCAGGCCCACGGCGCCGCCGACGGTCTCGCCCCACGCCCCCGACGTCACCTGGCCCACCGCGACGCCGTCACGCAGCACGAGCTCCCCGCCCCAGATCATCGCCGCCGGATCGGCCAGCACCAGGGAGATGAGCCGGCGCCGCGGCCCCTCGGCCCGCGCCTTCTCGACCGCCTCCCGGCCCAGGAACGCGATCGGAGTCTTGAGCTTGCACGCGAACAGCAGCCCGGCCTCGACCGGGTTGTAGTCGGGGGTGAGCTCGCGCCCGATGGCCCGGTACGCCTTCTCCAGCCGCATCGACTCGATCGCGTAGTAGCCGGCGTTCACCAGGCCAAGGCCCGCGCCGGCGGCGGTCAGGTCCTCGTAAACCCCGACGGCGAATTCCGCCGGAACGTAGAGCTCCCAGCCGAGCTCGCCGACATAGGTGATCCTGGTGGCGCGCACCGTGGCGTAGCCCAGGTCGATTTCCCGGCTGGTCCCGAACGGGAACGCCTCGTTGCTGAGGTCGGCGCGGGACACCAGCGAGAGCAGTTCCCGCGACCGCGGGCCCATCACCCCGTACACGGCATACGCCGAGGTGACGTCGACGAGCGACGCCCGGCTCGCCACCGGAATCCGCCTGGTGATGTGGTCCTTGTCGTGCTCGGTCGCGCCCGCGCTGCTGACCAGCAGGAACTCAGACTCCGACAGCCGGGTGACGGTAATGTCGGCCTCGTAGGTGCCGCGCGTGTTGAGCATCCCGGTGTAGACCGTGCGGCCGGGCGGCACCCCGACGTCCGCGGTGCACAGCCACTGCAGCACCTGGTCGGCGTCCCGCCCGGTGACCAGGTACTTGGAAAACGAGGTCTGGTCGAACAGGGCCACGCCGCCGCGGGTCGCGCGCTGCTCGGCCGAGGACCACGGCTGCCAGTTCTGCTTCCCCCAGCCGTACTCGATGTCCGGCGACTGGCCCGGCGGGGCGAAGAAGTTCGCTCGCTCCCAGCCCATTTTGCTGCCGAAGCTCGCGTTGGCCTGCTTGAGCAGGTGGTAAGCGGGCGAGCGCCGGAACGGCCGCGCGGTGGCCAGCTCGCGGTTCGGCCACGGCACCGCGTAGTGCAGGCCGAGCACCTCGCCGACCCGGTCGTGCAGCCACTGGTTGTTGCCGTTGAAGCGGGCGAAGCGCCGGATGTCGACCGCGGACAGGTCGAGGCTCGGCTCCCCCTCGACGATCCACTCGGCCAGGGCCTGGCCCGCGCCGCCCGCCGACGCGATGCCGACCGAGTTGAAGCCCGCACCGACGAAGAAGTTCCGCAGCTCCGGAGCCTCACCAAGGATGAACTGGTTATCCGGGGTAAAACTCTCCGGCCCGTTGTAGAACTTTTTGATTCCCGTTTCGGCGAGCGCGGGGATCCGGGCGACCGCGCTCTCCATCAGGATCGAGAAGTGCTCCCAGTCCTCGTCGAGCAGCCGGAACTCGAACGGGTAGGGCAGCGCGTCCGGCGCAACCCAGGGCTTGGCCTCGGGCTCGAACCCGCCGACCAGCAGCCCGCCGACTTCCTCCTTGATGTAGGT
>Ga0335073_10009997_pt1 | contig 13316 bp, 14 predicted proteins | sample Lox_Sample_22_FD_207093 | JGI IMG/M metagenome (GOLD analysis project Ga0335073, IMG submission 207093) | Soil microbial communities from Loxahatchee National Wildlife Refuge, Florida, United States - Lox_Sample_2.2 | ecosystem: Environmental > Terrestrial > Soil > Wetlands | place: USA...
TGTACGTCGGAGATAGTGAGTAATAGTTACCACGGAAGAAATGGAGTGGCAAGCACAAGGGAGCAACCCTCGATTGTTTCGCTCTTGCAGAAAGGTCGCAGTCCTTCGAAGCTCAAGTTTAGGACGCTGAGTACGTGGCGCTATGAACCCCGACCCTACGAGCGCTTGGGATTAGGCGTTGTGGTGCAGGATCACGTCACCGCAGGACGAAACGACTTTTGATGCGGGGCAGTGAGCGATTGGGCGGTAATCGCGATTGCAGGAACAAGAAAAACGATCGACCCGAAGACCCACATGAACGCTCCCGCGGCAATCTGATCGTTCAGAGCGCTTAGCCCGAAAAGACGGGGAATTTCACCGTAGCTTGGATAAAGCAGGCGGCCCGCGAAACACAGAAATGCCGACACGCCGGTATTCACAAAATCAGCCAACACGAGGTAAGGAATCAAGACCCAGCGCGCATTTTTCGGACGGGACGGCCAAGGCTCAATCACCGGCCACCAGAACAAGACGCTCGTGCCGAAGAAGCAAAAATGCTCGATGTTGTGCCAAAATTCCGAGCTTAGAGCAAATTCATAAGCTTTCGGAATGTGCCACGCGACAAAGGAAAGGTTCATGGCAATCCAAGCTACTTGCGGCCGGATCAAGAATCTGGCGATTTGGCGAATGAGCCGCCGTCGAAAGATAGGCCCCAGCACTGGACGAACGATCCAAGAGGGAAGTCCTCGCAAGAGCGGCACCACCGGCGCCCCCAGCAGGACCAGCGGCGGAGCGATCGAGATAAACACAAAGTGCTGCCCCATGTGCATGATGAGCAGCGATTCACTAAAGGTATCGAGCGGCGACGCTACGGCTACGAACAACGCAATCATGCCGCTGAGAAAGCAGCCGAGCCGCCAAACAGGAAATAATTCCGCGCGCGTCCTCCGGATGCGAATCCAACCCCGGATATAAACAAGCGTGGTGAGAGCCAGCACACAAGTGATCGCTGGCGGCACGTCCCAGTCAAGGAACAAGGTCTGCAAATTGCCGGTCATCTCTTACCGTTTTTTCCTACTGACTTGGCTTTCCTGGAACCATCCCGTCTTCCGTTTGCGATGCAGTGTGCGCGGGCCGTTCGTCGGCGGGGTGAAGCGTCTCGAGAAAACCAACGAGCGCTGTAACTTCCGGCGGCGAAAGGTTCTTGCCGTAGGCGGGCATATTGCCTCCGCCCTGCAAAACCTGGCGAATCAACTGATCTTCGGTTAAGCGCGTGGCGACGGAATCAAGGGCAGGGCCGCGCTGTCCGCCAAATCCGCCGATCGAGTGGCAATTGCGGCATTGTTTCGCTTGAAAAATTATGGCGCCCTGTCGTTCCAGCGGGCTTGCCTTGTGTGTGTAAAGGGCGGGCACGGGAGGTCCACCGCTCCACGCATCCATTTCCGGGCTCCAGGGAGTGTTCGTGCCAAGATGCGTGAGCACGGCCCAAAAAGTGGCGACGGTAACCAAGGTCAAAATCGCCACGGGACGACGATGCCAGCTTTTCTCTCCCTCGGAGGAAATAAATGGCAGGGCGATCAATGCGCAAATACCCAGAACGGGCGCGACCAACACAAAGGGAGTCTCAAGGCTCGGCGGCAAGTAAGAAAGAACCGCGTACAGCCAAAGAAAAAAGAAGTCGGGCTTGGGCGACGTTTGAATGATCGTGGGGTCCGGCTGTCCTCCCGGCCCAAAGGGTCCGAAAGCCAGCGCGCAGACAGCGACGGCGGCCACGACCGCTCCAGAAAACAAAAGGTCTTTCCAGAACGCGCCAGGGAGGAATGGAATTCCGTCTTTTTTGGTTAGCTCGTGATATTCCGCGAGATAAGTTGACCTCCGAACGACGCGGCCAGGCATCGGCCATTCGTTGATGCCCAGCTTCAAAACCATCCAGACGTGTAGAGAGACGAAAGCCAGCAAGGCTCCCGGAATGATGAAAACGTGGATGGCATAAAAACGCGAAAGGGTAGCGCCGGCGATGATCGGGCCGCCCAGCAGCAAATGGACGAGCGCTCCCCCAATCAACGGGATACGGGCGGAGATGGAAGCCCCGATGCCCAGGCCCCAATAGGCATCCTGGTCGAACCTCAAAACTTGGCCAGAGAAGGCCATGCCGAGAGTCATCAGCAACAGAAACACGCCGACGATCCACGAAAGTTCGCGCGGATACTTGTAAGCGCCGAAGAGAAAAACCTGCGCCATGTGAACGAGAACGACGGCAATCATGAAGTTGGAGCCCCAGCCGTGCATCCCGCGAATAAACCAGCCGAGGGCGATCTGATGGTTCAAAATATTCAAACTGTTCCACGCCTCGCCGGCTGAAGGAACATAAACGAGAGCGAGCAGGATTCCCGTCACGATTTGCAACATCAACAGAGTGAAAGCGGCGCTTCCAAAGACGTAAAACCAGCTCGCTGTTCTGCTGGGGACTGGGTGGGTGACTGCCTCGGCCACGGGGGCCGCAAGCTGCACTCTCTGGTCGAACCAGCCAAAGATTTGTTTCAACCAGCGCACGGAGAGCCTCCCTGTCCACCTTGAATGTTTATGAGCTTCGCGGTATTGGAAAGTGTCGGTAATTGGCCAGCATCAATTTCCAGATGCTCTCCGGCAATTCTAGAGTTATAGGTGAAGAGCCCGCGCTCCGGCGGTCCAGAGGCTCGCGAACCATCGGCGTAATACACTCCGCCGTGACACGGACACATGAAAAGTTGCGACTGAGGAAACCATCGAACGGGGCACCCCAAATGAGCGCAGTTGATCGCGAAAACGGTAAATTGATCGGGGGCCGTGCGGCGAACCCAGCACGCCACGCCATCCGTTTCGCCATCCCACGGGTGGCGGCTCGGATTCCTGAACGTTGCAAGCCTTGTCTCCCCGACAGGAAACTGGCCTAACGCACCCAGCGAAACCCAAGACTCATAATCGCTATCGCGCTTCACCGGCGAGAGCAAATACTTCATGACAGGAACCGCGATCACAACGCCGACGAGGGCGTTGAAGGCAATTCCGATCTTCACGAGCAGCCACCGGCGCGACACCACCATCGGATTTTCTTTCGCGCCCTGCTTGGCTACATCCGGTTGGCTGTTTTCCATTTCGGGTTCGCTCACGTAACACCTCGCATCGCATCCAAAGCTAAGGATGATTGGGATAAGGCTGGCCCGGTGTCCCGCTCCGCAGCGACGCCAGATAGGCAACCACGTTGGTGATCTCTTCATTCGTCAACGGCTGGTCTGGCCGATCGTGTTGCCAGTCCGGGTGGCCTAGGTCGGGACGGCCTGCAATGGTAATTGTTCTCAGAGCTTGATCGCTCACAAGAGCCAGATACGAAGTATCGGAAATCTGCGCGTTCGCTTTTTGGTGGCACGAGAGGCAAGCGGTCTTGTAAACCTGCTCGCCGCTTTTCTCATCGCCTCGCGAACTAGCGAGGTACGGAGGAGCAGTCACCGCGCCGGGGCTTGTCTTAGACCAATGGCTGCGGATGCCCGCTACGAGCGCGTCGACTTGCTTCTCGGTGAGAAACCCTCCCGCGGATTCGCCGAACGCCGGCATCTCTGTGCCTGGCATCCCGCTTGTGATCCATTTTTTTAGTGAAGCGTCGTCCACAATGGCTTGGTACGCGGGATTCGCAAGGTCATAAGCCGGTCCATTCTGTCCATTCCGGCCATGGCAAGCCGAGCAATTCTCGTTGTACAGCGCCTCAAAATCGACGACATCCTTCGGGCGCACGTATTCCTTGGCGATATCCGGTGGGCCGCCGATGCGGTTGCATGCGGCACAATAAAGGGCGCCAACCATACAGGCTATCGAAATGAGCCAGACTAGACGCATTAGTTCCTGGTCTCCTCATCTTTGGGACGCATCAACTCCGGAGTCTGCAAACCCACGCGCATCATGAACGGCAATGTTTGGTGCGTGTGGATGCGCCCCGTTCGCGTGACCACGATTCCCGCGACGATTCCATAAAAAATCTGTGAGACAGCGAACCACATCCAGTTAATATGCGCGTTGAAAGCTGGATTGATGATGCCGAGCGACGAGTGCAGGACACCGGTCCACACTAGGGGGGCGACGATTCCGCCGAGCACGATGGGGTGATTGGGCCACATCGGAAGCAACGCTCCATAGAGCAAGCCAACAAGCAGCGAAGTGGCGATGTGAATCACCGAGGCGATCAGGAGCGCGTTCCAGTGAAAAGCCGCGATATCTGCCGCGCTAGGATTGGTCCAGTGGCCGACACCGGCGCCGCCAAGAAGATTGATGGCATACCAGATGCTGTGGTGGGAAATGTAGCCATAGAGCAGCGCCGGAAGAATCATCGCAATTCCTCCCGCGGCTCCCCCTTTCAGCCCCGAAATGACCGGATAACTTTCGACCGGCAGATGAGCGCGATGACGATCGCTGACTTCTAGCCGCGCCACGCTGGTTCTCCTCGTGACCGCGCTGACGACTGGCGCGAGGACAGGAACGGTTTCGTGACGCTCTTGCGGCAGCACTTCCCGAAACCAGCCGATACCCCCGCAGATCACCAGCACGACCCCGACAATTCCAATTCCGGCGTTCGTCACCAGGCTCGCAAACGAAAGCGTCATGCCGAACGCCAAGACGATCGGCCACGCCGTGGGTGCGGGCAACACGACCACGTTGGTTTCAACTGCAGCCGCTTGCTCGCGCATCTCGTCCATCATTCGTTCACCGCCCCAAAATGTAGACGACCGTAAAAACCACCACCCACACCGCGTCCACAAAATGCCAGTACAGTGCGAGAACGGCGATCCTCTCCGCGTGCTGCTCGCCCACGCGGCCCGCGATGGTAAAGAGAAAAAGGATTGTAAGCATCGTTAGGCCGATAATCACGTGCGAGGCATGCAGCCCGACCAGCGAGTAGTACGTCGTGCCAAAAAGGTTTGTGCTGATGGTCAGCCCGTCGCGATAGATCAGCTTGTGCCATTCGATGGCAGTCCCGCCGAGAAAGATCAAGCCCAAGCAAATGGTGAAACCAAGCCAAAACGCAAATGCATTGAGCCGATTGCGTGCGATGGCGCGTTCCGCAAGCCAGATGGTGAGGCTGCTCGAGAGCAGGCAGATCGTTCCGAAAATGGGAACTTCCAAAACTTGCTGCGGCGTCGGGCCCGACAGGCTCTTGCCGATATAGAAAAGATATGCGACCACGAAAATCGTGAACAGCGCGGATTCGCCCGTGATCAGCGCGAACATGGCAATCCTGCCACGATAAGGCGGACGCCATTCGCCCTCGTAAGCTGCCGGAGCCGCCAAAGCCGTGCTCATGATTCATACTCCCAGTCCGGATCCTCCGGATGCTTCACGTCCCACAAAGGCCGCCGGCTGCGCACAATAGGCTCTTGAGCGAAATTGTAGGAAGGTGGGGGCGAGGTGGTGTCCCACTCGAGAGTCCAGGCATCCCACGGATCATTGCCGGCTTCCTTGCCGCGAAAGTACGCCCAGACGAGATTGAATGCAAAAATCAAAACGGCAATCGCCTGAATGATTCCTCCCAAGGACACGATCATATTCAACGTGTTCCACCCGCGATCCGGCTGATACGTATAAATCGAGCGCGGCATCCCGAGAATTCCGAGGAAGTGCATCGTGTCAAAAGTCACGTGGAAACCGATCAGGAAGAGCCAAAAGTGCCATTTCCCCAGCTTTTCGCTGAGCATTCTGCCCGTGGCTTTGGGGTACCAGTAATAAATCGCGGCAAAAATGCAGAACACGATCGCGCCGACTAAAACGTAGTGAAAGTGCGCGACGACGAAATAAGAGTTGTGAAGCTGCCAGTTCCAGGGAGCGACTGCGAGCATGATGCCCGTAAGTCCGGCGAGAAGAAACTGGAAAAGAAAAGCCGTGCAGAAAAGCATCGGGGTCGCGAAACGGATTTTTCCGCCCCAAATCGTCGCCAGCCAGTTGAAAATCTTGATCCCCGTGGGAATGCCGACGAGCATAGTGGACAAAACGAAGAAGGTATTCGAGAAGGAAGTCATGCCCACGGTGAACATGTGATGGGCCCACACGCTTAAGCTGATAAACGCGATGCCCACGGAAGCGGCCACCATCGCCGGATAGCCAAAGATCGCCTTGCGCGAAAAAACGGGAATCACCTCGTTTGCAATCCCGAAGGCCGGGAGTACCAGCACGTAGACTTCGGGGTGGCCGAAAATCCAGAAAAAGTGCATCCAAACGACGGCCGAGCCCCCCGCTTGCGTGTCAAAAAAATGGCCACCGAGATAGCGGTCAATCACCAGCATGATCTGAGCGGCAGTGAGCGGCGTGATCGTCACCAGGGTCAAGCCGCTCACGACGAGCATCAGCCAGGAAAAGAGGGGCAGCCTCATCATGGTCATCCCCTTGCAGCGCATGGAAATTACCGTGGCGATGATGTTGATGGCTGTACCCAAGGTTCCAAATCCGCTGAGAATAAGCGCCAGCGCCCAATAGTCCGTGGCGTGGCCCGGAGAAAACGCGCGTGCCGTCAGCGGCGCGTAGGCCCACCAGCCCACATCCGGAGCGCTGCCGACACCGTAAAGTCCGCCGCCCCCGATGAAGCTGTAGTACAGAAAAAGTCCGCCGAAAGCGGTCAGCCAAAAGCTGAACGCGTTGAGCCGCGGAAAGGCCATATCTCGCGCTCCGACTTGCAGTGGCACGATGTAGTTCGCGAATCCGAAGAGAATCGGCATTCCCACCAGAAAGACCATGGTGGTTCCGTGCATGGTGAAGAAACGGTTGTAAGCCTGAGCGCTGAGAAAATGATTTCCCGGGACGGCCAATTGAATTCGAATAGCAATAGCCTGGGCCCCGGCCACTAACAGAAAGAAAATCGCATAGACGATATAGAGAATCCCCAAACGCTTGTGATCGACCGTGACCACCCACTCGTGCAGCCACTCCAGGATGGTACCCGCGGATCCGCTGGATGAGGCGGCCTCAATCGAACCGGCAAGTGGTAGAGAGTTTTCGCTCATTTCCGTGCCTGCTTACCTCCACGAATCACTTCAACGCAGCGTCGACAAATAGTCCGTGAGCTGATCGATCTGCTCATCGCTCAATTGCATCGCGGGCATCAGGCAGCCGCTCTTGAAAGTGCCTGGATCTTTTATCCATTGCCGCAAATTTTGCGAGTTATTGGCGGCTGCTCCCGCTCCCAGCGTTTGCCTGCTCATCAAATGCGTCAGATCGGGACCGAACCGGCCCGTTGCCGCCGTCCCTTGGATGGTGTGGCAGTTCATGCACGCTTGCGTTTCAAAGGCCCGCCGCCCAGCTGCAACCCGGGGGTCTTCGACGGCCGGTTGCTGTTGATTTTTTACCCACTCGGCAAATTTTTCTGGAGTATCCACATACACGCGCAGAAGCATCAGCGCATGCTGCACTCCGCAAAACTGCGCGCACTGTCCCACATAAAGCCCAGGCTGCAGCGGATTGATCCAAGTCGTGTTCACGCGATTGGGAATCAAATCGGTCTTGCCCGCAAGTTGCGGCACCCAGAAGCTGTGATCCACGTCGGCGGAGAGCAGCGTCAGATACGTCGGCAGAGGCGCCTGGTTATTGCTCAAAGGCACGTGCAGTTCGTTCGCGGTGACAATCCCAAGCTTTGGATAGCGGAACTCCCACCAGAACTGGTGCCCCACCACCGTCACATTCAGCGCGGATTCCGGCTCGGGAGCATCTTGAATGGCAAAGATTAGGCGCGCCGTCGTCAGAAACAAGACAATGACGATGAGGACCGGGATGACCGTCCAGGCAAGTTCAATCTGCGTGCTCCCATAAATCTGTGCCGGCTCGCTCTGCGAATCCACATCCTTTGCTCGATACTTGATGATTGCGTAGGTCAGCAGTCCAGCCACCACGAGAAAAATCCCACCTGTGACGGAAAGAACGAAGAGCGAGAGAGCGTGTATCTCATGAGCCGGCGTCGACGCCGGAGCCATAATGCTCGGGGTCGCCCGCGGACCATTTTCAGATATCCATGGGATGCCCACAGATAAGCAACGTCCAAAACAGCCGCTCGATCGACTCGAAAGAAAGGATTGTATCGAACGCATCGATCACACTTTCCATCGCCACTCGATGGTGTGGCGCAAGAATCGTCTTTAGAGCTAAATTGGGCCTTCGTTCCGGCGATGAAACGGCCCAACTGGCTGATGACTAGGCTCAGCTAAAGTTTTGGATTCCATTCGAGACAAGAAGTTGCAGTTTTTCATCGACGGATTCTGGCTGTGCAGATGCAGGGCACCTTCCCGAGTCCGACAGTCATCCCTTCGAAAAGAGACCGTGTTCCGCCTGACACCTACGGCACCGCCTCGAGACAGCACTATAAATATCTGTTGAGGGGCTCTTAGAACTCGCGGTTGCGTTGCCATAGCGCTAATTAAAGGAGAGAACTCTTCCATGCAAGAATTACTGGCAATGGGAAAACAGGTTAATGTTTTGCGTCTGCGTATCGCTGCACATCGCCTTTGCGAGTCTCTAGGCGCTCCATACGCTATATCCTGCGCCGGCGCCAAGGCAACATGAATTTCGGTCGGTTCGCACCCGCGAGCTGTCCCAATGCTCTTCTCGGGGCTTTTTCATTTTCTTGCTGGAATGCGTTTGCAAGAGGCAGAGATGGGAAAGCACGGGAAAACGTTGACGTCAAACTAGGAAGCTTGTAATTTCAGTCTGCGGGTGTTGGAGTTCACCCTCAACCGCCCGTCTAGGGCAGATGACTCGTACCAGGGTTTCTCGCTTGGTGGGCATCTGTTTGCGCAGGACTTTTCACCGCTCGAGAACCTGGAACTTGACCCCCAGTTGAGCGACAGTTGAGCGATTTTCGAGCGCCTGCGGACCACGCGTCGCTCGGATTGCGAGGGCGGCGTGATTTCTGGCGATGACGGCTCTCCTCCCGGCCTGAACGAGAATCAGGCGCGGCGTCTTAACGTCACTTGCAAATACATCGACAAGGTCATCGGAGAGATTCAGGGAGTCCTCAACGCCGCCACCTCGAAAGCAGCTTTTCCCCAGTACATCCTGGACATCAATCCGGTTCAACAGCGGACCATTGAGGATTATCTCGCGCGCATTCGTGCGCAACTCGCGAGGGTCCTCGATGGACAAGGCATCCCTCGCCCCGCTGCGTGGTGCCCCGCCAGCCGTGCTGTTTCCACTTCGTTGACGGTTATCGATATTGCCGTCGAAGAACTCCGGCCACGGTACATGCGCGGGTATGGCGAACTGCCTCCTGAATTGGCGACGGAGCTCGAAGGCATCAGCGGGGAGTTACGTGGTTTGGTTTCACGTCTGAATCGCTATCTTTTGCAAGACGCAGGCCAGGACCTGCGGCAAAGGCTCGCACGGCTCGAGCAGACTTCCGGCGAGCTGCAATTTCTCGCCAGGATCGAACGCGTCGTGACGGACCGTGGGCTCGTGGAATTTCGAAGCACGATTGCGGGAATCACGGACCGCCTCGAAGATCAAACTCTGGAGATCGCCGTGTTCGGGCGCGTGAGCGCGGGGAAGTCCTCCTTGCTGAATGCGATTCTTGAGGAAGAAATTCTCCCGGTCGGAGTAACGCCCATCACGGCCGTGCCGACGCGCATCCGCTACGGTGACAAGCGGGGCCTCGCCGTTTGGTATGCAGAGAGACCCGCGCAGACGTTCGACGTCAGCCGCTTGTTTGAAGTGGCGAGTGAGAAGGGAAACCCGCGCAACGAAAAGAAAGTGACGCGCATTGTCTTGGACCTTCCGTCGGCGCACCTCCAAGAGGGGATCACGTTTGTAGACACTCCAGGGCTCGGTTCGCTGGCTTCATCGGGCGCGTCCGAGACGCTGGCTTATCTCCCGAAGTGCGACGTGGGCGCAGTTCTCATCGATGGCGGATCTACGCTGATGCAGGAGGACTTGCAAACAGTCCAGACGCTTCAAGAAGCAGGCATCCCTGTCCACGTTCTGCTCAGCAAGGCCGACCTGCTTTCTCCGGAGGACGTCGAGCGCATGGTCGAATATGTGAAGGACAACATACTCAGGGAGTGCCACGTCGAGTGTCCTGTGTATGCAGTGAGCGCCGTGCCCGGCCGACGCGCCCTTCTAGAACGCTGGTTCGAAGCGGAGATTCGTCCATTGTTCGAACGAAGCCGCGAACTGAAGTCGCTGTCTATAAAACGCAAGGTGGGAGCGCTGCGCGACGCGGTTGTGGCCGTACTCTCGCTAAGTGCCCGCAAGAATCGCGGATTGCCGGAGGCGGAGCTGGAGAGCGTTCGCGGCGTTGAGTCGCGGTTGAGGCGGGCCACCGGCCGAATTAGCGAAGCGCGGATCGCGCTGCAAAAGGACATCGAGAAGTTTTCCCTCGACGCGGACTGGCTCTTGGAACGCGCGGCCGAACCGCTTGCTCAAGAATGGGCCCGAAAGGCGGAAAATCCTGATGGCCTTCATTCCGCAGTCATCGAAAGTATTGTTCGGAACGTTCACCAGCAAGCGAAGTTGTACCGTCAGCACTTGGAGAGTCTTGCACGCAATCTTCATTCCGAGCTGAATAGCGCGGAAAAAGAATTGCGCCTCCCGCAAGGGCCTTCCGACGAAGAGTTCACTTCGGCCATTCGCTCCATGCCGGTCTTTGATTTTGCTGGTGACCATCTGCACCTTTCCGCGCCGTTTTGGGGCCGCTTTTTCGGAAAGGCTGCCCTGCGCGCCGCCGCGCGGCGAGCGATACACGCGCAGTTGGAGGAATCCCTGAAGAACGTGCTGTCCGTCTATTGCGGGGTCTTTCAGGATTGGAGTTCGGGCGTTCTGAAGCAGATTGAGACACGGTTCGCGAATTACGCGGACAGCTACAGAGCTCAGGCGGAACGAATACAAGCAGGCTCAACTTCAGGGACTGAGGAACAGCTTACGGTGGTGAAAGACTTGCAAGACTTGGGAGCACAGGAGCCCGAAACCGCTGCTGACCTCGGCGTTGCCTCTGGGGATTGAGCGAAAGCTGTGCACTGCGCCGTGCTGATAAAAGAGGAGAAGCCCGCAAAGTCATTGTGCAGCTTTCTCGGGAACCTGGAAGAACCAGGGCTGTCGGAAATGCCAGAAAAGGTGCGCGGAGGTGTCTCTGCGCCACTGATCACGGAAGCCCGCAACAGATTCCTTGCAGATTAAATTCGGCCACGCGCAGACCACCACGCCGTCCGGGTCCAGCCCGCGCCGGCCTTGGGGCCCAGGTTGAGACCGCTGCGTCGAGCACCAGCTAAAATATGCCTTGACACGTATATGCGCCACGGAGTATATAAAGAGCATGGAATCCGTATTCCAAATCATTGCGGAACCGAACCGCCGCGCGATCTTGAGCCTCCTGGTCTCGTCCGAACAGTCGGTGGGAGAGATCGAGCGCCGGCTTGGTATGCCGCAGCCGACCGTGTCCAAGCACTTGCGAGTGCTTCGCGAGGCCGGTTTTGTGGAATCGATGGTGGACGCGCAGCGCCGTCTCTATCGGCTGAAGCCCGAACCGTTTCAGGCGGTGGATGCCTGGTTGGATCAGTTCCGCCGGTTCTGGTCCGATCACGTGGATGCTCTCGAACGGCATCTCGACCGCATGGAACGTTCAAGGCGGACGACGGCTACACCAACGAAGGCAACACCAACCAAAAGCACGACATGGAAAATAAAACACGGCACAAACCGCGAACGTAAAAAAGGAGAAACGAAATGAAAATCAAAGTGACCAGCATATTTGTGGACGATCAGGACAAGGCCCTGCGCTTTTATACAGAGGTGTTGGGTTTTGCCAAGAAGACCGATTTCAGTCAGGGCCCCTATCGCTGGCTAACCGTGGCTTCGCCCGAGGAGCCGGACGGCACCGAGCTGCAACTGGCGCTGAACAACAACCCGGCGGCCAAAGCGTATCAGCAAGCGATCTTTCAGCAGTCCCAGCCCGCGATGATGTTCTTCACCGACGATATCAAGGGCGACTACGAGCGCATCAAAGGCCGCGGCGCCGAGTTCACGATGCCGCCCACCGACGTGACCGGCTCGACTATTGCGATGCTTAAAGACACCTGCGGCAACGTCATTCAGATCACTCAGTTGCAGAAATGGTGAGGGCGACCCTATCGCACGATGGCAGCACAAGTGCCAGCAGGGGGCGCAGAAGAAAAGCGGCAGCACAGGCTGCCGCACTCCAAGGAAACCGCTGACAACCGCATGTGGGGCGGCGACACACGATAAGGAGAAGAAGATGGGCGATCTAGGGCAGTACACACCGGGTCCGGCTGGCGGGGCGCAGGCGCGAAAGCAAGAGGGACAAAAGTGGACGCTCATTCTCGTCAGAGAATTGCGCCATTCGCCGGAAAAAGTGTGGCAGGCGCTTACCGACCCGGCCCATCTGCGCGAGTGGGCGCCCTTTGACGCTGATGGGCATCTGGACAAGATGGGGACGGTGAAGATCACCTGGGTGGGAACGGGGCGGCCGTTGGAAATAACCGTGACGCGAGCCGAAGCTCCCAGGGTGCTCGAGTACACCGACACTCGGTGGGAACTCGAACCCCTTGGCAGCGGCACGCGCCTCACACTGTGGGCCAACATCGATCGCCGCTTCATCTCCTGGGGCGCTGCGGGCTGGCACGTTGCTTTCGATGTTCTGGATCGGTTGCTTGCCGGTCAGCCTATCGGACGCCTCACGGGTGCTGACGCCATGAAAATGACCGCTTGGCACCGGCTGGTCGCGGAGTACGCCAAGCAGTTCGGTATTGAATCGCCGATCTGGCCGCCTGGGGCGGCGCAAGAACCCTGAATAAAAGGAGGAAAATTAGTCATGAAAGAAGCTACCAAACGTTTGATTTTTCGCTGGATTCACATCGTCTGTGGCATACCGATGATCGGTTACATATATGATTCGCCGAAGGACACTCCGTATTACGCTTGGACTATTCGGGAGATCTTTCTCCCTGTCTTGCTCCTTTCAGGGTTGTGGTTGTGGAAAGGCCATGTCGTTCGACGCTTTATTTCGAAGAGATTAGCCAATAAAACGGCTCGCTTGCAAACGGGACAAGAATTGGAGGCATAAAGATTCGATGAATCCATCAGAACGAATCGATCAGTTGATCGAAGGACTCACAGACTGGCGCGGTAAGACACTCGCGAGCGTCCGCAAGAGCTTCCTCGAGGCCGACCGCGAGATCGTCGAGGAATGGAAGTGGATGGGAAGCCCCGTGTGGTCTCGCGATGGAATGATCGCGGTCGCCAACGCGCACAAAGATAAAGTGAAGATAACTTTCTCTCACGGGGCGAACCTGCCAGACCCCGACAAGCTCTTCAACGCAGGGCTC
>Ga0335073_10009998_pt1 | contig 13315 bp, 12 predicted proteins | sample Lox_Sample_22_FD_207093 | JGI IMG/M metagenome (GOLD analysis project Ga0335073, IMG submission 207093) | Soil microbial communities from Loxahatchee National Wildlife Refuge, Florida, United States - Lox_Sample_2.2 | ecosystem: Environmental > Terrestrial > Soil > Wetlands | place: USA...
GATCTCGGAGCAACTGTGGGACGCGATCCAGGCCTCGCTCAGCGGCTCGAAGACGCCCCAGGGCGCGATGGTGGCCGCGCAGACCGCGGCCGCGCAGGCGACCGGCGGTAAGTGATCCGCTGACCGTTTAACTGAGCCCGAGTCATATCAACCCGGAAAGAGGCGTCGGTGGTCACGAAAGAAAAGAACACTCCGATGTCCCTGCGGCGCGGTGGCGCGGCGGTCCCCGCCGTGCCACCGCGCCTCCGGCGGCTCCGGCGGCTGCGCCATTCACGGCGGCTCATCGCGTGGACGTTCCTGGCGCCCGCGGTCATCTACCTTGTGGTGTTCTTTGCCTACCCCATGTACCGCAACCTCGACCTGAGCCTGCGCAACTACACGGTCGAGGCCTTCGTCCAGGGCAACGCGGCGTTCACCGGCTGGGCGAACTACAGCGCGGTCATTCACAACCCGACGTTCGTGCCGGCGCTGTATCACACGCTGATTTTCACGGTCGTGTCGATCGCGTTCCAGTTCACTATCGGCTTCGGGCTGGCGGTGTTCTTCGCGAAGAACTTCCGGCTGTCGCGAGTGCTGCGCGCCCTGTTCCTGGTCCCGTGGCTGCTGCCACTGATCGTCTCGGCGTCGACCTGGTCGTGGATGCTCAACACCAACTTCGGAGTGGTCAACTCGGCGCTGGGCTGGTTCGGGATCAACCCGGTGGACTGGCTGACCGCCCCGGTCTGGGCTCTCGTCTCGGTGATCATCGCGAACATCTGGATCGGCATCCCGTTCAATCTCGTCCTCCTGTACAGCGGCCTGCAGAGCATTCCGCAGGACATCTACGAGGCCGCGATGCTGGACGGAGCCGGCGGCACCCAGCGCTTCTGGCGGGTGACCGTGCCGCTGCTCAAGCCGGTCATCGGCATCACGCTGCTGCTCGGCTTCATCTACACGCTCAGGGTCTTCGACATCATCTGGATCATGACCAAGGGCGGCCCGGACAACACGTCCACGACGTTTTCCACCTGGTCGTACCAGCTGAGCTTCGGCAACCTCGTGCCGCAGTTCGGGCCGGGGGCCGCGGTCGCCAACCTGCTGATCGTCCTGACCCTGATCTTCGCCTTCATCTATCTAGCGGTCCGGCGGAGGTTGGATACGGCATGACACAGCACAGGAGCTGGTACAAGACAGTGCTGGGCGTTTTCTTCACCGCCCTGATGCTGTTCCCGGTCTACTGGATGGTGAACGTCTCGTTCACCCCGAATGACCAGCTGGCTAAAGCCAATCCAGACTGGTTCCCGATCCACGGCACCGTGAGCGGGTACGTCACCGTGCTGCACCAGCAGGGCCCATATATCCTCACCAGCCTTTTCGTGGGTATATGCACGGTTATCGTGACGCTCGTAGTGGCGGCACCAGCCGGCTACGCGCTGGGGAAACTGCAGCCCCCCGGCGGTGGGCTGGTCGGCTTCCTGCTGCTGGTCGCGCAGATGATCCCAGGGATCATCATGGCGATCGGCTTCTACGCCATCTTTACCAGCCTGAACATCCTGAACAACGTGTTCGCGCTGGTGCTGGCCGACTCCACGTTGTCGGTCCCCTTCGCGGTGCTGATCTTCGCGGCGTTCATGTCGGGCATCCCCCGGGAACTCCTCCAGGCCTCCGAGATCGACGGTGCCGGGAGCTTCCGGACCTTCTGGTCGGTGGTGCTCCCGGTCAGCCGGAACTCGATCGTCACGGTCGCGCTGTTCACATTCCTCTGGTCGTGGTCGGACTTCATTTTTGCCAACACCCTCGATGCCGGAGGTGATCATCTGCCCATCACACTCGGCATCTATCACTACATCGGAGACAACCAGCTGCAGTGGACATCGATCATGGCGACGGCGGTCATCGCCTCGATTCCGGCCACCATCCTGCTCATCGTGGCTCAGCGTTACGTCGCGGCCGGCGTGACGGCTGGCGCGATCAAGGACTAGAAGACTCGAATGTCACGCGGAGCGCAGTCGGCGCTGAGGCACCGCTCACCGGCCGGCAACAGGTCATGTTTGGCTAGGTCGGCACCGGCGCTGCCGGGCAGGCTGGCGACCCGTTGTGCGGCGTCTGGCGGGTCATGGCCGATTGATGCTGCGCGTCGCCCGGGCTGGGTTATATTTATTCACCAACCGCAGATGAAGCGGTGTGACACCCCAGCGGCGAAGGTGGAGGAATCGGTGCCCGGACTTGGTGACCGCCAGTGGACTGCCACCAGCGCGGGCAATCCCGACCAGGCGAGACTGCTGACCAAGGTCGCCTGGCTCTACCACGAGCGCGGCATACGCCAGTCACAGATCGCCGAGGATCTGCATATCTCTCAGGCCCGGGTGTCCCGCCTGCTGCGCCGCGCGGCCGACGTGGGCATCGTCCGCGTCTCGGTGGTCACCCCCCGTGGCGTCTTCACGGAGCTGGAGCAGGTGCTGCAGCAGCGTTTCGGGCTCCAGGAAATCGTGGTGGCCGACACGCGACCCGAAGCTGGCGACGCGGAACTGATGTCCGCTCTGGGTGCCGCCGCCGCGTCCTATCTGGAAATGACCCTTATCGGCGGCGACACGATCGGCATCTCGTCCTGGAGCTCGACACTGCTGGCGACGGTGGGCACCATGCGTCCGCGTCCCAGCCTGCACGCCGACGCCGTGGTCCAGGTCCTGGGCGACTTCGGAATGGTTGGCAGCCAGTCGAGCGGGGCACGGCTCACCGGTGAACTGGCACAGGTAACCGGCGCCCGGCCGGTCTATCTGTCGGCACCCGGCCTGATCGCGTCGTCCTCGATCCGGACCGCGCTGTCCCGCGATCCCAACATCGCCGAGGTACTGGCTCAATACCGCAAGCTGACCGTGCTGCTGATCGGCATCGGGACCCTCGAACCGTCGGTGCTTCTCCCGCAGAGCGGAAATTTGATCACGGCCGCGGAACTGGACCAGCTACGCGCCGCCGGTGCCGTCGGAGACCTGTGCCTGCGCTTCTTCAACGCTGAAGGACGGATGGTAGCGAGCCCGCTGGATCAGCGGGTCGTCGGGATCACGCCCAAGGAGATGCGTGCTGTCCCCCGGACGATCGCGGTCGCGGGCGGGGGCCGCAAATTCAGCGCGATCCGCGGCGCGCTGCGTGGCGGCTGGATGGACGTCCTCGTCACGGACCTGCAGACGGCCGAGCGCCTGGAGGCAGAAGACTGAACCCACTCCGCACCTCGTGTGCTGGCGTACCGGATCGGGCGAGATCGCGGTCGTCGGCAATGGATTCCTGGACCTTCAATTGGACCTCATCAGGAAAACAAGCTTCGCGAACAGAGAATAGCCGTGCAGCCCTTCTCTTCCTTGTCCTTGAACTGTCGGCATGTTATCCTTTACCGTAGGATTACGGTGTACGGGATCTGTCTGCCTGACACTGTTCCCGAGCACCATGCTCGCGTCTTTATCCTCGTCAAGGAGAAGAGTATTCGGCGATGCGTGCTGTAGTTTTCGATTCACCGGGAATGCTTAGCGTCATCACCCGGCCGGATCCGACACCTGGCCCGCTGGACGTCGTCGTCGAAGTGGCTGCCGTGGGTATATGCGGCACGGATGCTCACGTGCTGGACGGCGAATTCGAGGGAACAGTCTTCCCGCTGATTCCAGGCCACGAGGCCGCTGGTACGGTGGTCGCCGTTGGCGCTGAGGTGACCGGCTTCTCGGTCGGGGACAAAGTCGGGATCAACCCATCGACGACATGTGGGCAGTGCGACCTCTGCCGCAACGGACAGCCCAACTTGTGCCCCGACTGGAACGGCCTCGGCGTCGTGGCCAGCGACGGCGCCTGCGCGGAATTCCTTAAGATACCGCAGGCCAACGTCTTCCGCCTGAAGCTGGAAACCGACCTCTTCCATGCCGCCCTGATCGAGCCCCTGGCCTGCGCTATCCGCGGTTGGGACCTGCTCCCACGCCGCCTCGGCAGTCACGTACTGATCTACGGGGCGGGCACTATGGGACTGCTCATGGCCCAGCTCGCCCCCCGGGCCGGCGCCGCGAGCGTGACGATCGTGGAAAAGAACGCGTCCCGCCTCGACGCGGCGCGTGAGATCGGCGTCGGCAATTGCCTGCCCAGCGCCGACGAGGCAGACCGGCCAGGCTGGGATGTGGTGATCGACTGCACCGGCGCCATCCCAGCCATCGAAGACGGGCTGCCCCGGGTGAAGCCGGGTGGCACGTTCCAGCACTTCGGGGTGGCCGCTGCCGACGCCACCGCGGTCTATTCGCCATTCCGTGTGTACCGGAACGAAATCTCCATCATCGGCACGATGGCCATCTTGAACTCGTATGGCCGGGCGGTGGAAATGTTCGAAGCGGGGGCCATCGACAGCGCCCGCATGATAAGCCATTACTTCTCGCTCGACGACTATACAGAAGCACTCGCCATGTTCCGGGCCGGGACCGGCCGTAAAGTCCAGATCCGTCCCGGCGAGAAGACATCCAGGAACCTTCAGGCGGGCGAATGACATACCTCTTCAACAAGCCCGCCGACTTCGCCGACGAACTCGCTGCCGGATTTGCTGCGGCGAATGCGCGCTGGGTCCGTCCGGTGCCGGGCGGAGTGGTGGCCGCCCGGCCTGCTGATCCCGGCAGCGTCGCCGTGGTCATTGGCGGCGGATCCGGCCATTATCCAGCCTTCGCTGGCCTGGTCGGCCCTGGCCTGGCCAGCGGTGCGGTGCTGGGGAACCTGTTCGCTTCTCCGTCGGCCCAGCAGATCATCTCTGTCGCCCGCGCCGCGAATTCCGGTGGCGGGATCCTGTTCAGTTACGGCAACTACGCGGGCGACGTGCTGAACTTCACCCGAGCCGAACGGCAGCTCGTCCGGGACGGTATCCCCTGCCGCCAGCTCCAGGTGACCGACGACATTTCCAGCGCCCCCGCCGCCGAGATCAGCAAGCGACGGGGCATCGCCGGGGACCTGATCGTCTTCAAGGTCGCGGGGGCGGCCGCCGCGGAGGGCGCCAGCCTCGATGAGGTCTGGCGGCTGGCCAGCCACGCGAACGACCGGACCAGGACGCTGGGCGTTGCCTTTGCGGGCTGCACCATGCCGGGCGCGGATCAGCCGCTGTTCTCCGTGCCGCCGGGAACCATGGCGGTCGGCATGGGCATCCACGGCGAGCCAGGCATCCGCGATCTACCGCTGTCCAGCGCCGATGACCTGGCTGACCTGCTGATGCCCGCCCTCATTGATGAGCGCCCGGAGGGCTCTGGCACCGGGAGCGCACGGGTGGCCCTCATCCTCAACGGGCTCGGCTCGGTCAAGTATGAAGAGCTCTTCGTCGTCTACCGCCGTATCGACCAGCGGTTGCGGGATAACGGCATCACGCCGGTGGATCCCGACGTCGGCGAGTTCGTCACCAGCTTCGACATGGCCGGCCTCTCACTCACGTTCTGCTGGCTCGATGAGGAACTGGAGCGGCTGTGGGGCGCTGCGGCCTCCACGCCGGCCTACCGCAAGGGCTCGGTCAGCGAGCCACCAGCCGCCCCCGGCAGTGCCCGCCACGACTCGGTGGTCAGCGTCCGTACCGCCCGCCCGGCCACGGCCGGAGTCCCGGCAGTAGTCCCGGTAGCGTCGGCGGCCTCGCGCGCCGCGGCCACGCTTGGCCTGCGGGCGTTCCGCGCCGCCGCGGCGTGCATCGACGCGCATGTGGCGGAACTCGGCCGGCTGGACTCGGTGGCCGGGGACGGTGATCACGGCCGCGGCATGCAGCGCGGCGTGCATGCTGCGGTGTCGGCGGCCGAGCGGGCCAGCGCGGCGGGCGCCGGGCTCGGCACCCTGGTGCAGCTGGCCGGGGACGACTGGGCTGATCAGGGTGGCGGCACGTCGGGCGCGCTGTGGGGGCTGGGACTGCGCGCGCTGGGGACGGCGCTCGGAGATGAAGAGCCGCCGTCCGCTGCCGTGCTGGCCGTGGCGATCAGTGAAGCCCGCACCCAGATCGAGGAGGCCGGCGGGGCCCGGGTCGGCGACAAGACGATGCTCGACGCGCTCGCCCCACTGATCACCTCGCTGACCGGTCAGGTGCAACGGGACGTGCCGCTGCATGAAGCATTTCCCGCCGCGGCCGACGCTGCCGCCGCAGCCGCGCAGGCCACCCAGTCGCTCAGCCCGGCCGTCGGCCGGGCCCGCCCGCTGGCCGCTAAGAGTGTGGGCAGCCCTGATCCCGGTGCGGTTTCCCTGGCGCTCATCTGCCAGGCCGTGGCCGCCGAGCTGACGAACGCGAACGACTCCTGAGCATCCCTGGTCACATGACAACGACGCCCGTTACGCAACGCTCGGCCATCGTCGCGGCTAGCCTCAAAATGTACTTCGGCGCTGCCCAGACGGCTGACTGGTGCGACCGGTTCGCCAGCTCGCTCGGTTTTCAGCCGCTGCCGGGCGCAGGCGCGGTGAACGTCGTCGTGCTGCCGGACTTCACGTCACTGGCCATGGCGGTGACCCGCCTGGGGCCGACCGGCGCATGGATCGGCGCGCAGGATCTCTTCTGGGAAGAACGTGGCCCCTACACCGGCGAAGTCGGCGGTGCTCAGCTCCACGAGCTGGGCTGCCGCTTCGTCGAGATCGGTCACTCCGAGCGCCGCCTGCTCTTCCACGAGACGGACACCATCGTGGCCCGCAAGCTCGCGGCCGCCTGGCGTAACCGTCTCATCCCGATCCTCTGCGTGGGCGAGCCAGACCCAGGACCGGCCGCCGCGGCCAGCCGGGAATGCGTGCGGCAACTGCAGGACGCCCTGGCCGGGCACGTGCCGGAGCAGGTGGCAGGTCCCGGGCCGGGGCCGGCCCGGGAGGCCAGCCTGCCCCGGCTGGTGGTGGCCTACGAGCCGGTCTGGGCCATCGGCGCCACGCAGCCTGCTCCGGTTGGGCACATCCAGGAGGTCTGCGCCGCACTGCGTACCTGGCTGGCGGCCTCCGGGCTGGGCGCGGTCAGCCGGCTGATGTACGGCGGGAGCGCCGGGCCCGGCCTGCTGACCGAGCTAGGCCTGGCCGTCGATGGGCTCTTTGTCGGACGGCGCGGGCTCGACCCGCGTGGCCTGGTGGAAGTGATCGCCGAGGCTGCGGCGCGGCAGCACACACCAGCGGGCGCGAGACGGAAAGGGAACCAGAGCTGACATGAGGAGACCAACGATCGGGGTGGGCGCCGACGCCGCGGGATTTGCCCTGAAGGAGTCCATCCGGCTGCACCTCGAGAGTTCGTACAACATCATCGATTTCGGCATCCTGGCCAGTGCGGACCCGTCGGCTTACCCCGACGTCGGTTTCGACGCCGCGGAGGCGGTTGCCTCGGGTGAGCTGGAGCGGGCGATCCTGGTCTGCGGCACCGGCATCGGAATGTGCATCAGCGCCAACAAGGTGGCAGGGGTCCGCGCGGCGGTCGCCCACGATTTCTACTCCGTCGAGCGTTCCGTGCTGTCCAACAATTGCCAGATCCTGGCTCTGGGTGCCCGGGTCATCGCCGTGGAGCTGGCGCTGCGCATTTGTGATCACTGGCTGGACCTGTGCTTCGATCCCGGCTCACATTCCGCGCGCAGCCTGCAGATCCTCGCCCGGCATGAGAGCCGGCACATAGATGATCACGGCTACTCGAACGACCCCACCCAACCGTCGCACCTGTCCGCCGCGGTCAGTGAGTAGGCCCGGCCACCAAGGAGGGATCGCATGCAAGGCTCATCGGCACCATCGGGAACCGCCGCGGCGGTTTCGCTGAGCGTCGGGCCAGCCGCCGCGCAGATGCGTGCGGCCGCCACCGCCTTCCTGGCCGCCCTGACCGCCGAGCAGCACGCTGTGACTCGCGGTGAGCTGGATGATCCTGGGTACCGGGACTGGACGTACAAGCCTGGACCGCGGCCCGGGCTGGCCGTGGAGGACATGTCGGGCCAGCAACGTGATCTCGCTTTCGCGCTGCTGGCCACCGCGCTGAGCCCGGACGGACTCGCTTCCGCCCGGAGCATCATGGCTCTGGAGCCGGTGCTGCGTGACCTGGAGAAGCTCAAGGGCGATCCCAAGTGGCCGCTGCGCGGCGAGGGCCGGTACTGGTTCCGGGTCCTGGGCCAGCCCACGGCCGGTGCAGCCTGGGCCTGGCGGGTCAACGGCCACCACCTCGCCATCCATGTCGCGCTGGCCGGTGACCAGGTCTCCGTAACCCCGCAGTTCTTCGGCGCCAACCCGGCCACCCACCTGGAGGGCGGGACCACGGTCCGGACCCTGCTGGCCGAGGACCAGCTCGGGTTCCAGTTGCTGGGCCAGCTGACCCCGGCAGAACTGGCCACCGCTGTTACCTCTCACTCCGCGCCATGGGACCTGGCGACCCGGCACGACCCGCTGCTGGATTCCCGCCGGGTGCCAACCGGCCTGCGCTATCGCGACATGGCGGAGCCCGCTCGGGCGCTGCTGGTCAAGCTGGTGGAGTATTACCTCGGCCGCAGCCTGCCACCGTTCGCCGGTGCGGCCTGGCGGGCCGTCGTCGACGCCGGGCTCGACGATGTGAGCTTCGGCTGGGCCGGCTCGCTCACCCACGATGCGCCGCATTACTACTCGGTGCTCGGCCCGACATTCCTGCTGGAATACGCCACCACTAACGCCAGCCCGAATCACGTGCACACGATCTGGCGCGACGCCCAGCATGACTGGGGAGACGACATACTCGCCACCCACTACGCCCGTGAGCACTGACCATGGGAGCTGATCATCCCTATACCGCGGCGGACTGGCCCATCGCCGCGGCCATGCTGCCCTTCCCAGCCACCACCCCGGCCGGCGTTCCGGTGACCGATGCGCCCGTGTCCTGCTGGGCGGCGGCGCTGGCCGAGGTGGCCTACGAAGGGTTCACCGACATCGACCTCACCGATTCATGGGTCCAGGCGGGCCGGCTCTCGCCGGCCCGGCTGTCCGAGCTGGCCGCCGTCATCACCCAGGCGGGCCTGCGCGCCCAGGCCATCTCGGTCATCCGGTGCAGCGTCATCGACCCAGCCGACGGTGCGCAGAACCTCGCCTACAGTCACCGGGCTATCGACGCCGCGGCGGCGCTGGGCTGCTCGGTCGTGAGTGTCGGCCTGCACCGCCCCCTGCTGGCCGCGCAGCGGCGGGCGCTGTGGTTCTGGACGGCGGCTGGCCCGCGGGACGACGAGAACGGCGGGACCTGGGACCTCGCCGTATCGCGGCTGCGCGAACTGGCGCGGCACGCGGGCTCGGTGGGCATCGGGCTGTCGCTGGAGATGTACGAGGACACCCTGCTGGGCAGCGCCGATTCCGCGGTGCGGCTAGCCGAGGCGATCGGTCCCAGCATCGTCGGCCTGAACCCTGACCTGGGTAACCTCTACCGGCTGCACCGGAACGTCGAGCCGTTCCTGGAATCGCTGGCCAAGTGCCTCCCGTACACCAACTACTGGCACGTTAAGAGCTACTACCGGCTGGAGGACGCCGCCACCGGGCTCGTCATGTCGGTGCCCGCGCCAATGCGCTCCGGGTCCATGGACTACCGGAGCGCGCTGCGCGCAGCCCTGGAGGCCGGCTTCGCCGGCCCGTTCTGTGTCGAGCACTACGGCGGTGACGGCCTGTCAGTGATGGCCAGCAACCGCGACTACCTGCGGCATCTGCTTGGTTTCCAGCTCAGCCCCGCGGCCCTGTCCAGCTCTCCCTGAGCCAATCCCGGAGGATCCCTGTCCCATGCAACACACTGCGGAAAGCTCGACTGTCCTGGTCACCGGGGGTGGGTCGGAGCGCGGCATCGGCCGGGCGACGGCCCGGCGGCTGGCGGCGGCCGGGCGTCCGGTTGCCATCTTCGACATCGACGCGGACGGGGCGGCGCGGGCCGCCCGGGCCATCGCCGACGAATACCAGGTACCCGCGCTGGGCCTCGGCGTCGACGTCACCGATGCGGCCGCCATCCACGCGGCCGTGTCGAAGATAGAGGCCGAGCTACCGCCCGTGCTGGCGTTGGCGAATGTCGCGGGCACCAGCTCACCCACGCCGTTCGCCGAGCTGACCCTGGGCGAGTGGGACCGCGTCTTCGCCACCAATACGCGGTCGGCGTTCCTGGTCTCGCAGCGGGTACTGCCGGCCATGATCGAGCACCGCTTCGGCCGGATCGTGACGGTTTCTTCTATCTCGGCACAGCGCGGCGGGGGCACCTACTCGACGGTCGCCTACAGCGCGGCCAAAGCAGCCCTGATGGGCTTCACCCGCGCGCTGGCCCGGGAGGTTGGCCGCAGCGGGATCACCGTCAACTGCGTGGCGCCCGGCCCGATCGACACCGACATCATGGGCGGCCCGCTGACCGACGAGCGGAAGGCGGCCATGTCCGCCGATACCATGGTCGGCCGGGTCGGTACCGTCGCCGATGTCGCCGGGCTCATCTGGTTCCTGCTCGGGCCGGACAGCGGCTTCATCACCGCCGCCACCTACGACATCAACGGCGGCCTGCAGGTCTCATGACGGCCGGCCCGAGCCCGCGGCAGCGGGCCAGCGCTCCGCTCACCGCCCGGCCGCGGATCGCGGTCATCGACGACGACCCAACCGGCTCGCAGGCCGTCCACGAGGTGGACACGGTGCTGGACCCGGCCGCGCTTAGCGAGATCGGCGAGTCGCTCACCCGGGCCGGTGCGGTCTGCTTCGTGCTCACCAATAGCCGGTCGATGCCCGCGGCCGGGGCTGCCGAGGTGAATTACCGGCTGGGCACCTACCTGGCCCGGCGGCGGGCCGCGGGCGGCCCGCCGGTCACCGTGGTAAGCCGCAGTGACTCCACCCTGCGCGGGCACTTCACCGCGGAGATCCAGGCGCTCACCCGGGCCCGTCTGGACGTGCTCGGCGCGGGCTACGACGCCATCGTCATCTGTCCTGCCTTCCTGGAAGCCGGCCGGATCACGGTCGGGAACATCCACCTGGCCCGCTCCGGGGAGCAGTTCGTGCCAGTCGGCGAGACGGAGTACGCGCGCGATGTCGAATTCGGCTATTCCAGCTCTGACCTGCGCGAATTCATAGCTGAGCGGACCGGTGGCCAGGTCCGGGCGGCCGATGTGCTCAGCATCGGCCTGGACGACATCCGGGTGGGCGGCGTCGGCCGGGTGGCCAGTCTGCTGGACAGCGCGGTGGGCGGCCGCTACGTCGTGCTGAATGCCAGCGAGCAGTCGGACCTCGACATCCTGGCCAGCGGGATAGCCCGGTCGCAGGCCGGAGGGAAGGAACTGCTCCTGCGTACCGGCCCGTCCCTGATCCGGGCGCTGGCCGGGCTCAGCGTGGCCCCACCACTGACCACCGCGGAACTCTGGCCGGGCGGACGCCGGCCAGGATTCGGGGCCGTGTTCGTCGGGTCGCACGTGCAGACCACCTCGAGCCAGCTGGACGTCCTGCTCAGCCGCGGGCTGGCCACCGGAGTGGAGCTGCAGGCCGGGCAGGTTCTGGACGACCGGACGCGCAGCGAGCACCTGGCCAAGGTCACCGCCCAGGCGGCCCGCGCGCTGGACCGGGGCAACGTGGCCGTCTACACGTCACGGGCGGTGGTCGGGGCACCCGGGGCCGCGGAGCTGGAAGTGGCCAGAAGAGTGTCCGCCGCGCTCAGTGCGGTGGCATCCGGCCTGGCCACCCGCGCGCCCGCCTGGGTGGTCGGCAAGGGCGGTATCACCAGCCACGATGTCGCGGTCAGCGGGCTGGGTATCCGCCGGGCCCGGGTGCTCGGGCAACTGCTGCCCGGCCTGATCTCGGTGCTCCAGCCAGTCTCGGCCCCCGCCGGGGTCATCGGCCTGCCCTACGTGGTGTTCGCAGGCAACGTGGGCGACACCAGCACGCTGGCCTACGTTGTGCAGCGGATGGCCGCGCGGTAACGGGTCAGCTTGCGCCGTCGACGAACGCGAAGGCCCGGCCCGGCGCGCCGGTTCCGCGGGCTACCTTGAGCGGCGCGAAACAGAACCAGGCGCCGGTCCTCGGCAGCTCGCCCAGGTTGCAGAGCGCCTCGACGAAGACCGCGCCACCCGCCAGCCCGACCTGGTGCACCGGCGCCCCGTCGTGGCTGGAGCCCATGGATGGCCCATCCGTCCCGACGCAGCGCACGCCCCGCTCGAGCAGCACCTCCATCGCCGTGGCGTCGGGCGCCGGCCAGCCGGGCCCGGTCCTGGTTACCAGGGCGTCGTGCACATACCGGCTGCCCGCGGGCCCCGGCGCGTAGTACTGGTCCCACTGGGTCTGCAGCAGCACGATCTCACCGGCCTGGAACTGGCCATGGGCCCGCTCATGGGCGATGAGCCGGTCCGCGGTAATGGCCGGGCTCTCGCCCGGGGCCGCGTCCGGCAGGCCCGACGAGGCATCGACCAGCACCGCGGGACCGGCGATCTGGGCCAGCGGCACCTGGTCCACAGTGACCTCGCCCATGGCGGACGCATGCGGCAGCCCGGTGCCCGGGCCGGGCAGGAAGTGCGCTGGCGCGTCCAGGTGGGTGCCGGTGTGCTCGTCCATCAGCATCCACCGGGTCTGGTACGGGCCGGTGCGGTTCAGCAGCGGCCGCGCCTGGTCTTCGATATCGGCGAAATAGTTGAACGTCTTGTGCTGGTAGGGCATGTGCGTGCTCCACCAGCACGGCAGTTCCTCGGCGACGAGCAGCGTCAGGTCCACGATCCGGGAGCGGCCGAGGTCAGGTGGCTGGGACATGGAACGAACTCCGCTTCCTGGTTTCCTGGTGACAGCCAACTAGGCCCGGCGGCCGGTCTCCTGGTCGGCCGCCGGGCCTAGTCAGCCCCCGCCGGGGGGCCCGGACGGGGGATGCGTTCAGAATCCGATCTCGTCCGCGATGTCCTGCAGGTAAGCGCGGCCGAGGAAGTACTCCTCCTCGAAGCTTGGCAGGGCCTTCTCCCGCGGATGCCGTTCGGCGAACGGCCCAGGGTCGCTGTTCGGGCCCCGGGAAACTCCCGGTACATCCTCGAGCTCGAGCGAAATCACGCCGCTGAACCCGGTGTCCTTGAGCGCCTGCAGCACCGACTTCCAGTCCATCTTGCCCTTGCCCGGGCGGAAGTGGCGGTTGGTCTCGCCGTCGTTGTCCGAGAAGTGGCAGTTCCGGATGCGGTCGCCGAGCCGGTAGATGGCGACGTGCAGCATCTCCCCCATGGGGAACAGGTGGCTTGGATCGAAGTTGATCCCCAGGTGCGGGGAGTCGACCGTCTCGAGGATCCGGAGCAGGCCATCGGCGTTGGCGCCGTACCGGAACGGGTGCGGCTCCAGCGTGTACATCACACCTGCCTGCCCGGCGTACTCGGCGCACTCACGGATCACGTCGGTGTACTGCTCCCAGTTGCCTTTCCAGTCCAGG
>Ga0335073_10009999_pt1 | contig 13315 bp, 12 predicted proteins | sample Lox_Sample_22_FD_207093 | JGI IMG/M metagenome (GOLD analysis project Ga0335073, IMG submission 207093) | Soil microbial communities from Loxahatchee National Wildlife Refuge, Florida, United States - Lox_Sample_2.2 | ecosystem: Environmental > Terrestrial > Soil > Wetlands | place: USA...
CCAGCGCGGTCAGGCCGCTCTCCCGGCACCAGGTCTTGGCGCCGAGTTCGCTGCAGCCGAGCACCGCGGGGACCCAGGCATGCCGCGCCGCCTCGTCCAGGAACGCGCTGATCGCACCGGGCCAGGCCTCGGGATCACCGATCGGGTCGCCGCTGGCCAGCATGACCCCGGAAAGTGCCCGGTAGCCGATGCACGACTTGCCGGTGGGCGACCAGATGATGCTCTTGTCGGTGCGGAGCGTGAAATAGCCCAGCGAGTCACGCTCCCCGTACTTGCAGAGCAGTTCCCTGATCCGTGCGGCGTCCGGCTCGCCGAGCCTGCCCTCGCGGCGCGCCGGGCGCAGGAACAGGTACCCGACGACGATCAGCGTGAACAGCCCGAGGCCGCCGGTCAGGAACGAGAACACGTCGCCGCGGGTCTCCGAGGCGAAGTGCACAGGCCCGCTGAAGCCGAAGATTCCGTAGACCACGGACTGCAGCCGCTGGGTCACCGTGTAGTCCGACGCCAGGCCGCCGTGAGAGACCTCGATGTAGCTGAAGCCGATGAGCACGTCGGCGACCGCCAGGCCGCCGAGCGCCCACACCGCGCGCCACCTGGTCCGCGGGTCGCCGACCGCGTAGAACTCCCTGCGGTAGAGCCACAGGCCCGCGATCAGCACCAGCGTGATGGCCAGGGGGATGATCGGGAGGCTGAGGTGCAGGTGCCGTCCCGGCGTCACCGCGTGCAGGATCACGCTCGCCGCCAGCAGCAGCAGCACGGCCTCCCACGCGCGGCGCTTCCGGCGCCGCAGGCCGTGCGAGAGCATGAGCAGCATCAGGCCGATGATGACGTCGGCCACGCGGGGCACGATCGACAGCAGGCCGGGCGCGATCTCGGTCAGCTTGTGCAGCGGGTGCTTGAGATGGGTGTAGATGACGCGGGTGCGGAAGCCCTCGATGATGTAGGCCAGGCCGAGCAGGAACGCGAGCAGCCCGGCGAGCACCGGCACCCAGCGCCGCTGGTGCCTGCGGTCCGCCGGCCAGCCCGCGGGCCCGGTGTTAGACGGCTGCTTCGCAGCGCCCGCCTCCGTGCCCTGCGCCGCACCGTCCATGACGAGTTCCGCGGGCTCCGGCCCGCCGCTGTCAGTCATCTCGGACATGTAGGTCGAGCCCCGGGTCACGGGGCACCAGAGTAGTCATCGCCTTCGGGCGAGGCGGGCAAACCACTGAACACCGCACCCAGCCTTCCCGCGGGCGGCGTGCACCGTCGGCCGGCCGACGATAACGCTGACGCATCCATAAGTCTAAGGTCCCTTTCAGCCATCTCTCAGACGCCCCGAGGGCCCAACTGGTTCCGGTTAAGGTAAAAGTTCAGCGACGGCCCAGGACCAGGCTCATCGCCTCGGCCCGGGTCCGGTCGGAGTCGAGGAAAATTCCGCGTACCGCGGAGGTGACGGTCTTGGCTCCGGGCTTGCGCACCCCGCGCATGGACATGCACAGGTGCTCCGCCTCAATCACCACGATAACGCCGCGGGGCTCGAGCACGTCGAGCAATGCGTCCGCAATCTGGCTGGTCATCCGCTCCTGCACCTGCGGGCGCCGGGCATACAGGTCGACCAGCCTGGCCAGCTTGGACAGCCCGGTGATGTGACCCTTTTCGTTCGGTATGTAGCCGACATGGGCGGCGCCGAAGAACGGGGTCAGGTGATGTTCGCACAGGCTGTACAGCTCGATGTCACGGACCAGCACCATCTCGTCGTGACCGGCGTCGAAGACCGTGCTGAGCACGTCCTCGGGCCGCTGCCGCAGCCCGGCGAACTGCTCGGCGTACGCCCTGGCCACCCGGGCCGGGGTGTCGCGCAGGCCCTCCCGCTCCGGGTCCTCGCCGACGGCCAGCAGGATCTCGCGCACGGCACGCTCGATGCGCGCCAGGTCAACGCCGCCGTCGTCGCTCTGGTCGGTCACACCGTTCGCGGTCAATGAGTCCCGCCCGCCCCGGGGCCGGCCTCACGGCCTCCGGGCGCGCCGTCATCGGGGCCGCGTGCCGGCCCGTCGCCGTAGCCGCCGCCGTCCATCGGCCCGGTCGAGCCGATGGGCCGGATGCCGCCGATCGGGCCCAGCACAGCCGGGCCGGCGGGCCCGGCGGGGCCGAGCGCCTGGGCGCTCGCCTCAGGGCCGGCGCCGAGCGGGTTCCCGCCCGGGGACTGCGCCCCGGGCGACTGGCCGCCCGCGGCGGGCCCGCCGATCGCCTGCCCGTTGCCGCCGCCGGGCTGGCCGGAACCGTCCGGGGCGGCCGTGAGCGCCATCTCCTTGGGCGTGAGCACCGGCGGCCGGTCGGACGGCAGCCGCTTGCCGTAACCGGTGTAGGAGCCGCGGACCGGGCGGGGCTGGATCGGGCTGAAGATCGCCAGCACCTGACTCTGGGACAGGGTCTCGTGCTCCATCAGCTGCAGCACCAGGTTGTCCAGCACGTCGCGGTACTGGACCAGGATCTCCCACGCCTCGTCGTGCGCGGACTCGATCAGGCGGCGCACCTCTTCGTCGATCGCGGACGCGATCTCCTCCGAGTAGTCCCGGCTGTGCGACATGTCGCGGCCGAGGAACGGCTCGCCGTCGCCGGTGCCGAACTTGCGGGCGCCGAGGCGCTCGCTCATCCCGTACTCGGTGATCATGCCGCGGGCGATCTGGCTGGCCTTCTCGATGTCGTTGGCGGCGCCCGTGGTCGGCTCGTGGAAGACCAGTTCCTCGGCCGTCCGGCCGCCGAGCAGCATGGCCAGCTGGTCCATCATCTCGGCCCGGCTGACCAGGAACTTGTCCTCGGTCGGCGCGGACGCCGTGTAGCCGAGCGCGCGGCCGCGTGGGATGATCGTGATCTTGTGGACCGGGTCGGCGTTCGGCAGCGCGTGCCCCACCAGGGCGTGCCCGCCCTCGTGGTACGCGATGATCTTCCGTTCCTTCTCCGACAGCAGCACGCTCTTGCGCTTGGGGCCGGCGGTGACCCGGTCGATCGCCTCCTCGAGCGAGGCCATCGAGATCTGGGTCTGGTTGCCTCGCGCGGTGAGCAGCGCGCCCTCGTTGATCACGTTGGCCAGGTCGGCGCCGGTGAAGCCAGGCGTGCGGCGTGCGATCGCGTCGAGCTCGACGTCGGCGGCCAGCGGCTTGCCGCGCGCGTGCACCCGCAGGATGCCCTTGCGGCCGGCCAGGTCGGGCTGGGCCACCACGATCTGCCGGTCGAACCGGCCCGGGCGCAGCAGCGCCGGGTCGAGGATGTCCGGCCGGTTGGTGGCGGCGATCACGATCACGCCGCCCTTGGTGTCGAACCCGTCGAGCTCCACCAGCAGCTGGTTCAGCGTCTGCTCGCGCTCGTCGTGGCCGCCGCCGAAGCCCGCCCCGCGGTGCCGGCCCACCGCGTCGATCTCGTCGACGAACACGATCGCGGGCGCGTTGGCCTTGGCCTGCTCGAACAGGTCGCGGACCCGGGACGCGCCGACGCCGACGAACATCTCGACGAAGTCAGAGCCGGAGATGGAGTAGAACGGCACCCCGGCCTCGCCGGCCACGGCACGCGCCAGCAGCGTCTTGCCGGTGCCCGGCGGGCCGTAGAGCAGCACGCCCTTGGGGATCTTCGCGCCGATGGCCTGGAACTTGCCCGGGCTCTGCAGGAACTCCTTGATCTCCTGCAGCTCCTCGATGGCCTCGTCCGCGCCCGCCACGTCGGCGAACGTGGTCTTGGGCGTGTCCTTGGTGATCAGTTTGGCCTTCGATTTCCCGAAGTTCATCACCCGGGAGCCGCCGCCCTGCATCTGATTCAGCATGAACAGGAAGATCAGGACGATCAGGATGATCGGCAGCCAGCTGAAGATCACGTCAAAGATCGAGCTGCCCTTGGGCCCCTGGACGCTCCAGCCGCCGGGCAGCTTGCCCTTCTGGGCCTGCTGCTGCAGGCTCGTGGCGAACTCCTGGCCCTGGTTGCCGACCCAGGACGCCTGGAGTAGTTCGCCCTTGTTCGTGGTGACCTGGATCGTCTGCGTGGAGTCGATCAGCAGCGCCGACTTGACCTGGCCGGTGTTGATGTCGGTGACGATCGTGGAGGTGTCGACGGCCCGGTACGTCTGGCCGGAGTTGGCGTACCGGTACACAAAGAAGAACAGCAGCAGGATGACGAGCACGGCAACGAACGGCCCGCGGAAGTAGCGCTTCACATCCATCGACGAACGGCCATGCGGTGAGCCGGCCGACCCCTCCTGACGAGCCTCAGGTCCCGCCGGCACCCGGCGGGACAGCCATGCGTCCTAGCGGCCACGCGCAGCCTTCCCTTCTGCCCGCCTGGTACACAGCGAATAATCGACGGTACACCGCGCCGCCTACTGCTGACACGCAGGAGCCGCGTTCCGCGCGGCCTTCTACGTCCCTACCCCGTGAACGTATTTCATCTCACGATGTGTTCCCCGCGGCACCCTTCGCCCCCCGCGGCGTCCGGCGGGCCAGGCTGGGCCGGCCCGGCGGCAGCGCCGCCATCAGGCAGGCCGCCATAGACATGCGGGGCGAGGGTTCCGATAAACGGCAGGTTGCGGTATCGCTCGCCGTAATCGAGCCCGTAGCCGATGACGAAGGCGTCGGGGATATCGAATCCGGTGTAGGCCACGTCCACGTCCATCTTCGCGGCGGTCGGCTTGCGCAGCAGCGCGCACACCCGTAGCGACGCGGGATCCCGCGACTGCAGGTTCCTGACCAGCCAGGACAGCGTGAGGCCCGAGTCGACGATGTCCTCGACGACCAGCACGTGACGGCCGCTGATATCGGCGTCGAGGTCTTTCAGAATGCGCACGACACCGGACGATTTCGTGCCGGACCCATACGACGAAACGGCCATCCAGTCCATCTCGACAGGAAGCCGCATGGCCCGGGCCAGATCGGCCATCACCATGACCGCGCCCTTCAGCACGCCAACCAGAAGAAGTTCGCGATCAGCGTAATCCGCGTCAATCTCCGCGGCGAGTTCGGCGATCCGGTTCTGCAGCCGATCCTGAGTGATCAGAATCTCTTCCAGGTCGGCGCCCAAGTCAGTCGCGTCCACCCAGGTCCTCTCCGTCGCGAGCGCGCAAGAGCAGCTTGCCATACCTGCGCCGGGCGCGGATACCGCCGGGCAGGTCGATCCAGCGCTGCCCGCGCCAGCCGGTCGCCAGCGCGTCGAGCCCGGACACGTGGGCCGCGGTCAGCGCGCCCGCCGGGCATCCCGCCGCGATGGCCGCGTTCCGCAGCACCCGTGACCTGATCGCCTCCGGCAGCCCGGCGACCAGGTCGACCCGCAGCTCACCAGGGGGGCACGAGACGGAGCGTTCGGTTTCCTTCCTTGCCAGGGCGTCGAGAAGGTCCGCATCGGCGCGCAATTGCCCCGCGGTGCGGGCCAGTGCCTCGGTGATCCCCGGCCCGAGCTCGGCCTCCAGGACGGGGAGCACCCGGTGCCGCACCCGGGCCCGGGCGAAGGCGAGGTCGGCGTTCTGCGGGTCGTCCCACGGCTCGAGGTCCTGGGCGGCGCACGCGGCCCTGGTCTGTGCCCGGCTGATCCCGAGCAGCGGGCGCAGGCAGCGGCCGTTGCGCTCGGGCATCCCGGCCAGCGAGCGCGCGCCGGAGCCGCGGGCCAGGCCGAGCAGCACGGTCTCGGCCTGGTCGTCCATGGTGTGGCCGAGCATGATCGCCGCGGCGCCGGCGGCGCCGGCGGCGCGCTCGAGCGCCGCGTACCTGGCCTGACGCGCGGCCGCCTCCGGGCCCGCTCCCGGCCGGCGCACGCTGACCGCGAGGCACTGCACCGGATCCAGGCCCAGCGCGGTGAGGGTCTTGGTCACCTGCCTGGCCCGCTCGGCCGACCCGGGCTGCAGCCCGTGATCGACGGTGACGCCGCCGGCGTCCAGGCCCAGCCGGGGCGCTTCGAACGCGAGCGCCGCGGCCAGGGCCAGCGAGTCCGCCCCGCCCGAGCAGGCGGCCAGCACCAGGTCACCCGCGGCCAGGCCGCCTCCCGACAGCGCGCCGGACAGGCACCGGCGCACGCCGAGCCGGACCGCCGCCACCGCGGGGTGCGGGCCCATTCCCGGTCATTCCCCTCGCGCAGGTCGCCCCGCGGCCGGCGGGCGATGGGGAGCCGGCGTCCCCCGCGGGACCCGCACCGCTCAGCCCGCGGCGGCGCTGCCGCCGTCCGCCTCGCCGCCGTCGGCCTCGCCGCGGGCCTCGCCGCCGTCGGCCTCGCCGCCGCCCGGGCCGCTGCCGTTGCCCGCATGGCCGTTGCCGGCGCTGCCGTTGCCCGCGCTGCCGAGCGCCTGCCCGGCCGGCGCCGCGTCGCCGGGCGCCGCCGCGGCCACCCGCTCCAGCCAGGCGCGCGGGTTGGTGATCTCGTCCCGGGTCGGCAGCGTCTCCGGTGAGGTCCAGACCCGGTTGAACGTGGCCATGCCGGCCTCGTCCACCACGGTCTTGACGAACTGGGAGCCCTGCTCGTACTGCTTCATCTTGAGGTCGATGCCGAGGATCCGGCGGATGGCCTGCTCGATCCGGCCCGCGGTGACGCGCCGGGCCGAGAACTTGGCCCTGATCTCCGCCACCGACGGCACCACCTTGGGGCCGACCGCGTCCATCACGTAGTCGCCGTGGCCCTCCACGAGCGTCATCACCGCGGTCAGCCGGTCCAGGATCTCGCGCTGGCGCGGGGTCTGGATGGCCTCGATCAGGCTCTCGCCGCCGCCGCGCACCGCGCCGGCCACCGCGTCGGCCGCGGCCCGGAGCCGGTCCAGGATCGACGCCGGGTCCAGGTCCGAGGCCAGCAGGAACTCGGTCATCTGCTGCTGCACGTACGGGCGCAGCCAGGTGACCGACGTGAACTGTGCCCGGTGCGTCTCCTCGTGCAGGCACACCCAGCACCGGAAGTCGTGCGGGTCGACCCCGAGCTCGCGCTCGACCATCACGATGTTCGGCGCGACCAGGGTCAGCCGGCCGGCCGGGGCTTCGGCCGGGGACGGCTCGGGCGCGTCCGGATCGGGCGGCAGGAACAGCTCGTACTGGCCGAGCACCCGCCCGGCGAGGTAGGCGAGGATCAGGCCCGCCTGCATGCCGGTGACGCGCGACCCGACGGCGGTGAACAACGACCCCTGCGGGGGCGCGGCGCCGCGCTCGCGCATGTGCTCGGCCAGCGGGTCGAGCACCACGCGGAAGCCGTCGACGTTGGCGCGGATCCACCCCGGCCGGTCCACGACCGCGACCAGGCCGCCGTCGGTCAGGCCGGGCAGCCCGGTGACATCCCGGACCGGCTCCTGCACCACGGCCGCGAGCTGGCGCAGCTCCGCGACCACCTTCCTGGCCTCGGCCATGCTGACGGCCGGCCCCGGCCTGGCCCACCTGACTCCGGTTGACGTCGCGACGTTCCAGTCGATCATCTGAGAGCTGCTCACACCCCCACGGTACGTTGGCCGGCCGGGTAGCCGGCGACCGCCGGGCATTCAGCCCCGCTTTGCGCCGCGTTCGCCGGGTCAGCGGCAGCCGCAGGACGCCAGCGACGTGGCCAGCCGGGTGAGGTCCGACGCGCCGGTGTCCAGGCCGGTCTTCGGCAGCTGGTCGGCCATGAACGCGAACGCGAACAGCTCGCCGTCCCTGGCCTGCGCGACCCCGGCCAGGGACACCACCGTGTCCAGGTTGCCGGTCTTGGCCCGCACCACGCCGAGCCCGGCCTGCCCCACGTCGGGGAAGACGCTGCCGCCGGGGGCCAGGGTGCCGGAGAACCCGGCCACCGGCAGGCCGGTGAGCACCGCGCGCAGGCCCGGCTGACCGGGCGAGGCGTCCAGCCGGATCAGCTGCACCAGCACGCCGGGGGCGATCCGGTCCAGCGGGGACAGCCCGCTCGCGTCGACCAGCCTGGTCGTGCCGCGGATGCCGAGCCCGTGCAGCACGGCGGTCTCCGCCGCGGCCGCGCCGGTGAACGAGGCGGGCCGCCCGGTGGCGATCGCGACCTGCCGGGCCAGGTTCTCGGCGATCACGTTGTTGCTCTCGGTGAGCATCTGCCCGACGATCTCGGCCAGCGGCGGCGACGACACCGACGCGATCGCGGCGCTGCCGCGCCGGGCCGTGACCTGGCCCACGGGCCCGCGCACCGCGATCCCGCGGGCGGACAGCAGCGCGGCGAACGCCTGCGCGGCCTGCGCGGCCGGAGTGAACGTTCGCGGCCGGAAGTTGTCCGGGTCGTCGGAGTCCTCGGGTGCGCCGCTCGCGGTCAGCCGGCCCTGGTCCACCTCGAGCGACTCGATCGGGGTGACGTTGCCGGTGGTGACGTAGCCGTCCGGCCAGCCCTGGGCCATGGCCGGGCCGGTGAACAGCGAGGCGTCGTAGCTGAGCCGGACCGAGTGCACCCCCCGCGCCCGCAGCGATCGCGCGGTGGCCGAGGCCAGCGAGGCCAGCGTGGCGGGCTGCGGGTAGTCGGCGGCCGGATACGGCCCGGCGGCCAGCACCGGGTCACCGCCGCCCACCAGGATCAGGGACGACGGCACCGGGCCCGCGACCACCCGGGTGGTGAACCGCGCATCCGGGCCGAGCACGTGCAGGGCGGCGGTGGCGACGGCCAGCTTCGCCGTGGACGCCGGGGCAAAGCCCGAGCCGGCCTGGCGGGACAGCAGCACCTGGCCCGTGGACAGGTCGGCCACCATCGCGCCGACGTGCGGGCCGAGCGAAGCCGACCCGAGCACCGGGCCGAGCGCGGCGGCCACGCCCGCGGCCGTCGCGAAATGGCCGCCCTGGCCGGTATGGCCGGTATGCGGGGTTCCTCCGGAGGTCACGTCCGGCAGCGGGCCGAGCACCGGCCCGGCCTGCGCCAGCCCGCGGCCCGCCACCGTGGGCAGCCGCCACTGCGCGAGCCTGGGCGGCAGCATGCGGGCAACGGCGACGCCAGCGGTCATCGTGAACACGCTGAGCAGGGCCAGCGACAGCAGCGCCACGCGGCGGAGCCGGCGCAACGGCTCACCTCCCATCCGGCCGGCGCCGGGCCGGCCTCGGGCCGAATGCTGGAACCCGCCGGGCACCCCCGCACCGGGACCGGGTAGACATCGAGGAGTCAATCATCTACGGGCCGGGAGGCGGGAATCGTGGAATTCGATGTGACGATCGAGATCCCCAAGGGCCAGCGGAACAAGTACGAGATGGATCACAAGACCGGCCGGATCAGGCTGGACAGGCTGCTGTTCACCTCGACTCGATACCCCGCAGACTACGGCTTTATCGAGGGCACGCTGGCGCCCGACGGCGATCCGCTCGACGCGCTCGTGATTCTCGACGAGCCCACGTTCCCCGGCTGCCTGATCACGTGCCGGGCGATCGGCATGTTCCGGATGCGGGACGAGAAGGGCAGCGACGACAAGGTGCTGTGCGTGCCCGCCACCGACCCGCGGATGGCGCACCTGGCCGAGATCGGGGACGTGTCCGAGTTCGACCTGCTGGAGATCCAGCACTTCTTCGAGGTCTACAAGGAACTGGAGCCGGGCAAGGTGGTCGAGGCTTCCCGCTGGGTGGGCCGGGAGCAGGCCCTCGCCGAGATCGAGGCAAGCCGCGCGCGCCTGGCCGCCGCCGGGGATGAGGACCACTGAACTCAACGTTACGGCCGGTGGCGGGACTGGCACGGAAGGGGCGGACGTCGTGTTCCGGTAGTGAATGGGCGACACTGTGTAATGGCGTAGCGAACGCCTGGACACAGGCGAGGAGGGTTGTCGTGGATTACGCGGAGGAGATGCTCAGGCGGGCGCCGCTGTTCGAGGCCCTGGATGACGAGGGGACCAAGGCGCTGCGGGCCGGGGTGACCGACGTCGAGCTGGGCCGCGGCGAACGGCTCTTCGACGAGGGGGACTCCGGGGACGCTCTTTACGTGGTGATCGACGGCAAGGTCAAGCTGACCCGGACCTCCGCGGACGGCCGGGAGAACCTGATCAGCCTGATGGGACCGGGCGAGATGTTCGGCGAGCTGTCGCTGTTCGACCCGCGGCCGCGCACGATGAGCGCGTCGGCCGTCACCGACGTCCGGCTCGCCGCGCTGGCCCACGAGGACCTGCGCGCCTGGCTCACCGGGCGCCCCGACGTGGCCATGCACCTGCTGACGGCTCTGGCACGGCGGCTGCGCCGCACCAACGAGGTCATGTCCGACCTGGTCTTCACCGACGTGCCCGGGCGGGTGGCCAAGGCGCTGCTGGACCTGGCGGCGCGGTTCGGCAGCCGGCAGGAGGATGGCCTGCAGGTCAATCACGACCTGACCCAGGAGGAACTGGCGCAGCTGGTGGGGGCGTCACGGGAGACCGTCAACAAGGCGCTGGCCGATTTCGTGGCGCGCGGCTGGATCCAGCTGCACCCCAAGTCGGTGCTGGTGATCGACCCGGAGCGGCTACGCAAGCGGGCCAGGTAACTCCCGCGCGAGCTCGGCGCCGGGCGGGAGCGCGCCGCGCTCGGCGAGGTAGCCGAGCTGGGCCCGCACCGACCACTCGGCGAACGGCCACAGCGCCCGGTCGACGTCCACGTACACCCTGGCCACGATGTCCGGCACGGTCCGGCAGCCCGCGTCCAGCGCGGCCTCTATCTCCGCCAGCCGCTCGGCGCGGTGCTCGATGTAGTAGTCCAGCGTCGCCGCCGGGTCGGTGAGCAGCGGCCCGTGCCCGGGCAGCAGCGCCCGAAGCCCGCTGCCGGCGCCCGCCAGCGCCCGCAGCCGGTCCAGCGAGCCGAGGTAGTCGCCGAGGTTGCCGTCGCTGCCGATCACCGTGGTCCCGCGGCCGAGCACGGTGTCGCCGGTCAGCACCGCGTCATCCGCCTGGAGCAGCAGGCACACCGAGTCCGCGGTGTGCCCGGGGGTCTTGATCACCACCAGCTCGCAGCCCCCGGCCCGAACCGCGTCGCCCGGCCCCAGCGCCTCGGCGGCGCCGAGCCGGTGCGCGGGATCGACCGCGAGGACCGGGGCGCCGGTGAGCTCGGCCAGCCGCCTGGCTCCCGCGGAGTGGTCCGCGTGGCCGTGGGTGAGCACGATCGTCTCGATGCGCTGCCCCGCCTCCTCGGCGGTCGCGCGCACCCGGTTCAGGTGCGGTTCGTCGTCGGGACCCGGGTCGACCACGATCGCCGCGGTCTCGCCCGGCTCGGCGATCAGCCAGGTGTTGGTCCCGTCGAGCGTCATCAGCGACGGATTCGGGGCCAGGACGCAGCGCGCCCGGCTGGTCCCGCTCCCGTCGATAACGTTGTGTCTGCTCTTGGGCTCGCTCACAGTGGGTACTCCAGGCCTGTCGGGAGGGTCAGCCAGACCGCCCCCTCGGCCACGCTCGCCTCGGGCAGCACCGGCCTGACCTGACGCGGCGCGAGCGCGGCGGCCACGTCCCGGCACGCGGCCAGCTCGGCCAGGCTCACCGCGGTCGGCGGCCACAGCACGATCTCCCGGCGGCGTCCCATCGCGATCGCCTCGTCCGGGCGCACCCAGGCCACCTCCGACGCCTCGCCGCCGACGTCCCTGGTGCGCTGCTGGTCCGGCAGCGCGGCCGCGAAGAACCGGGCGTCGAAGCGGCGCTCCTCGATCACCGGGGTGATCCACCGTGACCAGGGCCGGAGCAGGTCGGAGCGGAGCACGAGCCCGCGCCTGGCCAGCATCTCGGCCAGCGAGAGCGACCGGTCGATCAGGGCCCGGCGGTCCGCCTCCCAGTCCGCGCCCGTGGTGTCGGCGACCACCGATCCGGCCGACGGCCCGGCAAGGAGCACGCCGGATTCCTCGAACGTCTCCCTGACCGCCGCGCAGACCAGCGCCCGGGCCAGGTCCGCCGGCGCGTCAAAGACCTGGCCCCATTCGGCGGGCTCCGGGCCCGCCCAGGCCACCCGCTCGTCGGCGTCCCTGGCGTCGACCGACCCGCCGGGGAACACGAACGCGCCCGGGGCGAACGCCATCGAGGTCTTGCGGCGCAGCATGTAGACCTCGAGGCCGCGGCCCGCGCCGTCTTCACCGCCGCCGTCCGGGCCGCCGCCGTCCGGGGCGGCCGGGCGCAGCAGCATGACCGTGGCCGCATCACGCGGCTGGGCGGGCGGCCGGCTTCCGGCGAGGATCTCGAGTGCCCGCTGACCGAGCTGGCCGCCGATCCGGATCGCGCCGGCGCCCACTCAGTCTCTGACCTCTGCGATCAGCTCCACCTCGACCGGGGCGTCCAGCGGCAGCACGGCCATGCCGACGGCGCTGCGCGCGTGCCGGCCCGCCTCGCCGAAGATCTCGATCAGCAGCTCGCTCGCGCCGTTGACCACCTGGGCCTGCCCGGTGAAGCCCGGCGCGCTGGCGACGAACCCGGTCACCTTGACGATGCGCCGTACCGCGTCGAGCCCGCCGGTCACCGAGGCCACCGCGGCCAGCGCGTTGAGCGCGCAGGTCCGGGCGAGCGCGCTCGCCTCGACGGCCCCGATCTCGGCGCCGACCTTTCCGGCGGCCAGGAGCTGGCCGTCGACCACCGGCACCTGCCCGGAGGTGTACACGTAGTCGCCGGTCCGCACGGCCGGCACGTACGCGGCCAGCGGCCGTGTCACCTTGGGCAAGGTCAGTCCGATCGCGGCCAGCCTGGCCTCGGGCGAGCCCTCGGCCCGGGCCGGGTCCTCCTCGGGGGTCATGAACGTTCCCGCTTCATGTAGGCCACGAGCTGCTCGGGGTTGGGCCCGGGTATGACCGTCACCAGTTCCCATCCGTCCTCGCCCCAGTTGTCCAGGATCTGCTTGGTCGCGTGCACCAGCAGTGGAACCGTCGCGTACTCCCACTTCGCCATACGCAGACCCTAATGGGGAGACGCCCGCGTGCGGCGGGCGTCTCCCCGTTTCACGGCCGGGCGATCGGGCGCGCGAGGGTCTAGGAGTCGGAGTCCCCGGCAGCGTCCTTCGCGGGGGCTTCAGGCTCGGCGCTGGCCCGCGCGTCCCCGGCGTGGCCGTCCGCGGCGACCGTGGTGGCCTCCGGCGCGGCCTCGGCGGCCACCTTGTCCAGGCCCGCGTCCGCGCCGGGCAACTCGGGGATGTCCGGCACGTCGGGGATCTCCAGCGGCGCACCGCTCTCGATTTCGGCCTCCACCTTGGCCACGTCCTCGTTGCCGAAGTCCGCCAGTGAGGTGGAGTCGGCGGCCGACCTCGTCTCACCCTCGGCCGGGGGCGTGAACTTGTCGAAGAACCGGAGCAGCTCGACCGGCACCGGCATGACCAGCGTGCTGTTGCGTTCCGCCGCGACCTCGACCACGGTCTGCAGCAGCCGCAGCTGCAGCGCGGCGGGGTCGCGCGCCATCACGTTGGCCGCCGCGGCCAGCCGCTTGGACGCCTGGTACTCGCCG
>Ga0335073_10010000_pt1 | contig 13314 bp, 18 predicted proteins | sample Lox_Sample_22_FD_207093 | JGI IMG/M metagenome (GOLD analysis project Ga0335073, IMG submission 207093) | Soil microbial communities from Loxahatchee National Wildlife Refuge, Florida, United States - Lox_Sample_2.2 | ecosystem: Environmental > Terrestrial > Soil > Wetlands | place: USA...
CACCGAGCTTGGCCTTGATCTTGGTTGAGAAGCAGATCTTTGATGGCGTGTTGCGGGATTCTTCCAGGCTTGAACTTTGAGATAACCTTCTTCCAACTGGGTGGCCAGGTTTTCATCACAAGGGCGTAGATTCGCACCGTCTTGAAAGAACCAAGTTCCTCTGCGTACATCATAAACCGGTCCGAGCCAGTAGGCAGGCATGAGTTCCCGATTCTCAACGTCAACATCAAAAAGGTAATCCTCGTTCACAGGAACCTTGATCGTTCGCTCAGCGTCCTGATTCTTTTGCTCTGCATTTTGTGCATTCACGCCGCGGAATAGACGTCCTCTCTCTTCCGCTTCTCCCCGCTCGGCCCATTTTTGGAACGCGGCTTCAATTGCTCTTGAGTCGTTGTCTGAGAATGGTATATATTTCTTCGGAGCAGGCAGCGGCTTTTGTGGAGCGGGAAGTTGTTCTCTGGGAGAGAGGGCCAAGGGTTTGCGCTTTGGCACCTTTGGGACTTTGTTAGCCGGAAGTCTTTCATCGCGATGCAAAGACAACGTACATCGACTGCATGGTACCACTGAGCGTTCAATGGCGGGCAATCCTTGGGATAGTTCTTGAGAGATAGAGAGTGCCTGAGACTGACGGTATGATCGCCTCCTTGTCGAGGTTTACCTTCTGAGGACTGTGGCCGATCCTCTCTCCCTGTCCCGCGTGGTGTAGCACTTCGTGATCCCCAAGGAGAATATGATGAGAGGTCCGGAAGGAATGGTTTTTCTGCTGGCGGTGCTGACATGTATGTATCTTGCCGGCTTCCGCCGGCTTCACCCTGTATTCGCCAGGCGGAAGCTGCCTTTTGGCTGTGTTCAAGGGACGGAGTGAAGCCAGGAAGGTGTCGGCGAAGGTGATGGAGAATTGAAGATAGACGGGCCAACTTGAAGGAATGCGAAGGGTCAATTTCGAAAGTGAGATGGTATTTTGAGTATATCCGAGGCTGTAGAAGATTCGAAGGACAGAAATATCAAAGGAAAGTTTTGGCCACATGTGAATAAACAGATCGCGACTCACGCCACGCACTAACGAACGTGGTGGAGAGCTAATAGAAGATCGGCAGTTTGCCGCATGACGTTGGAAGAACCTTTGCGCTACTCATCACCACGTGTCTATCTTCACGACGTCTCGACAAAACATAAACAAAGATCCATTGCAAACCAGAATGTAGGGTCAATCACTTGCCGTCTACATAATCATCCGTAAAGACTTGAGACGGATCAGCTAAAGCTCGGGCGATTTCCACATAAGGCTCCAACTGGCGGTCGTAAGGGTCCAAAGAGTATCAATCTCAAAATCTTCATTGAAGAAAGCGTAGCTACAAAGGAACAAGGAGTAATTCTGTACAGAAGATAATTATCTCTGCTCTCTTCTAGGCCAAGGCAATAAGTTCGCTGCAGCGTACCATCATCACCAATAGCAATTGCATGAATGAAACCGATGCCGTGAAATATTGCCGTCAAGCTAAACTGCAAACTCTATTTCGTCTGCTTTTCATTCCTCCACGGATCTCAATACCAGCACCCAAGATCACTGGTACCAGGAAACCGCCTCGTAAAGATTTACACTTGGAGCATTAGAGTTGGGTCTACCCGACAGTTCAGGTAGCCAGCTCACCGTGTCCCTTCACAGGATGGCATAGGCTCAAAGCATCCCTGTGCGCTTCAACCACCGACCAAAAGGACCGTAGTATGCATGCTTTCACAGAGAATTCCAGCGGCGGCACGAACAGCAGGTCGAACGACTCCACCGATGCAGCAGCAGCTCTTATCTCGCGTGCAGAGCTCCAGCTCGCCGGCCCTCCGCGGCCATGCTCGGCGGGCGTTCAACAGCATCCGCACGCATCTGCAAGCCCGCATCTCGCGTCACATCCGGCCGCTCCCCGCGCCACGCTGCAAAGCGAGCATTCTGCCGCCCGGAACGCAGCGTGAAACGCCGCGCCGAAGAACACCTGCCGGCCGGCACCTCGCCATCCGCGCAGAGGGCCACGCCGCTGCTGCGGTTGCTGGTGCAGGGGGCCTGCCGGGCCGGCGGCCACGCGCGAGGCGACAGGGAGCGGCGAAAGCAGCAGGAGCGGCGAGAATTTTCGCCAAACATGCGCTCAAGAAAAAGGGATGGGGCGGGGCGCGATTGCGGGGATGTCGCTGGGCGGGCGGCGACGGGTTCGCGAGACACGGAGGCTTAGGGGCAATACAGAGGGCTTTTGAATTTCTCATTATCATTTCGTAACCGCAGATTCAAAAACCAGGTCCAATCTTCCATTTCCCGCGCGGCCGGTGGGGAATCCGATGGCAATTCCGCCCCGGCCGGAAGAAAGGGTAGGCAGGGGAGAGAAAGCGCCAGGAGCAAAGAAAATCCAAAAAAGGGTGGTGCAACGTAAGAGTCGTAAAGCAACTGAGGCCGTCTTGTTCTTTGTTCTCGCCATCAACTCGTGTCCATACGCCGGCCGCGGTGATGGCAGCCAGCCTTTCCGTGCCTTCATTTCGCCAATCTCCCATCCATCTGCTTTTGGCTCCATTGTCCATTCCATTTCCATCCTGCCGTGAGAAAAACGAGAAAGAAAAACGTTTCTGGCTGTCGAGGGAGTGTGACGAAATGCAGATCAATGAATGCGAAGATATAGCGCGTCGGGCGTGAGCACGTCCATGTCGTTGGTGAGTTTTGGGTGGATTAGAAAATACAAGCAAGTCGTCAGCGCATGCATGGCCCGTCGTCCCCGGATTGACCTGACCGATGCGTGGGAGAATGGTCATTCATCATGTCGTAAGGTTGATAAAACAAGGTCAAAATCATTCGTGATCCTCGTGAGATGAACCCAGATGGTTGAAAAATTTAAAAAGAAAACAGCGCTATGCTATAAGGAGAGTGTGATATGTAGCGGTGTCGATAAAGTTTGAGGAAAGTCGAGAGGGAAACGTGGCCGTATTTTCGCGTGAGGTTTGAGGAAAAGCGTCGTTCAGAGATTTGGTGTGTTCGGGTTTTGAGGGGCTCAGGTTTCCTGATCGTACCGTCTATTACGTTCATGAACATCATCGCAGGCTTTTCAATGGTGAATGGACAATGGCCGCCGCCTGATGCCTGACTTTCTTTCGTTTGATATCATCTTCGTCGGGAAGTGACTGCCGCTCTCGGTCGATTCATGTAGTTATCGCCTCCGACGGGACCGCCTTCATGACCGGTCTTTTGTCGCTTCAACACATCATCACCATCTTCGTCATCCAGCTCACGAACGCGCTTGTTTGGCGGAGGGAGAGATTCGGATGGGAATGACTGGGTTGGATAATAGGCGCCGTTGGGCGCGCCAGTTGCTCCGCGCGGTTCCATAACTTGAGGAGCATTGTAGGTTCCCTGCCACTGCTGTTGAGAGGCGGCGGTTCGAGGAGTTGCGCGACCAGATCCATTTTGATGTGGAGAGCTGCTAAGCGGGTCATGAACTTCACCGGAAACAGCAGCCGGAGGTGCACCGTAGCCATAGGCGCTGGGTGCTTGGTTATAAGATGCGCTGGTGTGAGTATACTCTGGATCATGATCATGATCGGCTTCATCTTCGTGCGCCGTTTTCACATCTCCGTGCTCGCCCTCGCCGGCTCGCGGCGGAGGAGCCATCTCGGTCTTTGCATAGCTGGTACCGGGTAGAGGGCCACCGAAGCGCATTTGCTGAGATGGATATTGACCCTGAGAAGGTGGCGCGGTATACACCCGCCCGGATGCATCATAGCCTTGAGTTGTAGGGTATGGCATTCCGTTTATGGAGTTTCCAGGAGGAGTGGACGCAGGCGTCGTCGGAACTGCTGGGAAAGTCAGAATCCGCCAAATAATTAAAATTTCGACGCCGTGAATAAGTACCTGACACAGTGGCACCGCTCCAACCATATGAGCTACCCTGGTTATCCATTCCCATTATGCTGGATGCACTGGTGGGTGGAGTTGGAAAAGTATGAGCGCGATCCAATCCCGGTCGTGGAGCTCCCGGATGAGGCGCAATTGATTGAGCCTGTGAAGCTGGCGCTCCGATAGGAGTGCTCATTGAATGGTGATGGTGAAGTGGAGGCGGTTGACTAGTTTGTGGGCCCGCGAGGTATCGTGACTCTCGTCTACGGTCAACGGCAGCCAAAGTACCACCAACGCCAGGACGAGGCTGGTTAGAAGGATGATACAGAAGAGCGCCGATATCGTGAACAAAGAGCGGATACAGCTGCTCAGTGATCTTTTCCTTGTTGGCGAAGTCTAGAGCGCGCTCGAATGGGATCCTGAGAATGTTAGGACTTTTTCACCACCATGCAAGCTTTTGAAATTAGGCATACCAGACGCCTTTGAGGTGCATGGGGCCGATTTTGACAACGTGTCTGGTTTTTTCACTCTTGAGAATACCATCTCGACGACCACGAGTCATACCAGCAACATTCAGAAGCTTGGTGCCATTAATCATATGGTTGTCTATTATTGTTAGTGAAATTTTCGGCATTTCGCGCAACTTTTGGACATACCTTCTCGTCGAGCAACACAGACACCCTTGGCTTCAACCTGGAAGCAAAGACTTCCTTCGTCTTCCCATAATGTCGCCGTGACTCTTGGCTTCATTCCTGGCGGGGCAATTTGACCCGTTGTGTCGAAGGTGTGTGGAGTGTTATTCTGATATCCTGTCAGAGAAGAGGCGCCCGGCGCAGACGACATTGCTAAACAATGGTCAGTGAAAGTGACACACTCGATCGAATTCTCAAAACATACTGGGTAATGGAAGTGACTGCGGCACCGAAGGTACAAGGGCGCTGCCCATTGACGATGAAACTGCATGCGGACCAGGCTGAGCACTGGACAATCCGCCGTAAGGATATTGGCCATAGGAGCCTTGCGGTGAAGAATACGGCTGCGGACCGGGCTGCAGGATTGGAGGCTGATACGTTGGATATTGGCTCATCGATGGCGCTCCTGTCGAAGGAACGTGAGCATGAGAAGTGGCCATGTGCGATTGGTAGACATCTGCGTGAGGAGCAATTTGATTCATGCTGTTATATGAGTCGGCTTCGTAAGCAAATCCTGGAACACTATGCTGGTGGTTGTATGGAGATTCGTGTTGCTCATGCAATGAAGACGATGGAGTGTGTTGCGGCGAAGGTGTCTTGAAATCGGCGGATTGACCGTTGACAGAAGAAGAATAGGAGGTTGCGGAGCTGAGTCCGCTGTTATACACCGAAGAGTTTGCGATCGATCCACCTCGAGGCGAGGACGACGCTGATGAGCTTGCTTGCGGCTGAATCTGGGGGAGACCAGGCAGCTTCTCACCCGTCGTAGTCGCTCGTGGTCCGTAATGTGTATTATACCACGATGCGTCCGGGCCTCGAGGATGGACCTGCGAAAGCGACGGCAGCTCCAGCTTTGCGTTGGTGCTTGGAGTTGGACCTTTGTCCAGCGGCGACCGGTAGCGTGACTTCGAAGCGGCTCACCAGAGAGAGCTGGCGAGGTTTCGGAGTCGTTGAGGAGTGTCACCGCAGCGACCAACTTTAGTTTGCAAAGTGCAAGATCTCTGTGCAAGCCGGTCGGGCGAGGCACAGTGTTTGAAACGACGATAACCAAGATCAACAAAAAAAAACTGACTTCCGGGGGCGCAGATTGTAACTGAACCGGCTGTTTGCTCAGGAATGCGGTAAGGTTGGTGGATGGGGAATCCAACCAAGCCAGTCGCCAACACGTATGCAAACAATCGGACCGGGCCGGGCGACTCAGGTGGGCTCTCTAAGCGCGCGAGAACGACAAGGCGCTTGCTTTGCACCAAATTGATATCCGCGGCAGTTCACTCGGGTTTTGACGCTAAAAGGTCGCCTCGCTTGTCAAATTCCAGACGACTGGAATAATTTTTGACTTAAGTGATGTGCTGGCGGTCGATGTCGAGTGGGCACGGGGAGGGCTGGCGCACCGATAGGCGTGAGGCACTGAGAATCGGACGCGATGAGGAATCGTCAGGTCGTCGCAAGTCGTAAGGATGCTCGGTTGGCCGTGAGATTGGATGTACGGCTTTGTGCGTCCAACGCTGGGCAAGAAATTTCAGTAACGATTGCGAACGACGAGCGCCTCCGATGCACGCAGAGTGTCAAGCAAGGGAGAAAGCGTGGGATCCCGAAGGAAAAGCCGGGACGAGGCAAGTGCTGGGAATCTAACGGTCGTAAATGCGTCGTGAACGTCGTGCACTTCGTGTGTGGGCGTCGAAGGCTGAAGCTTTTTCGGCTGCAGCTTCCACCACCTGCGGACGAGGAGCGAGTTAGCGGAACGAGTTGCGCAACAGCCGGCTCGAATTGAGCGGACAGAAAAGAAGAGGGAAGCGTACGGATGGCAGGATGTGAGGGGGAGAGAGGTGGAGGAGAGGTGCAATGGATGCGCAAAAAGCGAATTGCGGAGCGGGAAGAGGATGAGAAGCACAGTGGGGAGAAAAGACGAGTCGAGAGGGCAGCAGCGGGTGGTTTGGAGGGAAGTGGAGAGGCTGGTTGGTGCGCTTGGTGGGTTGGTGCTTTTGCGCTTGACCCTAGCCCCGGCATGCCCTGGCTGGTGTGTGAACGAAACTGGGAGCATGTCCTGCCCGGCCCACGCTGATAGGCGTGCAGTTGGCCGAAAAGCGCCGCGTGGAGGCAGGAAAAAGAGAAGACGAGCGAGCCGCCCAGTGCGGGTGCGAGGTGCCAGTGCCAGAGCCAGTGCCAGCGCCAGTGCCCGGTGCTAGACACACTCTGCGCGTGTGTGTGTGTGTGTGTTGGAGTTGGACCGTGGAGGCTGGGAGAATAGCAATGAAAAGCGGAGGCAGAAGATAGAAACAACCTACCCTACCTACGGCGCAGGAGACGGCCGACCAACGACGGCTCGCTTTATTCGGGGATGCGCTTTCACTCTTCGTCTTTCCTTCCGCCAACAATAGCGCCCTCGCTCTCGTCCGATCAACAAAAAAAGGACCAGACCTGCTGACGAAGGCGGACGTGCGCGCGGCCAAAACAATAGCTGACGGTCCTTGAAGGTGATCTTTGAATGCTGCAGCGGAGATCGCGGCCACTTCGAAAGAAAGATTTCTTCTCTGCAAACCGGATCTTCTGTGCAGCAACTACGGCTGCTCGCTTCTTCTTCGTCGGCTTGCGCAGAGTCGGGACTGGATGGACTGGACCGGGTCCTTGTGCAAGCACAAGCCTCTCCCTGGCAGGCGCGCGCACGCAGGACGAGACCAGAGGAAAAAACGATTTGGACCTAACGGCGGGAGTTTTTGGGGCCTGCAGCGAACTTGTGGTAAGCTTTGCGGCTAATAGCTGGTGCGGTGTCAAGATGGAACGGCAGGTCTCAGGACGCTTTTTTCAACTGAGCTGCGTGCTGCGGGACGGCGCGTGGTATGGGAAGAGACATACATACAGGCTGCGAATCGAGCTCCGATGCAACGGGAGGAGTGGGTGGACTTTGGCCCGCGAGATGCAGAACTGAACATGGGCAGCGGCGATGCCGCATAAAAGGGAAAGGCCGGGTGGTGGACGGGGGGGCGCTGTTGGATGGCGGGATCAAAGGAATGAAGGCACCATACCGCTGATATCATACCACTGGCCTTTGCTTCCTTCAGAAGAACACACTGATCAAATCAGCCAAATCAGTCAATCATCGCAAGCAGCTAATCGGGTTGGCAAAGTGTCAGTTGGTGCGGCGGCGGCGTGCGAACCATTGGCCGTCGCACCTCGTCAGCGACCGTTTTCCTCTAGCACTCCGCTCTGCCTTTGGGACTCCAGGGCTGCAGAGCATGGACAAGGGCCTGAGCGAAAGGCTTCTCACTTCTTTTCGAAGCGAGGGAGAGCGCCACCGAAAGCAGACCAGGCCAACGCAGTCAAGCGCCGCATGCTCGTTGGCTGCCGGGTTGATGATAGAATCCAAAGCTTCTGTTCCATGGCAGCTCAGCCGCACGTCCTTTGAGCCTCTGAGTGCCTCCGTGTTGGCCGCGGGAAATGGGGAATCATCAAACCGCCAGCCAGGTGAGTTGGCAGTTGGCACCCCCTCCCAGGCTCGTTCGTCGGGGGGCTGGCTGGCGGAAAGGCGACGAGCGGGAGTGTGCGATAATGAGTTGAGACGGCTGAGACGCTCGCACAGCCAGTCGCTGGCTCGCACCAACGTCCAGCAGAGATAAAACTCGGGCTTCTTGGGGCCACACGGCTGTGGTCAGTCGTGGCTCAACCTTCCCAAGTCGCTCCTTGCCTGATCCAGCTGGCTTCGAAGGATTGCGGAGAATGGTGGTGGGTCTCGCGTTTCCGAGAATTTGCTGCCCTTCGCCCCTGCTGGCCCACCCGAAACGTTCGGCCATGCCAATGTTCTTCCCGGTCATGGCCTCTGGTCCATATTGCTGGCGTCCCATTGCGCCCAGAGCTTCCTCTTCATGGGACTCGCGCCATTCGTTGCTCGTCGTGGGCGATCCCCAGTGCCGAAAAAGCAATCCCGGCCAACGCTTGCGTGATTCTTGATTGACACCAAGAAGCCACCTTGACTCGCAGTCCAGCTCTGAAATGCAAACGGCCCAGATCGATGCCGATCCCGTCCTGTTTCCCTCGTCGACATCCAGACCGTTTGAACGAGTTGAACGAAATCAAAGAATGGCCAAGGTAGCGGGGGGTTCTCACACCGATTGCATTCCCACACCCTACTAAGCTATCTCCCGCCAGCTCGTCCCGGATCGCCGGATACGCTGAATATCGAGCATTCCCTAGCGCGTCTTTTGCGGCCTTCTCCCCAAAACTCGTGACTTGCGAAACCTTGCCTGTGGCTGTCATACACGTTGCACCAATCTCTTCAACCGACGATTCCTCTCCAAGTCTCGTTGGTTGCGCATGTCTTCTGTTGAGCCACGCCACCTTTTGATGGTGTTTCCTTTGGGACAACCGCCGGTCTCCAAGTCCCGACGCTCCGCTGTCGTTGGATATGTTCAGTATTGGACCCGTTGCCAGCCTCACCATTTTCCACGCTAGACATCAAAATTTCGAAGCACCAGGTTTGATGAGACGAGAGCCGAAGGCGTTGAGGAAAGCGCTACACATCGTCGGCCGTTGGTCAAAAGTGGTCGACCAGCGAAAGTTCAAACGGCAGGCTCACTCGTCACTTCGTCACTCTGGGTTGCCGTGTCGTTCCACGGCGCTGGGATCTGAAGAAAACGAAGGGTGGTTGGTTCCCATCCACGTCTTGCGGTGTGGACTGTAACTTTTCAGTTTCTTTCCGTCACATTGCCCAATGCTTTTCCCTGTGCTTTTCGCATTCGCTGCTTTGCCACCAGTCGACCGACCTGGCTAGCCCACCACTGTCGACAATGGGCTTTTGGTCATGGGTGTTTGCTGTATTCTGTTTTGCACTCTGAAAAGCCGAGACTCGCTGTCTGCCTGCGCTTGTTGATCCTTCGATGCCCATGAACGACCATGGCACTTTGTCTGTAGGCGCGCGTTTCCGCTGCAGCTAGACTAGGGCTGCTTTTGAAACTTTCTTCGTGCATTCCGCTGGCTCTTACTCGCATCTCGACTTTGCTTTGAAAATTTACTTTGGACCTTTGTGACATTGACGTCGGAGATTGAATTTCGCGGCGGTTGATGGTGCGAGACCACTCCATTCGCATATCGCAGCATGGATCAAGGCTAGCACCACCACCAGCAATAATCAACTTGACAGCACTCTCATTGAAAGCGTCCAATCATGGTCGGAAGACGAGAAAAATGGGCTAGCAAATTTCGTGGGGTCTTGTTTCCACGTTTCTCTGTCCACTATAGCTGAGCATCCGTGCGGAGAGTGAAGACTTCAACTTTTTCTGAGCAACAAAGAATTTGTCACACAGTCTGGGGTTCGAAACAGGCCTAAAATCCTCTGTATTTCACCCTCGAGTACCCGTGTAGCGTTTCTCAGACCCTTCCAACGCAAGGGCGTCGTCACACTTTGATCGCGTGGTGAAAGATGCCTTCTTTGAATGGTTCCAAATCAGAACAGCGCGCTCCTTGTTTACCTGGTCAGATCCACCTTGAAACCTTTTCGCTCTTTCTGAGATGCGGATATTGCATGTAGGCATTCTCCACTCAATAGAGCTCGGGAGCCGGCTCAATATCTAATGTATGCATCAAATCATTCGACATCAACAATTCCAAAATTTCTTTACCGTACTTCGCGGAGATTTCGTCGCTTAGAATGAGTCTATAATCTCTCGTCGCGTATTTCAGCATCGCACTCACTCGGAATTATGCCCTGGTACGTGGCTTTCAAGGAGTTTGAGTCTGGGTCAAGAAAGTGGCTCATTAAACGTCCACCAGTCAACCATTTGGCCATGACCGATGCCTTCAGCTCTTCCGCTTTCGAGTTGATGACCCGCTTCATCGGTTTCAGCAGTGTTCTAGTCAAATCTGGGCTATTTGTTGCGGGAAAAACCACTCTGTGGTCTTGCGCATCCCTCGGCGATGGATGTCTCAGCTATAGTTCTCCGAGGCCTACGTCGCGCAAGCCACTCGACACACAACGCGCGGTCTCAAACCTGCCATGGCCATCCTATCGTACGTCGCGAGCGAAGGTGGAAAATTGTCTGGCGGTTTATATGGCAACGTCAAAAGCGCAGGTGGCAAAGCTCGCTGTTCGATGAAGCAATGTGCAGCGGGAAGATCTCGCTGATGCCCGGTCTTGCGTCCGACCGTTCCTGCAGCTCCCGGCTTTCCCGCAACGCAATGGGCACTCGTACAGCGAATGGCTCGCTGATTGGAGAAGTTCCAACTGCAAGCACCCGCTCTTGCATATGCGTGTGATGCCCTGCGCCATCCCTGCCACACCCGGTCCTGGCCGAGGCCTTCAGGCCGTCCGTTTCTTCTACAGTGCCGGTAGGTCGGTGGCGATGCTGGGGGCTCGCTGACAGGTCCGGCCAGCACCGGGCGGCATGAACGTCCATCAGCGGTGGCACTGGCGTGTCGCAAACATCCCGGGCCTGATGGCACACGCAAAGCGCAGCCGAGCCAAGGGAGAGACGAGGCGAGAGGTCCAATTGTGTCAGTAAAGCTCTGCTCATCACATCCCCGAAGCCTTTCCACACCGGACAATTTAGCTGGGCTCGATCTGGTTCTCGATCGTGTGCCAATGAATTCCGGCCACGTCTTCCACCAGCCGGGCAGGCCGTTATCGGGCCAAGCCACTCAGCGACACACGCCGCTTTCCTTGCAGCGCACCCCGCTCGACCATTGGCGGGTTGGTGTTGGGAGCGCCGAAAGGCTTGCAGCCTGCGACAAGGGCTGGGTCGATAGCATGCGTGCGGGCTCCAGTGCGGAGTCTGGGAAATGCTCATCCATTCTCTGCTGGCACGCTCGTCTCGTCGACTTTTCCAGTTTGGACCGATTATTCAGACGTATCACCAACGCCCGCAACCCATTGCCTAGCGCATCCAAAAGCTTCCACAGACCGGCTGGCTTTGAAACCACCATGACAAAGACGAACGGCCGACAGTTACGCCCACTATCCTTGAAGCCAAATCCTTGAAGGAAAACACCGTCCCGCGATTCCGCGAGAGCCACACCCCACCCCAACCTTCTGGCCCTATCCCACTTTGAACCACCACCACCAAACCATGCCGTCTTTCGGACCTCGATTTTATCCGGCTCACCGCCAGTTCTATACTTGGCAATCCGTTCCGCTCCCGGGCGATACGGCGAGAGAATTGTGTTGTCGAATTGGCTGGAGAGCCATCGTCGCTGGGCGGGGTGATTTGGAGGGACAGTCCATTGCTCTCCCGTGATCACTGATAGCCGCCGGCCGCGAGATTCTCAGCCGAGCAGCAGGCGCAATCGTCCTCGCACGGCGACGGCGTTCTGGAAATGGTGCCTTTGCCATTGCCGCGTGAACCATCCATACTATGAATTCTTCATGTGTTCCAGCAAGAATCCACGCAAGACATTGTGCATGGCATAACGTGCAAATAAATCGATCTTGGGACAAGGACGATGCGCTGCAATGCATTCTTAATACCCCTCATCGACTGCAACTACCCGCCAACGGTCCCTCCCGACCAACCTAGCAGCAGCAGCAAGCAGGCGGCCAGACAGTGCAGCACAGTGCAGCAGCAGTGCAGCGCATCGCTGCGCAGCAAAAGCATGGACGGGAGCCTTGCAGCAGGTCAAGGAGAATAAAGCTTAGAGAAACGTCCATTCTGCTTCGCTACCATCCGAACTGCCTCCTCGGTCTTGTTCTCGGGCCACACAGTGTCGCTCCTCTTTAATATCAGCCAAGCCGCGGTTGGTCAGGAAATTGAAATGCGAGAAAAACCAACCGACCTGCCATATCGCACCAAGCGCTCTCTCTGAGACGCTTCCTGTCTAGTTTCCCCGCCGGTTTGGATCTCACTGCCACTTACGCGCATGCGCCCGACATCCAAGCAAACCAAAAAGCAATCTTGCACACCCACCGCACCACAAATTCTTTGCTTCTATCTTTTGCTTTCCGTGGGCGCACGAAAGAAACAATGCCGCTCCCCCACTAACCTCCACCGAACCACTTAGCGAACACGAACGCATTGGCGTTGCGAAATACGCTGCTACTGCGCGCGCACGGCGGCTGCAAGTGCGGGCGCGGGACAGCTCTGGTGGTGCGCGGATCGCCTCTCCGATCGAAGGAAGCGACTTCAGGCCACTTTGCTGGAGGCCTGTTTGGCGACGCTGTCGCTGACCCGACCGGTGTGACGGCCGTGCAAATGCGCAATACCATCGTGTTTCCACGTCCTAGGGCCGAGGTGCCCACCGCATTCCCACATGTCGACCGAAGTGACGGTCGCGCGGTGCTGCGCGGTGCCTAAGCGCTCGAACGCTGCGTCCTGGAATGCCGACCTGCTGTTGCGCGGTGCCAATGGCCGGGCGAGAAACTTACATGCTCTCGGATCGACGGCTCGGCTCGAATTGGTAGGAGTATCCTGTACGGTCGGCCTGCACGGTGTTTATCTAGGAGCGTTGGCCTACCTAGAGTCATCAATCCCGCGATGCTGGAGAGTCACCCATGTAGAATGGCTTCTCGAGCTCCCAGTGGCCTTCTAGATTTCGATGGAATATTCCGCGCTCACTCTCACCCCCTGTTTTGACCAACATGTTCATAATCGGTGACTAATCTAGAGATACCATCGGCAGCCTTTCCATTCCAAGTAGCCAGATCAGCTTCATTTAGATGAACCCCGAAGAGATTGCATATGGTTCTCCTCTAGCCGCAAATATCAAAGTCTGTACTTCCACTTTGACACATGGAGCATCTGCGAACATACCTAATCAGGAATCAACTAGGTTTAT
>Ga0335073_10010001_pt1 | contig 13314 bp, 13 predicted proteins | sample Lox_Sample_22_FD_207093 | JGI IMG/M metagenome (GOLD analysis project Ga0335073, IMG submission 207093) | Soil microbial communities from Loxahatchee National Wildlife Refuge, Florida, United States - Lox_Sample_2.2 | ecosystem: Environmental > Terrestrial > Soil > Wetlands | place: USA...
CGAAATTCTCCGCGAAGCGCGGCCCGAGCGCCTTTTTCACCTCTGAGCGGTACCAGTCGGCACACCAGGGCAGGGCGTCGATATCCATGAGCGCCTGGACCAGCAGCATCTTGCCGTGTATCCGGCCTGTCAGCAAAGAGCCGATGCTGTTCATTGCGAAGGTATGACCTATCAGCACATCGCGCTGCGGATAGAGCGGCTTGCCTGCGCTGTCGCGGAACTGGTTCCAGCCGTATTCAGCGGGGCTCGGCGGGACCTGGTGACGCTGATAGGTCTGCGCGGCGAGGATCCAGGAATTGTCGACCCGAACTCTGTCGCCGGCCCGGATGGCGCTCAGCACCGCCGGATTGGAAGTCGTCGCAAAGCCCACCGTGTCACCGTCCGCCAGGGCGATGTGCAGACTGTTCCCTGCCGCGGCACCTCCCAGCAGCGTCAAGTGAGCGCAGCCGAGGTCCACATCGGGCACCTGCGTCAACGTGACTCGCCTCGGCGGCCCGTCGACGACGTGCGCCACGGTGGTCTCGAATTCGAACCGGTCGGAGGCGATGGACGACTCGGGATTGCTTCCGAGGTAGCCGGGCTTCGTCCAGAAGTCTTCGGCGTAGGTGGGGTCGAGCTGCGGTATGACTCCAAACACATCGGAAAAATAGCCGTTGTGCAGCGTTTGGTGATTGTACCAGGCACGCGGCGGGAACCCCATCAGCGTCGCCTCTTCCAGCGCCGCGCGCTCCTCCTCGTTGAGTCCCCGATACATCTCCGAGCTGCCGCCCGGATTGATCGCGTCCATCACGCCGGGAAACATGTCGCGCTTTCTCAAGATGCGCAGCGCATTCAGCCGCGCGCTCCACAGGCTCGGAACCGCATTGTTGCAGCCGAGAACGTAGGGCATGAAGCCGTCCCAGACTCCGCTGGTATGCTCCGCGCCGCCGGCCGTCTGGTAGGCGCCGCCGCTCCCGCCGTAGAGGTAGCCGAACGGACGGTGAGCGCCGTAGAGCTCGGCGGCGACGACACGGGAATACTTGGCCGCCGCGGCATTCACTCGGTACGCCGCAATGGACGGCTCCCCGCGACGAAAGGCGCCGCCCATGTTGGTCTGGACGTAATAGGCGCCGCTGTCGAGCGTGAAACCGAGGTTGCCCGTGGCAACCTCGAATGCGATCGGGAAGGGGCCGATGTCCTCCGAGACGGCGAGCGGATAGGTATTGTGGTGGAAGCGGCCCTGATACTGCGCAGCCGGCGGAAAATACAACGAGAACCGTGCGTCGGTTCCCTTGAACCCGCCATGCACGTAGCGATGGGGCGCGGGACTCCCGCGAAGCTCGCTCACATCGACGTACGGGGCATTGAAGATCGGATCGATGGAATCCTCCGTCACTTGCAGCACAGCGCCCTCACCTGCATCTCGATTGCCCATTCTCTCGGCCCCGTGGCAACGACTTGAAATGTTTGCCAGACTGCGCCCATCTCGACAAGAAAAGCATCTTGTGACGATAAAAGTTCATCCGCGCAGCCGCACGCGGCAAGGAGCGAGTCATCAGTGCGAATCCCTCGTTCTCAATCATCGAGCCCCAAGCCTTTCAAAATCCTGGGCGCATGTTTCTCCACGCGCGCGGTGCGAGTCGCCGACTGTTTCGCCGCGGCGAAATGCAGCAAGTAGCCTTTCTGCCTTCCGGGGGTGAGCGCTCGAAAGGCATCGGCCAGCTTCGGATCATCGGCCAGACGCTTTTGAAACTCCGCGGGCACATCGAATTGCGCCACGCCTCTCATCTCCACCTTGGCGCCGGACTTCTCGAGCGCAATCGCCTCCTTGATATAGGCCTTGATCGCCGCTCTCTGCTTGTCGATGTCCGCAACAGAGGCGAACCTGATTTGCCTCGCGGCCTGCACATTCCTGGTTTGCTGAACGAGGATGCCCTTGGGATCCTCGAGCAAGGCGCCTTTCACGAAGAGCAAAGCGCAATAATCCTTGAAGCCATGGATCAAGACCACGTTGCCGCCATTTAGATCGTAGCAAGCCTGACCCCATTTCAGTTCTTCATTGAGGCCCGATGCAAGGCAGAGTTGACGGAGGGCGCCATACTCGGCGCCCCAGCGCCGTTCCTTGCCATGAACCCGGGTTACCAGCGGATTCATCGTCAATGACCGGTACGCATGCCGCTCATGCCTGGTAGACGGTCTCGCCGCCGGTCACGGTTCGATGGATCTTGATATCCAGGATCTTGCCGGGATCCACTTGATGTGGGTCCTGCGAGAGGACCACGAAATCCGCGAGCTTGCCGGCGGTGATGGAGCCCTTGATCGACTCCTCGCGGGAGTTGTAGGCACCGTTCCAGGTGTTTATTTTCAGCGCTTCATCCACGGAAACGCGCTGATTGGCACCCCAGGTTTCGCCGTCCCAGCCGGTGCGGGTGACCATGCCCTGAATCCCCATCAGCGGCGCAAAGGGGCCGGGGCCGAAGTCCGAGCCCGCGGCGATATGGACGCCCGCATCGAGGAACGTCCGGAACGCCATGCACCTTCGCATCAGCTCCGCACCGTAGAAGTGGAATTTATCGGAGTTGTAGTAAGCGTAGGTTGAGAAGGCCGCCGGCACTGCGCCGATCGCCTTGATCCGACGCACCAGGTCATCGTCGATGAGCGTGCAGTGGGTGATCTTCGGACGCAGATCCTTCGAGGGATGCAACTTGAGGCCGCGCTCGTAGGCGCGGAGCACCATGGCGATGGCGACATCGCCGTTCGCGTGGCAATTCGGGCGGATATCGGCCCGGAGCATGCGCTCGACCCAGTCATCGAGCTGATCCTGGGACTCCGTGACATTCCCCCTGTAGCCGTCAGTCCTTCCGGGATAGGGCTCGCTCAATGCCATCGTCCGCTCCGAGAACGAGCCATCGACGATGTGCTCGGATGTCGCACCGATACGCAGCCACTCATCTCCGAAGCCGGACGCGAACTCGCCGGCGGCCATCGCTTCGAGAATCCCCTCACCCGCTTCGAACGTCACGCGGTGCTTGAGATCCCCGTTCGCCCTGATCTGCTGTAGCGCGAGCAGGTTCTCCTGGTCATCATGATGCACGCTGGTGAGGCCATATCGAACGAATTGCCGCGAGATATACGCCATGGCGTCTCGGCGGCGCTGCGCCTTGACCGCGGGCGTATAGACCGGGCGCACGCCCACCTTGGCGAACACCTCCATGGCGTTGTCGCTGACGCGGCCATTGAGCTCGCCGCTCTGGTCGCGGTCGAAGGTTCCGCCGGGCGGGTTGGGGGTGTCCCTCGTGATCCCCGCGAGCTGCAGCGCCTTGCCGTTGTAAAAGCCCGTGTGGCCACCGCGGTGATGCACCACGACCGGGTGTTGCGTGGAGACCTTGTCGAGGTCGCGTACGTTGAGCTGGCGCTTGTCGGAGACCTTGGTATCGTCGAAGAAATAGCCTTCGACCCAGGTGCCAGCAGGAGTCTCGCCGGCCTTTTTCCGCAACTTCTCGATGATGCCGTCAATGGTGACGAACTTGACCTCGAATGGGTCCCCCACCAGCACCTCGTAGAGCACTACTTCTCCTTCCGCGTGATTGTGGCAGTCGATGAAGCCAGGCACGATGGTCATCTGCTGCGCATCGAAGACGGGTGTATCGCGCCGCGCGAGATTGCGCACGTCGGCGCTGCTCCCCACCGCCTGGAATCGCCCTGCCTTGACGGCGAGGGCCTCCGCCCTCGGCAGGCGAGCATCGACCGTATAAACCCGGGCGTTGACGATGATCCAGTCCGGGTCACTCGCGCGAGCCACCGGCTCCTGCGCCCACGCTGCCATGCGCGGCGAAGGAGCGCATAGCAAGGCGCCGGCGCCCCCGCCCGCCAGTGTGAGAAATCGCCGGCGGCTCATGTGTTTGGTCATGGGTTGATCCCCATCGCATGCGCGCCCTCGATCAGCCGCGGCCCGGATCCTTGATCCGACACCGCGTCACCCGGATTTCGCAGCTGGCATATCTGAAGCGACAAGCACCCACAGCCGATGCAGCCATCGAGCTCACCGCGAAGTCTCTGCAGCAGCGCGATCCGCCGATCCAGCTCCATGCGCCACTCTGCAGATAGCCGTTTCCAGTCCTTCGCGGTGGGCGTGCGACCGCCGGGCAAGGAATCAATCGCCTGCTTGATCATTGCCAATGGCAAGCCCAAGCGTTGCGCAACCCTGATGATGGCAACGCGCCGAAGCACATCGCGACCGTAACGCCGCTGATTGCCTGCGCTGCGCCGGCTGCTGACCAGGCCCTTCGCCTCGTAGAAGTGGATCGTCGATACGGGGACGCCGCTGCGGGCGGCCACCTCGCCAACCGACAGCAGCCGAGCCAACTCGTGCGGATGGATCCTTCCCACATCCATATTCTCTTGACCTCAAGTGCAGTTGAGGTTGTACGCTGATGGGTGCCGGGATTCAAGGTATCACAGTATCGAGGGGCCCGAGCTCGGGACGCGGCCGCGGAGGACAGGATGACGGGGACCAGCACGCTTCAGCCGCCGAATGCATCGTTCGGCGCCGTGCGCAGCACGATAGCTCTATTTTCCAGCTCCCGCCGCCTCGGCAACACCGGGCAGCTGATCGATCGCGTTGCGCGGCAGCTGAATATCGAGGTGATCGATATCGCGCGCCTGCGCATTTCGTCGTATGACTACGATCACTCGAACAGGCATGATGATTTCGAGCCGCTCATGAGGCATGTATTGGCCCACGATCAGATCATCTTTGCATCGCCCATCTATTGGTATGCCGTGAGCCCGGCAATGAAAGCATTCATCGATCGGCTGTCGGATCTACTCGAGCTGCCGGACCTCCTTGCCGAGGGGCGCAGGCTGAGAGGGAAAAACGCGTACGTCGCCTGCACTTCGACAGGCGATGAACCGTCGGCGCAATTCATGGGCGCATTTCGAGAGACGTTCGCCTATCTCGGCATGCACTTTGGGGGCGCGGTGCACATCAACTGTCAGGGCGGATATCTGCCGGCCGTGCACGATCCCGAAGCATTGAAATTCGCGGCCCTGGTGAGCGAGGGCTTGCGAGGAGCGAGGTTGCCATGACCGGGGAGAGCCGCATATGAGCCAACCTCCCTACGAGGCCGCCATCGATCATCCAGGGGTCGATGCCGGCCTGGTGAACGAGATTCTGCTCGGGCTCACCCGCGAGCAAAAGATGCTGCCGTCGAAGCTCTTGTACGATGAGACCGGCTCCGCGCTCTTCCAGCGCATCACCGAGATGCCCGAGTACTATCTGACGCGAACCGAGAAGAAGTTGCTCGGGGCGCGCGCCGCCGACATCGTAGCCTCGGTGCCTGTCGAGGCCGGTCGCGGGCGCGCACTGGTGGAATTCGGGGCCAGCGACGAGACCAAGGCGGTCGCGCTGCTCGATGCCGCGGAGAGCCACTTCTCGGCGTATCTGGCGATTGACATCTCTCCAAGCGTACTCGGCCCCATCCGCACGCGCATGCAGGTGAGTCATCCTCGAATCACCGTGGAAACGTTGCTCGCCGACTTTCTGCGGCCCTTGGCGATGCCGGGGACCTTCAGAGAAATGCATATGGTCGGGTTCCTCCCGGGCAGCACCATAGGCCAGTTCTCCCCCGCCGCCGTCGTTCATTTTCTGGAGAATGCCCGACGCGCTCTTGCGGGAGCGGCCCCGCCCGCCTTCGTGATCGGCACCGACCAATGCAGGGACACCGCACGCCTGCTATCCGCCTACGACGACCCCGCCGGCATCAGCAGAGCGTTCAATCTCAACATCCTGTCGCATGTCAACCGCTTGGCCCACTGCGATCTGGATCCGCGCCGCTTCGGACGCAAGGTGCTGTGGAATGCTCGCGAAGAAAGAATGGAGATGTACCTCGAAAGCCGCTCTGCACAGAGCGTGCGGATTGCGGGGCGTTCGATCGGCCTTGCCGAGGGCGAAACGATCCAGACCGGCATCAGCTACAAATACGGGCAAGAGCGGTTCGTAGCGATCGCGGCAGCCGCCGGCTGGAGCTCGGCCGGCTTCTGGCAGGACTCCGAGAAGCTGTTTGCAATTCATCTGCTTCGAGCGCGCTAGCCGGAGGGCGCGCGCTGCTCGAAGCACATGTCGTTCACGGTTCCTGAACGGCGTGCAACCGGCCGGGCTCAATCACCCATCGCAGGCCCGGCTCGGATCGGATAAGCCACTGCGCCGGTCGCTCATGACCCCGCCGCTTCGCCTGGTCGACAAATCATCTGTCTTTCGATATATTTGGAATTATGAAATCAACTGAGGCAATCGAATCCCTGGCGGCTCTCGCCCAGGAGTCCCGCCTGGCGCTGTTTCGGCTGCTCGTGAAGCGCGGTCCGGAAGGCTTTACCCCGACGCAGCTCGGTGTGAAGCTCGAGGTGCCCGGACCCACCTTGTCCTTTCATCTGAAGGAGCTGCAGCGTGCCGGCCTCATCGAGGCGCGTCGCGAAGGGCGATTCCTGTACTACAGCCCCAATTTTCCCCGCATGAATGAGCTGATCGGATTTCTCACCGAGAACTGCTGCACCCTGGCGGACGAAGAATGCGGGTCGACCTGTGGAGTTGCCGCGGCGGAGAGCACTCAACCGAAGAGGAAGCGCGCATGAGACGTTTTCACGTGCACGTCAGCGTCGAGAATCTCGACGAATCCATCCGATTTTATTCACACCTTTTTGGTGGAGAACCGACGGTGCGGCGGCCGGATTACGCCAAATGGATGATTGAGGATCCGCGGCTGAACTTTGCGATCTCGACCGATCGCCAACCGGTCGGGATCAATCACCTGGGCTTTCAGGTCGACACGGACGGGGAATTGCGCGGTATGCACGGCCGGCTCGAGGCCGCCGATGCTCAACTCGTGCAGGAGAGCGAGCAGCCTTGCTGCTACGCGAAGTCAGACAAGTACTGGGTCACGGACCCCACGGGCGTTGCGTGGGAGACCTTTCACACGCTTGGCGGCATTGCGGTCTATGGCGAGGATACGCCCGTCTTCAACCACGGCGCCTCTACCGTCCCCGACCGCAATCCTGCGGCCGCGGCCGGAGACAGCTGCTGCGTGCCGGCCGCGAAAAGAGGACCGCTTGAGGCGCAGGCAGCGCGGCCTGCGCCGTGTGCATGCGCCAAGCGTTGAACTCATAGCGCCGTGGCCGAGCGCATCAATCGCGTCCTGTTTTTGTGTACCGGAAACTCGGCGCGCAGCATCCTCGCCGAATCCATCATGAATGAGCTGGGCCGCGGACAATTTCAGGGCTCGAGCGCCGGCAGTCACCCCAAAGGGCAAGTGCATCCGCTCGCGCTCGATCTCCTCGAGCGATTGAACTTTCCGACCCAGGGCCTTCGCAGCAAGAGCTGGGATGAGTTCGCGGTCTGCGGCGCGCCACCGATCGACTTCGTCATCACGGTCTGCGACAACGCGGCCGGCGAGGCATGTCCGGTGTGGCCAGGGACGCCCATCACCGCTCACTGGGGCGTGCCGGATCCCGCGGCCGTCGAGGGCAGCGAGCTCGAGCGCCGGACGGCGTTTCGCCAGGCCTTCAGAGTCCTCGAAACACGCATCCGATTGTTCTTGAGTTTGCCTCTCGAGAGCCTCGATCGACTGCGAATCACAGAACACATGGATGCGATCGGCCGGAGCTCGGAGAGACGCGTATGAATCGCTTCGAACGCTATCTCACCGTGTGGGTGTTTCTGTGCATCATGGCCGGCATTGCGCTCGGTCAGTGGCTGCCCTCGGTTTTCCAGCTGATCGGCCATCTGTCGCTCGCGCAGGTGAATCTGCCGGTGGGCGCTTTGATCTGGGTCATGATCATTCCCATGCTCGTCAAAGTCGATTTTGGCGCGCTTGGCGAGGTGCGCCGGCATGGGCGCGGGATCGGCGTGACGCTCTTCGTCAATTGGCTCGTGAAGCCGTTTTCGATGACCCTTCTCGGGTGGATCTTCATTCGGCACATGTTTGCGCCCCTCCTGCCTGCCGGTGAGATCGACGGCTACATCGCCGGCTTGATTTTGCTGGCCGCGGCGCCCTGCACCGCGATGGTGTTCGTGTGGAGCCGGCTCACCGAGGGTGACCCGCTTTTCACCCTCTCCCAAGTCGCCTTGAATGACACCATCATGGTAGTGGCGTTTGCACCCCTCGTCGGGCTCCTGTTGGGAATTTCGGCAATCACCGTTCCCTGGGGCACCCTCCTCACCTCCGTGATGCTCTACATCGTCATTCCGGTGGCGATTGCGCAGCTCTGGCGGCGCTCGCTTTCGCGGCGCGGACCCGCCTCGCTCGAGCGCGCGATGCAGCGCATCGGCCCCTGGTCGATGGGCGCGCTGCTGCTCACGCTGGTGCTACTTTTCGCCTTTCAGGGCGAGGAGATCTTGCAGCAGCCGCGGGTGATCCTACTGCTCGCGGTCCCGATTCTGATTCAGGTGCTCTTCAACGCGGGGCTCGCCTATTGGCTCAACCGCGCCGTCGGTGAATCGCACCACATCGCCTGCCCCTCCGCACTCATTGGCGCCTCGAATTTCTTCGAGCTCGCCGTCGCGGCGGCGATCAGTCTTTTCGGGTTTCACTCCGGAGCTGCGCTCGCCACCGTGGTCGGCGTCTTGATCGAGGTGCCGGTGATGCTCCTGGTGGTGCATATCGTCAATCGATCGAAGCGCTGGTACGAGCATAAATCGCAGCTCCTCGAGATCCCCTCATGACCGAGGTCAACTCACCGCCACGCCGGCGGCAGCCCGCTCCGTCGATGGCGGGGAAGCGCGGCGGTCGGCAACGAGAACGGCTGGCAAAGCCGCTGCCAAACCCAGACAGACGAATGTCGTGCCCAACACGATCAAGGCTTGATAGCGGGCGGACGTGTTCAGCATCAAGGAACCTAGCAAGGGACCGGTGGCGAGGCCGAGCTTCGACATGAAGCCACTCCACACCGCGCTTTGGCCGCTATAGTCGAAACTGGCGCACACGCCAAGCAGCAGCGAGAGCACCAGGGCCCAAGCCACACCGTTAGCCATCGTGGCCATCAACCAAACGGCGCGGTCGCCCACATGGAACAGTGCGGCCAGAGATCCGGCCGCCAGTGCCATGCTCGCGATCAACGGTCTGGTGAGACCCCAGCGAGTGGGGATGCACATGGTCACCATGCCACCCAGCAGACCCGCAAAGCCCGAAGCGCTCAGCGACTCGCTCACGTAGTCGAGCGACAATCCTCCTGCCTGACCCAGGCTCACGCTGAATGCATTGACACTCATATTGCCGGCCTGGAATAACAGCACCGCAGCCAGAGCACAGAGGCGCAATCCACGCATGCGGGCATCGGGCAGAGCCTTTTCGGTCGTTCGCGGCGGGTACTCTGGCAGCAGCAGCACGAACACCAACGTCAGGGCGGAGAAGCCCACCAGCAGCCAGAACAGGGGTGCAATGCCGGCCCGGCGCACGAGGGTCGGCATCACTGCGATCGCGACCATATAAAGCGTGTACTGCAACACCATCAAGATGCCGAAGGTCCGGCTGGGATTTTGATTGCGCGCGATGATGAGATAGGCCATGCCCACCATGGCCCCGCCAACCAAGCCGTGCATGAAGCGCATGAGCATCATCATGGAAGCGCTGCGCAGCGGCAAGCAGCCGGCATCGAAGGCCATCAATGCCACCGACAGGACCACCAAGGTGCGTCGCCAATGCAGACGCGGTGCGATGAATGCCATGGTGAAGGCGCCCAGGGCGCCTCCATAAGTGTTGGCGCTGCCAATGCGGCCGGATTCCTGAACGCTGAAGCCCAGGCCGGCCTGCAGAGCGTCCACCAAGGCCGGCATGATGTTGACGTACACGATGCCGGCCGTGGCAGCGAAGCACAGGAAAATACGCGCCATCCAACCGTCTGGGTCGAGCGCAACCTTCATTCGGGCCGCCAATCAAAATGGCGGTCCAGCGGGAACAGCGGGCGCCGCATGTGGCGGATCGGGAAGAGACTGATCTGTGAACTGGTCGGCCCGCCCCGGTCCGAATCGCACTGTATCAGGCCACGCGCCAGGGGCATGAAAATCGGCTTGCAGTGCATGCGCGATTTGATCAGCAGAAAGCGCTGCGCGCGGGGGTCGATGCCGAGGTCGGAAAACAGTTTGGGGTCGCAAGGCTCGTTGCGCTTTTCGCTGACGATGAGCTTGACCGTACCCGCGTCCAACACCGCGGTGCGGCCGAGCGACTGATGGTAAGCCCCGTAAATGCTGTTCGGCATCGGAATCTCACCGTCATGCAGACAAGTGACCCGGCCCCTGATGCGCATGGGATCGCGTCCGCGGCCCAGCATTGGTTGAGGCACCTTGTTGCCGACCTGCACCTCGAGATCGGCGCCTACCCCGGCCGCCCAGATCTGCGCGACAGCCTCGGGATCGCAGATCGGGCTGGTGGCAAGCCCGGTCAAGCCCGCCGCCAAGGCACCCTGCAGCACGTCCATGGTATCGGCCGTGCCCCCGGAGTAGACGTTGTCACTATGATCGAATAACAGCACCGGACCCTCGCCTGGCCGGTCGGCCAGAGCTCTCGCCTCGGCCAGTGAAACCGCCAGCGGTGGGCTGCGGTAAATCAATCCTTCGCGCTCGGCCCAAAGCTGGGCGCCGATGCGGTCTGCCGCGCGCTGGGCCAGCGCCGCGTCACCATCGGTCGTGGCGACCACGGATACTCCCGCATCGGCAATATCCGCCAGCGGAAATCCGCCAAAGATCGACACCGCCAATACGCCAGGTTCACGTTCAGCCTCTCGTGCTGCGGCCACGGCCCGGGCCATAGGCCCACTATCCGTTCCCATGGCGAGCGTATAGGCCAAGACGGGAATCGGGCGCCAGCGTGTCACCGGCCGGATTTCTCCGATCAGGCTACGGCGGGCGAGCTCGGCAGCGTGCTCGCCGGTTTGCCGGTAATCGACATGCGGGTAGGTTTTGTAGCCGACCACCACATCGACATTGTTCATCATTCGCTGGGTGATGTTCCCGTGCAAATCCAGGGTAATGAAGATCGGCACTCGGGGAGCGGCCCGGCGAACACGCGCCAGCAATTCCCCCTCACCATCATCATGACTTTGGGTGACCATGGCACCATGCAGCTCCAACAGCACCGCGTCGCAGCCCTGTTCCACCGCGCCCACAATGGCTGAAGCCACGCGCTCGAACATCGTGTCGGCTACACGGTTGCTGGGATCGGCCTCCGCCGCCACGGGCGTCGTCGCTGTCGCACCCAGCCGTTCGGCCAGCTCCACCAAGGGCGCCATGGGCCAGTCCGAACCTATCATGCTGGCCCGAGCGTCCTCCCCCCAATAGGTCGTGAAAGCCTCCGGCGGCGTCGCGGTGGCCGCAAACGTATTGGTTTCATGCTGGAATCGAGCGATTACGAAATGCGTCATGTGGCGATGCTCTCGAAATCACGATGTGCCCGCACCGGGCATTCTCGGACAGTTGCCGACCCAAGGCTTATGGTCGAGTCGATCTCGCGCCCAGCGAAGAATCTCGGGCGTCATCTGCTGCATCAGAGGATCGTGATCGAGTCCCGCGCGATGTAAAAACTCGATCGGCAACCCAATACCGCAGGCGTGATTCACGCTTGCCACGATGCTCTTGATCGACACCACGCTGTCGTCATCGCCGGCGACCACGAGCAACGGGCCGACGATTGGCTTATCCCCGCTTTGGCTGTCCCTCAAGTATTTCTGCGCCTCGGGCGCGGCTGCCCAGTCTGCGCGGGCCAATGCCACCTGTCCGAGCGCCCTGCACAGTGCATAGGCGCGGTAGTAGCACCCCTTCGCCGTGACATCCGTGTAGACCCTCATGCCTGCCGGCGTGAGCATCCGGCTGAGATCGAAAGACGGATAGCTCGCCTTGATGCCGAACGCTTCCAGAGGCCAGAACAGCGCGGTCTGCGGATCCGGCGCAACGCTGTCCGAGGCCCAGGATTCGAAGTCCATATATCCGGCGACCGAGATCGCGCCCGCATAGGTGGGATCTTGCAGCGTCACTTCTCGCTCCGCCACCCCCCACACGGCGATGCCTCCTTGGGAGTGGCCGATCGCCACCCACCGATTGCTCAGCCCGCTCACGGCCTGTCGTGCCGCGGGTACCGAAAAGATCACATCGCTCGCCTGAGGAATCTTGTTCAGATAGGCATGTTGGCCTGGAGCCCCGAGGCCCGCGTAATCGGTGGCAACCACGGCAAATCCCGCCGCTACCATGGGCATCAAACCTTCGTCGCCGTATGCCACGTCTTTCATGAGAGATGGAGCGCACATCCGAGCGACACCGCTGGCGCCGTGTGCCCAGGCGATCAGCGGCCAACCACCGTCAGGTGGTTTTCCGCCCGGTATCAGGACGACGCCCGAGACGGCGACGTCCTCGCCGTTCAACGCCAGAGAATGGTAGAGAATGCGCACGGCCCTCGCTCCTTTGGGCAGTCGGTAGCCGGCGAAGGGCTGAGAACGGATCAAGGTTCCCGGCGCCGCCCTGGGGAGCGGCTCAGGCGGATCGTAGAACCGGGTGAGCGGCAATTCGTCCTCTGCCTCCAGGCTGATTGCCTCAGCCAGGGTTTTGGGCATCGCATCGTCGGCGCGCGCGAAATATACCGGGACCACGAAGCTCCACGCGACGACGGCAAAGAGGATCGTGAGGTGGCGAACAAACCCGGAGAGTGCTGTCAGAGTTATATTCCAATTTGTCCAAAAGACTTATTCTATGATGCGGCGAGCGCGTTGCGTACCTGACCAGGTCGAGAGTTCTTCAACCGCGCCGCCAATATTGCAGGAACCAATGAAAATCGATGAACAAAGCCCCCGGCAAGACGGGCACGATGCGGTGCCGAGACCCTTCTCGGTCAGTATCGAACAGGCTCCCCTGGAAGGGGCGGGCAACGTTCAGTCGGGCAACCTGACTTGGAGGACCCTGATTTCCGGCGATCGCACGCCGTCGGACCAGATCACTCTGGGCGTTGCCGACTTCCCCCCGCATGGAACACTCAACGTGCATCGGCACGAGCCGGCCGAGTTCTATTTTGGTCTGGCGGGCGAAGGGACCGTGTTCGCCGACGGCCTGTCTTTGAGGATTGCGCCGGGAATTGCGGTCTTCATACCCGGAAGCACAGACCACGGCGTGGTTGCAGGCAATCAAGGACTGTCCATCGTCTACGGATTTGCCCAACGCACCTTTGATGGCGTGATCTACGATTTCAAGGATGGCGCTCAACCGCGCAGCCTTACATCCGCCGGTGCGCCTGCTCGAAAGTAGTGAGGACCGCGCTTGGCCAGGATCGGCGCGTCGATCTGGCGCGGGCGGTGCCGCGCCCC
>Ga0335073_10010002_pt1 | contig 13314 bp, 13 predicted proteins | sample Lox_Sample_22_FD_207093 | JGI IMG/M metagenome (GOLD analysis project Ga0335073, IMG submission 207093) | Soil microbial communities from Loxahatchee National Wildlife Refuge, Florida, United States - Lox_Sample_2.2 | ecosystem: Environmental > Terrestrial > Soil > Wetlands | place: USA...
AGTTCATGCGGGATGATCGATTCCTTGAGGATGGCGCGCTTCCCATAGACATCGTTGAGGAACAGGTTGAGGGCGCGGGCGCGTTGCGTAAGACCGGCTTCGAGCTTTCGCCATTCCGCGCGCGCAATGAGACGCGGCACGATGTCGAACGGGATCAGCCGCTCGGCCGCATCCTTGTCGCCATAGACGCCGAAGGTGATGCCGATCCGGCGGAACATGTATTCGGCCTGGGCGCGGCGAGAGGCGAGCAGTTCGGGCGGAGTTTCGGCAAGCCAGCGAGCGACTTGGCGGTAGAGGGGCCTCGTCGCGCTGGAGGCAATGCCCATCTCATCGAACGCCGCCATGCCGCCTGCCCAAACCTCGTTGCCGGCGCCGTCAGGCTCGAACGACGCTCCGCCTTGGTGAATCTCCAAACGCAACTTCCGTGCCGTCGCCGCGAGCGCGCCTAAGCGCCTCGGCGCCGCCCATCGCGAGCCCGGCGGGCCAGGCGTCGAAATTCGCTTGCGCCGCGAGCGCTTCGGCGAGCTTGAGCCGGAACGCCTGGCGCGGGATCTCCACCGCGCCGAGGCTCGCCAGGTGCTCGGTCGAGAATTGGGCGTCGAGCAAACGAAAACCGCCGGTCCGAAGACGGGCGAACAAATGCACGAGCGCGACCTTCGAGGCGTCTCGGGCGCGATGAAACATGCTTTCGCCGAAGAAGGCGCCGCGCAGGCTCACGCCGTAAAGTCCGCCGGCCAGCTCTTCGCCCTCGTAAGCCTCGAGGGAATGCGCATAACCGGCGGTGAACAGTTCGCCATAGAGCCGCACGATCTCGTCGTTGATCCAGGTCTTCTCCCGCTCGGCGCACGCGCGCACGACCGTTTCGAACGCGCGGTCGGCGACCACCCGATAGCGATCCGATCGCACCGTCTTGGCGAGGCTCCGCGAAACGATAAGCCCGTCGAGCGGGAAGATTCCGCGCGCCTCAGGCTCGACCCAAAACAGGTCCTTGGCCTCGCGGCTCTCGGCCATCGGAAAGACGCCGATCGAATAGGCCCGGAGCAGAAGGTCCGCGGTGAGCTCGAATTTTCGCGTCGCGGATTTCATCTCCGCAATCGTGGAGCCGTCCGGGCGAACCGTCAAGCCGGAGCGGCGGAGGCCCCCGTCGCCGAAGGGTCAATTGGCCCGATGTTCGGGTCGCGGCTATGATAGACTTTGTCGCCGCCAGGCTAGCCTCGGCGCCGGCGAAGAGGAGTTCGAGCGATGGGATCGGCCGCCCGGGTCACTACGGCAGCGGAAGGATTGCCGCGCCGGCGCTTCACGGTCGCCGAAGTCGAGGCGATGGTCGCCGCAGGGGTAATGGAGGAGGACGAGCGCGTCGAACTGATCGGGGGGGAATTGGTTCCGATGTCGCCGAAGGGAAACCACCACGAAGTGATGAAGGCCGCGCTGCTTCGCCGCTGGTATCGCATCACGCCGGACGATGTCGATCTCGTGCCCGAGACGACTTTCCGCCTCAGCGAGGACACCTATCTCGAGCCCGATGTCGTGATCTACCCGCGCGAGACCGGCATCCGAGGGCTCGGCGCCGACAATGTTCTCCTGGTCGTCGAGATCGCCGATTCGTCGCTCCGGTACGATGTCGGCCGCAAGGCGGCGCTTTACGCAAGTTTCGGAATTCGTGAGCTCTGGGTCATCGACGCGATTCGACTGACGACCAGAATCTTCCGCGATCCGACGGCGGACGGCTATCGCAACGCCCGCGACTTTGGCGCCGCCGATCGGCTCCTCCCGCTCATCGCGCCGGAGGCGTTCGCCCTCAGGCTCGACGAACTGGACGTGGCGTGACGGCGTGCGCGTCTGCGTGGCGTTCGTGTGATCGGCCTTCCCCCGCTGCGTCGCCGCAACTCCAGCGCCTAGATCGCGTCCACGATCTCATCGATGGATGTCTCGGTGACCTTCTTGTCCAGCACGACCTTGCCTCTCGCCATCGCGACGACTCTTTCGCAAGAGATGAATACATGGTGAAGGTTGTGACTGATGAGAATGGTCGTCACGTCCTGCGTCGCAAGACCTCTGACGAAGCCGAGCACCTTCGACGTTTCCCTAACGGAAAGATGGTTCGTCGGCTCGTCGAGAATCAGGACTTTCGACTTGAAATACATGGCGCGGGCGATTGCCACGCCTTGACGCTGGCCCCCGGAAAGCTCCGCGATCAAAGTGTCCGGCGACCGCAGATGCAGGTCGACGTCGGCAATGGCTTGAGCGGAGTCCTCGCGCATCTTTCGCTGATTCATGACGCCGATGCCTCCGACGGAAAACCTCAGCGGTTCGCGTCCGATGAAGAGATTGCGAGCGACCGACATATTCGGGACCAGAGAATTGTATTGGTAGACGGTCTCGATCCCGAGTCGCATCGCCGACTTCGGCGACCTGATCGCAACCGGCCGACCTTCGACGCGGATCTCGCCGCCGTCCGGGAGCTCGACCCCGGAAAGCACTTTGATGAGGGTCGATTTGCCGGCCCCATTGTCGCCGACCAACCCAATGGATTGGCCAGATTCGATGTCAAGATCAATTCCGTTGAGAGCGTGAACGCCTGAATACCACTTGTGGAGGCCCCTGATCGATATGATCGGCGCGGGCAAGCTCATACCTCCACCTTGATGCGCCGCGCCGTCCGTCGCAGCCAGGAATTGCCGACAACCGCAAACACTGTGAGCGCGCCAATCGCGAACTTGAACCAATTCGCGTCGATGCGCGAAAGGACGAGGCCATTGTCGATCACGCGGATCAGGAGCGCGCCGATCACGGCGCCAAAGACGGTGCCCACCCCACCGGTGAGCGCCACCCCGCCGATCACCGAACCCGCTATCGCCTGCAATTCGAGGCTCTCGCCCAAGTTGGGAAAAGGCGACTGCAGGCGAAAGACCTGGACCGTTCCCGCGAGACCGGCAAGGATCGAGCAGATCATGAAGCAGCTGAACTTGACCCTGACGACCGGTATGCCCATCGAGCGAGCCGCTTCGATGAAGCCCCCCGTCGCCCTAATCCAATTGCCAAAATTGGTTATCGACATGATTGCCGATGCGAGAACGACGAGCGCGACAAACCAAATGAACGAGGCCCGAAAGAGACCGCCGCCGACGAACCCGGTAAACAGCGCCATCGGCACCTTGTCGGTCGCCAGCAAAGGTGGAAATCCGCCGGACATCACAATGGTAAGCGAACGCACCACAAAGAGCATGCCAAGCGTGGTGATGAAGCTCGGGATATCGAACCTCAACGTGATGAGTGCGTTGAGAAAACCGATGACTGCGCACATCGCTATGCCGACAGCAAAGGCCGGCCAGAACGGGATGCCAGCGATGAGCATGAGCGCGATGCTCATCGGCATAATTGCAAAAACAGAGCCGACGGAGAGATCGAATTCGCCGCAAATCATCAACATCGCGAAGCCGATCGTCACCGCTCCCACCTCGGGCAGCAGCCCGAGCACGCCTCTTATGTTTTGAAGCGAGAGGAAAACGCCGTGCGACCGGACCTCGAAGAACGCCATCAACACAATGAGGAGAAGAACCCCGGCCAATTCGGGTTTCTCCAAGTAGATCTTGAGCGCTCTTTTCATCGGAGCTTCAAGCGCGCGGCGGTTAGGTCCGAGGGAGCGGCGGCGTGGCCGCCGCGCGCCCCTATCGCGTCAAGCTTTCAGCGGAGACCCTTCGCAGCCATCGCAGCGATCGAATCAGCCTGGTTCGGCAGCACAATCCCGTTTCCAGTATCGATATCCGCGGGCGCGAGACCGACGGTCTTCGCCAAATAGACTTCCATCACCGGCAGGAAACCCTGCATATATGGCTGTTGGTCGGCGTGAGCCTGGATGTAACCCGACTTCATTTCTTGAAGGACGTCGGATTCGACGTCGAACCCGCCGACGATAACCTTTCCGGGCGGAATGCCGCGATCCTTCAACCAATGCGCCACGGCGACGTCGAGCGAGCCCGTCTCAATATAGGCTGTCGTATCGGGATGGGCGTTGAGGTAGGCGCCCACGCGATCCGATGTGGTGGCGGGATCTGCGCCGACGTCCAGTTTGGTGATCGTCAGTTTGCGTGCGGGATTCGCCGCCTTGAAGTCTTCCAACGCCTTCACGACGCCCGCGGCACGCTGCTCGGACCAATTGGCGCCGGGAACGTTGACGCCAACGAGGACATTGATAGGTCCCTCTTTGGGGAACAAGGTTTCGAGGTATTTGGTCAAAGCCAATCCAGACGCCAAAAACGCCGGTCCAATGTATGACTGGCGCGCGTTGTGACCGGGAGTGACATCATCGTTGTTGATGGCGATGACGATGATGCCCTTAGCCCGCGCGTCGGCGACGACCTTGGTGAAGGCGTTGTTGTCCGGCAGCGTCAGGATCAAAGCGTCGGGATTGGTGGCGAGCGCCGCATCGACGTTGGTGAGCTCTTCCTGGACCGACATATTCGTGTTGGTGAAGAGCATTTGGCAATCCGCCTGGATCTTGCTGCAGGCGTCCTCAAACCCCTTCTTGACCGGCTGCCAGAACTCGTTCGCTGTCGAGCCGTGAATGACCATGACGATTTTGATCGGATCGGCCACCGCCGGCGCAGCAACTGCGGTTGCAAGACCAAGCATCCCGATTCCGAGCGCCAAGCTTCTCATCCAACTCCCTCCCATTTTGGTGTGGCTTCGTGGTCGAGCCAGCTAGAATTCGTAATGGCCTTTCAACGGCGCCGCACGCTTGCCGGGTTTCACTATCGTATCCTTCTGGCGTGAGCTTCGCGGAAACCCCGCGGCGAAGCCGCCGATCGCCCGTTGCCAGCTGGTCGCCCCGACCCTGACCGAATCAACGATATAGGGTTCGCCCCGCGTCCTCACGCGTGCTTTTTCAGCTTCACCACATTGTGCAGCGTCGCGTCCGCTGTCTCGAAGAAGCGCCGGATGCCGCGCGCGGCCTGGCGGATGCGCTGCTCGTTCTCGACCAGGGCCAGGCGGACGAAATCGTCGCCATGCTCGCCGAAGCCGATCCCCGGCGCGACCGCGACGTCGGCTTTCTCGATGAGCAGCTTTGCGAATTCGAGACTGCCCAGATGGCGGAAACGCTCCGGCACCGGCGTCCAGGCGAACATCGACGCGCTCGGCTTCGTGATCGGCCAGCCGGCGGCGGCGAAGCTCTCGATCATCACGTCGCGCCTGCGCTTATAAGTTAGGCGCATCTCGCGGACGCAATCGTCGGGGCCATTGAGCGCGGCGGCCGCGGCGACCTGGATCGGAGTATAGGCGCCATAATCGAGATAGGATTTCACGCGCGCAAGGGCCGCAAGGAGTCGCTCGTTGCCGACCGCGAACCCAATCCGCCAACCCGCCATCGAATAGGTCTTCGACATCGAGGTGAACTCGACCGCGACCTCGAAGGCGCCGGGCGCTTGCAGAATCGAGGGCGGCGGCTCGTCGTCGAAATAGACTTCGGCATAGGCGATGTCGGAGAGCACGAAAATCTCATGCTTCTTCGCGAACAGCACCAGGTCCCTGTAGAAGTCGAGCGAGGCGACCATCGCCGTCGGGTTGGACGGGTAGCAGACGACGACCGCGATCGGCTTCGGAATCGAATGCATGATCGCGCGCTCGAGCGCGACGAAGAATTCCGGCCCCGGCTCCGCCGGCACTGAGCGGATGACGCCGCCGGCCATGAGAAAGCCGAAGGCGTGGATCGGATAGGAGGGGTTCGGCACGAGGACGACGTCGCCCGGCGCGGTGATCGCCTGGGCCATGTTGGCGAAGCCTTCCTTCGAGCCGAGCGTGGCCACCACTTGCGTCTCGGGATCGAGCTTGACCCCGAACCGGCGCGCGTAATAGCCGGCCTGGGCGCGACGGAGGCCCGCGATGCCTTTCGAGGCGGAATAGCGGTCAGTGCGCGGCTTGCCGACCGTTTCGACGAGCTTGTCGATCACATGCTTGGGCGCGGGCAGGTCGGGATTGCCCATGCCGAGATCGATGATGTCGGCGCCGGCGGCGCGAGCCTTGGCCTTGAGCGTGTTGACCTGCTCGAAGACATAAGGCGGCAGACGCCGTACGCGATGAAAATCGCTCATTGCAACAATGGCCTTGGGTCGTGTCCCGATTCGGCGACCGATGCGCCGATGCGGCTCTGTAGCATCGGAAGCCCAAGAGCGGCAAACGGGTATTTCTATTGCTGGGCGGCGGGGGCGTTCGATGTCGGCTTTTTCTGCGCCGCCTGGTCTTCGGCCATCGCCTTGGCGGCCGGCGGAAAAGCGTGGCGAAGCGCGTCGTGCTGCTTCCCGACCGAGTCCAGGTCGCTCTTCATCGCCTTGAGATCGTCCTTCTTCAAGAGCGGCCGAGCGGGCTCCGGCGGGGGTTGGAACACCGGGATATAATCGAGATCGCCGGCCGGCCGCGTCTTGGCGACGAAATCGGCCGGAGGGCTAACGTCGGTGGCGAACCCAAAGATCTTGGCGGCCTGTTTCAGGATGCTGTCTTGCTGTTGCGCACAGACTTCCGGCGCCGAGGCGAAGAGCCCGGCAAGGGCGAGCGCGCCGACCCACGCTATGCTCTTCGCCGCGCGTCCGAAGCTTTGTCGGTGAATCGTGCAAAACATTTTTTCGCCTGAAAGTCCTGATGACGAGGCGCCCGGTAGTGACCTATTATTATGACCAAAACGGGACCGGGCCCCGCGTCCGGAATCGAGAGGAAACCCCTTCTCATGGCCAAGACCAGTCCGCGCAAACAGAGGACCAAGTCCCGGCGGATCAAGGCCGCGACCGGAACGCCCGCCGCGAGCAAGAGCGAGATCCGAACCGCCCCTGCCTCGGTCGAGCCGACTGCGCCCCCCCCGCGCTCGCGGGCCGCGCAGCAATGCGCAAGCGAAATCCAGACTTCGCCGGTCGCCGCGCCGGCCGCATCGGCTGTCGCCGCGCCGGCCCCGCCGGCCCCGCCGACCCCCTCCCCCGCTCCGGCGCCCGCCGCAAGCGGGACGCCGGTCGCCAAACCGTCCGGCGCAGGCGCCTCCCAACCTCCCGGCCCCGACGCGGCGGCGCTCGCCCACAACATCGCGCAGGCGATGGAGCAGGGCGGCAAGGCGCTGGCCGCTTACCTGCGCCCGCGGGAGAGCGGCGAGATCAAGTCCTCGGTCGCCGACGAAATCGGAGAGATGGTGCGCTCCATCGGGCGGGTGGCCGAATATTACATGGCCGAGCCCGAGCGCGCCTTTAAGGCGCAAGCGGCGCTGGCCACGCAGTTCGTCGACCTCTGGGCTTCGACCCTGCAGCGCCTGCAGGGCGAACAGGCGCCGCCGGTCGCCGCTCCCGACGCCGCCGACAAGCGCTTCGTCGACCCCGCGTGGCGCGACAATCCCTACTTCGATTTCATCAAGCAGGCCTACGTGCTGACGACGCGCTGGGCGGACGATCTGGTCAGGCACGCCGACGAGCTCGACCCGCACGACCGCGAGAAGGCGCAATTCTACCTGCGCCAGGTCAGCGCGGCGCTCTCGCCCTCGAACTTCCTCGCCACCAATCCGGAGCTTCTACGCACGACGCTGGCCGAAAGCGGGGAGAACCTGGCGCGGGGCCTGAAAATGATGGCCGAGGACATCGAGGCTGGCCACGGCGCCCTGCGCATTCGCCAGTCCGACGCGCGCGCCTTCAAGCTCGGCGTCAATCTCGCGGCGACGCCCGGCAAGGTGATCTTCCGCAACGCGCTGATCGAGCTCATCCAGTACGCGCCGACCACGGCGGAAGTCTACAAACGGCCGCTGCTGATCGTGCCGCCCTGGATCAACAAGTTCTACGTGCTCGACCTCAATCCGGAGAAATCGTTTGTCCGCTGGGCGGTCGCGCAGGGGCTGACGGTGTTTGTCATCTCGTGGGTCAATCCGGACGAGCGTCACGCCGACAAGGACTTCGACAGCTACATGCGCGAGGGCATCCTCGCCGCGCTCAACGCCGTCGAACAGGCGACAGGGGAACGCGAGGTCGCGGCGATCGGCTATTGTGTCGGCGGCACGCTGCTCGCGGCGACCCTCGGCTACATGGCCGCGGTCGGCGACAAGCGGATCGTCAGCGCGACCTTCTTCACCGCGCTGGTCGATTTCACCTACGCCGGCGATCTCAAGGTGTTTGTCGACGCCGAGCAATTGAAGGCGCTCGAGGAGCGGATGGCCGAACACGGCTATCTCGAAGGCTCGCAGATGGCCACCGCCTTCAACATGCTGAGGCCGAACGAGCTCATCTGGTCGTACTACGTCAACAATTACCTCAAGGGCAAAGAGCCGATGCCGTTCGACCTTTTGGTCTGGAACTCGGACTCGACCCGCATGCCGGCCGCCAACCACAAGTTCTATCTTCGCCACTGCTACTTGCAGAACGACCTCTCGAACGGCCGCATGGTGCTGGGCGGCAAGACGCTCGACCTCGAGAAGGTGACGATCCCGGTCTATGAGCTGGCGACGAAAGAGGACCACATCGCGCCCGCGCGCGGCGTGTTCAAGGGGGCCAAATGCTTCGGCGGGCCGGTCCGCTTCGTGCTCGCCGGCTCCGGTCACATCGCCGGCGTCGTCAATCCGGCCGACAAGCCGAAATACCAGTTCTGGACCGATGGGCCGCCGGAAGGCGAATTCGAGGAATGGTTGGCGAAAGGGAAGGAAACGCCCGGCTCCTGGTGGACCGACTGGATCGAATGGGTCGCGGCCCAGGCCCCGGCCAAGGTTCCCGCCCGCAAGCCAGGCGGGGGCATGCTCAAGCCCATCTGCGACGCGCCGGGGGACTATGTGCGGGTGAGGGCTTAAGGGCGCTGTTCGAGGCCGAGCATGTGATCGACATCCCAGCCTCTTCGAACGAAGCCGACTGCCTTAGCGGCCAATCTTCAGATTGGGTTACGACCCGGCGATCGGAGCGCGTTCGAGACGATTGCCGCGAGCGTCATGCCACCAGTCGCCAAACTCAGGCCGACGTCGCTTTGTTTGCGATGTAGGGAACGAAAAGCGAGACGCCGGAGGTCAGAAAGGCGGCGCCCTGAAGGGCGCTGTCTGGAAACTTTCCAGTCTGCGTCAGGCTCCAGACGCAGGCGCAGCCAATCGACACGTATAAAATGAGGATGCTCATCATCCCCATCATCGCGATGAGTCGGCTCATGCTCGATTTCGAGACAGTTTGAGTTATTTTCTGCCCTGGATTCTTCGGATCGTCGACCGTCGCGACGATTTGCTCGGTCAGCGCGTCGGCGAGCGACCAAGTCGAAGTCGAAAGAATATCGCGAACGCTTAGGATCGCTATGGTTGTCCCAAGCAAAATGACGCAGATAAGAATATATCCCACACTCGCTTCCGGCTTGTACCACAGACCGCCGATGACCAGCGCTCCAATCAAGAGAATCGTGAAGACCAAGGTCTGCCAATACGAGGCGCGCATGCTTCCCTCCAAAAATTTCCGGGATCAATGTGGCGTCCGCCGACGATTGCGTGTGTCGGCTCGCTTGGCTTTCATAGAAATCTCACCCCGCTGACGACAGGAATCTGAACTGCGCCACAGTGGCCGCGGCGCTCGTGAGATCCCGCCCTGGCGCGCCTAGCACCAAGCAAGAATTGTTATACCAGCGGCTCAGGCTCGTCGAGGGTATAAGAAAGTCGCCCGCTGGGCGCGATGGATCCGGGCGTCGAACGGCGCACCGGCGCGGTAGCGAAGCTTGAGATCCCGACGGGTGCGCGCGCGACGCGCTGGCCCCGCTCGAACCTCTGGAGCGCGCTAGCGCGACCGCGCGGATTTGGAGCGAGGGAATTGACCCCAGCTGCGCGACGGGTCCCTTTCGCCCGGCTCTGTGCTAGGCTTGCTCAAAACCGTCAGCCGGAGGATGGACATTGCCCGAAGCGCCCCGATCGACTCCGCGCAACGCCCTTGGATCGCTTGCGGTGATCGCCGGCGTCGTGGCCTTCAGCGCGGCGGCCTTCGCCTACACGGCCGGATGGTTCTCGCCGGACCGCCTGACGCCGCAGAAGCTGGTCGACGGCTTCACTGGGCCGTCCGGCCCGCCGCTCGGCCACCGGCGCAATCACGCCAAGGGAATTTGCTTCACCGGCGTGTTCGAATCCAACGGCGCCGGCGCTGAGCTGTCGAAGGCTCAGGTCTTCGTGAAAGGCGAGTATCCCGTCGTCGGGCGCTTCAATCTCGGCACGCCGGATCCGAACGCCGAGGACGCCAAAGTGCGCGTGCGAGGCTTGGGCCTCATGATCTCGACGCCGGATGGTCAGGAATGGCGGATGGCGATGATCGACCCGCCGTTCTTTCCCGTCGCGACGCCTGAAGCTTTCCACGCGCTGCAGATCGCCTCCGCAAGCAAGGAGCCCGACGCGATGGCGAAGTTCGCAGGGGCCCATCCCGAGATTGCGGCTTTCGGCGGCTGGGCGAAAAGCGCACCCTGGACCGGCAGCTATGCAGAGGAGCGCTACAATAGCCTCAACAGCTTCATCTTCACCGACGGTTCCGGGAATGACCACGCGGTGCGCTGGTCGCTCGCGCCGGCGGCGCAGCCGGTCGCGGTCCCGCCCGACGAGCTCGCCAAGCGTGGCGCGAATTTCCTTGAAACCGAGATTACGGATCGCATCAAGAGCGGCCCGCTCCGCTGGACGATGCTGGTCACGGTCGCCAACCCGGGCGATCAGACGGCAGACCCGAGCAAGGCGTGGCCGGAAGACCGTCGCAACGTCGAGGTTGGCGCGCTCGTCGTGCATGAGATCGAAGCCGAGGCGGACGGCCCGTGCCGCGACATCAATTTCGATCCGACCGTTCTGCCGAACGGCATACGGACCTCGGACGATCCATTCCCCGCGGCCCGCTCATCGGCCTACCGCATCTCTTACGACCGGCGCACAGCTGAAGAGAAAGACTACCCGCGAACCGCAACGGGGTCCGCCCAATGACGAACTTTCCGCGCTTCACCCCGCTTCAGCGAACGTTGCACTGGATCATGGCGGTCTGCATCCTGGCGATGCTGTTCATCGGCGTCGGCATGGCGTCCACGGTCGCGCCGAAATATCTGACGCTGGTCGACATTCACAAGCCGCTCGGCATCCTGATCCTGGTTCTGGCGCTGATCCGCCTCGCTGTGCGCCTGCGCTCCGGCGCCCCTCCCCTGCCCGCCAACCTGCCGGAGCCGATGAAGCTCGCGGCGCACCTCTCGCACTATGTGCTCTACGCGCTGATGATCGCGATGCCGCTGATCGGCTGGGCGATGCTATCGGCCGCCGAATATCCAGTGGTCCTATGGCCCGGCATATGGCTGCCGCGGATCGTCCCGCAAAGCGCGAGCCTGCATACGGCGCTGTGGAACGCGCACTTCTATCTCGCCTTCCTGTTTTTCGCGGTGATCCTGATGCATGTCGCCGCGGCCTTGTTCCACGCGCTCGTCCGCCGCGACGGGGTCTTCGACGCAATGGCGCCGACCTGGACGCATGACGAGGCCGCACCCGTGGAGCGACTCCCGGCGCGACCCTAGCGGCGCCACGCGAAACCCGAAGTGGAGTCGCCATGCTGCCCAGCGTCACCCTCGTCCGCCATGGCGAAACCGAATGGAGCGCGAGCGGCCGGCATACCGGCCGCACCGACATTTCCCTTACCCAAGAGGGCGAGAGCAAGGCGCGTGCGCTTATGCAACGTCTGAAAGGCCTGACGTTCGACAGGGTCTTGACCAGCCCGCTCCAGCGCGCCCGACGGACCTGCGAGCTCGCCGGCTTCGGCGAGGCCGCCAAGGTCGATCCCGACCTCCTCGAATGGAACTATGGCGACTACGAGGGCCGCAAGACCAGCGAAATCCTTGAGCAACGTCCCGGCTGGCTCCTCTTCCGCGACGGCTGCCCGAACGGGGAGCAACCAGCCGACGTCGGGACTCGCGCCGATCGCGTCATCGCGCGCCTGCGCGAGAGGGACGACCGCGCGATCCTGTTTTCGAGCGGCCATATCTTGAGGGTGCTGGCGGCGCGCTGGCTCGGCCTCGCGCCGTCGGAGGGACGTCTGTTCATGCTCTCGACCGCGAGCATAAGCGTTCTCGGCTACGAGCATGACAAGGACGAGCCGGCAGTCCACTTGTGGAACGAGGTTTGAACTCGGCGCTGTACGTACGAGTGATGGCGCAAGCCGCCCTTTGGCCAGCTCGCCGGCGCCGCTCGCGCGCCGCAACAGAAAGCTTCCGGGAAAAAGGAACAAGCAATGCTTTACGGGATGGCGCTTCTCGCCGGAATCGTGGCCGGTTCGCGGACCTTCACGGCGCCCGCCGCCGTGAGCTGGGCGGCGCGGTTCGGGGGGCGTGATCTCAACGGGTCATCGCTCGCCTTCATGGGCTACGCCTGGACGCCCTGGATTTTCACGCTGCTGGCGCTTGTCGAACTGGTCATGGACCAGCTTCCATCGACACCGAGCCGAAAGGTCCCGGTGCAGTTCGGCGCCCGCCTCGTCAGCGGGGCGCTGTCGGGCGCGACGATCGGCGTGTCGGCCGGTTCGTGGATTGTCGGCCTCGTCGCCGGCGTCGTTGGCGCAGTGATCGGAACCTACGGCGGCGCGGAAGTCCGCTCGCGGATGGCGCAGGCGTTCGGACGTGACACGCCCGCCGCGTTCATCGAGGACGCCGGCGCCATTATCCTTGGCCTTGTCATCGTATGGGCGCTGCGATGAACCGCCGTTTCGACGCCGTCGTCATCGGCGCTGGCCAAGCCGGTCCGGCGATGGTCGGCCGGCTGGCGTCGGCCGGACAGAAGGTGGCGCTCGTCGAACGCAAGCTCATCGGCGGAACCTGCGTCAACACCGGCTGCACGCCGACCAAGACCATGGTCGCAAGCGCCTATGCGGCTCACCTCGCGAGGCGCGCCGCCGAATTCGGCGTAAACGCCGGGCCGATCAGCGTCGACTTCGCCGCCGTGATGGCCCGCAAGAACAAGGTTGTCGGCAATTCCCGCTCAAACCTCACGGCCTGGCTCAAGGGCATGGCGAACTGCGCTCTCCTCGAGGGTCATGCGCGCTTTCTTTCTCCTACGACAATCAGAGTAGGCGACGACGTGCTCGAGGCCGAGCGCTTCTTCATCAACGTCGGCGGCCGGGCGGTCATCCCCGATTTTCCCGGTCGCGATCAGGTGAGGACGCTGACCAATACGACGCTGCTTGAACTGGACGCCCTGCCGCGGCGGCTGGTCGTCGTTGGCGGAAGCTATGTCGGCCTCGAGTTCGCTCAGATTTTCCGGCGCTTCGGCTCTGCGGTCACGGTGGTGGAAAAGGCGCCCCGGCTGGTTTCGCGCGAAGACGGGGAGGTCTCGGACGC
>Ga0335073_10010004_pt1 | contig 13313 bp, 12 predicted proteins | sample Lox_Sample_22_FD_207093 | JGI IMG/M metagenome (GOLD analysis project Ga0335073, IMG submission 207093) | Soil microbial communities from Loxahatchee National Wildlife Refuge, Florida, United States - Lox_Sample_2.2 | ecosystem: Environmental > Terrestrial > Soil > Wetlands | place: USA...
AAGGTCGGGAGTGATCCCGCACGCGATCCGGATCGGGTCGCGGCGGCGCGCGCCGCGATCGGTGACCGGGAGCTCTTCGTCGACGCCAATGGCGCCTACTCCGTGAAGCAGGCGCTGCTGCTTTGCACAGCCTTCGAGCGCGCGCAGGTACGTTGGTTCGAAGAGCCCGTGACCTCCGATGATCCGGCGGGGCTGCGGCTGGTTCGCAAGCGAGCCCCGGCCGGCATCGAGATCGCGGCTGGCGAGTACATCTACACGTTGGACGACGCCCGCCGGCTGCTCGAGCTCCAGGCCGTGGATGTGTTGCAGGCGGATGTGACTCGATGTGGCGGAATCACCGGCTTCCTGAAGATCGGTGCGCTGTGCGATGCCCATCACGTGGCGCTCTCGGGGCACTGTGCGCCCGCGCTGCATCGCCACGTGGCTTGTGCCGTCCCGAGCCTGCGTCATCTCGAGTGGTTTCACGATCATGTGCGCATCGAGCAGATGCTGTTCGAGGGGGCCCCGCGGGCGGCGAACGGCATGATACGTCCCGACCTCGCGAGGTCGGGACATGGGCTCGAGCTCAAGTCTCGGGACGCCGCGCGGTTCAGCGTGAGTGGAGGTGAGAGTCGGTGACGGCTCTAACGCCGGTCGCAAGGCCCAGCCCGACGGCCACGAAGGCGAGGGCGACTGCGGCAAATGCGGCGAGCCGCATGGGCTCTCCCGCCACGAGCGGCGCCCGCAGCTTCGACTCCGACCCAAACGAGCCTCGGGTGCGGTGCAGCCCTGAGACGGGGCGCTCGAGATTGTCGCGCCTGTCGGCAGCGACCGTCGCGTCCGTCTGTTGGCCTTCGAATGCGTTGCGTGCCAGATATCGATCCAGGTAGGCCGGTATCACGGCGTTGGCTATGATCGTGACGATCGTCGGCAACCCGAGCCAGTACTCCCGCCACGATCCGCTCGCCACCCGAAAAACGGCGTCGGCCACCACCTCGGGCTCTACCGGACGACCCATTGGACGCGGCGTTCGCGGCAGGTGAACCCGCGCCCAGTCAAACTGAGGCGTGTTGACCGCCGGCAGCTCGACGATGCTGATGCGGATATCGGAGCGCTCGTGGAGCAGCTCGGCGCGCAGCGAGTCCGTGAATCCCCGGATGGCGTGTTTGGCGCCGCAGTAGGCCGCCTGCAGCGGAATGCCGCGATAGGCGAGCGCCGAGCCAATCTGAATGATCCGGCCCCGCCCTCGCGGCCGCATCGCCCTGAGGGCTGCCATCGTTCCGTAGACGAAGCCGAGGTAGCTCACCTCGGTGACCCGCCGGAACTCCTCGGGGCTCAGCTCAGCGACCGTAGAGAAGACGGTCTCCATGGCGTCGTTGATCCAGACGTCGATCCTGCCGAGTCGCGCCTCGAGCCGTTGAGCCGCAGCGAACAGCGCCCCGGCGTCGGCGACATCGATGGCCTCGGTTGCGCACTCTGCACCGAGGTCCACGAGCTCCTGGCGTAACTGCTCGAGCGCTCGATCGTCTCTGGCGATGACACCGACGCGGTCGCCGCACTTCGCGAACCTACAGGCGATCGCACGGCCTACTCCGGCCGTGCCGCCGGTCACGATCACGGTACGGGGCGGGGTTTTCTTCAGGACCTTTGACACGGAAGCTCCCGGTGACTTGCTCTTTTAATCCGCCGTGGCGCCCGATGTTCCGTGTTCCTGCGAGTCCTCCGGCACGGGAGTTACGCGTGCCGCCGCCGAGAAGCACGAGCGCGCAGTGCAATTCTTCAAGCGAGGATAGCGCGTCGGGAGTCGATGCCAGCGTGACCGGCGGCGCGGCAGCTTGTAGCCTCGAAAGCTTATGGGTTAGCATTGTTGGACCGAGTCAGGCAATGCGCTCTGAGGGGCACATGAGCTATATCGATGCAAGCCTCGTCCCCGGAGAGACGGTCGTCTACCAGACGCGTCTGCATTGGATCGTGATGCTTCGACACATTCTCCTCGGCTTGCTGCTGTGTGCCGTCTCGGGCGCACTGCTGAGCTACTTCCTCCATCACCCGCGATTGAGCAACACCGACAAACATATGACGGAAGGCGGAGCGGTCGCCCTCCTCGTGTGCGGCATCCTGGCTATCTTCGCCGGCGCGGTGCGTCGAAACGCGACGGAGATGGCCGTCACCACTCGCCGCGTGGTGGTGAAGCAGGGCCTCGTGGGCCGCAAGACGATCGAGATGCTCCTCAATAGGATCGAGACGATCGAAGTCAGTGAGCCCATGGCCGGCAGGATGCTGGGCTACGGAAGCATTACGATGGTCGGAACGGGCGGCACCTCCGAGCCATTCCATAAAATCGCGCATCCGCTGCAGTTTCGCAGCGAAGTGCAACAGCAACTCGAGAAGCTGGCCCCGCGTCCTTAGCGAGGGCGTCGTTGTAGGGCATGGTGTCGGGGCGGAGTTGCTGCTACGCTTCATCGCCGCTACGATTGCCGTGGCCCAGCCCTTCATTTCCGTGGAGGAGAAGATCGTCAACATGATAGAGTCGTTGCGCAGCGTGCTGCGTCGCGTCGGCTGACCAACCCGTGGTGACGGTGGATCCCTCGATCGCCCTGGCCGGTCGGCTCCTCGGGGCGCTGATATTCGCCGCGGCCGTCGCCGGTAAAATCAGGCATCGCCGTGAGCTTGCGGGCGTAGTGGCCAACTACCGCCTGCTCCCCGAGCCGCTGGCCGCGTCGGCGGCATGGATGATCGTGGCCCTCGAATCTCTGGTGGTCCTGTCGCTCGTCAGCGGCGTGCGGCTGGCTGCGGGCGCGACGCTCGCGATCGTGTTGCTCACGGGCTTTGCGCTCGCGATGGGCATCAACCTGGCGCGCGGCCGGCACGAAATCGACTGTGGCTGCTTCCAGTCGGGCTTGCGCCAGCGGCTGAGCGTGGCACTGGTGGCGCGCAATTTGCTGCTCGCGGCCCTCCTGACTCCGCTTCTCGCCGCGCCAGCAGCCCGTGGCACTGCGCTCCAGTGGGTGGATGGCCTGGGTGCGGGTCTCGCCGCTTACGCGCTCTACCAGGTGCTCGGCGAGCTGCTCTCCCTCCGCCATCTGTCAGCGGCGCTTCGCCGGAGGTTCGCCTGATGTTCCTCGTGTCGCAGCTGATGTTGTGGGTCGCCGTCATAGTCCTTGCGGTCGCGGTGTTGGCGCTGGCCCGCCAGGTCGGCGTGCTGCACGAACGCATCGCGCCGGTCGGCGCACTGGCGCTGGGGCGCGGACCGCAGACGGGCGAATCGGCCCCGCGGCTCACGGTGCGCACGCTCGCCGGGGGCACTGTCGAGATCGGCGGGCCCCTGCCGGAGGGGCCGCTGCGGCTGTTGTTCTTCGTGTCGCCGACCTGTCCGATCTGTAAGTCCCTTCTGCCTACCGTGAAGGTATTCGCGCAGAGCGAGCGCCTGGAGCTGCTCCTGATCGGGGACGGCGATGAGGATCAACAGCGGCAGATGGCGCAACGCCATGCCATCGAGCTCGAGCGCTTCGCCAATGCGCCCGAGGTAGGGCGCGCTTTCCAGGTGGCCAAGCTCCCTTACGCCGTGCTCATCAGCGCCGCCGGCGTCATCGTCGCGCAGGGACTGGTCAACAGCCGCGAGCACCTGGAAAGTCTGGTCACCGCATACGAGCTCGGCCTGCGCTCGGTGCAGGAATACCTCGCCCGGCGTACTTCCCACTCTGCCTGAGCCCCGCCGCCGCTGATTGACGCCGCTCGGTCGCCGGCCTATGCTCCCTCCGTTGGTTCGATTCGTTTGTATCGATAATCAATAATTAGAGGGTAATCCTGTCTTGGCGACTCCATCGGCGACGGGCTCGCTCTGGTCGGCGACCTGCAGGCCGATGGAGCCACTGCCGCAGCTCTGCGGCGAAGAGCGCGCTGAAGTGGTGGTCATCGGCGCCGGCTACACCGGGTTGTCGGCCGCGCTGCACCTTGCCGCGGCGGGCCGGGAGGTCGTGATGCTGGAGGCCGGGGAGTTGGGCGCGGGCGGCTCGGGCTTGAATGGCGGCCAGGTGATCCCGGGCCTGAAGCACGATCCCGATGTGCTTGCGGCCCGCTATGGCGAGCGGATCGGCTCACAACTCACCGCCCGTTCGGCGGAGGCGGCGGACCTGGTGTTCGACCTCATCGGCCGCCACTCGATCGAGTGCGATGCGGTGCGTACCGGCTGGATGCAACTGGCCGCGTCGGAGTCGCATCTGCCGCTGTTGCAGCGGCGCGCGGAGCAGTGGCGCCGGCGCGGCGCCGACGTGGCCGCACTGTCGGATCGCGAGGCGGTGAAGCTTACGGGCAGCGCACGCTACTGCGGCGGTTGGATCGATCGGCGCGGGGGCACGGTGCAGCCGCTCGCCTACGTGCGGGGGTTGGCGCGGGCCGCCATGAGGAGCGGCGCACGCATCTTCGTCCGCAGTGCGGCCGCAAAGCTGTCGCGCGCTGCCCGCGGATGGCGCATTGATACGGCGCGCGGCTCGGCCAACGCAAGTACCGTCATCCTGGCGACCGACGCCTATACCGATCGGGCATTCGATGCTTTGCGACGCACGGTGGTGACGGTCCCATCCATCCAGGTTGCCACCGCGCCGCTGCTGCCGCCGCTGCGCGCGGCGATCCTGCCCGGCGGGCAGTCCGTATCCGACACCCAGCGTCTGTTGTGTTACTTCAGGCTGGATGCCTCGGGACGATTCGTGCTCGGGACGCGCGGCGCGTACGCCGACGTGCCGATTCCCGCGACGACCACGGCCCACGAGCGCGCCATGCGCGAGACCTATCCCGAGCTCGCCGGACTTCCCCTCGAGTACCGCTGGGGAGGATTCGTGGCCATGACTCGCGATGGACTGCCGCACCTGCACCAGCCGGCGCCCGGGCTGCTGGCGGGTCTCGGCTACAACGGCCGGGGCGTCGCCATGGCGACGGCCATGGGCCGAATGCTGGGGCGCTGGGCGCTCGGCGAGTCAGCCGAGAGCCTGGATTTTCCGGTCACGCCGCTGCGACCGATCCGCCTGCACAGCCTGAGCCGTCTGGGCGCGCGGGCCACGATCCGTTACCTGCAGCTCCGGGACGCTCTCGAGCAGAGCTTGCGGCGGCCGCTGCCGGGGAGAGCCGGATGAGCCCGGCCAAGATCGTGCTCTTCACGGCGCTCGGCGTTTTCAGCGCCATCTTCGCCGTGCAATGGCTGCGCCTCGCGCGCGACCCGCGGCGGCGCGAGCGGCCGACTCTCTCCGACCTGGGGATAGGCCTGCTGACCAACTTCCTCGATGCGCTCGGCATTGGCTCGTATGCGCCGACCACCGCGCTCTACAAGTTCCGCGGCCGGCCGAGCGATGAGCTCATTCCCGGCACTCTCAACGTTGGCAGCGTCTCGGTAGGCATCGCTGAAACCGTCTTTTTCGTCACTGTCATCGCGGTGGAGCCGAAGCTGCTCGTGGCCATGGTGGCGAGCGCGACGGTCGGCGCCTGGCTCGGCGCCGGCGTGGTGAGTCGCATGCCGCGGCGTGCGATCCAGATTTTCATGGGGCTCGCGCTGCTCATCGCGGCGGTGACCTTCGTCATGGGCAATCTCGGCGCCTTCCCGGTTGGCGGCATGGCGCGCGGGCTCGCGGGCTGGCCGTTCGTCGTGGCGGTGACAGCCAACTTCATCTTCGGCGCGCTCAACACCGTCGGTATCGGCTGGTACGCCCCGAGCATGGTGGTGCTGGCGCTGCTCGGGCTCAATCCAGTCACCGCGTTTCCCATCATGATGGCCTCGGGCGGCATCATGCTGCCTGTGGCGGGCTTGCGATTCCTGCGCACGGGCCGGTTCGCGTGGGGACCCTCCCTGGGCCTCGCCGTCGGCGGAGTGATTGGCGTATTCATCGCCGTCTTCATCGTCAAGAGCCTGCCGCTGCGAGCGTTGCGGTGGCTGGTCACCGTGGTGGTCGCGTATGCCGCGGTGGTCATGCTGCGCTCGGCGCGGCGGGCGGCCGGTCCCACAGAGGGCGCCACGCGCCAAGATTTCGTATCTCACGATATAAAGGGGGGCAGCCTATGAAGCGACTTCCACGCCGCGCTGCGGCCAGCGGAATCGCTGCGGTGTTGGTACTGGGCTGCGTGCGGCTCGTGCAGCCGGCGCAAGCAGCGGCTGCCGCGGGAGAGGCCACGCCACCGGTGCTGCAGAGTGAAACGGCGGGCACGACCCCGTTCCCGGGCCTGACCGCCCACGAGCTGGCATACAGCGCGATGGACTCCGTCGGCGCCGCCCCGGGCATCCGCATCATCAATGGCGACACGGCGAGCCTCGTCGGCACCGTATATTCGTCCCAGTACGAGAATTTCGCGTGGGCGCCGGACCATCGCACCCTCTATGTCTCGGAGACATACTGGACGATGGGTAACCGGGGCACGCGCGAAGATGTGCTGTCGATCTACGGCGGCCCCACGCTGCGCAACGAAGGCGAGATCACACTCCCGGGGCGCCTCATCTCGGACCCGAAGACGAATACCTTCGCCTTGAGCGCCGATGGCCACTATGCGTACGACTACAGCTTCCAACCGGCTCCATCGGTCAGCGTAGTCGACCTGAGGCAGCGCAAGCTCCTCGCCTCGGTGGAGATCCCCGGCTGCGGCCTGGTATACCCGTTCGGCGAACGCGGATTCGCCTCGTTGTGCGCTGATGGCTCGCTGGCCGTGATCGACGCCGACCCACAGGGTCGGTACTCCGTCCACCGCACCAATCGCTTCTTCGACATCATGAACGATCCGGTGATGGATGAGAGTATCGGCGATGCCCGCAGCGGCCTGGCGTTCTTCATCACCAACAACGGTTGGGTCCACCCGGTGCACCTGGGAGACCAGCCCCGGTTCGACCAGGCCTGGTCGATCGAGCAGGCCGCCGGCCTCTCGCCGGCCACCTCGCGGGTGGGCTCGATCAGCTGGCGCCCAGGCGGTCAGGTGTTCGCGGCGTACCAGCAGTCGACTGCGCGCCTGTACGTGCTGATGCACGAGGGGCACCCCTGGAGCAGCGAGCAGGCGGGTACCGAGATCTGGGTGCTCGACACCCGGCAGCACCGGCTGCTGCAGCGTTGGCAGGTGCCGGAATCGGCTTCGCTGGTCGCCATCACGCCGGATGCGCATCCGCTGCTCTTCGCCTTGTCGAGCAACTGGCTCTGGGTGATGAGCCCGGATTCCGGGGCGGTGCTGCGCGCGATGCAGATCGTGCAGCCGGCCCTGGTCAAGGTGAGAGGTGAATAACATGAAGCGAATTGGCGTCGACAACTGGGGGGAGGGGCTGACGCGCCGACTGGCGGGGCAGCTCTCCAGGCGCAGCGCACTGGCTAGACTCGGGGCACTGCTGGTGGCAGCTCCAGCCTTCCCGTTGCTGCCTGTGCAGCGTGCTAGAGCGGCAGATGCGAGTGGCGGCACGGACTTCAGCCGTGCGGCTCAAACGACGGACGACCAGGCCTGCAACTACTGGCGCTACTGCGGTATCGATGGCAACCTGTGCTCCTGCTGTGGCGGCAGCACGCATTCCTGTCCTCCGGGATCGCAGCCCTCGCCGACGTCCTGGATCGGCAGTTGCATCAATCCTGCCGATCAGCGGCCGTACCTGGTCGCCTATCGGGACTGCTGCGGAGCCTCCGTTTGCAACAAGTGCGGCTGCCTCAACACGGACCATGCGATGCCCATCTACCGGCCGCAGGCCAACAATCACGTCATCTGGTGCATCGGGACAAACACCTTCGAGTATCACTGTTCGATGTCTGTCCTGGTCGGACTGGCGGAATGATTCTTTGGCGGTGAGCATCGTGAGTCGTCGCTGCGCGATCCCGCTGGGGTTGGCTGCCTGCGTGCCGGCGCTGGTCGCGGCGGTGGCGCTCGGCGCCACGCCGCGGGCGAGCCGGACGCGGTCCGTGACCCGACTGTCGGCGACGCAAGTCGCGTATCTGACCCACTGCGGGGGCTGTCACGGCATCGAGGGCATCTCGGCGCCTGGGGCGGTGCCGACGCTGCGCGGTCTCACGGGCAGCTTCCTCTGTACGCGACAGGGAAGGGAGTTCATCATTCGGCTGCCGGACGTGGGGCTCTCGACGCTTTCGGACCGCGAGCTCACGGACGTGATGAATTTCGTCGTGTTCGATATCGGTGCACCGGTGGCAGGCGGTAGGCCGACCTTGCCTTATACGGTTGCCGAGGTCGCGCGGCTGCGCCGGCAGCCGCTCACCAATACCGGCTTGACCGCCTATCGCAACCGGGTGGTGGCTGGATTGGCGGCCAAGTGCCAGGTTCCTGCGGCGCTGCATGTCTATGCGGCCCGAGTTGCAAGTGCCCGCTGATCGGCGGCTGGAGGCCAGTCATGCGATCCGAGCTGAGCGTCAACGGCGAGTCGGTTCCGGTGGAGGTGACCCCGGATACGCCGCTCCTCTGGGTGTTACGTGATGAGCTGGGATTGACCGGCACGAAGTTCGGTTGCGGCATGGGATTGTGCGGCGCCTGCACTGTCCATGTGGAGGGACAGCCGGTCCGCACCTGCGTGACCCCTGTGAGCGCAGTGCTCGGCAAGGCCATCATCACCGTTGAAGGCGTAGGGCGCAACCGCGTCGGTCAAGCCGTGCAGGAGGCGTGGCTGGCACTCGGTGTGCCGCAGTGCGGCTACTGCCAGGCTGGACAGATCATGAGCGCCGTGGCGCTGCTGCGCCAGTCGCCGCACCCCAGCGATGATGACATCGACGGCGCGATGGCAGGCAATCTCTGTCGCTGCGGCACCTATCTGCGCATCCGGGCGGCGATCCATCGGGCGGCGGCGCAGCTGCGGAGGTCGCCATGAGCATGCGCAAGACCGGCGCAACCGGCGCGCTCACACGCCGGTCAGTGTTACGGGGCGCGGTGGCGCTCGGCGGCCTGGCGCTGTGCTTGCGGGACTCGGGCCGCCTCGTGCTGGCCAGCGAGGCGCCCCAGTATGGCGCGGACGCTTTCCCCGGTGGCGTGGTCGACAATCCACTCGTGTTCCTTTCGATCCATCCGGACGACACCGTGACGATCACGGTGCATCGGCCGGAGATGGGGCAGGGGATCCGGACCAGCCTCGCCCTCGTTGTGGCCGATGAGCTGGAAGCGGACTGGCCGCGGGTGCAGGTCACGCAGGCGCCGGCCGATGAGACGCGCTACGGCAGTCAGGATACCGACGGCTCGCGGAGCATGCGTCACTTCTTCGAGCCGATGCGTCGCGTCGGCGCTGCGGCGCGCATGATGCTGGAAGCTGCCGCCGCGACCCACTGGGGCGTAGCGGTGAGCGAGGTCGTCGCCGAGCGCCAGCAGGTGCTGCACCGCGGCAGCGGACGGCGGCTTTCTTACGGGCAGCTCGCCGAGCAGGCGATGCGGCAGCCCATCCCCGAGCCGCGGCAGCTGCGCCTGAAGGACCCCGCGCAGTTCCGTTACATCGGTAAGTCGAGCACGCGAGCCATCGACGGCAGCGACATCGTGTCGGGACGTGCGCTCTACGGAATCGACACGCGCCTGGACGGGATGCTGTATGCGGTCGTGGCACGGCCCGCCGTGTTGGGCGGCAAGCTGGTCCGCTACGACGCGCGGGCGGCGCTCGCGGTGCCCGGTGTAGTGCAGGTCGTGGAGATACCGTCACACCCGCCGCCGGCGCAGTCGTACCCCCTGGGCGGCGTGGCGGTGCTGGCGCGCAACACTTGGGCGGCCATCAAGGGCCGCGAGGCGCTGAAGCTGCAATGGGACGATGGCCCCTATCGGAGCTACGACTCACGGCAGTTCGAGACGGTGTTGGAACAGGCGGTGCGGGCACCGGGGAAAGTCGTCCGTAATCTGGGTGATGCCCCCTCTGTCCTCGAGAAGAGCGGCAACCGGATCGAAGCCGAGTACTACCTGCCTTTCCTGGCCCATGCCTCGATGGAGCCGCCGGCGGCCACGGCGCGCATTGTCGACGGGCATTGTGAGGTGTGGGCGCCCACGCAGGCGCCGCAGCTGACCCGGGATGTGGTCACGGAGCTGGTGGGCATGAAGGAATCGGACGTCACGGTGCACGTCACGCTGCTCGGTGGCGCGTTCGGGCGCAAGTCGCTGCCCGATTTCGCTGGTGAAGCGGCGGTGCTTTCCAAAGCCATGGGAGGAAGGCCCGTCAGGGTCTTCTGGACTCGCGAGGACGACATCCAGCACGACTACTACCAGGCCGCGGCGCTGCAGCATCTCGAAGCCGTGCTCGGTCCCGATGGCATGCCGCTCGCCTGGCTGCACCGGTCCGCCTCGCCGACCGAGAATGCGACCTTCACGGCCGGAGCCGAGGGCCTGGATCTGACCGAGTATGGCATGGGCATGATCAACGTGCCGTTTCGGATTCCCAACATCCGGCTGGAGATTCCGGACGTGCCGGCGTACACGCGCATCGGCTGGTTCCGCTCGGTGTACAACATCACGCACGGCTTTGCGATCCAGAGTTTTCTCGACGAGCTGGCGCACGCCGCCGGCCGCGACCCGCGCGAGTATCAGCTGGCGTTGATCGGGCCGCCGCGCCGCATCGACCCACGCTCCATCGGGGACCAATGGAACTACGGCGAGTCGCCCACGCTGTATCCCCTCGACACGGGACGCCTGCGCGCGGTGATCGAGCGCGCCACCCGCGAGGCCGGCTGGGGAGGCGCCAGAGCCGAGGGCCATGGCCTGGGCCTCGCCGCCACCTACAGCTTCATGAGCTACGCCGCCGCGGTGATCGCAGTGCAGATCGGCAAGAACGGCGAGATCGCCATTCCGCGGGTGGACCTGGCCTTCGACTGCGGCCCGCAGATCAACCCCGACCGGATTCGCGCGCAGCTCGAAGGCGCTTGCATCATGGGCCTCACGCTGGCGAAGTACGGCGAGATCACGTTCAAGGACGGTCGCGTGCAGCAATCCAACTTCGGCGACCTTCCCCTGATGCGCATATCGGAAGCGCCGCGGGAGATCCGGCTGCACTTGCAGCCGGCGAGCTTCGAGGTACCCCCGGGCGGGGTCGGTGAGCCGGGCCTGCCGCCGATCGCGCCGGCGCTTTGCAATGCCATCTTCGCCGCGACCGGGCGCCGCATCCGGCGGCTGCCGATCGGCGCTACGCTCTCGGGCCAGGCCTGAGATCACCGGATGACTATCCTACCGCCCCAGACCGACGACAGCGACGACACCGGCAAGCCCAACGCAAGCTCGGATCGCAGCCTCGGAATGGATCGTGACATCTCCCGCCGCGATTTTCTCAACGGCGTCGCCATGGTCGCCGGATCCCTGGCGCTTCCCGAGGCCGCCTTGAGTGCCGGGCGCGATGATGCCGCAGCCCCTGGCGCTGCCCCCGGCGAGGACTATCCCTATCCGCCGATGCGCACGGGGTTCCGCGGATCGCAGCCGGGCTCGTTCACCGCAGCGCACGCCCTGCGCGACAGCCGGTACGTCGACCTCTCGCGTGCGGAGCACACCGGGGAGACGTACGATCTGGTCATCGTGGGAGGGGGGCTGAGCGGACTGGCCGCCGCCCACTTCTTTCACAAGAGCGTCGGTCCCGGCGCCCGGGTGCTCATTCTCGACAATCACGACGATGTCGGCGGGCACGCGCGGCGCAACGAGTTCCACTACCGGGGAAGGACGCTCGCGCTCAACGGCGGCACGTTCGACATCGAATCGCCGGCGCGCTACAACCAATGGGCGCGGCAGGTGTTGGATGACATCGGGGTGGACCTGCCGCGGTACGTGGCGGCGAACGAGGCGAGCGCCGGGCTGTATGCTTCCCTGGGCCTGCGCAGCGGGTATTTCTTCGAGCGGGAGAAATTCGGCGCCGATCGACTGGTGGTGGCGCCGGCAGGCACCGCCGGGCGCTCCCGGCCGCTCCTTACGGAGGACTATCTGCGGCACATGCCGCTTTCCGAGCGCGCGAAGCGGGATCTGCTGCGGCTTCAGGACCCGAGGCAACCCGACTATCTCGCGGGTCTCGGGCAGGCGCAGAAGATGGAGCGTCTCGCCCGCATCAGCTACAAGGACTATCTGCTCGAGGTCGCCAAGGCCGACAGCCAGGCCTACTGGTTTTACATGGCGCTCGGCCGCGACGTATTCGGCGTCGGCGCGGATGCGACGCCCGCGCTTTTCGCCTGGGTGATGGGTGGCGACGGCTTTGCGGGGCTGCGCCTCGATCCACTCCCCGATGGGCTCCTCGCCGACCTGCCGGGTGGACAGCATGGCCGCCAGCGGCCGGGAGGGGGCGACGTGCACTTCCCGGACGGCAATGCCACGCTCGTCCGCCTGTTGGTGCGTCGGCTCATCCCCGATGCAGTGCCGGGTACGACCATGGAGGACGTCGCCATGGCGCGGGTCGACTACGCGCGCTTCGATCGCGCTTCGAACCCGACCCGCATTCGCCTGAACAGCACCGTGCTCAACGTGCGGCACGACGGCGCGGCCGCGACCGCCAGGGAAGTCATCGTCTCATACAGCCCATCCAACGTCTCCTCGGGCAAGCTGTACGATGTGCGGGCGCGGGCATGCGTGATGGCGTCCTGGAACATGATGATCCCATACGTGATCCCGGAGTTGCCCGCCGAGCAGAAGGCGGCGCTGGCCGACAACGTCAAGGCGCCCATCGTCTACACCAGTGTCCTGGTCAGGAATTGGAAGGCGTTCGAGAAGCTCGGCATCAGCTCGGTCAGCTGTCCCACGATGTACCACGACACCGTCGCACTGCCGGAGCCCGTCGATCTCGGCGAGTTGCGTCACTCGGCCTCGCCCGAGGAGCCCATTGTGCTCTCGCTGACGCGTTATCCCAACGTGCCGGGCCTGCCGCGCAAGGAACAGCATCGGGCGGGGCGCGCCGAGCTCCTGAGCACGACGTTCGAGACCTTCGAGCGCAACATCCGCGATCAGTTGAGCCGCATCCTGGCGCCCGGGGGCTTCGACCCGCGGCGGGACATCCTCGGCATCATGGTCAACCGCTGGGGCCACGGCTACTCTTATACGTACAACAGCCTCTACGACCCGCCCGATTGGGTATTCACGGAGACCGAGCGGCGTGCCTGTGTGGTGGCGAGACAGCCCTATGGGCTCATTTCGATCGCCAACTGCGATGCGGCCGCGAGTCCGCATACGGACGCGGCGTTCCTCACCGCGCACTGGGCCGTGGAGCAGGTGCTGTCAAAGCGCGCGTTTCCATTCATCGCGCAGAACGCCAAAACCTAGTTGGCCATCGACCGGCAGTCGACCCCGATGCCGTGAAGCGAGACGACACTGCGACTCAGGTACAGGGATGTACCCGGCCGCCGCAGGTGGCCGAGTCTCGGGCAAAAACCACGCTTTTTGCCCGAGACGGC
>Ga0335073_10010005_pt1 | contig 13313 bp, 14 predicted proteins | sample Lox_Sample_22_FD_207093 | JGI IMG/M metagenome (GOLD analysis project Ga0335073, IMG submission 207093) | Soil microbial communities from Loxahatchee National Wildlife Refuge, Florida, United States - Lox_Sample_2.2 | ecosystem: Environmental > Terrestrial > Soil > Wetlands | place: USA...
ATCGCATCGGGTCTATTTGCTCACGAGAGACATGGCAACACTATCGGCAATTTTTGTTGTGCCCTTTTCAATTGCAATAGGAGCAGATTCGATCGGTTGGAAAATGTCAGCCCTCTACAGCGGCGCTCTTCTCGTGCAATATCTCATGATTGCAAGCGCAGCTCGAAACTATGGAGTTAGGTTTGTTTTGAACGTCCTCACAGAAGAGTCTCACTCGCAGTAGCCTCCCACACAATCTTCCCACCAATCGCATTCCAAGAAAGTTGATGTCGTAGCCCTCCTGCCGGAACAAGATTTGCTCCTCCTCATGAGTTCAATCGATTCACAGGGAGACGAGCGCATCTTTGAACATGCCCGACCTCGACGCACTTCTTTCAACGAGCGAGGGGGACGCTGCTTCAGCCAAAACGGCGGCAATCGTTCATGCCTACCTGACTGCTGTGGGAATCATCGTCGCCGACACATCGCGCGATCCCAGCTTCGGGGCAAATTACTTGCTCTGGTACCTGGCGCAGGACCTCATCGAACCAGCTGCGCTGGCCACTAATTACCGGTTGACTTTCTACTCTTTGAAGGATACCTTGGTCGCGATTTCAGCTAAGGGAGAGTGGAGGTTAGTAGCCTTTACGTCCGAGGGGGCTCCCACCCGCTGATATCCCACAGACAACGGATTGCCGTGCCCGGCGAGCGGGTGCATAAGTGTCTCTGCTCGCGGGTTACGCTGGCAAACTCAGCGGCTGCTGTCTATTAAGCTGAGAGCCGGACTGCGCAAGTTCCTTTGCTTTCGATTTCGGGAGGCTGTGATGGAACTGATTTTCGGAACCCTTGCGATAAACCTGCCTGAACTAACCTCACTCCTTGAACCCAATAACGTGTGGCTACTTCTCGCCGGATTCCCGGATCCGAATCAGGCGGGGCATGCCGCCACGAATTTCATCGTGAATGTGAGGCACTTATCCGATGGCCCCGTCGCCGTAACCGGGACTCGAAACACAATCGGGACGCAACCCGTCATTATCATGACGGATATCAATGCCGCCGGAGCCCTCATGGAGCACGCCATGAGGATCCAGGGCAAAGCTTCATCTCTTACGTTGAAAAGCTCCGGAACAAATTCCGAAATCGCGGAACAAAAGTCCAGTCGAAAACGGGGGTTCTAAAACGGCGAAGGCGGGGGACCGAGGATGAGCCGCGTATTTGCTCCTATCGTTCTGCTTCTTCCGGTCTTTCTCACCGGATGCCCTCATGACACTCCCCCTGCGACCGGGTATGGAGACTGGCACCCCGATGCCGCCGAGATCTCGGAACTGAAAAGGCAAAGCACCGCTACGAATGGCATCGAGGTCGGCGCACCGAAGTTTTATGACGACGCTTCGCTGAAGGCGATGCTCGACCAGACGCGGGCTCGCCTTGCCGCCATCAACGGGCTCAACGAATCGGCGCTTATAAGCCATCTCGGAGCCATCACCGGTTCAACGCTCGATCAAACACAGTTTGGGATCCAGGTTCTCGGCCCTCAGTCTCCGACGGTCGCAACCACCGCGAATGGGCCTACGACTCAGACAACTACAAATGCCGGGTTACCGAGTGGGCAAACCTCTCTACCAACATCGACGACTGTGGCCACAACTCCCTCGCAGAGCTCTGTTACCACCACAAACCCCTCAGCTTCTGCTGTCCCCACCGTTCCTTCCGGGCTCACCTATACGCCGCCAAGCACGATGGCTGGCTCGGCTCTGGATGTGCTCAATGAACAGATGCAACTCAACGACGATATCGCCGGCTATCAGTTGCTTCTCGAAGGAGCTCTTTCCGACCGCTTCGTACAAAACCAAAATATCCTCAAGCCGCGCACGACCATCGGTTTTCCCATCTCGATTTCTCCGCAGCCACGATATGAGAATGCGGTCGCGGTCGTCGAGGTCGAGGTCCAAAACGCCGATCAAGCTCTTTCGAGTGAAGCTCCCACGGTCACCACGATCCTTCCAAGGGAAAAAACTTATAACGTCGCTGCCCTGACCGACCACACGACATCTATCGGGGCCGGTGCTGTCATTCATGCCGTCAGTATCGGTGGTTCCTGGTTTAGTGGCCACAAGACCTTCTATGTTGTGCAGGATCAAGATACGGTTGCTCTCCAGCGCCCGGTTGAAGAGCCCGAGGACGACAGCAAGCCAAGAAAGACGCGCTTCGCGTGGGAGTTCCGGCCGGTCTTGGGGGAAAAGTTTGTGCGCGGAGGCCTCAAGCAGACGTTTGTGCAGCTCACATTGCCCCTGCTAAGCGTAAAGCCCTGCTTTGGCTCGATCACGGTCCATACATATTGGCGCCGGTTCGACCAGAAAACCGGGTTGGCCATGGAGGCGATTGGAGGATCGGCTCTTGTCGGCAAGACTTTCAGCATCCCGAATTACAATCTCGCTCCGGGCGTTGAGGATGTGAAATATCAGGATCTCGGCGATGGCACTGTTCTTGTCCGGGTCAAAGGAAGTTTTCTGAACGGAACGTACGTTCAGATTGGGCCGACGCGATACGATGCTTCGAAAAATCTGTTGATCGAAGACACCGGGCTTTCCTTCGTCGCTCCGGTATCGGCTCTCGCTCGCTGGACGGGATATGTCGTCTCCCGCGCGGGGAAAAGCACTCGCCTGCTCGCCGTGGGGGCTCAAGATAAGGTGGCCAGGCCGGATCAGCTCTCCTGTGCGCCTGCTGACGCCGGGGTAAAACCGGCTGCCTTACCGCTCGCTCAAATCTCCGGCATCAAGCTCTCCGAGAATTCTCATACCGTTGCCGTCGAAATGCAGGCGGTGCCTCAGGATCCGTCTAAACCACCGCAAGTCACAATTATCAACGAAACGACGAACGACAAGCTTCAACTCGCTTCCATCAATTCCGTTTCTTTACAGGGTGATCAACCATCCCTCAGCGCCCAAGTCGCCGCCCCCGACGAGCTCTGTCAGTTCGGTTCGATCACAATCAGCGGTATTTCTACCAAACCGTCGGGCGAAGCCGATACCGAACTCACCCTAAAATTCGATCCATCGTCAGTCTCCCTGGATGATGTCTTGCTGGACATCGGCCACAAGATATTCGGACTTTCGGATAGTCCGGTAAAGAGGGACGCAACCTCACACACCATGAGCGCAATCGTGCCGACCAGCCTTCTTGTGGCGGGACGGGGTGTGCGGGCGTTTCGTCTTTTCTTGACCAGCCCTGACGGCGCTCCGGCAGGCCATGAGTGCTTTGCGAAATTCTGGCCGCTGAAAGAATTCGATGTTGATGCCCCGGCCGAGAAACTTGTCCTGCTCTCGGTCGCGCCCTCGGGAGATGCCATGTTTCTTCTTTATGGCAACGGCCTCACCAAAGCGAAAATACTTTCCCCGAAGAACGTTGTCCGCTCGCAGCTCGACAATGCCCCGGAAGACCGCATGGTCGTACTCGAAATCAAGAAAGCCGACCTGGCAACGACCAAGAAGATGGTGTTTCAAATGGATGACGGACGCCGCCCTCTCGTGCTGGATATTCCGCAGCCCGAACCAAAACCGCCCAAGGTCACGGTGGACAGCCCTGTGATTGTGAACACGAATCAACTGGAAGTGCCGGTAGAACGCATTCAGGATCTCGTGTCCGTGAAAATGGGTGACAAAACCCTGCAGTACACGAAGGGGAAAGATTCGATACGGTTCACCAGCCTGCGGTCCGATGGCGTGACGGATGAGCAGAGCACGAAAGAAATCATCTTCGTGTTCAACGATGGAACAAAAGTCGCCGCGAAACTCGAAGTAGTGGCGCAGAGGGTTGGCGTTAAGTAACTGGATTATTCTGACATCGACAACATACCGACGCTCGTTCGCGTCGACTCTACGGAGGATCACCATGGCGGCTTTGCCCGACGATTTTTTTACCGTCGCGACCTTTGGCACACTTCTTGGTTCTGTGACGCTCACGACGATTGTCACAGGAGGCCTCAATAAATCTCTCGGGTGGTCTCCTGCCAAAACCGGCCTGCTGGTTTCGTTCGCCGTAGTTATCGCCGGCCTCTTTCTCGCAGGTAAGCTCTCCGACCCGAAGGCCGACATTGTCGGCTTCTTCAACGCCTTCCTGGTTTATCTTTCGGCAGCCGGGGTTTCCGATGCTGCCGGCGGAAGTTTTCGCGGTGAGGGCCGTCCCTTTTTCAGATCCTGGTTCCACGGATGAACGGGGAGTGATCAAGAACAATGCCTGATGTACTGGTCGAGTGGGAGCGTGGCTTGTGGTCTGTCGCGTGGAGCATTAGGAAAGGACCGTCTAGTGTGCTGGAAATGCCCATACCCTGGCCGCTGTACCTTCAGGCGCCGTCGCACATCCGTAAATGGAGAGCGCTTCCCCGATTCAGCAGGATTGCAACCTCGCAACGGTTCCGCGATGCCTGGCTGCAGGAGTGCGGCGGAGACGAGCGAACTATCAAGAGGTTCCTGCTGCAGTTTCCTTCGGGCCCTTGGGCTCTGCCCTGGGAGCTTCTGATTGGGGAATTGGATCGGGAACGCAGAGGAAGCATCGCCATGGTACGCGGACTTCCGAGTGGACCGTCCACTCTGCCCTCTCGGTTCGATCGGCCCATGTCTGTGCTTTTTGTACAAGGGGATGATGGATCGCGGACTGGCCGAGTTCGCCTTGACTTGAAACGGGAAGCAAACGTGCTATTGAAAGTATACGATTCGCTTCCCGCGGCCCACCGGCAGTCTATTGTGAAGCCTCGGGTGTGCCAGCCTACTTCGGCGGAACTGGAGGGCATGCTAAAAGAGGCTCCCGACGTCCTTTTCTTTAGCGGCCATGGCTCGAGCAACCCTTCCGCCTTCATCCTCGTGGATGGCTCCCAGTTAACTCCGGCGCGAATCGGGCAGCTGATCGTGACCGCACCCGCAGCCCCCTTGTTTTCCGCTTTTTGGGCCTGCGATACAGCCCGAGGACCGAAAGATAGCCGCGAAGCGCCCGGCCCTCCCTTCTACTTGGCCCTTGCCAACAGCGGAGTCGGTAGCGTTCTCGCCATGCAGGCACCGGTCACCGACAACGGAGCAATCCTGCTTGCGCAGGAGGTGTTTGAAGCGTTGGCTGCGGGGGACGCGCTCGATGTTGCCGCCGCGAGAGGGCGTTCGGTATTGCTGGACGCGCGGGAAATGAAAGCTGGCGACGGTCTCGACTGGGCTTGCCCCGTGGTTTGGTCTTCCGGTTTGTCTTCCGCGCGTCTGTCATGGAACAATCCCGGTTCGAAACTTGCTCAGCTCCAAACAGCCAGTCGACGCGCTCGTCTCAAACGGGAGGGCAGAGTTTTCTTTCCCTCCACCGATGAAGAGATCGACGCCGCGCGGCGTTGCGCGGGCGTGCGGCTTTGTTGGATCAAGGGACCGAACCTGGCGGACGCCCGCGAACGTTGGATTCGGCTGCTGATCGCGATGCAGGTCGTTCTACCCTGCTACGTCGTAGGAGTTGAATTCATCGCGGGCCAGGATACTGCTGAGAGCCTGATGGCTTGGGCGGAGGAACTCCAACAAACACTCGAGCTCAGTGATGCCCCGGGAGACGACTTCAGGAACACCCTGGAGTTGATCCGCCATAGGCCGCGGGAGGGATGGAAGCGGCTGTGCGCGCTGCCGGATATCGCTGTGTCCGTTTGGCAGCCGCCTGATTACCGCTCTGAGGATTGGTTTTGGGACCCCTTGATTTCGGGCGTCAGGCCCGTGAGTATCATGGGTGAGGTCGTTGATGGGCGAACCATCGCTGAGGGGTGGGCGATCGAGGAACTCGATATGGAAGTGAATGAGAACAAACTCAACGCCGCATACTCCGAAGCTCCCGTACTCAGCAATGCATTGGCTTTGCTCGCCACGCCTGTGCCCCGCTCGTCCATCGAGTCGACGGGAACGACCCTGGATCGGCTCGCGAATCTGAACGACTTATTGGTTAACACTGCAGCGCGAGAGGTGGTCTTGGTGGCTTCGGCAGCGAGGTTCTTTCGCGATCGGATGGATCAGAAAACCACAGCGGCAGCTCACCAAGCCTGCATGAAGATCTATGCTCATACCAGTTTCGTTGGGAGATTGACGCCTGCGCTTCGTGAGCAACGCTTAACGCACTGCTTGGGGGCCGGCGAAAACGAAGCTGCGGTGGCCGAGGCGTGCATTTTGCTCGCGAAGTATCGCGAACTCGACCGTCCTCTGGCGGTTGTTGCCCTGATCCAACGTCTCGGCGGGTTATGGCGTGCCCTCCCGGAGAATTCGCTGATCATGTATGCGTGGGCTTGTGCCATGCTAGGGGACATGGAACAAGCAGAGTTTTGGCTTCAACGAAGTTCGGCGGATACTCCGTTGGAAAGCGCCTGGCGGCATGGGCTTCAGGCCGAAATTCATAAAGCTGCCGGGGCTAAAACGGAGGCGCTCGGCGAGATCGACGCGGCCATCGCCGGTCTTCATGCGGTTCCCCAATCGGAAACCACCCCGCTGATTGCACGCAGGCTAAGAGCCTACAAGCAGGACCGTGCGCGTATTCTCCAATACCTTTTCTATCGGCCCGATCAAGCGGGCGAAGAATACGAACGGCTCTTGGATGAATGGAGAGATGAAGATGACGCCGCAATCGATGTCGCGGTGGTCCTTCGAAACTATTCCGAGTGCGTGCGCACGAGCCACCATCCCGGGGATTCTGAGTGGCAGCAAAGCAAGGATATGCTGGCACAGGCTGAAACATTGCTCACCGATAAACGCGAACATCCGGTTTTCGCCGAGCTCGAATATGAGAAGGCACGCGTGGCCATTGTCGAAAAACGAAAGGACGCCCCTGACTTACTCAAGGCAACTCATTCCGCCGCCTCCGCGAGTGGCCATCTGATGCTGGTAGCCATCAGCGCAGCGCGACAATTCTGGGAGTTCGAAGTTTTCGACCTGCACCGATGGAGTGAAATCGAAGCTGCTCTGTCGGCGTTTCCGCGGCACGGATGGGCGGTACGAACTCTTGTCAACGGGAGGCTGTGTGCTGCGAAGCGAGTCGGAGCTGGCGATATTGCAGGAAGATTGTTGGAGGCAAATTTGGCGGATCTTGGAAATAATCCTTCGTTCGACGCGGGAAGCGACCGCTTTCGCATCGCGGCCTCGGCGGCAGGGTACTCTTTGCTTGCGCCGGACCCCGAAGCCAAGCGGACATGGGCAGAATTTCTGGAGCATCCTTGGGCAAAAGCCTGGATGCAAAGCGGCCACTTTCATACTCCGGAAGACGTCTGGGGGAGGGTTTCGTAATGGGAAGCGGTTCGGGAGGAGGGGGCGGAGGGGGAAGCGGCGGAGCTAGCGCAGGTGGGGGCGGCGGCTATGGCGGATATCGCATCAGCGGCGGACACATCTATGTACGAAATGTCGATGCCACCAAGAAAGCGGAGGCCGTCAGTAGAGTTCTGAAGAAGCTGCGCCCGGAGTATCTGCATGAGCAGTTCGTAGACAGCGCGGCCCGGGACGTGTATCGCGAACTTGGCCGCCTCCGCGTCGATCTCGCAATTAACCGAGATTGGAGTCGCATCGCGTCAAGGCTTAACGTTGATGGAGGATCGCGTTGCCTGCCACGCCTGGCGGCCGCGCTCATGCAACGCTTCCAGGGCTCGAATCCTAACAGCAAGTCACGCGCGTTCATCCGCATGGCGATTGAGAATGTCCTTCTCCGCGCCGTTGGCGATGACTCGCACGTGTTCAACTCCGCGACAGCCGCAGGTGTGATCAACCATCTTGACTCAGGCGTCTTCGATCACTTGGCTGCCCTTTTCTTGGGCGATCTGTTGTACGAGATCATTCGAGGCGAGGAGCGCGCGTTGCCCGCGGAGGTAAAAGAGGGACTTCGCAGTGTGGTGCAGGAGAAAGTAGACCGGATCGTCGCGAATTTCATGACGCGCTTTGGGGGGAAGCCGCTCGGAGAAGATATAAAACAGGTTTCTTATTCACACCTGTTTGACGTAATCGCACAACAGGAGGGCTGGTTTCTGGACCAGCTTCGCGGATGAAGAGAGGACCGAACCAAGCCTTTTGTTGTGCTCACGGAAGGATCGCTGCCTTCGGCGACCAAAAGACGTTGGTCGATTTGGGAGGAGCGGGGTGGCTCGGAACGGATGGACCACTCGGCCCGCGTCCCATCACAACTGGCGCAGCCGACCTGCTCGACGTCGCTACGGTTGTGTACAGGGTTGAGCGTCAACTTCAGAAGCGCGGTCCTAGTAATCCCAATGTCAAATACGAGCTCACCATTCCATTGCGCGATCCGGCCTTATGGAGCGGTCGGCCCAAGCAGTTGGTCGAGGAACTGCTGGGCTTTCTGGGCAGTACCCAATGGGAGCTCAATATCGTGCACCGCCCTAGCAAGGCCAGCGGATTTTCGAAGGTTGAGCATTCAGCCCCACCGGTCAGACGAGTCGCACTGTTCTCCGGCGGACTCGATAGCGCCTGCGGCACGGGGGCGGGTCTGGTCTCACCGAGCGATACCGACCTTTGCTCGTTCTACAGCCGGCAAAAGGGTCTCCAGCGGCACCTTGCGGCGGACCTCGGCTTCTCTTCTCCGACACAATGGCATCAGCAGAGCATAACCGGTCCGGGAAGATCGTTCTACTATCGCTCTTTTTTGTTCCTGGCTGTCGCCGCCGCAACAGCAGAAACGCGGAGTGCCCGCGAGGTCGTGCAATTTGAAAATGGCATTCTTGCCAGCGCGATTCCTCCCGTGCCGTCGCTCGCGATGACGAAACACGCTCATCCGAGACTTCACCGGCTCTTCGCCAGCCTTCTGAATTCTGTATTGGACGGGAAGTGGCAAGTCGCCAACCCGCTCTGGCAGATGACAAAACGCGAAGCGGTTCAAGCCCTGAGAAAAAACATCGGAGCTAAGCGAGCTGCACAGGTTACGTCAGCCACGCAAACCTGTTGGAATTTCTCGGCGCCGCATGTATTCGGGGTTCGAACGTTGGGGTCGGAAACCAAACACCCGAATGAGCATTGCGGCATATGTATCCCCTGTATCATTCGACGTACTGCCCTTCCACAGGGCCGCTTCTCTTTTGACTTGCGGCGCAGCAGCGTTCGTAAACACCCGAAGCTTGGCGCTCACCTCCTTGAGTACCTCGAGCTTCTCTCCGCTGTTCGCGACACCTCGACAAGCGACGACTTTCGCACTACGCTGCCCGCAGAGGCGCTTGATCTGCTGGATGCCGGTTGGACTGATCTTGGTTCCCTCGAGCGCCTTTTCCGACAATTTGCCAAGGAATTTTTTGACACTTTCTTTTGAGGGCGGGATGGACTTTGAAAGCAGAGGATGGCCTGCAGTGAGTGTCCGGCAGCCTTGGGCCGAACTTCTGATCGACGGACGAAAATCCATCGAGATCAGGTCATGGGCGGCAGAATATCGCGGGAGAATGTGGTTGCACACCGGCCTTAAAAGCGATCCGGAACTGGAACGCAAGTTCGGCCTCAACGACTTGTACCGAGGCGGATTTTTGGGATCCATTGAACTGGTTGCGATTGTGCCCGTTACAAAAGAACGCTGGGAACAATGGCTCGACAAGCATCTCGACCCAGGGCGATACAGGGAAGGCCTCGTTGCTTGGATGATGGCTGCTCCTCGACGTTTTCGGGAGCCCGTTCCGGGAAAGGGTCAGCTCAACCTCTTCTTCCCTCCCGCCGAAATCGTCCAGCAACTACGAAGCAGCGAGGGTGTCTTCGGCGCTGGAGAGCGCGATCCTGTCTTTTGATTTTGTACTGTTTCGCGGAGTCTTAGCGATTCTGTGGAAGTTCGTCAGGAGATCGTGAGCTCCGAACCGTGTACTCAATTTGGTGACGTTACGCGCGCCGTCGGCATCGTTACCGATTCGCATCACACCTGTGTAACGTTAGCATGTGCTCTCTCGATTTTAGAAAACAGGCTCAGTAGCTTTGTACTCCCGCTGTCCGTTGCAGTTGGTAGCGTCAGGGCCGTAAGGATAGTAAGGTCTTCAGCGAATTGTCGGGGCGGCACGTTGCGGGATCAGCGAGGCACACTTCTCGCACACGGCTAGACTCGTATGTCGAATATCCGCTCGTGACTTGGAGGAAAGGTCCAACTTATCGGCCGTCAGGCGGTTAGTGGCGAGTGCTTCTGTTTCCCACCGAAGCTTCGCCGGATGGACCGCCCGCCTCTCGGCAGATCTTCTATTTCTGCATCCGCACGACATAGCGTGGCCACGCAATGCGGCAGGTCGACAGGTCTGGTACGCTTTCCAGACATGGAATACGACGAAGACAAAGTGGACGAGATGGTGCTGGCGTTGCTTTTCCTGACGACTTTTGAGGAGAGTCCGTATGGAGCGCGCGCCTGGAAAGGACACGACTGGAACGTACTCGATCGGCTCCATGCGAAGGGCTACATTTCAGACCCAAGAAGCAAGGCCAAATCGGTCGTGGTCACCGAGGAAGGCGTCAAGCAATCTCGCGCGTTCTTCGCGAAATATTTCGGGAAGAAACTCGCTGAGGATCAGGAGTAGGCTTTGGAGCAACGTTTAAAGACCCTCCCACCTGTTTGCGATGGCTATTCCATTCTGACGGATCCTTTCTCTTCGTTACACCACCAATGTGTGGCTTGGATGTTGTCCGGATGATCGTCTCTCCAGCCTCCGCCCATTCCTTTCGGGTTCTTATGGTCGGGGACGATGTCGGAATAGTCAGTGAAGTCCTCGTGGCAAATCGCGCAGATGCCGCCTTGTTCTCGGACCTTCCGGTTCATCAATTTCCGCATTTCCGCCGGGGATCGCAGTTCCCGATATCCTCGCGGGTGGTGGGGATCGTCGACTCTCTGAACCCCAAGTCTGATCAGCTTTGGCTTCGGCAGAAGTTCGCGTCCACAACAAGAGTGCGATTTGTGGATCGGACACAATTCATCGTTACGGAGTCTCATGGCATTCCTTTTGAACGAGCGCTTGAGGTGAGAAATAGGTTGGTGGTGATTCGGGGCGGAAACCAGGTTGCGATAACGCGGACTGCTACAATTCCAGCCCGAGGAGAATCAATGTCGAACTTGACCCAGGTGGTCCAGCGGTTAAAGGAAGAACGTGGTCAACTGCAAGGAAGAATCGAGCAGTTGGATGAAGCACTGAACGCGCTGACCAGCCTCCGCGGTGTACATGGAGCCGCCAGAAAGCGTGCCCCGGCCCAAGCGACCGGGAAACGAAGAACTATGTCGGCTGCGGCTCGCAAGCGGATCGCTGCCGCTCAGCGCGCTCGTTGGGCCAAATGGAAAGCCGCCGAGCGGAACTAATAAGCGCAAGATCATGTGCGGACGTTATCGGCTTACGGAAAAGGAGCGCTACCGTCGAGACCAGTTCTGCCTGGATGACGATGCGCCTTGTCAGCCACGCTGGAACTGTGCTCCCGATCAGTGGGTCACGACGCTACGCGAGTCGCCGAGACGAATCTTCGGCCTCATGCGGTCCGGGCTCGTTCCGTACCACGCCGGAGCCAGACTTTGACGGAGAGAGAAAAGCTATTCCTCACTCTTGTTGTCACACTACTGGGCTCCGGTGTCGGGACCACGTTAGTAGGAGCACTGTTCAAACGTCGATTTGACGCTCAACTCGAGACTCAGAAGGCTTTGCTTCAGCGCAGCTCCCGGATTCATGAGCGCCAAGTGGACGCGCTTCTCGCGATTCACGCAAAGCTCGAACAGGCCCTCTTCTATCTGCAACGGGCCGCTTCTGCCGGGAAGTTCGAAGGTGAATCGGATCAAGAATTGTTGCGGAGGATGGCGCGTGATCTGGGGGCCGCCTCGGAAGTCTTCTCTCAAAACAAGCTGCTGATCGGGGCGGAGCTAACGCGCACACTGGATGAGTTTTTCAACGAGATGTTCTCGGCGGGAATGAATCTTAACTGGGCGGAACATCCCATGACGCCAAACGGCGAAATCCGGGCCGGCTTTTTTGATAAGGCTCGCGAAACCGCGTTTAAGAAACTGCCCTCAATATTGGAAGCGATCAGGGCCGAAGCTAGATCGGTGATTCATAGCTAAATCCTTCGGTGACGCAAGGGCCCGGCGTGGTGTGGAACATATTAGTTAAGGAGGTGATTGTGGCAATCACATACACGATCACAGAAGGTGAATCAGTCATGGGCAGCACAAGCGCGGCTGAGGTTGCGGAGCACGTGGTTTTAGCCGGTGCCAGCTACACGGTGCAAGGAACGCCCGAGGAACGGGTTGAAGGCACGAGAAGAGTGGAAGACACAATCTAGAAGCGAAGGGACGCGGCAAAGACCGCCTCAAAACCATGAGGCACAAAGGGCGGGTGCTTGGTGCATCCTGGCTTCGACGGGGCTTGCAATTGTCAACCGCGCGCGGTGGCGGCCAAGGCAACGACCGTCAAACCTGCCGCGACGACGGCAGCTAATCCCAGTTGCTCGCTGAAGGATTTTCCGGTGACAGCCCAATTGACTACGTGCTCGCAGTTGGCCAGAAACAGGTCATAGGGCTTTCCCTCCAGGCTGTGCATTCTCTCTAGCGCCGAGTTCTGCTGATCCCAAGTATGCGGCACCCACAGAACGTGAACCGTTTCCGCGACCGCAAATTCCGATAAAGAAGTGGTGCGGACAAACTGGCCTTTCTCACTGTGTATGACACGCTGCTCGCCAGTTAGCGGATCAGGCCAGTCGACCATGCCCTTGTGCCAGAAGCCGTATCGCCGACTCCACACCCTAACGACTGAACCCGGCGTCAGCATCATCGCGTACATATCAATCACCCCCGATTCGAAGAACCGACCCACTCCTGAGTGTAACCGCCGCTTTCGAGAACGAGTCAAGAGGAAAATCGAACGATACCTTCGACTATGATGTCAGAATGCTACCCTCCGAGCGACTTGAACTTGCGATTTACCGGGCCGTCAAGCGTGTGCCGGGACCAAGGTTCGACACATCGCTACCGATGCTTTCCCAGATGACCGGCGAAAACGACCACGGCGCGATTGCAGAACGCCTCAAAGATTTGGAGGAGGGCGGCCGGATATATCTGTCGAAGTATTCTGGCGGTCAAATCTGGCCGCGTGGGGATTCCCCGGACCGAACCTTCTTCCACACGGCAACGTTCTTCATCGAGGTTGTACCAGGTGGAAGGAAGTATTTTGAAGAGCTTGAGCAACGAGCAGAACAGGAAGCCCGAAAAGCGGCCCTCATCGCAGAGCCACTGATCTTTGTAAGTTGTGGTCAGAGCACACCCTCCGAACGGAAGCTCGGACAGGAAATCGCGAAAATGGTCGAGAGGGAAACGAGCTGCCGAGCTTATTTCGCCGAGAATCAAAA
>Ga0335073_10010008_pt1 | contig 13311 bp, 14 predicted proteins | sample Lox_Sample_22_FD_207093 | JGI IMG/M metagenome (GOLD analysis project Ga0335073, IMG submission 207093) | Soil microbial communities from Loxahatchee National Wildlife Refuge, Florida, United States - Lox_Sample_2.2 | ecosystem: Environmental > Terrestrial > Soil > Wetlands | place: USA...
GCGGAAAAATCCAATGAACCGGCTTTCACTCCAAAAAACAGAAAAACTAAAACGACTGCAATAAATCCGGCTTCGCTCATCGCCAGCATGAGATAACCGGCACGACTGGCCTCGCTGCGTCCGTACTCGAAATTGACGAGCAAATAGCTCAAAACGGACATTGCCTCCCATGCCAGCAAAAATGTCAGCGCATCGTTGGCAATCAGAATTAAAACGATGGAGGCGAACAGCAACAGATACCAGGCATTAAGCGCCCCGAGGCTGTAGTGTCCAATATATCGTTTCAAATAACTGGCCGAGTAAATGGAACTGGCCAGAACAACAATCGCCGCGATAAAAAGGAACAGTGCCGAGAGACGGTCGAGCGAAACGGTCAGGGTTCCCAATCCGCGAATCGTCCAAAAGCTGCTTTGAAAGATTTCTCCCGTCCACAAAACATTGCCACTGACCCACAATGTCAACAGCGACGCCAGCGAACCGACCCATGCGAGAAATGCTGGGCCGTCCTGTTTGGGAATAAAAACCCCCAACAGGGCCCCCACGCCACACAAGGCGAAAATCAATTCAAGCAATAATCCATCAAAGCTCATGGCTCTCCTTAATTCAAAAACTATGACGCTTGGAACAACAAAAACACGATCAGCACAGTCAACAGTGCCAACAACGCATAAGTCGCGTAGATGTTGAAGCGTCCGTGATGTATCGCGGCCAATCGGCCGGCCAACCATAGCGCCGCCGTTTGAACCGGATAAAAGACCAGTTTGTCCACGGGATGAATGCGCTCTTTTTCACGCCGAATGGCTGTGCGAAAATGTTCGGCCACCGTCTCGCGCGTGTCTTCAACCGTCGTCGGACGAAACACCGCATCGAAAATCACCCGCACCGGATTGGAAAAGCCCGTTGCCGTATAGGTCATCTCCGGCAATAATTTTCGCACGCCGCCATCCCAACGAATTCGCCGTTCCAATTTCCGGCTTCGTGTGAGCCATAGACGAACAATGATGTAAGTCAGCAGCAGAAGAACAATCAGCGCGACGAGCATATATGAAGTGGACATGGCGAAGACGACCGGATTTTCCGTTCCACCACGATGAAGCACAACCAGTCCGCGTCCCGGCAAAAAGCTTTGTCCAACTTGCGCGCCCAAATTGTGAAAGTCTTCGACAAATGCAGGCGGCAATGTGTTGTGAGCGGGATTGGAAGCAAAGAAAGGAGGGACCAGATTTTCGGCGGCGCTTGCTCCGGCCAGCGGACTTAACGCCAAGTCCAAACTTGGAATGACATAAGTTGGCAGCACTCCAAACGCCAGACATAGCACAGCCAGAATAAATATCGGCACAAGCGTGCCGGGCTTGGCTTCGCCTACTTTTTGATTTTCTTCCAGCCGCCGCATTCCCAAAAAACTCATTGCAAAAACTTTTACGAAACAGGTAACGGCCAGTGCGGCCGTAAGCGCCAGACCTGCGCCGCACAATGCGAAAATCAATTTTTCTGCCGTCGAAGACAATTCCGCCGAGCGCAACATGGTCTGCAAAGTGAGCCATTCGCTGACGAAACCGTTGAACGGTGGCAACCCGGCGATACTGAGCGTCCCGGCAAGAAAACCAAGTGCGGTCAGCGGCATCCATTTGATCAGCCCGCCGAGTTTATCCATATCGCGTGTGCCGGTTTGTGCCTCGACCACCCCTACGCCGAAGAACAGCAGTGTTTTGTAAAGTGAATGGTTGACCAGATGATACAGCGCTGTGACGAAGGCAATTGCCGCCAGTGCCGGATGATTTGTTGCAACAAAGACCATGCCTGCGCCAAATCCGGCAACAATGATGCCCACATTTTCAATTGAACTGTGCGCGAGCATGATTTTGAGGTCGTTGTCCGTGGTTGCGTAAAGGATTCCCAGGAGGGCGGAAACGGTGCCGACAATGAGCGCGACCAGGCCGGGTCCGGCATGAGTCGCGGGCATAAGGTCAGCGTTCACCCGTAAAATCCCATAGAGACCGAGGTTTAATGTCGCGCCCGCTAGGACCGGAACAAAACCGCGCGGGGCGGCAACGTAAGCGCGCGGCAGCCAGAAATTCACCGGCACAAGCCCGGCCTTCACGCCAAAGCCAAAAAATGACAGCAGGAAAATTGTCCAGCGTATCCCCTGGTCGAAAGTTAATGGCGTGGATTTAATCACTCCAAAATCAAATGAGTTGGCGCCTACCGCCAGCAGGAGAAAACCAAACGCTGCCGCAAGGGTTCCGGCCTCACCCATCGCCAATAACAAATAGCCCGAACTGGCGTGACCATTCTCCTTTTCGCGCGCAGAAGCAATGAGCAAATAACAGAGAATCGACATGACTTCCCAGGCCAGAAGGAACAACACGACATCGCCCGCCATGAAAATCAGCGCGATAGACGCATACAATCCGAACATCAGCACGGTGAACGCACATCCGTGATGTGAATTGGGCTGGCGAATCAATTCGCCGCCGGCAAAAATTGAAGCGGGAAAAAGCACCAGGCCCGTGACGAACAGAAATACCGCCGAGAGCCGGTCCAAACTCAAAGTGAGTGTCGTCAACCCTGGCAGTGGCCATAACGGTTGAATAAAAGGATTGCCGGCGAACAACACGTTAACGGCTGCCAGCACCAAAAAAATCGCCGCCAGACATCCGAGCCATGCCAGGACGTTCCCTTGCCGCGGTGCCGGCGCGGCCAGGGATAAAAGAATGCCCGCGCCGCACAACACAAAAAAAATCGCGATGAGGATTTGGGTTTCCATTTATGCTTTCACGCGGTTGTTGTCATTCGCCGATGGCGCCGGCGCTTTGCGCCCAACGGCCACGAGCAGGCCATGCAGAATCGCCAGCGGCGGGGGCGGATTGCCGGGCACCTCCACATCCACCGGCAGGACATCCGCCACGCCTTTCGTGCAAACAAAACTTTCTGCGAATACCCCGCCTGTCAGCGCGCACGCTCCAACCGCCACAACCCGCTTTGGTGTCGGCATGGCGTCATAGGTTTTTTTTAGCGCGACCCGCATGTGGTCCGTTACCGTTCCAACAACCAGCAAAACATCGGCATGGCGCGGCGCAGGCGTGATGAAAAAGCCCAGCCGGTGCATGTTGTAATAGGGATTATTCAGTTGCTTCACCTCATTGAGGCAAGCGCCGCAATCGCCCGCGTCCACGACGCAAATATGAATTGAACGGTGAAACGGCTGGCCAAATTCATGTTGCCCATCGCGGACGGTTCCCCATTCATAATCCCGTTGCCAGCCAACGGGATGCTCAATGCCGCGAACGCAGCGAAAGCAATGAATGCAGCGGCGATTTTCAACAATGATTTGGCCGTCGCTCTCGCTGAAAACGCGCGGCGGGCAGCGTTCAATCAGTGAATTGATCTTGTCGGCTGGATAATCGTTGCCAGCCGGCAATCCCGGCGTTACACCTGCCGCCGTTTCCTGCTTTGCCGGATACGCGGTTGTCTTGATTCCAGTGCGTATTCCGTTGATGACCCATTGGCTCATATTATTTATGGATTAAATTTTCATCGGTCGTTCTCGGCAACGGACAAATCGAACGTGGAGAGCATGATGGGAAAATCCTGGAATGCGAATTTCTCGACGGCCAGGTGAAAGCCGTGCCAGTTGGCGAATGACGGTGGAACGATTCGATAGCGCGAGATTTTTCCACTTTCGGTCAAACGCACCCAATGGAATGCACCGCCGCGCGGCGCTTCGACCCATCCCAACGCAGCGCCCGCCTGAAATTTAACCGGCTCGCGGACGCCGCCGCCTTGCAGCGCGGCGACAGCTTGTTCCATAATGCGAACCGATTGTCTGGCCTCGGCAAACAAAATTCGCAGGCGCGCGTAGCCGTCTCCTTCCTTTTCCCCTGGCACATCGAATTGAAAATTCTCGTATCCCGAATAGGATTGCGCGCGGCGCAGATCGCGGACCAGCCCCGACGCGCGGGCAATCGGACCAAGCAAGCCATAAACCATTGCGTTGCGCCACGCGACGGAACCGACTTCTTCCAGACGGTCCAGAAAGCTGCTGGAGACGCGCAGCCTTTGTTCGAGTTGATTCAACTGCCTCAAAGTTTGCTGTGATTGTTCGAGCGCTTTGCCGCAGGCTTCATCCGGCAAATCGCAGAGCAACCCTCCCGGCGCCAGCAGCCCGAACAAATAACGATGGCCGGTGAGTTCGCAGGAAATCCGCAGCAAATCCTCCTCCAAAATTCCGGCTTGGCTGTTGGCGACAACCAGTGCCGTGGATTCACAAATTTCCTGGATCGCCCCGGCGTGTTGCCGCAGACGTTCGAGTTCCGCCAAAAACACACGAAGAATTCTTGCGCGCGGCGGAATGTTGACGCCACAAATTTTTTCCACCGCCTGACAAAAGGCCAGCCCATGGGCGAACGCAGTTGTTGCCGCAAATCGTTCCGCGATCAGCAAGACTTCATCGGCAGTCTTCCCTTCGGCGAGCTTTTCAACGGCTCGCCATTTGTAGAACAAGCGGGGCGTAGAGCGGATGACATCTTCGCCTACCGATTCGAGCAAAAAGTGAACCGACTCGGTTACACCGGAGTACTTTGGCCCTATGGGCATCACGAATGCTCCCGGTTCCTGAACGATTCGGTGCGGACGCCAATCTTCGTCCGGTTTGCGATGCTGCATTGCGGTTTCTGCATTGAAATGGCGGCGCATCGGCTCGACATTTTCCTGCCAGGCATCGTCGTGCAAAACAAAATCTCCAAGACGCGGATGGCCTTCGAAATGCACACCAAATAAATCTTCTGCTTCACGCTCGTGCCAGTCAGCCGCGTGAACGAATTTGACGATGCTGGGAAACGTCTTTTCGGGGAGTGGGGCATGAACTAAAACATGAACCCAACCCGCTTCCCGCTCGCCATAAAAAATGTAGCGCAATTGCCAGTCGCCTTGGCCCTCTTCAACGACGAGGCCGGCAAAACTCAGGTCCCATTCGAGGAAAAGCTTTCCGCACAATTCTGCCAGCACGGTGCGCTTGCATTTAACTTCACACAGCAGACCGGGATAATACTCGCACTCCGTGTGCCCGTGCCAACGATGTTCAATTTCTCTTTTGAGTTCAGCTTGGTTCATGGGGTTTGTTTAGTTAAAACGTCAGCGGCCTGGGTCAATAAATCCTGCAATGGTTGTGGAATGTAAAAGCCCAAAACAAGCACGGGTATGGCGGCGATAAGCAATGCCAAGCGGCAACTGAATGGCAAATGTGATCTTTTGCCGTTCTCATTTTCTGACAAATGATTCGAGTTCGTCTCCGTCTCTCCATTTTCTCGCGTGCCGAATACCATCCGATTGATGTGCAGCATGATTCCGAAAAAGGCGATGACAATGAAAATGGCGAGTAACGCCGTCACCAGATATTCCTTTTGCATCAGGCCGGCTTTAAGAATCGAAAACTCACTCAGGAAAACCGCAAACGGAGGTGCGCCGGTAATTGCCAGGCCGCCGAAAACAAGCGCGGCACCGGCAATCGGGGATTTCCGAATCAACCCGCGCACGGAAGCGATTTGCCGGGTATCCACCGTGAGCAGCACAGCGCCCGCGGCGAAAAAGCAGAAGGATTTCGTCACGCAATGACTGACAATTTGCATCATTGCGCTGTAACCTGCGACCGATACACCCAGGCCAACGGCCGTAAGGATGACACCCATGTGCTCAACCGTGGAAAAAGCGAACATGCGCTTATAGTCGCGCACTTGAAGTAAAATAAACGCAGCCGTGCCTACGGAAATTAATCCCAAAACAATTGCCCATGTTTCGGCGTGAGAATTCGGCGCGGCTTGCATCACCGGAAAGAGCCGCAGAATGACGTAAAGTATCGCTGTAGTTTCAATTCCTGAAAGCAGTGCGCAAACAGGAGACGGTGCTTGACTGTGCGCGTCTGGCAACCATGTGTGCATCGGCACAAGGCCGACCTTTGTTCCAAGTCCAATCAGAATTAAGAGAAACGCCGTTTGCAGTAAAACGGGCGGCATCAACGGCGCGGCTGCCACAAGCCCGCTCCAGGTATATGCGCCAGTGCTGCCTGATGCTTGCATGGCGGCAAATAATACGAGAAATCCGAATAATGCCATGCCTGCGCCCATGAGCGAAAGCACGACGTATTTCCACGCTGCTTCGAGGGCTTCTCGCGTGTTCTCAAATGAGACGAGCAATGCCGAGCAAAGTGTTGTCAACTCAACCACAATCCAAACCAATGTCGGTTCGGCGAGAACGGGAATGGCGAGCATGGAAAATACGAACAGGTTGTAATTGGCGTAATAAAGCCGGAGTTTTCCGGCTGTTATATTTCCATGCGCCATGTAACCGATGGAATAAATCGCCGCAGTGGTTCCAACGAATGAAATGAGCAACAAAATCAATGCGCTTAAACCGTCCACGGCAATCCATTTAAGCATTCCGATTTTCAAATCGGAGGTGATGGACCCGCCGGATGACGTCAGCCACGCCACCCGCGTAGCCAATACCAAAACCACCACGGACGAGACGACAGTCACGCTGGGGGCCCAAAATCTTTTGAACGGAATGCAAACCAGGACAGTGGCAATTAACGGCAGCAACAGAATGATGAGCACACTCACTTTGTCGCCTCGCTTTCCGTCGGTTCAACAGGCGCTTCTTTCAAGGTTGCCAGTTCGCCGACCGCCGTCGTGCCGATTTGCTTTTGAACGGCGCGAGTCAGCACGCCCATGATGAAAACAATGATCAAACCGTCTGTGGCAATCGCCAGTTCAACCAGCAGTGGCAAATTGCGCGAAATGGAAATACCGGTGAGAAACGCCCCATTTTCCATGACCAGCAAGCCAATGAGCAGCGGCAATGCCTCGCGGCGGACGGTGATTGTGAATGCGCCAATCAATAATCCCGCGATGCCAATCGGCACGTTGGGACCGCGAAATTCAGGTGCAACGGCTTTCAACAACGGTTGCGCCAGAAAATAAGACAGGATTGCCAGTGCCAAAGCGATGAGCAACGCAGTCGGGATGTTCAGCACCTGGGTAACTTCCCGCCGCGTGTAAATTTCTGATGGCGAAGTCTTCCGCAAGAGCCACGGGACGATGATCGGTTTGCTGATTAGATTTACGAGGGCGACGCCGTAAAGGTGTTCGGTTTGATGCCGCAAACCCAAGAGCGCAGCCGATGCGGCCAGCAACAGTGATTGCACGATGAATAGATTCAAACAGCCGCGCGCTTGTCGCATGGCAACGATGCCGAACGCAGTCAGCAGGAATAGTCCGACCGCCAGCGCGTTCAAGTTGTCCAGAAGTTGATTTGTTGATTCGCTCATTTTAATGAAGGTAAAAAGATTTGCGCGATCATCGCTGCGACCGAAGTAATAAAGGCCGCGCCCAAAAATTCAGCGATGCGAAACAACCGCAATTTTGAAAGCGACGATTCAATGAGAACCAGCACAAGCAAAAAGCAGAAAATTTTAAGCAGCACTTTGGGAATGGCCCACAGCACCGCGTCGAACGTTGTATCGCCTGCCAATCCCCACGGCGTGACGAGCACGTTCAGGAAAATGCACATCAGCACGAACGTTTTCATGTATCCGCCCCATTTCATCAACGCGAAGCCACGCCCGGAATATTCAAGCGATTTGGATTCGTCAATCATCGCCAGTTCAAAATGGCCGGTGGGGTTGTCCACGGGGATTCGCCCGCCTTCCGCCAGAATCAACATGAGAAAGGCCAGGACCAAGAGCACATGCGATGGAAGAAAGAAATTCGCCAGCGGTGTCACCCAGGTTTCCTGAACGATGTAAGGAATGGTTGAACCTGCAACAAATGACACCGTAAAAAAGACGATCATAAACACCGGCTCAGCAAGAAAGCCCACCATGCGCGTGCGGCTTGCGCCGACCGGGCCGTAGGGATTGGCCGTGTCAATCGCCGCGAGCGTGGCAAAAAAACCGCCCAGCGCCAGAATGAATCCGCCGCCAATCATGTCGCCCATAAACGCGAAAAAGAGGGGATAGTTCGTCAACACTGGAATCAACAATGCGACGAAAATTGGGGTGACGAAAACAACATAGGGGGTGAAGCGAAAAATCCATGAACTGTCTCCTGAAACAATTTCATCTTTGTGAAAGAGCTTCCACAAATCCCGATAAGGTTGGAAAATGCTCGGCCCACGCTTGGACTGAACTATTTCTTTGAGCCGCGAAAGCACGCCGGAAGCCAGCGGTGCAAACACCATAACCACGAGGACTTGAATCAGGTTAAAGAAAATATGTTTGAACATAAATTAGCTTTTAGGGTGTTCCGCGCCGATGGCGTTTTCCTGATCTGCCCGATAATCAATCACACGCACCTTTTCGAGTGTGATCAATCCGCCCTTCATCATTTCATCGAGCACGGGAAGGAACGCGTTGACTTTTTCTTCACTGTCCACGATTTCAATGACCAGCGGCAAATCATATGATAGACGCAGGATTTTTTGTGTGTGCAAGAGCGTTGATTTGCCGAAACCCATGGGGCCGCGTAGAACTGTTGCTCCAGCCAAATGTGCTTCGCGTGCCTTGAGGACGATACCTTCATAAAGCGGCTTGTGACCATAACGGTCACTCTCGCCGATGAATATCCGTAACAGCACTGCTTCATGTGGAATGTGCATAGGTTATTTGATGAGTTTAAGGCTCGTCGCGGCCGCGATATGGCCAAGCCATGCGGCAAACAGACAGAGTGTGAATGACATTGACGCATTGAGTCCTGCGTAAAGCCATTCGCCATCACGAGCCAGGGTGAGTGTTTGGAGGCTGAATGAAGAAAATGTGGTGTAACCGCCACAAACGCCGGTCATAAAAACGGCGCGAAAGGTAGGGGAGACCAACAAACGGCCTTCAGGATCGGTCAATGTGGCGAAGAAACTGATGATGAAAGAGCCGGTGACGTTAATGACCAGCGTGCCCATTGGGAAAGTAACAAAATGTTTGGAGACAACACCATTCACCCAGAAACGCGCAACTGTTCCGAGTGCCCCGCCCAAACCTAACCAAACATAGATGAGCATAAAAAAATCCTACCGACACTTATGGTTTCGGTAGGAGTTATTAGCTCTGAAATTCTCAGGCGGTTTTCCCGTTTTGGGAAGGCAAACACCATTGCCCATGCCCTAAATTTACCTATGTTGCCGAGTGCCGCAAGTCTTTTTTTAAATATGTCGGCCCTTGCAGTTGTTTTCAGTCATTCTTTATTTTTTTTGACGCGATGCGCGTCTCCGAATGAGTGCCTTTTTAATACGTGCTGTCCGAATGGGATCGGGAGGTTTAAGGCCGTCCAAAAGGCGGTTGGGGCTGGTTTCCAAAAATTGCGACAAACGGGCAAAAGTTGTTACCGCAAATGGAAAGCCACCATGCTCAATTGCGCCAATAGTTTGGACATGGACACCTGCCAACTCCGCAAGACATTCTTGAGTCAGCCCGGCTTTTAGGCGGGCCTGACGGATGTTCCGCCCCAGAACGCGTAGAATTTCACGGTTGTTCACACCATAAAGTGAGCAATGGCGCTTCCGTTATTGACACCGAATATACACTAGATTAATATTTGATCGTATGGAAGTTCCATACATGCAGGATTCCAATTTGAAATAGTTGTGAAAGATAAAATTAAAATTCTCATTGTCGAAGACGAAGCGCCTGTAGCCGTGACGATGAGTTTTCTATTAACACGCGCCGGCTGCGAGACGGAAATAGCAACGACAAGAGAACAGGCAATTCAAATGGTGCGTGTAGGCAGATTTGATTTGATCACGCTGGACGTCAATATGCCAGGCTCAAACGGTTTTGAAATTTGTCGGGAATTAAAGCAAAACCCGCATTTACGTCATATTCCGATAGTTTTTGTCTCTGGCAGGTCTTCTTTGGAAGACCAACAACGCGGCTTGGATGTCGGAGCCGCGGATTACATCACCAAACCGTTCGGAACGTTCGAATTTGCGCCAAGGATTTTATCCCACGTCAGACGTGGGCAAATGGCATCATGTTGATCCATAGAGTTCGGTCTTCCCTTCGTGATCATCAATAAATGATTAAAAATGCAAAATTTGTCGCTTTTTCGCTTCAAATAGTATAGGTTTATTCCGGTCAAAATGGAGTTTGCCAGATTGCTTCTTTCATTCTTGCGCATTGGCAATTCTTCATTTGAGCGCGTCATCTGATGGATGTTCAGCATGAATATGCGGTTTTTCTGTTCAAACGGATTTTAATAGAAAATCCGCCGTTAAATGAACATTTAAAACGCGGATTGAAATAATGATTAAACGTCAACGATTTGATAGATGTTCGGCTGGCATAAACATGCGGTTTTCCCGGTCGCATTCTTTGAAAATAATTCCGTTGAAGCATCCATTGCAGACGAACGTTAACAAAAATGCAGACACACTGCGGACACTGTTGATTTATTGACATGCCGAAACGTCGCACAGAACGGTTTTATTACCGTAATGGCCAACTTCGCCTGGAAAACGGGGAATTGGACGGGCGGCTGCATGGACCTTGCCGCACCTGGCATTACAACGGCCAGATTGCCGACGAGTCGAACTATGACCACGGACAATGGCACGGCCTGAGCCGGCAATGGGACGAGAATGGCCGGCTGCTTGGCTCCTTCCTCATCAATCGCGGTACCGGCACAAGTCGTGAATGGCATCAAAATGGGCAATTGATGTCCGAGGCCGACAGGCTTGATGGCAAACTTCATGGACGCACGCGGACTTGGCTGCGTGACGGCGCGTTGGTTCAAGAAATTTTTTACATCGGCAACGTGGAAGTGAGCCGGACAAAATACTTGAGGGACGCCCGGAAACACCCGGCATGGCCGCAATATGAGGGAGAAGCGGCGGGGCAGGTAGCCAGGGCGGGCCGGGACTTGAAACAAAAGGAGCACGAATTGTTTATCGAATCGCTTCTGGAAAAAAAACACGCCGAAGCCGTCCAGTGGCTAACCAGCGGAAAGCGCCCTGAACTTCGTTCACTTGCAAAATTTCGCACGGCAAAAACCGCGCTTCGTTTTGTTGAGAGCTTATACGACGCCGGGGCGGAAACGGTTTTTGCCCTTCCGATTTACGCGAGCAAAAGAGGAAAATTATTTGCCGACTGGCTTTTGGTCAAAGTGCCCCTGTCTCCATCCAAACGTAAAGCAGTGCGAAAACTCTGCAAGGATTTATGCGAGAAACGCGATGTTGCCATGCTGCCAGAAAAGGAAATGGGTGAAAGCCATCTGTTTGTGAGACTGGATTAAGCCCTATTTTAACTTGTCGGGACCAGCAGGCGTGACCTGACACGGCGGTCTCGCTAATGCCGCTCCGATCCGCCTGCCGTCATTTCCCGCCTGCCCGTCCCGGTCTGATTTAAAGAGAACTCAGCCGCGCTCGCTTCCGTCAGACAGTCGGCAGCGGCGTTGCGCTCTGGGCTTCGTTCCAGTCCTCTCTCCGCCATCGCTCCACTTTCTCCGCTTGCCGACTGCTGACCGAAGCTGATTCCCATTTCCACATTTTGGCAGTTGCTCATTAAACAATCTGTCTTCATGACCTATGCGGTATGAACGCTGCCCGCGTCCACAGCGGCGATGACAAGGCGGGGCAATTATATGGCAGCGGCGAAAACCTCAAGGATGCTACGGTTCGTTGCTTCCGTTCCTCCTAATGACCTTTTCGCCGCCGCCAAGGCCCTCGCTTTTAGGTTTTCATCGCGCACACCTGTCGCTGCGCGGACAAATAAATTGAAAACGAAATTATGAGTAAAATGAACGCAAATCTTAATGCTGAACCCATTCGCATTGTCACGTCGTGGCGGCGGTTCTCTTGCGGTCTTTGGCGTGTGCCCGAAGGAGACATTTCGGCTGCTTATTCCGCTGATACCATGCCGAGAGTCAAAGTTTTCGCCCATGAAGGCCGTCTCTATGCCAACGGCGGAGGACACTCAAAATGGCTTATGGCCGAGGCTAACGGCTATCCGTTAATTCATACCGACGAATATCAAGGCCCGGACAACGTGCCGTATTCCTACGAAGGCAAAACGGTCACGCATAAGGGGAAGACCTACCGGCTTGGACCAAAGACCGTATTTGTGGCTTCTGACCCAACTATTGATGAATGGCGGCATCTCTGCCATGTGCTTTATGCCGATGGCGGATATTTCGCTTCCGGTTGCACCTACACAGAATTTATCGGCAATCGGTTCGACCCGGAATCCGTGAATGGGCGTGAAGCACGATTCAAAGAACTGGTGAAATGCGGCGCGAAGGCAATGTCCCGCACCCAGGAAGAAATGCGTCGTTTATTGGAATCAGAAACCGGCTCCGCAAACCAACCGCAACAAATTGATTTCGTATTATGACTACTCTCACCAAAACCATTCGGCGTGTAACCGTTGAAAAATACGGATACGGCCAAAATGCCCGTAAACTGGTCGCGATGTTTGAGCGGGGCGACCTCATCAGCATTCGTGAACATCGCCGCCGCGCGAAGTTCAGCGCAAGAATCTACGACGTATATTGTTGGATACTGCGTTCTCACGCGGACAAGATTCGCATGGAAAAACTGCGCCAGCGAAAGGCGGCAAAAGCGGCGCGGCGATAGAGGATTTATCAGCACGGCAGCAACCAAGACTTTGCCCTGGTTGCTACCATTTTCATTGCTTCCGAACCGGGCCAATTATCTTCTAACACTTAAAAAGTCACCACTCTCCTCGACCACAAGCTGGCCGCAGGCCGTCCCTCCAGTAAGCAAATCCGTTGAAACAGCATCACCGACAAATTTTTCAATGGCATCCCGCATGGGCCGAGCGCCAAGTTTTGGATGAAAACCCCGCCGAACCAAAAATTGCAGGACTGATTCATGCGGCTTGAGGATATATCCTTTGGCATTCAAAAACTTCAATTCATTAGCCAGCAACAATTGCGCTATCTCAAGCTGGTTATCGTAAGTAAGCCGATTGAACACCAGCTTTTCGGTAATGCGTGCGAACATTTCCGGGCGCAATGATTGTTGGGCGCGAGTCAAAACATGGCGTTCCATTGTCGCCTGTGTGGAATGTTGGACATGCAAAATTTCCGCCGCGCCGATATTGGAAGTCAGCACGACGTAATATTTTGAAAAATCCAGCGTATCCCCGCTGGCCATCGTAACACGGGCGGCGTCCAGAATTTGCAAAAAAACATCTAGCACACGGGGGTGCGCCTTTTCAACTTCATCAAAAAGCAATGTGCCGCATGGAGATTTATCATAGGCCATACCCAAAGTGCCGCGTTCGCCCAGCCGCGCTCCCAGGAGGAT
>Ga0335073_10010009_pt1 | contig 13311 bp, 7 predicted proteins | sample Lox_Sample_22_FD_207093 | JGI IMG/M metagenome (GOLD analysis project Ga0335073, IMG submission 207093) | Soil microbial communities from Loxahatchee National Wildlife Refuge, Florida, United States - Lox_Sample_2.2 | ecosystem: Environmental > Terrestrial > Soil > Wetlands | place: USA: Florida...
GAAGACGGCCAGCACCGACGGCCCGAGCAAGAGCACCTCGGCGACGGTGCCGATGATGTAGGCGGCGATCATCAGCCAGCCGGTCAGGAAGCCGAGATAGGGATTGATCGCCCGGCCCACCCACTCAAAGGACGCGCCGGTATTCGCCTTCCACAGGTTCAGCCGGCGGTAGGCGTTGGCGATGATGAGCATCGGGATCGCGGTGAGGATCAGGATCGGTCCGCTGCCGTAGGCGGTCGCCGCGACCAGGGCGGCCAGCGACAGCCCGACCGTGGCCGCCGGCGCCGACGAGGCCATGCCGATGATCGTGTCCTGGGCCGCGCCGATCGCGTCGGGCTCGAGTCTCGCGCCAGGGACCGGGCTGACCCCCGCGACGGCAGCGGCGGAGTGATCCGTCATGTGCTCTCCCGCAATACGGCGCTCGAAGAATCGCTCCCGCAGAACGTAGCGTGCGGCGAACACCGGCACAATACCGGCCGGGCCGGCCCGGCGCGCAGGCGGGGCCGCCGTGCCTACTCAGGCGAGCCCGGCTGAGGTTCCTCGTCCTGGCCAGGACCTGCCGCTTGCCCGGTGGCGGCTTGCCCCGTGGCGGCCCGGCCTTTGTCGATACCGCGCTGAAGCGTGGCGAGCCGCTCGCGGGCCGCGGCAGGTGACCGGTTCGGCATGACGGGTTCCGCGCTCGGGATGGAACCCGGAAGCAGGTTGGCGTTCGGCATCCGCTGGGGTAGCCCGGCTGTGGTCGACCCAGCCGAGGTTGGCGAGTCGGCTGCGCTGGCCGCGCGCCAGCCTACGTCGGCCGGAGACGACCAGCGGCTTGGGTCCGCCGGCGAGTGACCGGGCGAGCCGGGTGTGCCACGGCCCTCCCCGAACCAGTGCGACTCGACCGCGTTGTAGACGGGGAGCTTCTGCTCCCCGCCGAGGTCGCCTACGGGCGGCACGAGCACGCTATCGGCGTCCGAACTCACGGCGGCGTGGGCTCCGGCGGGCGTTACCTCTCGCGGGGGGTTGGAGTAGCCATGATCTGGCCCTGCCTCATGCAGGCCTCGCCTCGACCCGGCGCCGGCGTAACCGCCGAACCTCGTCGCCATCGCGCCCTGCTCTATGAGGACGTCGTCCGGGAGCCAGACCAGCGCGGCGAGGCCACCATACTCCGCTGACTGCAACCGGACCCTGATGCCGTGCCGCGCGGCTAGCCTGGCGACTACCAGCAGGCCGATCCATTTAGGGAGGGCCGCATCCGCCGTCGGCGGGTTTTCCAGCTGCCAGTTCGCGTACGCCATCTCTTTCGGGGTCATCCCGACCCCGCGGTCGGTGATCTGCAGCAAGACCCCGCCGCTGGCCAGCGCCCGGCTGGAGATGTCGACCTGCATGTCCGCCGCGGAGAATGACGTGGCGTTCTCAGTCAGCTCGATGAGCAGGTGGACGACGTCATTCACCGCAGGTCCGACGATGGCAACGTCCGGTTGCGCACCTACCGCGACCCGCTGGTATTCCTCGAGCTCGGAAATGGCCGCCCTGATCACGTTGGCCAGCGTGACGGGCTGGTTCCAGCTGTTGGACGGCTCGTGACCGACCAGGATGAGCAGGTTCTCCGAGTGGCGGTGCATGCGGTTCCCGATGCTCTTCACCCGGAGCAGTACGGCGAGGCGCTGGGCGTCCGGCTCCCCCTGCTCCAGGTGCTGCAGCAGGCGGATCTGGCGGTCCATGAGGGTCTGGCCGCGGTGAGACAGCTCGACGAACGTGGCGTTGAGCTTGCCGTGATAGGTGGCTTCGCCGACCGCCAGCCGGAGAAACTCCCGCCGCATCTCGTCGAAGGCGCGCGCAATCTCGCCTATCTCGTCGGAGGCGTCAACGTCGATGGGCTTCAGGTCCAACGGCGCGCCGTCTCTGCCGCCGCTGTTCTGGCTCGCGCTGCGGACCGCGTCGGCCAGGCGGCCCCCGGTCAGCTCCAAGGCTCCCGCCCGTAGCCGCTGCAGGGGTCGCGACAGCGACCTGGCCACGGCGATCGTGAACCACGACGCCAGCGCCACCACGATGATCAGGGCGCCGACCGCCAGCGTCAGCAGGACAGGCTCGCTCGAGTTGGTCCGTGCCCCGGTGATGTAGGAGACGCAAAGCCCAACGGCGGCGGCAGCGGCGAGCGGAATGATGACGAGCAGCAGGAGACGGGTGCGGACATGCCAGTCCCTGAGCCTGCGGCGCGATGTCCCGGACCCGGCCGCCGCGTCGGCGTGCGACCGCGGGTCCGCGCCAGCGGACGGGCTGGCGCCCGCAGGATGCCGCGCCGGGCTTACGTCGCGCGGCGCGGCGGGCGTGGCCGTCCCGGCGCGGGCCCGGGAGAACGATTCGCGGCTGCCCAGGCCGGCCGCGGCGACCGGCCGCTTGGCGTCGAACGCGTGCCCTTCGGCGTGCCCGTGCAGGCCCTCGTTGCGCGTCCTGACCACATCCGCGACCATGAGCGAGCCGACGACCAGCACAGCGACCACGAAGATAAGCTCTTCCAGCATGCTGCTCACACCTTGCCGACGGCCGACGGCGAACGCGTGAGGTCATCCTGGGTGTGCGGCCGGCGCTCTCCGGTCCCGGCCGGATCGAGGCGCTCACCCCTGAGGACCGCCGGGCACACGCCCGGCAGCGCAAACAACATGGAACCCCTCCCTCAGGCATAGCCCGCGCCTGACCGGCACAATCAACGTCACTCTAACGAGTAACCGGCGGCCGCATGGCTGATATGGAGGGAAAATTGCATCGCAACCTATTAGTCGTAACTCCTAGCACACGACTCTTTACTCGCCATGCCGGGCAGCGGCGAGATGCCTGGTTCACGGGGACAGCCCCCATCCGCATAGCGGATATATCTGGACAGACAGGACATAGCCGGACTTATAGGACGTAAGTCCCAGTTGCCTCCATCTTCACGCTCATCTACGACGACCGGGGCTAACGCACAGGTGGTGTGGAGCCGGGAGGAACCGCTACAGTCGCACAGTACGTCCAGGAGCGGGCAAAGGGCATCAACGTGATGCACACCAACGAATCGGAGAGTCCGTTGGAGCAGGAAACGGCCGGCCCGGCCACCATTCACGCGGTGGACACGGCAGCGGCCAGTGTAGAACGGAGCAAGTTCCGGCGGAGCGTGGGGCGCTATGACACCGCGTTCCTCATGCTCGCCGCGATTATCGTGCTGGACACGCTCGGCGCGGTGTCGAGTTATGGTGCTCAGGCATTCACCTGGCTCGTCGTCATGGTGGTGTTCTTCCTGTTCCCCTACGGGCTGGTCACCGCGGAGCTCGGCACCGCCTTTGCCGAAGAGGGCGGCCCGTACGTCTGGGTCAAGCTCGCCTTCGGCCGGGTTGCCGCCGCGGTGGTCGCCGTCATGTACTGGGTCGACAACCCCATCTGGCTCGCCGGGACGTTGGCCATCACGGCGATGGCCACCTTCAGCACGTTCTTCGTCAACCTGTCACTGGCCTGGGAGTACGTATTCGGCCTGATCTTCATCTGGGCCGGCATCGCGTCGGTGATCATGGCCCTGAAGTGGGGTAAATGGGTTGCCACCATCGGCGCGGCGGTCCGCATCCTGCTGATAGCCTTCTTCACTCTCACCGTGTTCATCTACGCTGGTGAGCACGGCCTGCACGGCTTCGGAGCCGGGGCGTTCAAGCCCACCTGGATCATCTTCCTGGCCGCGACGCCCATCCTGATCTTCAACCTCGAAGGCTTCGAGCTGCCCAGCGCCGCCTCCGAGGAACTTGTCAATCCCCAGCGGGATGTCCCCTTCGCCGTCCTGCGTTCCGGGATCGCCACGGTGCTGTTCTACGGCGTGCCGATCCTGGCCATCCTGCTGGTGCTCCCGCCCTCCAGGTTGTCCAACGTGTCGGGATTCCTTGACGCGTTGCAGCAGGTGTTCGTGGTCTACGGGGGTCACCTGACCGGCTCGGGGGCGGTGCTCACCGGCGCCGGCAAGGTGCTGGCCGATATCGCGGCGATCGGGGTGATCCTCGGGTTGCTCTCCTCGGCCGTGACCTGGCTGATCGGATCCGACCGCGCGCAAGCCGTCGCGGGATACGACGGCGCCGCGCCGAGGGCGTTCGGATACTTCTCCAAGCGCCTCGGGACGCCGATCGTGGTGAACCTGGTCTCGGGCCTCGTGTCGACCGTCGTCCTCATTCTCGCGTTGACGCTGACCAGCGGCAACGCGGCGAAGTACTTCAGCGCCACCCTGGGCGTGGTCATCTCCATGGTGACGGTCGTGTACGTGCTGATCTTCCCGGCGGTGATCAAGCTTAGGTACAGCCACCCCGACGTTCCGCGTCCGTACCGGATACCGGGAGGGAAGGTGGGGCTGTGGACGGCCGGGATCCTCACCACGGCCTGGGCGGCGTTCACGACGATCGCGATCATCTTCCCGGGCATCGGCACGGCGCATCCTGACGACTCGCTGCCGAGCGGGTTCGCGGGCCAGCGGCTCGAGTACACGCTGTCCCAGGTGATACCTCTCGTGGTGATGGTGCTCGTCGGCCTGCTGTTCTACGCTCTCGGCGCGCCTACCCGGCGGCAAGCCGCGCAGGCTGATGCCGTATCCAGTCAAGGCGCGGCGGATGAAGCCCCGTCCGGCCAGGCCCCGTCCGATGGAGCCCCGTCCGATGAAGCTTCGTCCGATGAAGCGCCGTCCGGTGGAACCGCGTCAGCTGGAACCCCGTCGTCCGACGGGGCCGCGGCGACGGAAGTGACTAAGGAGTAACAGCGCGGGGTTAGGCGCCGGGGACGACGCCGGCGCCTAACCCTGCTCCGGCGGGCGGTCATGCTTCGGCCAGGCCGTCCAGGGCCGTGTATTCGCGCCGGTAGTTCCGGTCACGCGACGGCGGGCCCGGGGTGTCCAGTTCCTCGGCATAACGCCGGCCCGCCCATACGGCACCGGCGATCGTGGTGGGAGCCCAGGCGTCGCCTACGCAGGTTACCGAGCGGACGCCGCGCGCTGACCATTCGCCCTGGCGCTCATGCAGCGCCAGGAACAGGTCGTCGCGAGGCATCCGGGCCGTTACCAGCAGCACGGCGTCGGCGGGCACGCTGGCTTCCGAGCCGGTGAACGCGCACGCTGTCCGCGCCTCGCCTGCGCCGATGGCGACGAGCACCCGGCTAGCGTCCACGGTGATCCCGGCCTGGAGTACCCGCCTCTGGATATCGCCGACCTCCAGGGTGTTGGCGGTCCACGACGACACCAGCGGGGCGGGAGTGACCAGCCGGACCCCGTGCCCGTGCCGGGCCAGCAACTCGGCCAGCACCCCGCCGAGGTAATAGTGATCATCGTCGAACACCAGTACCTGCCGCGGCGCGGTACCAGGCCGCTGAAGTGGATGATCACCCGCCAGCAGGTCATCTGGCGTCAGGACGCTGGTCTGCGCGTCGATCGGTATCGCCGTGGTATGCCATCGCCCGACGCCGTCATCTCGCCACTGCGCGCCGGTCGCGACCAGGATGTCGGTGAAGCCGTGGTCAAGGGCGTCATCGGGCGTGATCTCACTTTGCAGGCTGATGTCCACGTTGCGGTAATGCCGGCGAAGCTGCCCGATCCGGTAGTCGGCGACGCGGCGCCACGCGGCCAGCCCAGGGAGGCTGGCCTCACGGGGGACCCTTCCGCCAAGTTCCCTGGTGGCCTCGGCAAGCATCACGGGGTAGCCGCGCTGGCCGAGCGCGCGGGCCGCTTCCAGGCCGGCCGGCCCGGCACCGACGATCAGTACCATGGCGTCTGATTCCCGCGGCCTGATCGCCTCCGGATGCCATCCCCGGCGCCACTCCTCGCCCATGGCCGGGTTCTGCGTGCAGCGGATAGGCGACATCGTCATGTCACCGGAGATACAGATGTTGCAGCCGATGCACTCGCGTATATCGTCCAGGCGTCCCGCCTGGATCTTGGCTGGCAGGAACGGATCCGCGATCGAGGGCCGGGCTGCGCCGATCATGTCCAGGATGCCGGCGCGTACCTGGCGGACCATGGTGTCCGGCGACGTGAAACGACCCACCCCCACCACCGGCTTCGCCGATAGCTGCTTCAGGCCCGCGATCAGCGGTTCACGTTCGGCCTCCGCCGCGAAGCGCGAAGTCGCCGAGTCCAGTTCCCAGCTGCCGAGGACCAGGTCCCAGACATCGGGCAGGTGGTCGAGCAGCGAGATGACCTCTGCTGCCTCGGCCGGCGTGATTCCGGCCTCGCCGATCCCTTCGTCGACGGTAAGACGGCAGGCCACCGCGGCCCGGCCCTCGCATTCCTCCCGCGTGTCTTCGAGGACTTCGGCCAGCAAGCGCGCCCGGTTGGCGACCGATCCCCCGTAGGAGTCGGTACGCTGGTTGTACCGGCGGGACAGGAAGTGGTGCAGCATGCTCAGGTTGTGTCCGCTGTAGACGTAGATGACGTCGTATCCCGCAGCCAGGGCGCGCCGGACCGCCAGGCGATGCCAGCGCCGCAGGTCGGCGATGTCCGACGCGGCCATCATGCGGGCCTGAACGGGGTCGTTTGACCAGGTCACGACCGGCAGGTGCGCCGGCCCCAGGGGAGGTTCCCGGCTGGACAGGTTCGGCGCGTTCATCCCGTTATGCGCCAGCTCGATCCCGGCCAGGGCGCCGCCGGCGTGAATGGCGTCCGCGATCCTGGCCAGCGCGGGCAGGTCACCGTCGTCCCACAGGCGCAGCTCGATGAAGGGCGTGATGTCCGAGCTGGGGTGGATCTCTACCTGCTCGGTGCAGACGACGGCCCAGCCGCCCTCGGCCTTTGCCTGGCGCATGGCCGCTTGCGCGGTGGGATCCCGGTAACCCATGCCGTTGCAGTGCGGAACCTGGAAGAACCGGTTCTTGGCGCGGACGGGCCCGAGCTGCACGGGCTCGAAAAGGACGTCGTACCGGCTATCGCGCGCGGGAAGGCTGGCTCCTGACATCCCGGGTCAGCGGACCGGGCCCTCGGTCTCCCGCTTGAGGTGGAAGAACTGGGGCCTGAGCACCACGCGCGCGATAAGCATGAGGATGATCCCGACGCCGATGATCGCGACCATCGACCAGAGCTGCGCCGGGGGGGCCGCCTGCAGCGACTTGACCAGGATCCAGCCGAGGAACCCGGCGGCGCCCAGGGGAAGCAGGCCGAGATTCACCGCGTCCATGACGCTGCCGAAGATACGGCGCCAGTAGTAGATGACGGCGGCGAGCGCCGTGAAGATGTAGAAGGCGGCGTACAGCAGGGCGGTGATCGCGATGGCGTCGTTGAAGGCGTTCGCCAGCGACGTGGCGAGCAGGTAGGCCCAGGTCAGACCGAGCAGGGTCAGGCCGACCACCACGCTCGCGGCGACGGGGGTGGCGAACCGGCGGTTCACGTTGCCGAGGAACGGCGGAAGTACCCGGTGGTTGGCCATCCCGTAGATGACCCGGGCCCCGAGCACGATGCCGACGCCGGAGGTCGCGATCACCGAAAGCGCGAGGGCGAACGCCATGACCTTGGCCCAGCCGGGGCCGCCCAGCGCCTGGGCGACGTAGACGATGGCGTTGGTCGAGTTGGCCTGCAGCTTGCCGGGCGACACCACGCCCTGCAGGCCGACCTGCGTGATGGTATAGACCACGGCCAGCAGGGCGACCGCCAGCATGGCGGCCTTGCCCGGGTTAGCTCGCCGGTGCTTGACCTCCTCGTTGACGTAGACGGTCCCGTCCCAGCCGGTATAGGCGAACAACGCGACCAGGAAGCCCGCGGTGAGGCTGCCCTTACCGCCGATCCCGCTGAGGCTGAACCAGCCCTTGGTAATGGGGAAGGTGCCATGCCGGTGGTTGATGACGGCTATCAGGCCGACGATGGCGAAGCCGATGAGGATCGTGTACTCGATCAGGGCCATGCCGACCTGGGTGCGGGCGGTGAGGCGAATCCCGACGATCGCGATCACGAGCATGCCGAGGAGCACCGCGGTGTCGATGGCGAGGTTCGGCGCGATGGCGGTGTCGGCGGAGCCGAAGACGGCGAGCACCGTCGGCCCGAGGACCACCGTGGTGCTGACCGTCCCGATGATGCCGCCCATGATCATCAGCCAGCCGACGAGAAACCCGACGTACGGGTTAATCACCCGGCCGACCCATTCGAAGGCGGCGCCGCAGTTGGCGTTCCACAGGTTCAGGCGGCGGTAGCAGTTGGCGATGACGATCATCGGCAGCGCCATCAGGATCAGGGCCGGCCCGCTGGCGTAGGCGGTCGCCAGGGCCATCGCGGCCAGCGTCAGCCCGGAGGATGCGGCAGGCGCGGCCGTGGCCATCCCGATGACGGTGTCCTGGGCTACCCCGATCGCGTTCGGCTCGAGCTTGCCCTCCGGAATGAGTCCGGTCCTAGTGAAACTAGTCGGGGAATCAACCGACATCTCGGGTCTCCTGTCCTGCTGCCCAGCGCTCACATGATCGCGCGCAGCGGAAAGCCGCACTCAGCTTCCGAAAAGAATGCGCGTCTGCGCCGTCACCCCACCTGGCACGGTTGCGGCCTCCGATGGCCCCGAGGCAGGCCGGGCACGACAGAGGCACCAGCGAGATAGTACCGGTCAGTTCGCCTCAGCACGTGACAAAACCGGAAGATTTCCGCCTCGGCCGCCCTCGCGGACACTGACGGCATCAGCTGTCCCCCACGCTCAGCAGGCTCTGCCGGATGGTCTCGGTGAGCGGATCCCCGGCCGGCAGGACGCGCTCGCAGCGCACGGCGAGGTCGCGGAGCAGAGCCACCGCGTCCCCGACCCGGCCGACGGCGTAGAACAGGTACGCCAGGTTGGCCAGGCGCGCGAGCGTGTCCGCGTGATCTGAACCGAGGACCCGCTCCGACTCGGCGCAGCACTGCTCGGCAAGCTGCATCGCGGCCGGCATGCGCCCGGCGGCCCGGTAGGCGTCGGCCAGGTTCGCCATGGTGGCGAGCGTGTCCGGATGATCGCTCCCGAGCACTCTCTCACGGTCGGACAGGGCCCGTTTGTAGTGCGAGATGGCGTCCTTGTTCTTGCCCTCGGCCAGGAAGGCCGCGGCGAGCCGGTCCCTGGTGGCGATCGTTTCCGCGTCCCGCGGGCCCTGCAGGCGCTCGCGGTCGGCCAGGTTCTGGCTCAGCAGCTTGGTCGCCGCATCCGCATCGCTGGTGGCCTGGTAAGCCGCGGCGAGTTCGTCGCGGGCGCTGAGGGTGTCCGGGTGCCGGGGACCGCGGAACTGCTCGCACTCGCTGACGGCCCGCTGCAGCACCGTCACGGCGTCTCTGGGTTCGCCGGCCATGATGAGGGCCTTGGCCAGGTTGACCCGGGCCGCGATGATGGCCGGATGGCCCGGCGCGAGCTCGCGGCCCCGTTCGGCCAGGACCCGCTGGTACCAGTGCACGGCCTCGGCGGCGTACCCGGCCGCCAGGAAGGCGGCGGCCAGGTGGCCGGCGACGACCAGGGCGTCCGGGTGACCGGGCACCAGCTTGGTGTCGCAGCGGGCGGACAGGTCCCGCCAGTACTCCACCGCGGGCCCGACCAGGCGAGCGTCGTCAAGGCTCCGTCCGGCGCGCAGCAGCAGCTGATGGCACCCGTCAGCCCACAGCACGTCGGGGGACGCGTCGTGCAGGGCGGCCGCGTTCGACCGCAGGCCGACCGCGGCCCACGGCCCGGGCTCGTCGACGGGCCAGATCTCCAGCAGGGCATTGGCCGCGGTGCGCGCCGCGGGCTCCTGGACGTTCGCCGGCGCCGCCAGCCTTATCGCGGCCTGCAGCACCGAATTCACCAGGACGGTCGGCGGTGAGACGGCCCGGTTGATGCTGACAAGCCCGGCCCGCTCGATAGCGAGCAGCGCATCCCAGGCCGGCTTGGGATCGACCGCCGTGGAGAACGACGTCACCGCGCCGCCCAGGTACGCGGATACGGCCGACGTGCTGAAGACGCCGCCGGGGATGCCGTGCCCGTCGAGCAGCGCGACCAGCACCAGCATGAGCCGGACCGACGCGCCGGGCAGCAGGGATTCCGCCTGGCCGAGAGAGAGCGTCCAGGTGACGGCGGCCGCAGAGGGCACCTCGCCCGCCGCGACACCGATCTGCTGGCGCCTGCGGGCGAAGTAGTCCCGGTAGTCCCGGCAGGCCAGGGTGGAGTTGGCGACGACCGAGGCGGCCTGGGCGAGCGCCAGCGGCTCGCGGCCGAGGGCCTCGATCAGGTCAATGGCGCCCTGGCGCTGGACCGGGTTCACGCTGAGCCGCTCGGTCAGGCAGTTGAGGGCCTCGCGGACGCTGAAGAAGCCGACCGGGATGACCTGCGTCCCGCGCCGTCCCGAGGTGAACGAGGACTGCGAGCTGGTGACCAGTACCCGGCCCGACGGCCCCTCCGGCCAGAGCCCGTCCAGCTCCTCCGCGTCCCGCAGGTCGTCCAGCACCACCAGCCAGGCCTGGCCGGTCACGCTCAGCCAGCTGACCATGCGCGCCGCGATCGATTCGGCCGTGCCGGTCGGCTCGATGCCGAAGGCCGCCGCCCAGGCCTGCACGTACCCGGACAGGACGGACGCCCGGTCGGTGGCGGAGATCCAGATGAGGGCGTCAATGGCCCCGGAGCGCCAGAGCGACTCCGCGATGATCACCGCGATCTGGGTTTTGCCGCAGGCGCCCAGCCAGTTCGACGGCCCCTCGGCGAAGGCCGAGCCCGGCACCAGCGCCAGGGTGGCTCCCGGGACGGCCGCCTCCAGGATGCCGCGAGCGGTATCGGGCCGCTCGGTGTAGCCCTCGGCGAGCGGAGGCACCTCGCCCACCCGGAATCGCTGAGCCGCCGGCTCAGCTGGCATTCCTCCTGAGGGCATCACTGCCCGCTACCCCCAACTATTCATCCGGTGTCGAAAACCTCCTCGGAATACTCCATCAATAACACGGGGAGGTGCAGACACGAGAGCTTTTCCATATTGGGATCTTCACTAACACACCATTATGCACGTGCACCATGGTTTCTATACCCCTCTAACGGAGGTTGGGCGAAGGTGCTACGGACTGAGTTCGAGCGCTACTGAGGGTAGAGAAGACCGTGGTGCCAGGGTTCAGCAATGAGACTGTGGTACCAGGGCTCAGCAATGAGGTTGTTGGGATCTAAGTTATTGGGGGTCCGCTACCGAGGCCAGCAGAGCCTCCCGGGCCTGGGCCACGGCCGCCAGCATCGCACCGCGCAGCACCGGTTCGCCGGGCACGCCGGTCGGCACCACCCGCGGGCGGGAAGGCCAGATGCTGGCGACCGCGGCGGCGACCCGGTCCGCCAGGGCGGTGCCGCCGGCCCGGCCCACCTCGCCGCCCAGCACGACCAGGCCCGGGTCGAGCACGACGCAGACCGAGGCGACGCCGACCGCGACCCGGTGCGCGAGCTCGCTGAGGAATTCCTCGGCGTGATCCTCGGCGACGCCGGACAGGGCGGCCAGGACCGCCTCAGCGGGCGTCTGCGCCGCGAAGCCGTGCTTGGCCGCGAGCTCGCGCACCGCGCTGCCGCCGGCCAGGAACTGGAAGCCGCCGCTGGCCGGGTGCCTGATGTCGGTGTGCAGCGGGGCGCCGTGCACCGGCAGGTAGCCGATCTCGCCCGCCGCCCCGGCCGTGCCCCGGTGCAGCTGCCCGCCCAGGATCGTGGCCAGGCCGAGACCGACGCCCAGCCAGACCAGGACGAAATCGTCGGCACCGGCGGCCGCGCCGTCGGCGCGCTCGGCCATCGCGGCCAGGTTCACGTCGTTCTCGATCACGACCGGCTTGTGCCAGGCGCTCTTGAGCGCGTCAAGCGCGCCCTCGTGCCACGCGGGCAGGTTCACCGCCAGCCTCGGGTCACCGGTCCGCGGGTCGACCACGCCGGGGCTGCCGATCACCAGCGCGCTCAGCCGGGTGACCTCGATCCCGGCCCTCGCGCACGCCTGCTCGACGGTGCCGCGGACCAGTTCGACCGGATCGTCGGCTCCGTTCGGGTTACCGCTCACCTCGGCCACCCGGCGGCCGGTGACGTCGGCCACCGCCGCCCTGACCAGGTCGGATTCCACGTAGAGGCCCGCTACGTAGGCGCTGGACGGGACGACCGAGTACAGCGCGGCGTTCGGGCCGCGGCCCCCGGCCTGCTCGCCCGCGATCGCTACCAGGCCGCGCTCCTCCAGCCTGGTCAGCATCTGCGACACCGTGACCTTGGAGACCCCGGTGTACTCGCTGATCTGGGACCTGGTGAGCATCTCCCCGCCGAGCAGGAGATCGAGCGCGGCCCGGTCGTTCAGCTCACGCAGCAGGCTCGGCGTACCTGGTCGGCGGTCCATCGCGGTCCCTTCATGATCTGTTGGCCCAGTGTGCCGCAACTGACCCGGCCTCCGCACTCGCGGCCTGGGTAACGCCGCGGAGACGGCTTTGGTCTCTATCTGGCAACGAGGGGTATCTTATAGGAAAGTTTCCTGATAATTTCTCCTGGACGGCTCCACCCGGCCTCAACCACCCCCAACCACCCGGACCACCGGAAGGAGAGCCAGCAGTGGGACTCAGGAAAACACCGGCCGCGATCGCCGCGCTGGGCGCGGCGGCGGCCCTCGCCATCGCGGGCTGCAGCTCGAGCGGCTCGTCAACCACCGGGTCCACGTCCTCATCATCGGCTGCGCCGGCGCAGCTCACGGTGTGGCGGATGGGCTCCTCCACGCCAGCGCAGGTCTCCTGGATGAACGGCGTGGTCAGCCAGTTCCACAAGGACTACCCGGCCGACGCCAAGACCAGCGTCAAGGTCGTGTTCGTCCCCTGGACGAACCGCACCACCGACTGGGCGAACGCCCTGTCCAGCGGCAAGAACGCACCCGACATCACCGAACTCGGCAACACCGACACGCCCACCGCAGTGTCGCTGGGCATGCTCGCCAACATCACGACCGACGTGAATGCGTGGTCCAACAAGCCCAACGTGGTATCCGGCATGCTCGCCAACGACACGCAGAGCGGGAGCATCTACGCCGTCCCGTGGTTCGGCGGCGTCCGCGGCATCTGGTACCGGACCGGCCAGTTCAAGGCCGCGGGCATCACCAGCCCGCCGGCCACCTGGGCCCAGCTCGTCACCGACGCGAAGAAGCTGATGGCCAAGTACCCGGGCACGTACGGGCTGGGCGCGCCGACCTACGACACCCCGGCCGTGGCCAGTTTCATCTGGGGCGCGGGCGGCCAGATCGCCGTCCAGCAGAACGGCAAGTGGGTCGGCGAGCTGACCTCCCCGCAGTCCGAGGCGGGCATCAAGTTCTACGTCAACCTGTACCTGACTAACCATGTCTCCCCGGCCCAGTACATCGGCCAGACCGAGCTGGGCAACGTGGGCGCCACCTCGG
>Ga0335073_10010010_pt1 | contig 13310 bp, 9 predicted proteins | sample Lox_Sample_22_FD_207093 | JGI IMG/M metagenome (GOLD analysis project Ga0335073, IMG submission 207093) | Soil microbial communities from Loxahatchee National Wildlife Refuge, Florida, United States - Lox_Sample_2.2 | ecosystem: Environmental > Terrestrial > Soil > Wetlands | place: USA: Florida...
TTCCAGCATCGGCGGGGAAGAGAAATGCTGACGGGCGGACACCACAAAAACACGCTCACACTACGCCCGCGCCCACCCAGCGTCAACTCAAATAACGCCAACTCCCTTGGCTCTCACGAACGATTCACGCCCGAGTCACAGGCCGTTTACACCGCAAAATAGTTCGCCAAGAAATGTGTCTGCCACCGGGGCTCGCCGCTTTAGCTCCGATCTCGGTAGGCCTGGGCTTCAGAGCCCGTGTGAGAACTCGTGTTTTTCGTCGGGGCACGGCTAGACAGTCTGCCGGGTGCCCCACCTGCCGCCGTTGCGTGTCGGGTCCTTCCGTCCCCGCACTTCCTTGACGCCCTCTCCCCCGCATCCTAGAATCTGCCCCTCACACGTCCGCCCAAGGAATGCCTCCGTGAATCATCAGCACCGACTTCTCGTCCTAGCCTTCCTCGGGTCTCTTCTGCCTATCCAAGCCTCTGCGCAGAAACCCACCCCTGCGCCTCCCCCCTCGCCTCCGTCCTCCACCTCCTCGGCCGGCGCTTCGAGCAACCCCCTCCCCACCAACATGCAGCCCGTTCAACCCGATACCGATCTCGTCATGTTCATCCGCGGTCGTGTCGCCACCAATGACTCCACCTCACTCCCGCAAAATGTTTCTCTCGAAGTCGTCTGCAACGAAAAGGTGCGCAAACAGGCTTATGCTTCCACGGATGGCGACTTCAACTTGCAATTCGGCACTCCCACCGCCTCTTTTGTCGACGCCAGCGACGATTCTTCTTCTTCCCGCGGCATCCCCTCCAACCCTTCCTTGGCCGGCATTTCTCCCCGCGAACTCTCTCAATGCGAATTACGCGCTTCGGCCGCCGGGTTTCTCACCAACAATCTCAGCTTGATCGGCATCACTCCCTCCTCCACGCGCACCGTCGATCTCGGCAGCGTTGTGATCGAGCGGCTCAACAAGCCGAAAGGGGGCACCGTCAGCGCCGCTCCTTACCTAACCTCGCCACCTGCCAGGAAAGCCTACGAAAAAGGTCTCGCAGCCGAGAAAAATGGCAAACTGGACGAAGCCCGCAAGCATTTCGAAGAAGCCGTAAACCTGAATCCGCGTTATGCCAGCGCTTGGTTTCGCCTCGGCACGGTCCTCGAAAAACAAAACCAAACCGATTCCGCCCACTCGGCCTACACCAAAGCCACGCTCATCGACACCCGGTTTCTGCCGCCCTACTTATCCCTCGCTTCCATGGCCTATTCGGCGCACGATTGGACCGCCGTCCTTCAGTACACCACCCACGTCTTCGCCGTCGATCCGTTAGACTACGGCGGCAATACCTTCGTCGTCGATCTCGACGACTACAATCCTGCCGATGCTTACTTCTATAACGCCGTGGCCAACTACAACCTCAACCGCTTCGAAGAGGCTGAGAAGAGCGGCGTGCACGCCGAGCGCCTCAACCTCCCCGACCATGAACTCCAGCTGCATCTCTTATTGGCTCAGGTGTTCACCCGCAGGCAGCATTACTCCCAGGCCATCGCCGAGCTACAAACCTATTTGCAGTTGGTTCCCCGCGCCACCAATGCCGACCAGATCCGCGCGCAAATCGCAAAACTCGAACAACTCAGCCGCTCCACGCCCGCTTCCCGACAAAACATCCAGAACTAATCGGCCTGCACCGGCTGCGAGCGTCGCTACGACGCCACCCCCTGCCCACAAATACAAGCGATGCCATCCTGAGGAGCGCCGTTTGCGACGAAGGATCTCAACTTGAAATGGCCGGTACTTCTGCGCCAATCAGTTGCATCCAATGTATACGCGCCGTGATAAAATGATGTTGAGGACGTGCGATGAACAAGCAGTGTCTCGGACTGCTCCTCTTTTTCCTCTGCCCCGCTCTCCTCTTGGCCCAACGCTACGGCCGCCCCTATTCCATTGCCGAAAATCCTCAAGTCCTTCTCCAGGTTCGCATTGATAAGTATCATCGCTATCTGCGCGTCTCGGATCTCCGCAAAATGTCCCGCACCGTCGTTACCCAAACCGATCCCGCCACTCATTTCCAACACGTCTACGAAGGTGTCGCTCTCGATCAACTCGTTCCTGCTCAGGTGCTCGCCTCTCCCAAAGAGCGCATCGAAATTGAGTTCGGCTCTCATCACTCCGCCACACTGTCCGTCAGTGATCTCGCCGCCGATCCCAAGCCCATGGTGGTCGACACCATCGACGGCAAGCCCGTTCCCGGCGACGCTCCCTACTACTTCCTCGCCAAGGTCCGCCAGCAACCCGTGCAAGCCATAGCCGCCGTCGACTGCATCACCCTAATCTCCCAGTAGGCCCACCAGTCAGTGGTCTCCCAATCCGGAGTGCGGGAGCCCAACTCCCACCGGTACACAAACTAATCCTCACCACAGATCCCTCGGCGGTCTGAGGCGGACCGTTGGTTTTCCCGTGCCAGCGGCTTTACGCCGCTGGCCCCCCGCAGGAGCGCAGGATTCCTGTTTTTCGTCAGGGCACAGCTTGAGCCGCTGAGGGCGTGTTTTTCAGCCTGCATGCAACCCTCCGTTTCCTCCGCGGACCTTAGCGCTCTCTGTGGTGAGCTCTTGGCCGCCTGCCGCACCACCCGGTTGCCGCCCACCCCCTCTCCTCACCCCAACCTGTTGTAAAATCCTCTCGCCATGTCCACCAAAACCATCGGAACCTTTCTTTTCGTCTCCTTGCTCGCCATTCTCTCCACTCCAGGCTTCGCGCAAACCCCAGCTCCCCAACCCTCCGCTCCTGCCAAAAACGACTACAGCAAGCCCGACACCTGGATCTGTCTCCCCGGTCGCCAAGACGCCTGCGCCGTCGATCTTTCCACCACCGTCATTGCCCCCGACGGCAAAACCTCCGTCCAAATGTTCACTCCGAATCCCAACGCCTCCATCGATTGCTTCTACGTCTATCCCACCGTCTCCGATCAATCCACTCTCAACAGCGACATGTCTCTCGACCCCGCGGAAAAAGGCGTGGTCCGTTCGCAATTCGCTCTGTTCGGCTCGCAGTGCCGTCTCTACGCTCCTCTCTATCGTCAGGTCACACTCACCGCGATCCGCGAACTTTTCACCGGTGGGCTCTCTCCCGAGGAGTCCGCCCATTCGCATGCGCTCGCCTATAACGATGTCCTCGACGCTTTTCACTACTATCTCGATCACTACAATAAAGGCCGCGGCTTCGTTCTCATCGGCCACTCCCAGGGCTCCAACGTGCTCCTCCACCTGATCCACAACGAAATCGACGGCAAGCCCGTGCAGTCCCGTCTCGTTTCCGCAATTCTTCTCGGCACGGATCTTCCCGTTCCCAAAGGCAAAGAGGTCGGCGGCGTTTTCCAGCACATTCCTCTCTGTCGCGCGGCCACGCAAACCGGCTGTGTCATCACTTACGTTTCTTTTCGCGCCACTCCTCCGCCTCCGCCCAACACTCGTTTCGGCGCCGTAGCCGAAGCCGACATGATGGCCGGCTGCACCAATCCCGCCGCTCTCTCCGGCGGCAGTGGCGCATTGCACGCCTACCTTCCCTCCAACGACAGCGGCTATATTGTCCAGGATGTCTCGGAGCAGCCTGCTTGGCTCACTCCCTCCGTGCCCATCAACACCCCATTCGTCTCGCTCCCCGGCCTGCTTTCCGCCGAGTGCGTCACCAGCGGCCGCCTCTCCTATCTGGCCATCACCATTCACGACAGCCCCGGCCCGCGCACTCACGACATCGGCGGCGACTTGGTCGTAGACGGCATGCCTCTGCCCGACTGGGGCCTCCACCTAATCGACGTAAACCTAGCTCTAGGCAACCTAGTAGACATCATCTCCCAACAATCCAAGTCCTACGCCTCTACAACCAAGTAGTCGGCTCGCCCCGTAGCACAGGCTTAAAGCCTGTGTCCCAACCCCGGAGTGCGGGAGCCCAGCTCCCGCCGGTACATCAAATAATCCCAACCACAAATCGCTCAGCGGCAGCCCAGCTGCCGCCACCACCCAACAAACATCCGCCCCATTCCGAGCCTTCCAAGGCTGCCGCAGGTTCACTGTCTGAACTTGGGTCTCGGCTGGGTGTTTTCTTCGGATGCCCAACACTGCTGTCGCATGTGCCACGCGTGACGCCTTCACCGCGTCACCTGACGACAACTCTGCCTCGTACCCTCGCATCCCACTTCTCACGTCCATTTGCCAGGAGCGTCTCCCATGTGCACGCGCGTCTCCCGCCCTCTTCTGCTTCTGACCTTCGTCTCGATCGCTCTCGGAGTCGCCCCTCCCGTGTTCAGCCAACAAGGCGCCGATAAACCTCCCATCGACCAACCCAATGCCAACAAACCCGCACAGGAAGGCCCCTTCCGCAGCCAGGTCGATCTCGTCTCCGTCTACTTCACCGTGCGCGACGACCAGCGCCGTCTCGTCAGCGATCTCGCGCAAGAGCAATTCTCCGTCGCCGAAGACGGCCAGCCGCAATCCATCAAATTCTTCGCCCATCACTCCGACGTCGTCCTCAACGTCGGCGTTCTTCTCGACACCGGCACCAACATGTCCTGGCTCCTCTCCGAAGAAGCCCAAGCCTCCGCCGATTTCCTTCGCCACGTCGTCCGCCACACCGACCTCGGTTTCGTTCTCAGCTACGCTTCGCGCGTCGAAACTCTCCAGACGCCCACCTCCGATACCGTTCTTCTCCGCCAACAAGTGGAATCCATTTCCAACGGCGGCGCCATCGGCCTTTCCGATAAAGACTCCTCCGACGAGCCCGGTCTCTCTCTTCCCGGCGGTGGCACCGTCGGCATCAACGGCAAACGCGTCAACCAGAATCGCTCCGCGCACCTCTACGACGCCATCAACGTCGGCACGCATCGCTATTTGCAAGGGGAAGTCGGCCGCAAAGCCGTCGTCATCGTCGCGCTCTCCGGCGACGCCGGCAGTGAATCCAAGCTCGCCGACGCCATGGAAACTCTTCTCGCCAACGACGTCATCGCCTACGTCCTGCAGATCTACGACGGCTCCCATCACGATCATTGCGATGTCCTGCACATCTACGAAAAAGGCAGTGATGGCGTGCCCGTCCTCAAAAAATTAGCCGAAGCTACCGGCGGGCGCATGCTCGAAGTCCGCGGTATCGATAAGCTCGACGCTGCCCTCGACGAAATTTCCGACGAGCTCCATCACCAATACAGTCTCGGCTACTATCCCGAAAACAAAAATTGGAACGGCCAGTTCCGCAAAATCCAAATCTCCACCAGCGACAAGTCCTGCAAGGTCTACGCCCGCAAAGGCTACTACGCCCACCACCCCACCACTCCCTCCACGGCCGAATCCAACCAGTAGCACACGCCAATCCGGAGTGCGGGAGCCCGGCCGGGTGCCGCACCCTTCGCCTTTCAAGGGTGCGGGTTTAGAGTCCACTTCAAGCACACCCACGTGCGACGTGAACGCCCGCCCGCCGCCCTTACCCGGAGTGCGGGAGCCCAGCTCCCGCCGGTCCTCAATCTTCTCCGCACCAACTACACACTCAGCGGCAGCCCAGCTGCCGCCTCCACAACTCCGCCCACGCCACCGCCATTGCCACCGCCCTCCGTTTGCAGTACGTTCAAAAGGTCTCACGAATCCTTCGCCGCAATACCCGAGCGAAAAGGGGAACTACGCCATCGCCATGAATCGCCACCGCCAGCCTCATTTGCCATGCCTCCTAACTAAATCGATTTATCTCGCATTGCTCGCCCTCTGCTTCTCCCTCCCGTTACCCGCCGCCTCCCCCAACGACGACTACTACCGCCACACCTTCTTCGACAACAGCCTCAACTCCGATTCCTACTATTACTCTTCCGCCTCTTCCACGTCCCCCAGCTTCCTCGACGCCAAAGATCATAAGCTCCCCGTCGACACCAAAATTTTCTTCACTCCGCCCAACGCCCTCCGCCTGACTTGGGAATCTCACCCAGCCGCCTCCTGGCAAGCGCAAATCCAACTCCTCGATTTTCGCAATCGTTTTCCCGGCCTCCAAGGCAACACCCTCTCCCTCTGGTGTTACGCCCCCGCAGCCATCGCCAAAGACGATCTTCCGCTCCTCACCCTTTCCGCTTCTGCTCACGGCCTCCAGGTCGCCGAATTTCCCGCCAGCTTCACCGACGCGCTCCCCCTCGGCCGTTTCTCTGGCGATTTGCCGGCAGGGAAGTGGGTCCACATTCAAATTCCGCTTTCCGCGTTTCACGCTGCATCCATCTACGAATTTCATCCCGAACTGCTCCAGAACATCATCTTCCATCAAGACAAACCCGACGGCGCGCGCCACACTTTAATCCTCGACGAAATTCGGGTGGACGACGCGCCCTCCGGCAAAACCTCCAAAGGCGCCCGCGATCTTGTCGAGCCCAGAAATCTCCATGCCCAAGGCTACGACCGCCACATCGAATTGCGTTGGGAATCCGCCACCAACAACGTCGTTCAGCGCTACATCATCTATCGCTCTCTCGAGGGCCAGCCCTTCGTTCCCATCGGCATCCAGTTGCCCGGCGTCTACCGCTACAGCGACTACCTTGGCAAATCCGGCGAAACGGCCCAATACAAAGTCACCGCCTCGAACGCTCTTTACGAGCAATCGCCCCCTTCCAACGTCGCCACCGCCTCCACTCGCGCCTTCTCCGACGACGAGCTTCTCACCATGCTCCAGGAAGATTGCTTTCGCTATTATTGGGACGGCGCCGATCCTTCCTCCGGGATGGCGCGCGAAAATATTCCCGGCGATCCGCGCATCGTAGCCACGGGTGCCAGCGGCATGGGCATCGCCGCTCTCATCGTCGGCGTCGATCGCGGCTTCATCACCCGCAAAGAAGGCCTCGACCGCCTAACCAAAATCGTCAATTTCCTCGAACACGCCCAGCGTTACCACGGTGTTTGGTCCCACTACATGGACGGCAGCACCGGCAAGACCATGCCCGTCTTCGGCATGCTCGACGACGGCGGCGATCTCGTCGAAACTTCTTTCCTCATCGAAGGGCTACTGGCCGCCCGCCAATATTTCCGCGGCCCCACTCCCGCGGAACAATCCCTCTACAATCGCATCACCCAGCTCTGGCAAGCCGTCGAGTGGGATTGGTATCGCGATACCGCCGATAGCCCCTTCCTTTACTGGCACTGGTCTCCCGATTGGCAATTCACCATTCATCATCCACTCATCGGCTTTAACGAAGTCATGATCACCTATCTCGAAGCCATGGCCTCCCCCACTTACGCCGTTCCCGCCGATATGTACTACTCCGGTTGGGCCAGTCAATCGCAGCGCGCTCAAGACTATCGTTCCGGCTGGGGCGGCACCAAAGACGGCGACCACTACTTCAACGGCAACACGTACTTCGGCATCAAGCTCGATGTAGGCGTTGGCTCTGGCGGCCCGCTCTTCTTCACCCATTACTCTTTCTTCGGCTTCGATCCCCACGCCCTTCATGATCGCTACACTTCTTCCTACTTCGATAACAATCGCAACATCGCGCTCATCAATCGCGCTTACGTCATCGCCAATCCCAAACATTTTCCTGGATACGGCCCCGACGCCTGGGGACTCACTGCCAGCGATGGTCCTCACGGCTACGTCGCCCACGCCCCCGATGCCGACCACGACACCGGCACGCTCACGCCCACGGGCGCGCTAGCGTCCTTCCCCTACACGCCGGAAGCCTCTATGCTCGCGCTGAAACATTACTACCGCGATCTAGGTGCTCAACTCTGGGACATTTACGGTCCACGCGACGCCTACAATCCCGGAGAACACTGGGTCTCCCCCATTTACATGGGCCTCAACCAAGCGCCCATGGTCGTCATGGTCGAAAACTATCGCACCGGCCTAGTCTGGAAAATGTTCATGAAAAATCCCGAAATCGCCAACATGCTGACCAAACTAAGCGCCGCCACCGCCAAACCCACTCAAAACTAAATGGTCCTCAACTCCATCCCACTAAAAACCAACGTCGTCCCGAGCATCGCGAGAGATCTGCTTTTCCCCGGGGTGCCGCACCCTTCGCCGTTAAGGGTGCGGGTTTAAAGTCCACTACAAGCAAACCACACTACGACCTCGCAGTGGCACAGGCACTCCTGCCTGTGCTCTGGGGTCACCAGTCTTGTCTCACAGTGCTCCTCAGTCCTCTCCGCGCCTCTGCGTCTCTGCGGTGAATCTTATCCTCACATCGCCGGGTCTAGATTCCACCCGCCACCTACTGCCTCACGGCCTCTACATGCACCAACAGCTGTTCCGCTCCCCCATTCGCGCTCGAATATTCGTCGCTGGTCAGTTTTCCGTCTTCCCCAAACTTCGTCACATTACGCAACTCAATCTTCGTCGCACCCGCGATCATCTCGCTCCGGTACACCAGCACATCGTTTTCCCATTCGCCCGTTTGCACCACCGCCCCGGCAAACGAATCTCCAAACACGTACGCCTTATATCTTTTTGCTTTCGCGTCCCAGGTCATCACAATCAATCCTTCTGACGCTCCCACCGGCCCTTTCGACTTGAACCGGTTGATCACCGAATTTCCACCTGGCCCCAATTCGCTCGTGTACACCCCGGTGTTCACTCCTCCGCTGGGATAAAATGCCGATTTCGGGTAGCTCTCCGTGTAATTCCAAGTTCCCACATACTGCTTCGCCAGTCGCTGCATCTCCGGCAACGGCAGTGCCGCCTTCTGCTCCTGCGCCTTCAAATTTCCAATGACCGAAAAAAGCACCGCTCCGCCCATCATCACCACCGCAACGCTCTTCCATCCCCACCCGCCACTCATTCTTCCTCCGTTTCCTCTGCGGTTTCTGCGTTTTTCAGGAGGGGGCTTCAGTCCCCGCGTAAGTCGCACGCAGGACCGCCTTCACCCGCCGACCGCGTCTTTCGCCGGAAACAAAAAATGCATCGCCACTCCCGCCAGGAGCAGCACCACCATCGCCAGCACGGTTCCTTCCGGTCCCACGGACCCGCCCGTCAACCACCTCGGCCCGTGAAACGACGAATTCAGCAAATGTCCATGCGCGGTGATCCCGCTATCCGACACCGAGTACAAATACGTCTCGCCCCAATCAAACGCTGCGTGCATCCCGATCGGAAACCAGATATTCCCCATCCTCTTCAGCGCAAACGCTGCCAATATTCCGAACGATCCCGCCATCACCGCTCCCGAAACCGCCTCGCCCGTGTTCTTCAAGTGAATCGCGCCAAACAAAATCGACAGCACGATCGCCGCCGGCCAGAAGGAAATTGACGCCCCCAGTGTCGCTTGCAGGTAGCCTCGGAACGAAAATTCCTCGAACAGCCCAACCAAAATAAACCCAATCCCATAGAGCAGCCCGTAGCGCAACGCGTCGCCGCCCCGCAAGGCCCATCCGCCTAACGTAAATCCGTGCAGCGCCCCAATCAGTCCCATCAGCACCGATAACATCGCGAAGCCAAACACCGCCCCTTGCCAGAACCGCTTTCCAAACGCTTCCCTCAGCGGCAATCCATAATCTCGAAATGTTTTCTTCTCGATCTTCGTCATGATCAGCGCCGACAGCAGCAACACAAACAGGGTCAGTCCTTCGCCCACGATCAGCATGCTCGGCACGAACGAATCTTTTGGCAGCGACTTCTCCCACGCCCGCATCGCTGGAATCGCGTGCGTCGTGAAATGCACCGCAGCCCCCAATGCCGCAAAAATCGCCAGGAACAGCACGATCCGCCACCCCGGCCGGATCTCTCCATTCCCTCCAACAAAAAATCCTCGTCCCCTCGACCTAGGCGCTCCCCCCAGATTCACCCCCGCAATCGACGAAGAATCCCCAGCCTGCCCTTCCATATCCATGTTCACTCCTCCCGTCCCCCGATACTACGTCCTCCTCCGCTCAATAGTTTCGCCAAATTGCGCAGGCTTCCACCTTTTGGAGTGAGGCAGCTCGCTGCCGCTTTTGCGATCACTGCGTCTTGTGGGTGCCCACATGCCGCTCTCGCATGTGGGGCTCGTGCATCTTCTTTCCCGACTCTCCGCGTTCCTCCGCGGACCTCTGCGTCACTGCGGTATCTTTTTCTTCTCCTTTGTAGCGCCCGCCTTCGCGCTAGCCCTGAGCTCTTGTGCGAAGGGAGGCGGGTTGAAGAGCCGCCGCTGTTCCACCCACCGCCGGGTGCTAGCCCTGTCGTGCCATCAGAAACTCCGCAAAATCCGTCTCCACCGCTGCGTGCCCCAGTTGCCTCATCAGCAGCGCCACCTGCCCGCGGTGGTACGTCGAATGATTCGCCAGATGTTGCAGTAAATGCGCCAAGCTGATCTGCGCGGCGCGAATCGGAAACAGCTTCCCCAACGATTCCTCCGTCAAACCATCGACGAACTCCCGCAGCTCTTTTTCCACTGCCGCCCACTTCGTCCGCACCTCGCTCAGGGTAGGGAATTGCTCCGCGCGGAAGTCGGCGTTGTGTCGTCTCCAAAATTCGTTCAACCTCTCTCCGCTCACCGTCGGCCCTTTCCAATACGTCAGCCATCCCGCCTCGCCGGCAATAATGTGCACCAGCGTGTCTCGCACCGATCCGTAACTTCCGCCCATATTCCGCGAAAATTCCTCGGCGCTCAGCACAGACGCCGCTTGGAAGACCCGCTGATTCGCCCAACGGTCATATTCGAGCAGCAGCTGAACATCCTCGTTGTTCATCCCACAACCTCGCCTTGTCTTTGTAGACGCGGCTTTATGCCGCGGTTCCGCGCTTCATCTCGTCGCGTGTCCTGCCGTCCCCCAAAGCTTATCCTCGACCCGTGCTTTGGCAAATCCCATTGCGCTCGCCATCCCCGTTCCTCCCCCGCCTCTTCTGCGCTAGACTACCACCCACCAATCTAGGCTCGTCCTTTCTTCTGAACTCGTCGCCGTGGAGGAACCTATGTCCATGCCCAAAATCTCGATCCGCTTCTTCCTCGCCATTCTCCTTCTCTCCGTCACCACCACATCCATCCACGCTCAATCCAACTCCACCGCACCCACCGACTCTCTTGGTTACAACTTACCCCCAGACAACATCCTCTCGGTCATGCGCGCGCCCTCCCCGCCGGTCCCTCGGGTCAGCCCTACCTACGACACCATTCTCCTGGTCTCTTGGCAGGACTATCCCTCGATCGCTCGCGTCGCGACGCCTTTCCTCCGCCTGGCCGGTGCTCGCGTCGAGCCCAAAAATCACAGCAAGCACGACACTTCCGGTGGCTACGGAATCACTCCCTGCGCCACAGGATTCACTCTCGTTCGCGTCTCCGACGGCAAGCAAACTCCGGTCTCGCTTCCCGCAGGTATGTGTCCCGGCACTCCCGAATGGTCCGCCGACGGCAAGCGCTTCGCCTTCGCCAACATTGCTTCCGATTCCGTCCAACTCTGGATTGGTGACGCCGCCACCGGCCGTGTGCAACAAGTTCCTGCCGTCCATCTCAATCCCATGTTCAACGAAGCGATGCAATGGATGCCCGATCAGAAAACGCTGCTGGTCAAGCTGGTTCCCCAATCGAACCAGACGCCGCCGCAAGAACTAAACGCTCTTTCCGGTCCTAGCATTCAGGAAAGCGCCGGGCAAAAAGGGCAGAGCAGCACCTACGAAGCTCGCGACACTCTCAGCACTGCCCGCGACGAAGACCTTTTCGACTACTTCGCCCTCTCGCAATTGGCTTTCGTCGACGCCTCCACCCTCTCGGTCACTCCCTTCGGCAAACCCGCCAATTACGACCACCTTGATCCCGCGCCCGACGGTCACCACATCCTGGTCACCACCATTCACAAACCCTACTCCTACGTTGTCACCTACGAACGCTTCCCCAAGGAAGTCGAAGTTTGGGACACGTCCAACCCCGCCAACGTTTCCGTTCATACCGTCGCTTCGCTGCCACTCGCCGATCGTGTTCCCATTCACGGTGTGCCCACCGGTCCTCGCGATTTTTCTTGGCGCGCCACCGAACCCGCCACGCTCCTCTGGGCCGAAGCGCTCGACCGCGGCGACTGGAACGTCAACGTCCCACATCGCGACAAAATCCTTCTTCAGAAAGCGCCCTTCACTTCTCCCGCTACCGAAATCGGTCAGACCGAACAGCGCTACGCCGGCTTCGATTGGAGTGAGCAACCCAGCGTGGCGCTCTTGCACGAGATTGACGTAAACCGCCACTGGGCTCGCACCTTCATCATGGATGTCGACCATCCTGAATCAACATCGCGCCTGCTTTGGGATCTGTCCTGGGATGAACACTACAAGGACCCGGGCGATCCCGTTTTCCGGCAACTCCCGAATGGCGCATGGATCCTTCGACAGCAAGGCGAATCCATTTTCCTCGCGGGCGCTGGCTCGTCACCGGGAGGCGATCGTCCTTTCCTCGATGAACTCAATCTCAAAACTCTAAAATCCGAACGCCTCTTCCGCAGCGATAAGGACTGCTACGAGCGCTTCCTTTCTTTCAGCGGTCCCGCCGACACAACTTTCCTGACTTGGCATCAATCTCCCACGGATCCTCCCAACGCGTTCACGCGCACGCTGGGCTCCGCTAAAAACGCGCCGGACGGCGAAGCCACCTTCGCTTCCACCTCCGTCGCTTTGACGCATATCCCGGATCCCACTCCCGAAGTGCGCGCCATCAAGAAGCGCCTGGTCACCTACAAGCGCGCGGACGGTTTGGATTTGTCCTTCACCCTATACACCCCGCCCGGCTACAAGGAAGGCACGCGCGTTCCCACCATTCTTTATGCCTATCCGCTCGATTACGCCCAAGCTTCCACCGCCGGACAAGTCACCGGCTCCCAGGAAACCTTCACCCGCTTGCGCCAATATCGCCTGCTACTCCTTGCCGGTTACGCCATCATCGACAACGCTTCTTTCCCCATAATCGGTGACCCCAAGAAGGCCTACGACACGTACCTCGAGCAACTCGTCGCCGATGCTAAAGCCGCTGTCGAGGAAGGTGTGCGTCTCGGCGTGGTCGATGCGGACCGTGTCGGGGTTACTGGGCACTCCCACGGCGCGCTGATGACCGCCAATCTCGTTGCTCATTCCGATCTGTTCCGCGCCGGTGTGGCCACTTCCGGCTCCTACAACAAAACGTTTACGCCCTTCGGTTTCCAGAACGAGCGCCGCTCCGTTTGGGAAGCCACCGACGTGTACCTCAAAGTCTCTCCGTTCTTCTCCGCCAATAAATTGAAAACGCCGCTTCTCCTGATGCACGGCATGGAAGACGCCAACCCCGGCACCACTCCCATCCAATCCATCATGCTCTACGAAGCGGTGCGCGGGAACGGCGGCACCACCCGCTTGGTCATGCTTCCTCACGAACCGCACTGGTACACCGCCCTCG
>Ga0335073_10010011_pt1 | contig 13309 bp, 9 predicted proteins | sample Lox_Sample_22_FD_207093 | JGI IMG/M metagenome (GOLD analysis project Ga0335073, IMG submission 207093) | Soil microbial communities from Loxahatchee National Wildlife Refuge, Florida, United States - Lox_Sample_2.2 | ecosystem: Environmental > Terrestrial > Soil > Wetlands | place: USA: Florida...
GGCCACCCGCGACCTGCTGGCCGCGGCGGCCACGCTGGGTCCGGTCGACCTCCGGCTGGCCCGTGACGTGCTGGTCGAGGCGGCGGTGGAAGCACAGATCAACGGCCAGCTGGCGCCGGACGGGGCCACTCAGGCCGATGTGGCCCGGGCCGCGCAGGCGCTGCCGCTGGACCCCGGGATGACCCGCACCGTGAGCGATCTGCTGCTCGACGCGGACACCACGCTGCTGCTGCATGGCCTGGCCGCCGCCCGGCCGGCCCTGCGCCGCGCGATCGACGCCGTGCGGCAGGGCCGCCCAGATGCCCCGGAGATGCTGCACTGGCTGGCCGCCGCCTGCGAAGACGCCACCATCCTGGGTGACGAGCCCACGCTGCATGAACTGACCCGTCAGATGGAGGCCGCGGCCCGGCAGCACGGGACCATGCTCACCCTGGCGCTGGCACTCAGCCACGCCGGCGTCTGGGGCCTGCTGGCCGGGGACCTGGCCGAAGCACGGCGCTGCTTCACCGAGATGACGGCGCTGGCCCAGGCGCGGGATCAGCCGTGGAGCCTCGGCACGGCGCTGCTGGCCGCGTGGCGCGGGGAGCCGGCGCAGGCCTACGCCCTGCTCGATGACGTCGCCGCCGAGGCCACCCGCCAGGGACAGGGCTATCAGCTGCGCTTCGCCAGCTACGCGCGCTGCATCCTGGAGCTCGGCCAGGGCCGCTACGACGCCGCCTACGCCAGCTTCCCGGCCGGCATCGATGACACCTCACAGGTCAAGTTCGCCCTGCCCGATCTCGCCGAGGCAGCCCAGCGCTCCGGTCAGCAGAGCGCCGCCCAGGCCATCGCCCGCCAGCTCGGCGAGCTGGCCGAGGCCAGCCCCAGCCCGGTCATGCTCGGGTTCTGCGCCCGGGCCCGCGCGCTCGCCGCTGGCTACCGGCCGGACGCCGAAGACTCGTACCGGGAAGCCCTGGCCGAGCACGGCCGCTCCCCCGGCCCGGCCCACCTGGCCCGCAGCCACCTGGTCTACGGCGAATGGCCCAGGCGGATGCGGCGGCCGCGGGACGCGCGCACCGCCCTCCGCGAGGCCTTCCGGTTGCTGACCGACATCGGTGCGGACGGCTTCGCCGAGCGCGCCCGCGCCGAGCTGGCCGCCGCCGGGGAGAGCCGCCCGGCCCAGGCCGCCGCCCGCCACGGCCGGGACCTGACCCCGCAGGAAGCCCAGGTGGCCCGGCTCGCCGCCACGGGCGCCACCAACGCGGAGATCGCCGCCCGGCTCTACCTCAGCCCGAACACCGTCGACTACCACCTCCGCAAGGTGTTCCTGAAGCTCGGCGTCACCTCCCGCCGCCAGCTGGCCCGCACCCAGCCCGGCCGCTAGCGCCGCGCCCCGGACAACCGCGCGCCTGCGGGCGGTCACTGACGCCGGGGTGGCGTTCAGAAAAATGGGTCCCGCGCCGGGGCCGCGGGAGCTGCCGACCCCGGCGATCGTCATCGCCTGCGCGGCGGCCAGAAAATCGGTCGCTGCCGAGGCCCCCGGTCAGGCACCATAGCCAGGCGGTTGCCCGGAGTGAGATCAAATGACTACGCCTGAAGATTTTCGCGGCTCACCGGCCCGGAAACGGGCGGTGCTGCTCGCGCTGCGCTACTACGGCCGCCAGATGGCCCGGCTGTGGCGCTTCACGGTGCCCGCGATGTTGCTGCCATCGCTGGGAAACACGTGCATCTACTACGTCGCGCCGCTGATTGTCGCGGTGCTGGTCGGCCGCCTGGCCAGCCACGGGCTGACCGGGATCGGCGCGGCGCTGCCCTATGTGCTGGGCTTCGCGGGCGTGCTGCTTTTCGCCGAGGTCGCGTGGCGGATCGGCATCCACTGCCTGAACCGCCTCGACGGTCTCGGCATCGAGAACCTCTACGTAATTGGCATGGACGAACTGCTGGCGAAAGACGCGGCGTTCTTCCACGACAACTTCGCTGGTTCGCTGACCAAGCGGGTGCTGAGTTTCGCGTCCCGGTTCGAGGATTTCACCGACAATCTGGTGTTCAACATCGTCGGCAGCCTCGTGCCGCTGCTGTTCGCGGCCGTGGTGCTGTGGCGCTATGACCCGTTGCTCGTCGCCGGGCTGATCGGGCTGATCGTGATCACCGGTGCTGGTATCGCCCCGCTGATCCGCCGTCGCCAGCGGCTCGTCGACCAGCGTGAGGATGCGATTGCGCGCGTGTCCGGGCACGTCGCCGACAGCCTGATGAACATGGACACGATCCGCGCGTTCGCGGCCGAAGAGCGGGAGGCCGCCGAGCACCGGTCGCGGGTCGCCGACCAGCGGCGGAAGTCGCTGCGGTCGTGGGACTACGGGAATCTGCGCATCGACGCGCTCGTCGCACCGATGTCCGTGCTGACCAACGTGCTGGGTCTGCTGCTTGCCGTCTCCCTGGGGGCGGGCCAGCACGGAATCGCGGCGATCGTGGTGGCATTCACCTACTACTCGAACGCGACGCGGATCATGTTCGAGTTCAACCAGATCTACCGCCAGCTGGAAAGCTCGCTGACTGAAGCCGCGCAGTTCACCGAGTTGCTGCATACCCAGCCGACCGTGGTCGACCCGACCGCACCCGAGCCACTCCGGTCGAATGCGAGCGACGTGCGCTTCGAGCGTGTCCGGTTCGCGTACGCCGACGGACAGCCGTTGTTCACCCGCCTGGACCTCGTCGTGCCAGCGGGCACCAAACTCGGCCTGGTCGGCCGGTCAGGCGGTGGGAAGAGCACGCTGACCCGCCTGCTGCTGCGGATGATGGACGTCGACGATGGCCGGATCCTGATCGGCGGGCAGAACATCGCTAAGCTGCGCCAGTCGGATCTGCGCAGCCTGATCGCCTACGTTCCGCAGGACCCGGCGATGTTCCACCGGACGCTGCGCGACAACATCGCGTTCGCCCGCCCGCACGCGACCGATGCCGAGATCGACCAGGCGTCGCAGGCGGCGCATGTGACCGAGTTTGCCGACGCCCTGCCGGACGGATTCGACACGTTGGTCGGTGAGCGTGGCGTGAAGCTGTCCGGCGGGCAGCGGCAGCGGGTCGCGCTGGCCCGGGCGATCCTCCGTGACGCGCCGATCCTGCTGCTCGACGAGGCGACCAGTGCGCTGGACTCGGAAAGCGAAGTCCTTGTCCAGCAGGCATTGTGGCGGCTCATGGAGGGCCGGACCGCTCTCGTGGTCGCGCACCGGCTGAGTACGGTGGCGCGGATGGACCAGTTGGTCGTACTCGACCACGGCCAGATCGCCGAAAAGGGCACCCACCAGGAACTGCTGTCTCTGGGCGGGACCTACGCCAGGCTGTGGCAACACCAATCCGGCGGCTTCCTGGACCCGGACAGGACGGTGACGCTCGACGAGCCGAAGCTAAGCGCCTGAACCCCGCCGGAGGTCGTGGGCGGCCGGGAACCCGGCCGCCCACGGCCACTGAGTAGGCTGAACGGCATGCCCGGAGATGGCTGCTCCGCTCTGATCATCGGCGCGTCACGTGGGCTGGGCTACGCGCTGGCGGCCGAGTACCTGGCCCGGGGCTGGCAGGTGACCGCAACGGTCCGCGGTGCCCGGCGGACGGAGTTGCACGACCTGGCCAGGTCGTCAGCCGGACGCCTGGTCGTGGAAACCGTCGACATCACGGTTCCCGGGGAAATCGCAGCGCTGCACGACCGTCTGGCCCAGGCCACGTTCGACCTGCTGTTCGTCAACGCCGGGGTGACCAACGGCCCCGAAGAGACCGTTGCCGACGTGTCCACAGACACCTTCATCCGGCTGATGGTGACCAACGCGCTCAGCCCGATGCGCGTCATTGAGGCGCTGCAGGATCTCGTCGCCCCGAAAGGCACCATCGCGGTGATGTCGTCCGGCCAGGGCAGTGTCGCCAACAACGACAAGGGCGGCTTCGAGATCTACCGGGCCAGCAAATCCGCGCTGAACCAGTTGATGCGCAGCTTCGCCGCGCGCCACCCCGGCGACCCGCACACACTGCTGCTGATGGCGCCAGGCTGGGTGCAGACCGACCTGGGCGGGCCCGGGGCGCCCCTCACGATCGACCAGAGCATCCCCGGCGTGGTCGACACGATCGAGGCCCGGGCCGGCCAGGGCGGACTGCACTATCTGGACTACCGGGGCCAGACCGTCCGCTGGTAGCGCCTCCGGGCCGCCCCGGCACCAGTCCGATTGGATGGTGAACTGCGGGTTTGCGGGTAGCGGCAGGGGATGCAGCGCAGTGTGGTGATCAGGCGTGCCCGGCCGGGCCGCGCTGGGGTGTGGTGGTCCCGGCTGCCCGCACCATTTCAGCCTGCGTCATCCGGGTTCAGCCTGCGTCATCCGGGCCGGTCCGGTTCTGGCAGGACCGCGGCCAGGCGTCCCCGTTTGCGGATAATGACCTCGGCGGCGGCTGTGGCGGCGAGCAGGCCACCGAAGACTGCGAGCTGGGCCGGGATGTTCGTCGCGGCGTAGACGATCAGGCCGACCAGCGAAGCAGCGCAGGCGCGTCGACGAACGCCAGCCCGCCGAAACAGAAGACGAGCAGGACGGTGAGCTTGAAATAGACCAGCACGGACTCGGCCCGGCCGGCGACTTGCGCTCCGGCGGGGAGCGGTGCCAGCGGGCAGGGGGTGTGTGCCCGGTCAGTGGAGGTCGAGCCGGCGGAAGGCGAGGATGGCCGCGGCGAGGGCGCACAGGCCGGTCACGATCAGGACCGCGTAGTCGCCGGGGCTGACGCCCTGGCTGATCTGGCTGTTACCTACCGACCAGTAGAACAGTGAGGCGTACCGTCCTGGCTGGATCCAGGAGACTTCCGGCGCCAGTGAGCTGACGAGGTAGGAGGCGGCTGCGATCGCCGTTCCGGTGCCGATGGCTGCGCCTCTTCTGCCGGTCAGCGCCCCGGCCGCCATCGTGACCAGGCCGAAGTCCAGGCTCATCAGCAAGACGGCGGCCGAGATGGACGCGATGTTGGCCACGGTGATATCCAGCTGGAACGACCGCCCGATGATGACGAGCACGGCGACGGTGACGGCGAGCACGGCGGCCTGCGCGGCCATCGCGGCGGCTTTCTGCACGACGATGGCCGTGCGGCGTACCGGGAGGACGGCGAGCAGGCCGAGGGTGCCGTCCTCGTCCTGGCCTGCCAGGCAGGCCGCGCCGTACCCGATCGTCAGCAGCAGCATGATCAGGGGGAAGAAATTGGCGTAGATGTTGCCGTTGAGCCAGCCCCCGGACGAGGAGATGCGGCCGGTCACCCCGAACAGGGCGGCGGCCGTCGAGTCGTTGGCGATGAGCTTGTCCAGGGACGTGGAGGTCTTGAATGCCGGGTACATGGCCACCACGACCAGCGCGTACACGGCCATGCCGAGGCAGTAGCCGATGAGGCTGCGGCGCCTGTTGGCGAGGTCGAGCCAGGCGATGTCAGCGTGCATGAGAGGTCTCCGGTGCTCCCGATTCGCGGTAGTAGGCCAGGAAGAGCTCGTCCAGGCCGGCGTGCCGGGAGGTGAAGTCCACGGGGTCGTGGTCGGCGATAACCCGGAGTACCGGGCCGATCGCGCCGGTGACCTCAAGCTGGACGGAGCCGCCATCGCATGAGGTGACTGACACCCCGTCCATCCCGGCGAACAGCGAGGCGGCGACGGGCCGGGCGAACCGGGCGTGCACGGTCTGCGGTGCGCTCTCGCGTAGGCCCTCGACGGTCTCGGTGGCCATGAGTCGGCCCTGCTTGATGATCGCGACCCGGTCGGCGAGGCGCTGCACCTCATCGAGCTCGTGCGAGGACCAGAACACGGTCCTGCCCTCGGCCACCACTTCGCGGGCCAGTCGCGCGAACTCGCTGCGCATCAGCGGGTCCAGGCCCGAGGTCGGCTCGTCGAGCACGAGCAGTTCCGGCTGGCTCATGAACGCCAGGATCAGGCCGACCTTCTGCCGGTTCCCCTTGGAGAGCTCCCGGGTGGGGCGGTCGAGCACGGCGTCGAAGCGCTCGGCGAGCGCCGCGGCGAGCGACAGGTCCCGTAGGCCCCGGGCCCGCGCGTGCCAGCCGATGTGCTGCTGCCCGGTCATCCTTGGGTAGAGCGTGAGGTCCCCGGGGAGGTAGCCAATCCTGCGGTGGATCTCAACGCTGTCCCGGCCGGAGTCAAGCCCGAGCACTGCAGCGCGGCCGCTGGCCGGCCGCTGCAGGGCGAGCAACATCCGGATGGTGGTGGTCTTCCCGGCCCCGTTGGGGCCGAGGAACGCGAAGACCTGGCCCGGCTCGACGACCAGGTCCAGGTCGATGACGGCCCGGGTCGGCCCGTAGTTCTTGCACAGGCCGGAGGTCTTGATGGCTGCGGTCACTGGTCCGGGTCCTCCCTGACCGGCGCGGCCAGCCCCTCTGGCGCCGCGAAGATGCCGTCCGTATAGACGTCCATGACTGCCGCCGTCCAGGCGGCCAGTCCGGCCCGGGCCAGCGGGTCGGTGCCAGTGACCCGGGTTATCTGGCGGCGCAGCAGCAGCAGCGACAAGTCGTTCGCCAGCAGGAACGCGGTCCGGGTCCGCTCGTCCTGGGCCGGCCGGGCGATCCCCGCATCCACCAGCGAGCGCATGCCCGCCTCGCTCGCTTCGAATAGCTTCTCGAACAGCGCGTCGGCGGCATCGCCGCCGTCGAGCAGCAGGCGCCGGACGTAGTCGACCAGCACGGGCTCGTCCTCCAGCCGGGCGGCGAGCAGTTCGGCCAGCGACGCGCTGCCCCCCTCCTCACCGGTCCGGGCCAGCTCGCCGAGCATTTCCTCGAAGAACGCGGCGGCGCGGCGGTCCGCGGCATCCCTCAGCCCGTCCTTCGAGCCGTAGTGGTGCATGACCAGGCCCGGGGACACGCCGGCTGCGGCGGCGATCTCGCGGACGGTAACCGCAGCCGCACCCCGCTCGGCGAACAACCGCATCGCCGCCTGGCGGATGACCGCCGCCGCCCGGAGGTCACCCCGCTCTGTACGCACATTCAAAATATTGAACATTTGTTTTGTATCTGTCAAGGCGCCGGACGCTGCTAACCGCTCACTCGTCGCATCCGAGCCTCACCGGCGCGCCCACGGGCACCTCGCCGCAGCATGCGCCCACGAGCGATGCGCATAATTGGCTGATCTGCGAGTGACACTGGAGAAGCCGCCCGAGCATGAGATGCACAAATAGTCGGCACGCCTTTAGCCCGGTTAACGGCCATGTGTGATCGATCACTGCGCGTGATCACTAGTCCATGGGCGATTCAAGTCGGTTCCATGGGGGTTCGAGTCGGTTCCGCGGGCAGTCAGGCCTGATTCTGGCTATCCACCTGACCAGCGAGGTCGCCTAGATCGCCCGCTACGCCCCGGACGTCCTATCGCAGGCCGGGCCGAATCTGCGCCGCCCTCGCGGGCGGTGCGGACGATCGCCGGCCGGCCCGATGAGCACCGCTGACCCGGGCACCGCTGGGGGCGGCCGGCCGGCCGCTAGGGTGGTCGCGGGCAAGCAACGCGCCGCAGGGCGGAGGCAGCGATGGACGCGACCACAGGCGACGGCGAGCCAGCCGCCGGCATCCGCGCCTCGGACGCCGAGCGCGACGCGACCCTCGGACGGCTCAGCGCGGCCACGGGGGACGGGCGGCTGACACTGGAGGAGTTCAGCCAGCGGATGGACCGCGCCACCACGGCCAAGACCCGGGCCGAGCTCGACCGCCTCGTGGCGGATCTTCCCACCGGCACTGGCGCGGCCAGTAGCGCGGTCGCCGAGCGCGGCCCCGGGCGGCCGTCGTGGCATATCTCGCCGATCGGCGGCCTGAGCGTCTCCGGGCCATGGCGGATGGAGCGCAATGTCGTCGTGGTGAGCCTCATCGGCGGTGCCGATCTCGACCTGAGCCAGGCACAGCTGGCCGCCCCGGAGGTCACCCTGACCAAGGTGTCGCTGGTGGGCGGGGTCTCGATCGGAGTCCCGCCGGGGATCCGGGTCGAGGCGTCGGGCTTCAGCCTCATCGGCGGCACGAGCGTCGACGCCGGGCCAGAGCCCGGCCCGGGCGCGCCGACCGTCCATATCCGCGCGTTCTCACTGCTCGGCGGGACCCGGATCTACCGTGCCGGGCCAGCCAGCCAGCGCGAAGGCCCGGTTGAGGGGCCAGGGATGGACTGGCGGTCCCGGCGGCGGGCCGACCGGTATGAGTGGCGGGCCCAGCGGCGGGCCGAACGGCGATCGCGGCGCCACCGCTAGATGGGCGGGAACCCCGCCGCACACTGACCTGGTCCGCAGGCGGCGCTGAGCAATCCCAGTGACCGGAGACACCTCCAGGCCCACGCCCGGCTCAGCACTCAGGATGCACCGTCAGGTCGCCCACGCTCACACTGCGTGATCTGTCGCGGATTGAGGCCACTCCCGAGCCGCCGATCTGGGCGGTCTTGCCAATCTGCTGGCCTGGCGGCGCTGCCACGCTGTAATGGCTGATCTGCGCTTGTCCCCGCGCCCGGGTGTAGCTGGCTTATGCAATTGTCGCTGGAAAGAGAGCCTGGCCCTCGCTCATGCCGTGCCCGGGCGGCCCATGTATTAGGACCGTGCCGGGGAGCACGTCCAGTCGTTGCCAGGCGGGCCGATTCTGATCCGGGATGATCTTCCGGGCGCGGGTTAGCCCGTCGGCGAGCAGTCGGCTTCCCGACCGTGAAGCCAGGGCTGGGCACTCGGATGCTCGATTGACCTTAGTTGTTATCGATCAGGTCGGTGCGTTTGCTGGCCGGCTTTCGCCCGGCGCCGGGCCGAGGTGCGGGCCGGTTGCGAGGCGTGAATGGGTTGCGATCAGCTCGGCGGCGTGGGCGTCGACGAGCCAGGGGGCGTGTCCGCCGGGCACCTCATAGAGCCTGGCGCCGTGTATGTGGTCGATCGACCGCCGTGCCTGCTCGATGGAGAGGTACGGGTCGTCGGATCCGATAATGAAGATCGTGGGTGTCGTGATCGCAGCGAGTTCGGCGGTTGTCAGGACAAACCGGAACGGCGCCGCGTACAGCCGCCCAGCACTCCGCGACCAAAGCGGTGCAGGCCGTGCTGCGCCCCGTTTCCAGCCTCGGACCAAGGCCTGGCAAGGCCGCCGTCATAGTGCCAGATCAGCGCTGATCCGTAGGGGTGACCTTCAGGCTTTCTACAGCAGCTGCTTGCGCAGCCACCGACCGACCGCCAATTGGAGCTCATGGAGCCTGCACGTCATATCTGTCGTCTTCGGCCTTGAACGATGGAACCGATCCCACCAAGAGGCAGGCCAGAGGCACCAGGAAGATCACTAGGACCCAAAAGATGATGGCCACAAACGCTATCTTCCCCAACGCGTCTGCCGCGTGCCAGTGCCCCGGCGTCGAGCCTGCCACAAGACAGGCGAGAACCACAGTAACGACCGTGTAGCCCAAGGTGGAGTATATGGCCGGGCTGAACTGCCGGAACACTTCACTCGTTTCTGCTTCGCCGACGTCCACCTTGGGCTTGTGCTCGAACAGATGGCGCAGACGGCCTGTAAACCCTTTGAGTCGTTTCAAGGATCGGTTATCAGACTCAGATGTCGCAATCATGAGAATTATCGCGACGAGAACCACAATGCCCAATCCAATACATGCTCTAAGCAAGGGCCTCGCATAGGGGGGCACGCTGTCGCCGAAGACCGCATCCGGGTAATTCCATGACGTCACGAACAGGGCGGCCATCACTACTATCGCTACGCCGACACGCAAAAACCTGAAGAGCCTTTCAAGCATACTTTTCGATCCGCGACGGATCTTGTCTGTGTCGACATAAGCGGCCACCATGAGCCCAAAGCCCGCTATAATGGCGACTGCTCCAATTCCGAGAAGCCCAGCGGCGAGCATTGCCTCGGTCCATGCACGCTGGCACGTGCGGTCGCCGGTCACCAGACCGAAGAGGTAAGAATCTAGCGCCAGCGCCACGAAGGCCGCGAACATGAAGCTCAGAGCGCGGACCTGCTCGAAAGTTTCCGTCCCCCGGATGAGAAAGACAACAATTCCGTTAAGCAGAAACCCAGCCAGGACGCCCGCGAGCGTCGCGTTCGGCAGCGCCGATGTCACGGCCGACCAGTCACCGCTAGCGCAGCCCACATCCATCCCCCCTACGCCCCGCAGAAATCGCCGTGCTTCCTAGCACGGCGATGACTCTGCCTGCTATGCCTTAGACGTCATACCTGGCGCGGCGGATTACCAGCGCGGGCCTACTTGTGGTGGCTCCATGCATCTCCTCTGTCCCGGCGCCCTAGGTGCTTGGCTTAATCACTTGGCGGCGCCGGGACCCACTCGAGGGACTCGAACGGATTTCCGCTGATGCCGCGTTTCGCGCTATATGTGCCGCAACTGATCATGCGACTGCAAATCTCTTTGGTCAACCCTCGGCACCTCAGCCATACAGTAGGATGCGTAGGTTTGGCGGACAGAGCGAGACAATAGGGAGAATCCGCAAAAAAATCGTATTCTTAATATTCTTGCCAAATCGGGCGAACCCCTATAGGGGGAAGCAGAGCGCTTACACCGCATGGCCGCAGCTGTACACAGACGCAACAGCCGCTGCGCAGAAGTATCTTCATCTGGCTCCGCCGACCGAGCGTCCCCGGCGGAGCCTGCGCTCGGGTTGCCCCGGTCGGCCGCTATGCACGTCCAAGCCGCCAACGAGCTCTCATGGCAGGCGCGGGGAGAGGTGACCATCGTTGCAGAGGGTAGCCGGGACGCCAGGTAGTAACGCGCGCCGAGCCGCCTTATGCGCTCCTGGAGGTGTACGTCTGGACGTCGTTCGGGGCGCGCGTTCTGTTCGCGGCCGTCATTCACGCACCTCGGTAATGGGCCGTCGGCCCGGCAACCGGTTCCGGGTGGTGGCAGCCACGCGGTCCACAGCGCCGGGGTCGGGGGTTCACCGGGTTCTCCACCACTGAAGTACGGGCGGTCTTCTCCGATTGCGTATGCACTCGTTCGGCGCTCAGCGCGATCGCGATGGCGTCCTGGCGTTGACGAAGGTGGCAATGGGCACGGCGGCAGCGACCGTGATGATCGCACCCCACAGCATGGCGGCGGTGAACCCGTGGACCGTGGCCGTGACCACGCCTGCCGTGAGGTGGGCAGCCAGGTAGCTGGCCGTCGCAGCGACGGCGATCGTGTTGAGCAGGGCGGCACCGATGGATGAGCCGAGCTGGCTTGCGGCGCTGGTGCCGGCACCGGCCGCGCCGGCGTCGGAGGGGAGGACGCCGCCGAGGGCGGTGTTGAGCGTGGCGGGACCGGCGACACCGGTGCCGAGACCTTCGATGATCGTGGCGGTGAGGATGAGCGGCAGGTAGTGGCTGTGCGGGGTGAGCCAGATGAGCGGGACCAGCCCGGCGGCTTCGGCCACGATGCTCCCGGTGATGAGCCAGCGAGGCGGCACCCGGACCATGAGCAAGCGAGCGAGGAGCGCCGAGCCGACGACGCCGGCCAGGGCGAAGGGGATGAGGGCGAGCCCTGTCCGCAGCGCCGAGAACCCCATGACCGACTGGAGCTGGTAGGTGAGGATCAGGAACATGCCGAAGGTGGAAAGCCCGTTGACGATCAGCCCGACCATCGCCCAGCCGCGGTTGCGGTCCAGCACCACGCGCAGCGGCAGGAGCCGGTCGGAGTGTCCGACCTGACGGGCCACGAACGCACTGAGAAGGACGACGGCGGCGGCGAGGGACCCGAGGATCTGCCCGGAGCCCCACCCCAGCGACGAGGCCTCGCCCAGTGCATAGATGAGGGCGGCCATTCCCACCGACCCGAGGACGGCGCTCCAGACGTCGATCTGCACTTCCTTGCGGCCGGGAAGATCTGGCAACACCAGGGGAGCGCCGGCGAGAGCGACCAGCGAGAGGGCGACGTTGGCGTACAGGCACCAGCGCCAGTTCAGCTCGCTGGTGAGCACGCCGCCGAGGACGAGACCGACCGCCGCGCCGGCAGTCAGGGTGGCGGTGAAGACCCCCATCACCTTGGCCCGCTCGTCCTCGTCGGAGTAGACCCTGACGAGGAGCGACTTGGTCGAGGAGATCAAGACGGCGCCGAACGCCCCCTGGACGGCACGAGCGGCGATGATCATGGCCCCGTCGAGCGACGCACCCCCGATGGCCGACGCCAGCGCGAAGCCGGCCACGCCGGTGAGCAGGGTGCGCCGGGCGCCGAAGCGGTCGGCCAGGCGCCCGCCGAGCAGAAGCAGACCCGCGAGCGCCAGCGTGTAGGCGGTCACGACCCACTCGCGGCTCGTGACCGTCATGTGGAGTCCCTTCTGCATGGAGGGCAGGGCGACGAACATGACGGTCGTGTCGAGGATCGCCATGAGATGGGCCGAGGCGATCACCACGAGCGGCCACCAGCCCGCCCGCCGGGGTCGGTGAGGAGCAGTCGGGTCGGAGATTGCTGGGATGGACCGCATGGCCTCGCCCCTCCGTTCTATAAGGGACAGTGTATCTAAAGGTGGGTTACGATACAATGTCCCTAAAGGAGTCGGCGTGGCGAAAGAGTCCGAGCGACAGCGACACACCGGTGGCAAGACCCGGCGCCGGGGCGCGGCCCTCGAAGAGGCGCTCCTCGACGCGGCGTGGGCTGAGCTCCAAGAGGTCGGGTATCCCAACCTCACGATGGAGGCGGTGGCGAATCGTGCTGGCACCAGCCGCGCCGTTCTCTACCGACGGTGGCGCAACCGCGCTGAGATGGTCATCACCGCCATGCGCCGGTACCGGCCGATGCTCTCGGGCGAGGTGCCCGACACGGGCAGCCTGCGCGGCGATGTCCTCGCGCTGCTCACCCGAGTGTCGGCCCGCCTGACCGAGCTTGGCCCGGAGACCCTCTACGGCATCCTCGGCGACTACTTCGCGGACACGGAGTCGGTCGCAGCGTTCCAGGACCAGGTGCTCCACATCGGGGCCGGGGTGATGGCCACCATCCTCAAGCACGCCGAAGAGCGCGGCGAGGTGAGGCAAGAGATCAGCCCGAGGGTCAACTCACTACCCACCGACCTGTTCCGCCACGAGCTGTTCATCCGGCGCACCCCGCCTTCCAGGCGCGTCATCACCGAGATCGTCGACGACGTGTTCCTCCCTCTTGTGCAGCGGGAAGGTGAACACACTTCGGAACGCTGACGCTCCCAGTCTTTAACCCCCCACAGAACGGCGGCCGGGATTGAAACTCCCATCGCGCCCGAGTCGGCGTTCGGCGCGCATTAGTCCGGTTAACGACCACGTGATCGATCCTGCGCGTGATCACTGCGCCATGGGATTCAAGCCGGTTTCCATAGGGTTCGAGTCGGCTCCGCCGGCCGTCAAGCGTGACTCT
>Ga0335073_10010014_pt1 | contig 13307 bp, 10 predicted proteins | sample Lox_Sample_22_FD_207093 | JGI IMG/M metagenome (GOLD analysis project Ga0335073, IMG submission 207093) | Soil microbial communities from Loxahatchee National Wildlife Refuge, Florida, United States - Lox_Sample_2.2 | ecosystem: Environmental > Terrestrial > Soil > Wetlands | place: USA...
GCTTAAGCTTCCCATTCCCGCTCCGCCCGCCGCCAAGAAGAAGCCGAAGCCGGTTCCGGCCCGCGGCCGCAAGGGCCGCAAGCCGACCCCGCGGAGCGCGCCGCCCTGCCAATGACCACGTCATAGAACCGGTAGAGCGCCCGGCCGGGACCAGTGCAGGCCCCGGCCGGGTGGGGCGGCGAGGAGAGCGGAATGGCAAGCGGCACGATCGGGAAAATGTTCCGGGAATTCTGGCCTTATACCGCCGGGGACCGTCTCGGACTACTGTCATCCGGGCTGCTGAACCTTATCCTGCTGGGTGCCGAATTGGCGTCGGTCGCCCTTTTCGAAGCCATGACGAGCCATGTTCTCGAAACCCGTCACCTGGCGAATTTCTGGATCCTGGCCGGTGCCTGGCTGGCCGTGGCGGCGGCCGGAGCGGTGGCCATGGCATGGAGCGGCTGGCTGGCCGGGCTGGCGGCCGAGCGCGTCCAGTTGCGGCTGCGCGACTCGGTGTTCGCGCACCTGCTGAGACTGCCCGCGGGCTACGTCGAGGAGCGCCGGACCGGTGACCTGATGGTCCGGCTGCTCGAGGACGTCGCCGTGGTCGAGGGCGCGGTGGCGTCCGGGCCGGTCAGCCTGTTCACCTCGGTGGCCGGCATCGTCGGGTTCGCGGCCGCGGCGCTGGTGATCAGCTGGGAGCTGGCCCTGGTCGCGTTCGCCCTGACACCGGCGTTCTGGCTGGTGGCGCGGCGTTTCTCCGGACCCATGAGCCGGGCCGCCAGCGCCGAACGCGCCGCCAGCGGCTCGGTCACCAGCGCGGTCGAGGAGATCCTGGGCGGCCAGGCGCTGGTCCAGGCGTTCGGCCGGCAGGACGCCGAGTCGGGGCGGCTGCACCGCGAGGGCCTGTCGTGGCTGCGGGCCAGGATGGCCGAGACCATGTATCAGCCGCTGGTGTACTTCCTCGAGACGTGCTGCGTGCTGCTCGTCCTCGGGCTGGGCGCGTGGGAAGTCGCCCAGGGCCGGCTGAGCCTGGCCGGGCTGCTGGCCTTCGCCGCCTGCCTGGCCTACCTGTACCCGCCGGTCCAGGGGCTGAGCGGCCTGGTGCTCACCGTGTCCGAGGCCTCGGCCAGCGCCGCCCGCCTCGGTGACGTCCTGCACGCCCGGTCCCCGGTCGCCGAGAGCACGTCCGCGCTGCGCGGGCGGCTGCGCGGCCGCGGCCGGATCGCGTTCGAGAACGTGACGTTCGGCTATCGGGGCGGCGCGCGTCCTGTGCTCGAACAGCTGAGTTTCACCGCCGCGCCCGGCCGGATGCTGGCCATCACCGGTCCCAGCGGAGCGGGCAAGTCGACCATCGCCCGGCTGCTGCTGCGGTTCGGTGATCCCGAGGCAGGCTGCGTCCGGCTCGACGGGATCGACATCCGCGAGCTCTCGCTGCGCACCCTGCGCTACAACGTCACCCTGCTCCAGCAGGAGGCGCTGCTGTTCCCGGGCACGGTGGCGGACAACATCAGGTACGGGCGCACCGGGGCCACCGACCCCGAGGTGGAAGCCGCGGCCCGGGCGGCGGACGCCCATTCGTTCGTTACCGGCCTGCCGGACGGGTACGGCACCGTGACCGGGCAGCACGGCCGGCTCCTGTCCGGCGGCCAGCGGCAGCGGATCTGCCTGGCCCGGGCCTTCCTGCGGGACGCGCCCGCGCTGGTCCTGGACGAGCCGACGGCCGGCCTGGACCAGGCCAGCGCGCAGCGCCTGCTCGACGTGCTCCGCCGCTACGCGGCCGGCCACACGGTCATCGTCATCACCCACGACCCGCTGGTCGCCGAGGCCGCCGACGACGTGCTGTACCTGCCCGGGTCAGCTGGTGCCGCACTGGTACAGGGTCCCGGCGCTGTCCGCGCCTGAGACCTGGACGGTGTGGCAGGCGGACTGCACCCACGTGGCGATCTGGGACGTCGAGCTGGTACTGCCGCCGCGGCCCGCGCCGCCGAAGCCACCGCCGCCGAAGCCGCCGGCGCCGCTCAGCATGAAGTACCTGAGCTTCCCGGTGGCCACCAGCTGCTTGACCCGGGCCAGGGTGGGCTCGGGGACCGAGCCGCTGAAGCCGCCCATCGGCAGCACCTGCTGGCCGGTGGCCAGGATGTAGGGCGCGGCCGAGGTCCAGCCCTGAACCGCGAACAGGTACGTCGCCCCGTCCCGGTGCGCCGTGAGGTACTGGTAGAGCGCTTCCTCGCTGCTGGTCAGCGTGGTGCTGGTCGATCCCAGGATGCCACCGCCGGCTCCGCCCGGCGCGCCGCCGGCACCGCCACCAGGGAAGCCTTCCCGCGGGAAGTCCCCGCCGCCGGGCACCGCGTCACCTCCCGGCACGCCACCTCCGGGTACGTCGCCGCCGGGCGCGCTCCCGTTCACGGGCGAGCTCACCGAGCCGCCGCCCGGCTGTCCCTCCTCCCGGAAGCGCCGGAAGGCCTCAGCCGGCCGGTCGCCCCGGAACCCTCCGCCGCCACCCGGACCGAATCCCCCGGCCGGCCCGGCGCTGGCGTCGAGCGAGCTGCCCGCGTACTTGAGGTCGAGCACCGACGCGGACCACGCCGTCGGCGCGGCCAGCATGGCCGCCACCCCCACGGCGCCCGCGGCCGCGCCCGCCGCTAGCAGCCGGCGCCCGGAGAGTCGCCGGATTCGGGGCAGCCGCGCCGCTACCAGCACCACGATGGCGATCCCGCCCGCCGCTGTCGCGACCGGCATCAGCCAGGGCAGGAAGCCGCGGAAGCCCGACCACAGGTACCAGGCCCAGGCCACCTGGACCGCGATGGCCAGGGGCAGCAGCCACCAGGCGCGGCTCCCGTCCCGGTACCAGCGCCAGAACAGCACGATCCCGGTCCCCGACAAGGCGGCCAGCGGTGGCCCCAGGGACGCCATGTAGGCCGTGTGCGGGATGTTGCTCATCTTGCTGTAGATGAGGCCGAACGTCACCAGCCACAAGCCCCACATCACCAGCCCGGCCCGCATCGGATCGGTGCGTTTGGCCCGGCCCCGCCAGGCCAGCCCGGCGATCAGCGCCAGCAGCGCCAGCGGGTACAGCCAGCCGATCTCCGGGCCGAACCGGCTGCCGATCAGCTTGGTCCACCCGCCGGACAGGCCCAGGAAGCCGCCCGCGTTGTACCGGACGCCGCCTGGCGCCGTGGTCGTGGGCGCGCCGCCCAGTTCGGTCGGCGGTTCGGCCACCCGGGCCCCGCCCCCGCCTCCGCCGCCTCCGCCGCCTCCGCCGAAGGCCGCGACCGAGCCGGGGAACGAGATCCCGAACCGCTCCACGCCGTTGTAGCCGAACACCATGGCGACCGCGCTGTTGTTCGTCGACCCGTCGACGTAGGGCCGGTCGGCGGCCGGGGTGAACGTGTAGAGCGCGATCCAGGACAGCGAGACGGCCAGCATGACCAGCCCGGCCACGCCCAGCTGCCACAGGCGCCGGCCCAGGCCGGGCGGCGCGGCCAGCAGGTAGCCGAGGCCGAGCGCGGGCAGGATCATCCAGGCCTGCAGCATCTTGGCCTGGAAGCCGATCCCGACCCAGACGCCGGCCCAGCACAGCGAGCGCAGCCGCCCCTCCATCACCGCGCGCTGCCAGCTGTCGGCCGCCAGGACCAGGCACATGGTCAGCGCGCCGTCCTCCATGCTGTGCCCGAACATGGACGCCGCGATGGGAGTAACCGCGAAGATGCCGGCCGCCAGCAGCCCCGGCCCCGGACCGGCCCAGCGGCGCACCACCCGGTACATGACCAGGACGGAGACGACGCCTTCGATGACCTGCGGCAGGGCCAGCGCCCAGGGGTGGAAGCCGAAGATCCGCGCCGACAGGGCCTGCGGCAGGAACGACCCGGCCAGCTTGTCGATGGTGATGGTCGCGCCGGGGTCGAAGGCGCCGTAGAAGAACGCCTTCCAGCTCACCGACATGCTCTTGACCGCGACCGAGTAGAACGGCGCCAGCCCGACCTTGGCCAGGTTCCACGCGTACAGCAGCGCCGCCACGGCCGCGATGGCGAGCAGGACCGGGCGAGCCCAGGTCGGCTGGCCCTCCGGAGACCGCCAGAGCGCCCACCGCGGCCGGGGCGGCCCGGGCACCGGGTCGTCGGCCGAGCGCGGCCGGGGAAGAGCGGATGACAAGGACAACTCAGGCCTCCGGAGCAGTCGTGGGCGCGGCATGACACTGTCAGGCCGCGATAAAGGGAGGTTGAGGAGTTCCTGAAGAAATCCTCTCAGCCAGCCGGGGGGCGGAACGTGGCGAAGGGGTGGGTGACGACCAGGGTCCGGGCCGTGAACCGGTAGAGTCCGGCTGGCCTGCCGCCCGCCTGCGTCGGCCGGGCCGCCGCGTCGGTCGCCTCGATGACGCCGCGCCTGGTCAGTACGCGCTGCAGGTTGGTGGCCGAGACCGGGTAGCCCAGCGAGGCGGCGTAGATGTCCCTGAGCTGGGCGATCGTGAACGTCTCGGGCGCCAGGGCGAAGCCGATGTTGGTGTAAGAGAGCTTGGCCCGCAGCCGGTTCCGGCCGGAGCCGGCGATCGACCCGTGGTCGAACGCGGTGGGCGGCAGATCCTGCACCGGGTGCCAGGCGGTGTCCGCCGGTATGCGCGGTTCGAGGCCGGCCGTGACCAGGGCCAGGTAGGCGGTGGCGAGCACCCGGCCACGGGGGTCGCGCTGGGGGTCGCTGCGGGTTTCCAGCTGCTCGAGGTAGGCGATGTCGGTCAGGTCCACCTTGGTGGCCAGGTGCCGGCTGGCCGACGTGCCGAGGCGCTCGCCCGCCCCGAGCGGCCCGCCGGGCAGCGCCCACTGCCCGGCGAACGGCTCCTCGGCTCGCTGCCACAACAGCACGCACAGCCGCTCCTCGCGCACCTGCAGCACCACGGCCAGCGCCTCGTGCGCGAACCGCTCACCCGTTTCCGGCGACTCGTCCCGGTCGGCCTGCGCCCTGTTTCCTGGCACGCTCGCATGGTACTGACCTCGAGCCGTGACATGGGTACCGCTTTCCTGCGATGAACGGTTCGCGTGGGACGTGTGAGCCTTATGAGGCGCCCAATCTCAGCTCCGCTCGCTGGACTCGGCTCCTCCTACCACGACGATGGAGCATTGCGGTGGTCAGGACAACGACGATGGAGCATTGCGGTGGTTCGCCGGGACCATCACGTGTGGCTGGCGAGGCCCTTCCATCTCGGCTGTATTGGTTTTAGACTTTCGGGCGAAAAGTGTTTTACACTCGTAGTCGAAAACTTCGGCTGGAACCACGGGAGATTTGAGGCAGGTCATGGTGGGTGCGGAAGCGCAGGTCGCAGCGGTTCGCGGTGATGGGACCGGGGGTGGGGGAACCGGTGTCGCTGCGAGGGGTGCCGGTGCGGGTCTCGTCGATGCGGGCGCGGAGTGGGCGGCGGAGGTCCGGCGGCTGGCGGGCGAGCGGGATGCGGTGATCCTGGCGCACAACTACCAGGCGCCGGAGATCCAGGACGTGGCGGATCACGTGGGGGACTCGCTGGCGCTGTCGCGGCTGGCGGCGCGGAGCACGGCCAGCGTGATCGTGTTCGCCGGGGTGTACTTCATGGCCGAGACGGCCAAGATCCTGGCGCCGGACCGGACCGTGCTGATCCCGGAGGTGCGGGCGGGCTGCTCGCTGGCCGACAGCATCACCGCGGAGCAGGTCCGGGCGTGGAAGGCCGAACATCCCGGCGCCGCCGTGGTCGCCTACGTGAACACCAGCGCCGAGGTCAAGGCGGAGTCCGACCTGTGCTGCACCTCGGCCAACGCGGCGCAGGTGGTGGCGTCGGTGCCGGAGGACCGGGAGGTGCTGTTCCTGCCCGACCAGTTCCTCGGGGCGCACGTGCGGCGCGTCACCGGGCGGGCGAACCTGCGGGTCTGGGCCGGCGAGTGCCACGTGCACGCCGGGATCAGCCCGGCCGACCTGCGCCGCAAGGCCAATGCGGATCCACCGGCGGAGCTGTTCATCCACCCCGAATGCGGGTGCTCGACGGCGGCGCTGTGGCAGGCGGGCGAGGGGGACCTGCCGGCCGGGCGGACCCGGGTGCTGTCCACCGGGGGCATGCTCGAGGCGGCCAGGACGACGAAAGCGGCCGCCGTGCTGGTGGCCACCGAGACCGGCATGCTGCATCAGCTCCGCCAGGCCAACCCGGCGGTCCGCTGGGAGGCGGCCAACCCGAACGCGGTGTGCCGGTACATGAAGATGACGACGCCGGCCACGCTGCTGCGCTGCCTGCGCGAGGGCATCACCGAGGTTACGGTGGATCGCGAAGTAGCGGACAAGGCCCGGCGGGCGGTCCAGGCGATGGTCACCACCGGTGCGCGATGAACGGGCCCAAGCTGCGCTATCTGCCCCGGACGCAGCCGACGTGGGAGCGCGAAACGGACGTCGTGGTGGTCGGCTCGGGGGCGGCGGGCCTGGCGGCGGCGCTGGCCGCGGCCGGGCGGGGGCGCCGGGTGCTGCTGCTCACCAAGGCGGACCTCGGTGGCGGCTCGACGCCGCTGGCCCAGGGCGGCCTGGCCGCCGCCATCGGTCCGGGCGATAACCGCGGGCTGCACGAGCGGGACACCGTCGCCGCCGGGGCCGGGCTGTGCGAGCCGGACGCGGTGGCGGCGCTGGTGGCCGCGGCGCCGGCCGAGATCGTCCGGCTGACCGGGTACGGGGCCCGGCTGGAGCGGACCGCGCTGCACCTGGAAGGCGGGCACAGCCGCCACCGGATCGTGACCGCCGGCGGCGACGCGATCGGCCGCGAGGTGCACCGGGTGCTCCGCGCCGCCGTGCTGGAAAGCCAGGTCGAGGTGCTCACCAGCGCCATGGCCCTGGACGCGCTGACCGACGGCAGGGGCTCGGTCGGCGGGATCCTGGCCGGGCTGGCCGGCCCGTACGGGGAGCTGCGGGTCGGGACGGTGCGGGCCCGGGCGGTGGTGCTCGCCACCGGCGGGTTCGGCCAGGCCTTCGCCACCACCACCAACCCGGCCGGGGTGACCGGGGACGGCCTGGCGCTGGCCGCGCGGGCCGGGGCCGAGCTGCGGGACCTGGAGTTCGTGCAGTTCCACCCGACCGTGCTGTGGCAGCCGGCCGCCGCCGGGCAGTGCCCGCTGCTGACCGAGGCGCTGCGCGGGGCGGGCGCGGTCCTGGTGGACGCGGCCGGGATGCCGGTCATGGCCGGGCGGCACCCGCTCGGCGACCTGGCCCCCCGGGATGTCGTGGCGGCCGCCATGCAGCAGCGCATGGGGCTGGCCGATCACCTGTGGCTGGACGCCACCGGGCTCGGCCGGGCCGTGCTCGAGCGCGACTTCCCCACCGTGACCGCGCTGTGCCTGGACCGCGGCATCGACCCGGCCACCGAGCCGGTCCCGGTCGCGCCCGGCGCCCACTACGCCTGCGGCGGCATCCGCGCCGACCTGGACGGACGGACCTCGGTGGCCGGCCTGTACGCGGTGGGCGAGGCCGCCTCGACCGGGGTGCACGGCGCCAACCGGCTGGCGTCCAACTCGCTGACCGAGGCCCTCATCGCCGGGCGGCGGGCCGGGGAACGCCTCGGACGGGCGCTGCCCGCGCCGCTGACCGGCCCCCTGACTGCACTGCGGCCGCCACCAGACGGCCCGGGCGCGGACCCGGCGCATCGTCCGGCCCTGGCCGCGGCGATGTCGCGGGAGGCCGGGGTGCTGCGCAGCCCGGCCGGGCTCGAGCGCCTCCGCCAGACCCTGGACCAGGCCCCCGTGCTCGACCAGGCCCCCGTGCTCGACCAGGCCATGGTGGAGGCGACGAACCTGCACACGGTCTCGGCGCTGGTGGCCACGTCCGCGTGGGCGCGGGCCGAGAGCCGCGGCTGCCACCGGTGGCGGGATATCCCGCCGGCCGGCCAGGAGCGTCCGGGGCGCCACACCGTGCTCCGCGTGGAACCGGGAGGGGTGCGGGTGGACCAAGACGTTCGTTATCGGGAGCGAGAGGGGGTCGGCGCGTGACGCTGACTACGGCGGTGACCGGCCGCCTGCGGACGGCCGGGCTCGACCCGGCCGAGGCCGAGCGGTCCGTGCGGGCCGCGCTGGCGGAGGACCTGCGCTACGGGCCCGACGTGACGTCGGCCGCGACCGCGGCGCCGGGCGCGCGGGCCGCGGCCGAGGTGGTGGCGCGGGCGCCCGGCGTGCTGGCCGGGCTGCCGGTGGCGCTGGCGGTGCTGGACGCGGCCGGGGCGCTGGCCGGGACCGAAGGACCGGGCGGGGCCGAAGGGCTGGGCGGGGCCGGGGAACTGGCCGCGGACGGGGACGAGATCAAGGCGGGCACCGCGGTGCTGCGCGTCCGGGCCCCGCTGCGTGAGCTCCTCGGCGCCGAACGGTCCCTGCTCAACTTCCTCACCCACCTGTCCGGCATCGCCACCGCCACCCGGGCCTGGGCCGACGCGCTGGCCGGGACCGGGTGCACGGTGCGCGACACCAGGAAGACGCTGCCCGGGCTGCGGCAGCTGGAGAAGTACGCGGTGCGCTGCGGCGGCGGCCAGAACCACCGGATGGGCCTGGGCGACGCCGCGCTGATCAAGGACAACCACGTGGCCGCGGCGGGCGGGGTGACGGCGGCGATCAGGGCCGTGCGGGCGGCCGCGCCCGGCCTGCCGCTGGAGGTCGAGTGCGACGACCTCGAGCAGGTCGCCGAGGCGCTGGACGCCGGGGCGGGGCTCATCCTGCTGGACAACATGGGGCTGGCGGCGCTGCGGGCCGCGGTCGGGCTGGCCCGCGGCTACCCGTCGGTCAAGCTGGAGGCCAGCGGCGGCCTGACCCTGGCGACGGCCCGGGCGGTGGCGGAGACCGGGGTGGATTACGTCGCCGTCGGCGCCCTCACCCACTCCAGCGCGGCCCTGGACCTGGGGCTCGACCTGCTATGAGGTGCCGCGTCCGTTCGGGCTCTGCGCCGCCAGCCAGCCGTCGATGCTGCGGTGCAGGACCGGCATCGGGAGCGCGCCGTGGTCGAGGATGGCGGCGTGGAAGGCCGGCAGTGAGAACGCCGGGCCCAGCCGCCGTCTGGCCTCCTCGCGGATCCGCAGGATCTCCAGCTTGCCGGTGAGGTAGGCCAGCGCCTGCCCGGGCATGACCACGTACCGGTCGATCTCGTTGGCCAGGAACTCGCGCGGCATCGGGACGTGCTCGGCCATGAAGTCGAGCGCCCGCTCCCGGCTCCAGCCGAACGCGTGCAGGCCGGTGTCCACCACCAGCCTGCACGCCCGCATCAGCGACGCGGTGATCGCGCCGAGCAGGCCGCGGTCGTCGGCGTACAGGCCGGATTCCTCGGCCAGCTGCTCGGCGTACAGGCCCCAGCCTTCGGAGAACACCGCCAGGCTGCGCTGGCGCTGCAGGGCGGGCAGGTCGGTGAGCAGCTGGAGGCGGGACAGCTGAAGGTGATGCCCGGGCACCGCCTCGTGGAAGGCGACCGCCTCGATGTCCCAGCCGGTCCCGGCGGTCGGCCGCATGGTGTTGAACCAGAACGTGCCCGGCCGCCCGCCGTCCAGCCGGGGCGGGGTGTAGTGCGGGGCGGCGCCGCTGGTCGCCACCACCTCCGGCATCGGGGTGACCTGGCACGGCGGCGGGAGCGGGGCGGGGAAGATCTCGCCCGCCTGGGCCTCGGCCCGCTTCACCGCCTCGGCCGCCTGGCGCAGCGCTTCGGTCGGGGCCAGCTGCCCGGCCGAGCCGCGCAGCGCCACCCGGACCTCCTCCAGGCTGGCCAGCCCGAGCCCGCGGCCGAGCTCGGCCGCCCGGGCCTCGAGCGCGTCGATCTGATCCAGGCCCCGCTGGTGCAGCTCGGCCGCGGTCAGCGGCAGCGTGGTGTAGATCTTGATGCAGCGGGCGTAGTCCTCGTCGCCGCCCGGCAGCCAGCTCAGCCCGGCCCGCTCCGACGGGCGGGCCCGCGGCAGCAGGTCCCGGACGATGTCCACCCACCGGGCCAGGGCCGGCCGCACCACCTCGTCGGCGACCGCCCGGCGCTCGTCCTCCCAGGCGGCCGCGCGGTCCCAGCCCGCCGGCGGCCGCGGCGCCAGCACCGGGGCGATCCCGGGGGCGTTCAGGACGTTCTCGGCCCAGACGATGGCCTGCTCGGCCAGCGGGGCGACCGGCAGCCGCCCCTTGGCCGCGCCTTCCCGCAGCCGCTCGCCGACCTGGTCCAGCCAGCCGCCGCTGCGGCGCAGCCGGGTCACGTAGGCCTCGGCCGCGGCCGTGTCGGTCAGCACGGTCCTGGCCGCGACGGCCAGGAACGTGGCGGGCCCGGCGTACTGCATGGCGGTGACCGTGTGCTCGTCGCCGGCCGAGTCGATGACCTCCATGTCCTGGAGGGCGGCCTGCCTGGTGCAGGCGACGGTGACCGAGTCGGCCAGGCTGAGCCCGGTACCGTTGGCGCCGGCCGCGAGCTCGTCCGCCTCGGCCACGAACCGCGCGGCCTCGGCCCGCCAGGCCTGCTGGCCGGCGGCGCTCTCGTCCGGGACCAGGTCGTCGTAACCGGGAATCCCGTACATGGTGGCCACGAACGGGTTCACATCGAGCCAGCGGCGGTGGAAACGGTCGGCTAGGTCCCGGGCTGAAGTCATGCGTATAAGTTACGCACCTGCCATCGTGCGCTAGGCACGCACCTGCATCCGTCCGCGGTCGATGACCACCGTCCCGTCGTCCTTGGTCGTCTGGAACAGGGCGGTGTCGCCGTCCTGCCACATCGATACGGTCAGTGACTCGCCCGGCCACACCGGGCGGCTGAACCGGCCGGACATGGACCCGAACCGGGCCGGGTCGGAGTCGCACAGCGCGTGCAGCAGGGCCCGCCCGGTCACCCCGTAGGTGCACAGGCCGTGCAGGATCGGCCGGTCGAAGCCGCCGCGGGCGGCGAACTTGGGGTCGACGTGCAGCGGGTTCCTGTCTCCGGACAGCCGGTAGACCAGCGCCTGCTCCGGCCGGGTCTGGTAGGTCACCTGGTGGTCGGGCTCGCGGTCGGGGCGCGCCCAGGCCGCGTCGCTGCCGCGCTCGCCGCCGAAGCCGCCCTCGCCGCGGATGAACGCGCTGCTGCGCGTGGTCGCGAGCGGCTCCCCGGTGGCGGCGTCCACGGCCACGTTCTCGGTCACCACCAGCGCGCCCGAGCCCTTGTCGTAGATGCCGGTCACGGTCGAGGTGGTGCGGACGGTGCCCGCCACCGGCAGCGGCCGGTGCAGCTCGACCGCCTGCTCGGCGTGGACCAGCATGGCCGGGTCGAAGTCCCCCAGCCGGCCCGAGGTGCGGCCCTGCGAGATGAGCACCGCGTAGGTCGGCAGCACCTTCTGCTCGATGCCCTCGCTGTTCTCGGTGGTGAACTCGAGCTCCTGCAGCGGGTCGCCCAGGCCGGCCCCGACCCCGACCGCGTAGAGCAGGGCGTCCTTGCTGTCCCAGGACCGCTCCTGCGGCTCGCCGGGTACTCCCACCAGGTCGTGGTTGAGTGCCATGACGCCCCTCTGTTCGATTCGCCAGCTAATTGTTAGAATAAAGTTCTAGAAAAGAATTGTCAGGGGACGGCCCTGGGAGTGTCAAGCGCGCGCCGAAGGAGTCGACAGCCATGGGCATCTTGGACGGCAAGGTCGCGATCGTGACCGGCGCCAGCCGCGGCATCGGGGCGGAGATCGCCCGCCGGTTCGGCGCGGCCGGGGCGGCGGTGGCGGTGACCGCCCGGACGACCGAGGAGGGCACGTCACCGTTCCCCGGCACGATCGCCGAGACGGTGGCGCAGATCCGCGCGGCGGGCGGGACGGCCGAGGCCATCCGGGCCGACCTGGCCAAGCCGGAAGACCGGGAGCGGCTGGTGGCCGAGGCCGCCGCCGCGCTCGGGCCGGCCGACATCTGCGTCTCCAACGCGGCCGTCACCTACTTCACCCGGGTCGAGGACTTCACCTCCAAGCGCTTCGGGCTGATGTTCGACGTCCAGGTGGAGGGCCCGTTCCACCTGGCCCAGCTGGTCATCCCGGCGATGCGGGCGAAGGGCGGCGGCTGGATCCTGAACATCTCCTCCGGCGCGGCCCGGCACCCGGCGCTGCCCCCGTCGGGCTGGGCCACCCGCGGCGGCACCGTCTACGGCATGTGCAAGGCCGCCCTCGAGCGGTTCTCCACCGGCCTGGCGGCCGAGCTCTACGCGGACAACATCGCCGTGAACGCGCTGTCACCCAACCAGGTGGTCCCCACCGCGGGCACCATCTTCCACCACCTGACCAGCGAGGACGACCCGAACGCGGAGCCGCCCGCGGTGATGGCGGAGGCCGCGCTGCAGCTGTGCAGCGCCGACCCGACCACGCTGACCGGCCGGATCGCGTACTCCCAGGACCTGCTGGCCGAGCTCGGCGTCACGGTGCCGGCCGGCTCGTAGAAAATCAGAAATCATGGGAACGAACGGGTGGGTTCATGTCGACTGCCACCTGCACACGGTCGCGTCGGGAGACGCCAACCTGACCGTCGAGCAACTCGCCGTGCGGGCCAGGGAGAACGGCCTGGACGTCGTGTGCATCACCGACCACAACGAGACCGCGGCCGCGGTCGCCGCGGCCGAACGTGACCTGGGCGTCCGCATCGTGACGGGCGAGGAGGTCAGGACGCCGGATGGTGACCTGATCGGGCTGTTCCTGACCGAGCGGATCCCCTACGTGCTGCCGCTGGCCGAGGTGGTGGGGCGGATCCGGGCCCAGGGCGGGCTGGTCTACGTGCCGCACCCGTTCGACCGGATCCGGGCCAGCCTGGGCGCGGTGCTGCCGGGGATGTGCGAGCGCGGCGACGTGGACGTGGTCGAGGTGTTCAACGCCAAGATCGACGACCAGGCGCTCAACGACCAGGCGGCCGCGCTGGCCGCCGCCTACGGGCTGCCCGCCGGGGCGGGCTCGGATGCGCACGACGCCGACGGCGTGGGCGCGGCCTGGCTGGAGATGCCCGACTTCGACGGACCCGAAGGCTTCCTGGCCGCGCTGGCGTCGGCCCGGATCACCGGCGAGTACCGCCCCCACGCCGTGCGGTACCCGCGCCGCGCTGTCTTACTGGCTTAACAGGCCGATGCGGGTGGCCAGGCGCTCGCGGTGGTAGGCGGCGTCGCCCAGGAACAGCTCGCTCGATTTGGCCCGCTTGAAGTACAGGTGGGCGTCGTGCTCCCAGGTGAAGCCGATGCCGCCGTGGATCTGGATGTTCTCGGCCGCCACGTGGAAGTAGGTCTCCGAGGCGTACGCCTTGGCCAGCGAGGCCAGCACCGGGACCTCGGTGGAATCCGCGGCCACCGCGGCGGCCGCGTAGCCGACCGCCGAGCGCAGCGACTCCACCTCGAGCAGCAGATCGGCA